>DSTMD04001__coassemble_632_pt1 | contig 15994 bp, 26 predicted proteins | sample DSTMD04001__metabat2_low_PE_002 | metagenome-assembled genome bin DSTMD04001 | reverse complement strand
AGTTTGAAACTTTTTCGATGAAAAGGCGTGTATCCCAATGTAGAGATAAGTTCTTTATGTTTGGCTGTGCAGTATCCGCTATGAGAGAGGAAGTCATATTGTGGATATAGGGTGTGAATCTCTTGGCATTCTTTGTCTTTGGCGTATTTGGCAAGGATAGAGGCAGAGGAGATTTGATGGATGAGAGTATCGCCTTTGATGAGGGTTTGGAGTGGGATGAAGAGTGGAGGCTGGGATTTGAATGTAGAGTTGCCATCATAGATAAATCTACTGATAGGACATTTGGAAGCTAGATTTTCCATAATCTCTTCTAACCCCTCTTTTAGGCAGATACTTAGCCCTCTCTCATCGATTTCTTTGGCTTCTTTCTTGACTATATGGCGAGTGATATGGGGGTTTGAGAGGAGTTCTGTGGCGATTTGCTTTCTTTGAGTGTGGCTGAGTTTTTTGCTATCTTTTATCTTGAGGTGTGAGAGCGTGGGGATAAGTTCATCAAGATAGGCTACTCCGCAGATAAACAAGCTTCCGCCGACACATCCTCTCCCTGCTTCATCAATCCCGCAAATCATTCAATTTCTCCTAAGCTAAATTCTACAAAATCATACACCCCATCCATTTCCCAATCCTTTTCTAGTGTGATGATTCTAACCTGAGAATAGGAGGATTTGCTAAGCTTTTGGGCGATGAAGTCCTGATGGGCAAATGGAGCGAAGAAAAACACGCCATTGTTTTGCGTGATGAAAAAGTTTTGATCATCATAAGCGAGGGTATCGCCCTTTTTCTCCAAAAAGATCAAAAGCTCTAGCACAAACATATTCTCTAAGATTTGCAAAATCGTGCTTTGAGGGCTTAGGGTTTTGGGGAGAGAGAAGTCATAGAAATAGATTTTTTTGTTTTTGCTCTCTTGAATGTGGGGGATACTGATCATAATCCCCTCGCTCCCCATTCTCTCCCAAAATTCATAAAGCCTATCTTTTGAGATTTTTCTCTCCTTTTTGAGTATGGAGTAGAATTGATTGGTGGTGAGTTTGGAGGAGGAAAATGAAGCAAGTTTGCATAGGAGAGGGTAGTTTTCTTCTAGGGCGATTTTGAGATTTTCTTGCTTGGTTTTGATTTTTTGAAACTCCGCAAGGAAAGGGATTTGAGGGAGATTCCCGTCTTTGATGAAGTTTTTGAGCAAGGTGGGGATAGAAGAGTTTTTGCGATCAAAGCTCACATACTCTGCAAAGCTTAGATTTCTTGTTTTTAGGAGCGAAAAAGAGGGTAGAGAGAGGGGGGTGGGAGAGATGAGAAGGATTGAGGGGAGATTGGGGAGAGAAAAAGTGGGAGAGTAAGAATCAAGGATTAAAAACTCAATCTTTTTTTCCAAAAAGAGCTTGAGCAATTCGCTTTTTGCCTCTTCTATCTGCACTCGTGGATCTTGGCAATCCAGATATACAATCTTTTTGCTGGAAATATTGAGCGAGGTGATGTAATCAAGTGCAAGAGAGGTTTTCCCACTCTTTGGAGGCCCATAAATTAGGGTTTTGCTAGATGGGATGGAGAGTTCTCGAGGGAGAGTGTTGTAGAGTTTTTCACTCAAAAATTGTTGAAACATATAAATCCTTGAAATTTTTGTGATCCTATTGTATCTTAGTTTCCTTTTTTGAAGGAAATATTTTTTAGAAAGAATACCGATTTTTAGCGATATTGTATTGACTTATAGAGGGGTATTTTCATATAATCACAGCTTCCAAAAATAACATCAATGCAAATTGATGAGTTCTTTAAGTGAGGAAAAAATATGGAAAAAATTAGATTAAAGCTCAAAGCTTACGATCATAGAGTGCTTGATAGATCTGTCGTATCTATCGTAGAAGCGGTTAAGAGAACAGGTTCAGAGATCAAGGGGCCAATCCCTTTGCCAACTAAGAAAAGAAGATATACAGTTCTTAGATCTCCGCATATCAACAAGGATTCAAGAGAGCAATTTGAGATCAGAATCCATAGCAGAATCATTGACATTATGTCTGCAACCCCTGATACTGTGGATAGTTTGATGAGCCTAGATTTGGCACCTGAGGTCGATGTAGAAGTCGTATCTATGGGCAAAAATTAAGTGAAAGGTAGTGATTATGGAATTTATCGTTCAAAAAATTGGTATGAGTAGAACAATAGGATCTTCAAGCACTGCTGTTACACTTTTGAAAGTTTTGGATGCAAAAGTATGTGCTTTGCGTGAAGATGGTAAAGCTTTGGTTGCTTACTCTCAAGGCAAAGAGTTCAACAAAGCTATCGAGGGACAACAAAAGAAATACAGCCTTAGCAAAGAGTTTAATCGTTTTGCAACTTTGGCAGTAACAAATCAAGAAATCGGTGATTTGGATACAAGCATTCTCTCTGAGAGCAAAGTAGTAAAAACGACTTTCAAAACAAAAGGTCGTGGATTTAGCGGTGCAATGAAGCGATGGAATTTCCAAGGTGGTCCAGCAGCACACGGAAGCCGATTCCACAGAAGATTGGGATCTATTGGTAATCGTGAGTGGCCAGGAAGAGTTCAACCAGGTAAGAAAATGGCTGGACACTATGGAAATGAGCAAGTAAGTGCAAAAAATGAAATCATCTCTTTTGACAAAGAGAATGGAATCTTGGTTCTTAAGGGTTCTGTTGCAGGTTTCAGCAATGCATATGGAAAAATTAAAGTTGTAGGATAAGGTAATGAAAGCATTGGTTTTAGATTCTAAAATGAAACAAACAAGTGAAGTTGCGTTGCCTGAAAGATATAAAGAGATTAAAGAGCACAATCTTTATCTTTATGTTAAGTCTTATCTTGCTTCTTTGCGTGCAAATAGTGCAAGTGCAAAAACAAGAGGACAAGTCAGCGGTGGAGGCAAAAAGCCTTGGGCTCAAAAAGGTGGCGGTCGTGCAAGAGCAGGAAGTATCACTTCTCCTGTATTTGTAGGCGGAGGTGTATCTCACGGACCAAGCAACAACAAAAACTACAATCTCAAAGTCAATAAGAAGCAAAAAAGACTTGCTCTTGAGTTTGCTCTAAGACAAAAAGCTGAGATGGGGAAACTCTATGTTGTAGATTCTGTTGCGATTGCAAGTGGAAAGACAAAAGATGCATTCAATATGTTTAAGAGCCTCAATGAAAGAAGCACACTTTTTGTATCTCAAATGAGCGATGAGCCTACATTCTTGGCTTATAGAAACTTGAAAAACTGCTATCTAGCAGATTCTAATGAGCTAAACGCTTATCTTGTAGCTGCATTTAGATCTGTTGTGATCGAAAAAGCAGTTTTTGATGAAATTGTGAAAGAGGGTTAAGGCTATGGCAGATATTACTGATATCAAATCAATTTTATATACAGAGAAGTCTTTGGCACTTCAAGAGAGCGGTGTTTTGGTTGTGCAAACTTCTTCAAAAGTAAGCAAAAACCAACTCAAGCAAGTTTTCAAAGAGTATTTTGGATTTACTCCTGAGAGAATCAACTCTTTGAAGCAAAATGGAAAAGTTAAGCGATTTAAAGGTCGTGAGGGCAAAAGAGCATCTTATAAGAAGTTCTATGTGAAATTGCCTGAGGGCGCGAAAATCGATGCTTTGGCAGTGTAAAGGAGAGTTAAATGGCTATTAAAACTTATAAACCCTATACGCCTTCTAGGCGATTTATGTCAAACCTTAGCTCAAAAGACATTACAGCAAAGCCAAGTGTTCGCTCTTTGCTTGTTAAGCTCCCAGTGAGTGCAGGTAGAAACAACAACGGAAGAATCACAAGTCGTCATAAAGAAGGTGGAGCTAAGAAGCTTTATCGTATCATTGACTTCAAAAGAAACAAATACAACATCGAAGGAAAAGTTGTAGCAATCGAGTATGATCCATACAGAAACTGCCGAATCGCCTTGGTCGTATATCCTGATGGTGAGAAGCGATACATTATCCGCCCTAGTGGATTGAATGTTGGAGATAGTGTTATCTCTGCTGAGAGCGGACTAGATATCAAAGTTGGATTTGCAATGAAGCTCAAAAGCATTCCTGTTGGAACAATCGTTCACAATATCGAGATGCATCCAGGAGCTGGTGGTCAGCTTGCTAGAAGTGCAGGAGCGAGTGCTCAGATTATGGGAAGAGAAGGGAAATATACAACTCTTAGAATGCCAAGCGGTGAGATGAGATACATCCTTGAGGAGTGTATGGCAACAATCGGTGTTGTTGGAAACGAAGATTTTATCAACATCTCTATCGGTAAAGCAGGACGCAATCGACACAGAGGGATCAGACCTCAAACTAGAGGAAGTGCAATGAACCCAGTAGATCACCCACATGGTGGAGGTGAAGGTAAAACTGGTTCAAGCGGACATCCTGTATCTCCATGGGGAACACCTGCTAAGGGTTACAAGACAAGACGCAAGAAAGCAAGTGATCGATTGATTATCTCAAGAAGAAAGAAATAAGGAAAGAAAATGGCTAGATCAGTAAAAAAAGGTCCTTTTATCGATGAGAGCTTGTTGAAAAAAGTGCTTAAAGCAAAAGAGACAAAGGACAGCAAACCTATTAAAACTTGGTCACGCAGAAGTATGATTTTGCCCGATATGATTGGATTGACTTTCAATGTCCATAATGGTCGTGCATTTGTGCCTGTATATGTGACAGAAAACCATGTAGGTTACAAACTTGGTGAGTTTGCTCCTACAAGAACATTCAAAGGACACAAAGGTAGTGTCCAAAAGAAAATCGGTAAGTAAGGAGTAAGACAATGAGTAAAGCATTATTAAGATACATCAGACTTTCTCCTACAAAAGCTCGACTTGTTGCTAGAGAAGTTCAAGGAATGAATGCAGAGCTAGCGATTGCTTCTCTTGAATTTACACCAAACAAAGCTGCAAGAGTGATTTCAAAAGTGATTGCTTCAGCAGTTGCAAATGGTGGATATGAGGCACAATCTGTTGTGGTTAAATCTTGTCGTGTTGATGCAGGTCCAGTTCTTAGACGCTTTATGCCAAGAGCAAGAGGTAGAGCAACACCAATCCGCAAACCAACTTCACATATTTTTGTAGAGGTTGCATTGCAATCAGCAGATAAGAAAAAATCTAAGAAAGAGGGCAAGTAAATGGGACAAAAAGTTAATCCAATAGGTTTAAGACTAGGAATCAATAGAAATTGGACTTCAAGATGGTTTCCCGGTTCTGCTGTAACTCCAAACAATATTTTGGAAGATCACAAGATTAGAAAGTTCCTCAAAAAAGAACTTTACTATGCAGGAATTAGCGAAATCATTATCGAAAAAGCTGCAAAGAAGCTTAGAGTTACTGTCGTAGCTGCACGCCCAGGACTTATCATTGGTAAGAAAGGTGCAGATATTGAGAAGGTAAAAGAATCTTTGAAGAAGATTGTTCAAAAAGATGTAGCAATCAATATCAAAGAAGTAAAACGCCCACAAGCTGATGCTCAACTTGCAGCTGAGAGTGTTGCAACACAACTTGAGCGAAGAGTAGCTTTCAGAAGAGCGATGAAAAAAGTTATGCAATCAGCGATGAAATCAGGTGCAAAGGGGATCAAAGTAAAGGTTTCTGGAAGACTTGCAGGTGCTGAGATGGCAAGAACTGAGTGGTATATGGAGGGAAGAGTTCCACTTCATACACTAAGAGCAAAAATCGATTATGGTTTTGCTGAGGCGATGACAACTTATGGAATCATCGGTGTAAAGGTATGGATCTTCAAAGGTGAGGTTCTTCACAAGGGAATCCAAGCTGAGAAGCGTGAAGAGAGTAGCAAAGAAGATCGCCCAAAATCAAGAAGAGGGAGACAATAAGCTATGTTAATGCCAAAAAGAACGAAATATCGAAAGCAACAAAAAGGACGCAATAGAGGCAAATCTTTTAGAGGTGCATCTTTGGCGTTTGGAAATATTGGGATCAAAGCTCTTGAGCATGGAAGAATTGATTCTCGCCAAATTGAAGCAGCAAGAATTGCGATGACAAGACATATCAAAAGAGCAGGTAAAGTTTGGATCCGTGTTTTCCCTGATAAGCCTTTGACAGCTAAGCCACTCGAGACAAGAATGGGTAAAGGTAAGGGTGCAGTAGATAAGTGGGTAATGAATATCAAGCCTGGAAGAATTATCTATGAAATGATCGGGATCGATGAGGCAACAGCTAGAGATGCTTTAGCACTAGCTCAAAGCAAATTGCCTTTCAAAACTAAAATTGTTACTAGCGAGAGTGAAAATGAAATTTACTGAGTTGAAAGAAAAAGGAATGGAGGAGCTAAATGCTCTCCTCAAAGAGAAGAAGTCAGCGTTGTTTGAGCTAAAACTTAAACTAAGAACTATGCAATTGACTAATCCTAGTGAGATTAGAAGTGTGAGAAAAGATATCGCTAGAATCAACACTGCGATTAATGCAAAGAAGGATTAAGAGATGATCAATAAAGAACCACACAAAAGAATTATTCAAGGTAAAGTTGTTAGCAAGGCAGGTGATAAGAGTGTTGTGATCTTGGTTGAGCGAAAAGTTGTTCACCCAAAGTATAGAAAAATCGTTAAGCGATTCAAGAAATACACTATTCACGATGAGAACAATAGTGTAAAAGTAGGTGATGTGATTAGTGCGATTGAGTGCAAACCAATCTCTAAGACAAAAACATTTAACTTGCAAAATATTGTTTCAGTAGGAGTTTAAGTATGATTCAAAGTTTTACACGATTAAATGTTGCAGACAATAGTGGTGCAAAAGAGATTATGTGTATCAAGGTTTTGGGTGGAAGCCACAGAAGATACGCAACAGTAGGTGATGTAATCGTGGCATCTGTCAAAAAGGCAATCCCAAATGGAAAAGTCAAAAAAGGACAGGTTGTCAAAGCAGTTGTTGTAAGAACCAAAAAAGAAATTCAAAGAGAAGATGGATCTCTAGTGCGATTTGATGATAACGCAGCAGTTATCTTGGATGCAAAGAGAGAGCCAATTGGAACGAGAATTTTTGGTCCTGTAAGTAGAGAAGTGCGATATGCAAATTTTATGAAGATTGTATCGTTAGCTCCGGAGGTATTGTAAGTGGTAAAGTTCAAGATTAAAAAAGGCGACACTGTAAAAGTTATCGCTGGTGATGATAAGGGAAAAGTAGGAAAAGTGCTTTTTGTTTATCCAAAAACTGCTCAAGTTGTAGTTGAGGGTTGCAAAATGATAAAAAAAGCAATCAAGCCAACAGAAGATAATCCAAAGGGTGGATTTATCAGCAAAGAAGCTCCAATGAGCATTTCTAATGTAAAGAAGGAGCAGTAAATGTTTGGATTAAAGAGTGTATATCAAAATGAAATCAAGCAAAAGCTAGTGCAAGAGTTGGATATCAAAAACCCAATGCTCACTCCTAGACTTGAGAAAATCGTAATCAGTGTAGGTGCTGGTGAGTATGCAAAAGATATGAAGATTATGCAAAATATCGCAGATACTATCTCTGCAATTGCTGGACAAAAAGCTGTAATTACAAAAGCAAAAAAATCTGTTGCTGGATTTAAGATGAGAGAAGGAATGCCAATGGGTGTAAAGGTTACATTGCGTGGCAATATGATGTATAACTTCCTTGAAAAACTCATCGTGATCTCTTTGCCAAGAGTGAAAGACTTTAGAGGTGTTTCTAGAAATGGTTTTGATGGTCGTGGAAATTATAGTTTTGGTTTGAATGAGCAGTTGATGTTCCCTGAGGTTGTTTATGATGACATTATGGTAACTCACGGTATGAATATCACTTTTGTAACTTCAACAAATAGCGATAAAGAAGCATTCAAGTTGTTGGAACTCCTTGGTATGCCTTTTGCAAAAGGAAAATAAGATGGCAAAAAAATCAATGATTGCTAAAGCTAGCAGAAAAGCAAAATTCAGTTCAAGAGCATATACAAGATGCCAAGTTTGTGGAAGACCGCACTCTGTTTATAGAGATTTTGGCTTGTGCAGAGTATGTTTAAGAAAAATGGGTAACGAAGGTCTAATTCCTGGACTTCGTAAGGCAAGTTGGTAAGGAGAAATTATGGTAAATGATATTATTGCAGATTCTCTAACAAGAATTAGAAATGCTTCAATGAGAAGATTGGAATACACAACTCTTTATTATGCAAAGATTGTGGTTTCTATCCTTGAAGTTTTCAAAAACAAAGGTTTCATCAAAGATTACAAAGTCAATGACAAAGATGGAAAACAATCTATCAGTGTTCAACTCGCTTATGATGAAAGAGGATATAGTGTAATTAGTGAAGTCAAGCGTATTAGTAAGCCAGGAAGAAGAGTTTATAAGAGCAGAAATGAGCTTAAGAGATTCAAAAATGGTTATGGAACAATCGTTGTAAGCACTTCTAAGGGTGTGATTGCAAATGAGGATGCTTACAAAGCCAATGTTGGTGGCGAAGCACTTTGCAGTATTTGGTAAGAGGAGAAAGAAATGTCAAGAGTTGGAAAACGACCAATTAGCATTCCTTCAGGACTAAGCGTAAGCGTTGAGGGGAGCAAAATTGTCTTTAAAAATTCTAAGCTTGTTAAAGAGCTAGAAACTCACAATCGCGTTGTGATTGAGTGCAGTGAGCAAGAACTAAGCTTCAAGCCTATCAATGACGAGGCACAATCAAGAGCGTTTTGGGGAACTTATAGAGCATTGGCAAACAACATTGTTGTAGGTCTTAGCCAAGGGTTTAGCAAAACACTTGAAATCAATGGAGTAGGTTACAAAGCTGGAGTTTCTGGAAAAGTGCTTGAACTTGCTTTGGGATTCTCTCACCCTGTGAAGTATGATATTCCTGAGGGAGTTGAGATCACTGTGGATAAAAACACAATCACAATCAAGGGAAGTGATAAGCAACAAATCGGACAGATTGCTGCTGAAATCAGAGAGTTTAGACCACCAGAGCCTTACAAAGGTAAGGGAATCAAATACAGCGATGAAGTTATCATCAGAAAAGCTGGAAAAACTGCTAAGAAGTAAGGGGTGAAGTATGACAAATAGAGTATTAGAGCAAAAGAAAAAACTCAGAACAAAAAGAAAGCTCAGAGTTAGAGGAAATATTTTTGGTGTCGCTTCTAAGCCAAGAGTGAGTATCTTTAGATCCAATCGCTATCTTTATGCTCAAGCAATTGATGATCAAAAAGGTGTAACTCTTGCAAGTGTTGATGGAAAGAAACTGGGAGTTGGAAACAACAAGGAGAATGCAAAAGAGGTAGCAAAGAAGTTTGCTGAGAACCTCAAAAAAGCAGGAATCTCTGAAGTTATTTTTGATCGTAATGGTTATATTTATCACGGTGTTGTTGCGAGTTTTGCAGATGCATTGCGTGAAAATGGCATTACGCTATAAAGGATAGGTGTATGGAAATCAATAGAGAAGAATTTAGCGAAGTAGTTGTAAATATTGGCCGTGTAACAAAGGTTGTTAAAGGTGGAAGAAGATTCCGCTTCAACGCTCTTGTTGTTGTAGGTAACAAAAATGGACTTGTAGGATTTGGACTTGGAAAAGCCAAAGAAGTTCCTGATGCGATCAAAAAAGCAATTGATGATGCATTCAAAAACATCATTCAAGTTAATATCAAAGGAACAACAATCGCTCACGACATTGAGCATAAATACAATGCAAGTAAAATCTTGCTCAAACCTGCTAGCGAGGGAACAGGAGTTATCGCTGGTGGAAGTGCAAGACCAGTGATTGAACTTGCAGGAATCAAAGATATTTTGACAAAATCTTTGGGATCCAACAATCCTTACAATGTTGTAAGAGCAACAATCGATGCTCTTGCAAAGATCAAAGCTTAAGGAGGGATAGATGGCATTAGAGCAAATTAAACCTGCTATTGGAAGCACACGCGATATCAAGCGTGTGGGAAGAGGGCAAGGAAGCGGTATGGGTAAAACCTCTACTCGTGGAGGCAAAGGACAAACTGCAAGAACAGGTTATAAGGCAAAGAGAGGATTTGAGGGAGGTCAGCAACCACTTCAAAGAAGATTGCCTAAAGTTGGTTTCAACTCAAGAGTAGAAAAACCCTATGTAATTAATGTAGATAAAAGCGAAGCAATCAATAAAATCGCTGAAATCTCTTTGGAATCATTGCGTGAAGTGTATGGCTTTCCTCTTTATATCAAGAGTGTTAAACTCATTGGAAGCAAAGCGAGTGCTTTGGCATCTAAAATCAAAGATGAGAGAGTGAAAACTACCAAGGCTAAGTAATGAATAAAAAGATTGTAGATAAGATTTTAATCACCCTTCTTTTTATCTTCTTGTATCGACTTTTGGCATATATTCCTGTGCCAGGAGTAGATCTTCTTGAAATCAAAAGATTTTTAGACCAAAACGCAAACAATGCTCTAGGGCTTTTCAATATGTTTAGTGGAAATGCAGTGGAGCGATTTAGCATTATCTCTTTGGGAGTAATGCCTTACATCACAGCTTCAATCATTATGGAGCTTTTGGCTGCAACTTTCCCTGCACTTGGTAAGCTCAAAAAAGAGCGAGATGGAATCCAAAAATACACTCAAATCATTAAATATGCCACAATTGTTATTACTCTCATTCAAGCAGTGAGCGTGAGCTTTGGACTAAGAAGTCTTAATGATAGTGGTGCGATTATGATTGATATGACTCATTTTGTGTTTATTTCGGCATTCTCAATGCTTGCTGGAACAATGCTTCTTCTTTGGATTGGAGAGCAAATCACACAAAGAGGTGTAGGCAATGGCGTGAGTTTGATTATCTTTGCTGGAATTGTTTCAGCTATTCCTTCTTCAATTGCCAAGACATTTGAGCTTGTCAATACCGGAGAGCTTAATATTCTCAAACTTATCGTGATTGCAGCTTTGATTTTGGCAACTGTGTTTATCATTCTTTATATGGAGTTGGCAGAGCGAAGAATCCCAGTTTCTTATGCAAGAAAAGTGGTAATGCAAAACCAAAACAAACGAATTGTCAATTACATCCCAATTAAAGTCAATCTTAGTGGAGTGATCCCTTCAATTTTTGCTTCAGCTCTGCTCGTGTTCCCTTCAACAGTTTTGCAAAGCTCTAGCAATCCCTATTTGCTTCAAATTGCAGATTGGATCAATCCTAGCGGATATCTCTACAATGTATTGATGTTTGTGTTTATTATTTTCTTTGCGTATTTTTATGCTTCTATTGTTTTTAATTCAAAAGATATTGCAGAAAACCTCAAAAAGCAAGGTGGCTTCATCCCAGGGCTTCGACCAGGAGAAGGAACGATAGGATTTTTGAATCAAGTAGCAAATAACCTCACATTTTGGGGTGCATTGTATTTGGCGGTGATTTCTACTCTTCCTTGGATTTTGCTCAAAAGTATGGGCGTGCCTTTTTATTTTGGTGGAACAGCGGTGCTTATTGTTGTGCAAGTTGCTGTGGATACGATGAGAAAAATTGAAGCACAAGTTTATATGAGTCGTTATAAGACTTTGAGTGCAACAGGTCTTTAATGGCTATTGCAATCAGAAATGCACGCGAGATTGATTCTCTGCGTGCGTCTAATCGTATTGTTGCTCAGGCTTTGAGCTTGGCAAGAAACTCTCTTAAGGTTGGAATCTCCCTTTTAGAACTTGATAAACTCATAGAAGATTTTATTCGATCTTGTGATGCAAGACCTGCTTTTAAAGGGCTTTATGGTTTCCCAAATTCCGCCTGTCTCTCTCTTAATTCAGTTATTATCCATGGTATCCCCACAGATTACAAGCTTCAAGAAGGAGATATTTTGGGGATTGATATTGGAGTAGAGAAAGATGGCTGGTATGGCGATGCAGCAATTACTGCTGGGGTTGGGAAAATTACTCATCAAGATCAAGCATTGATTGATTGCTCATGCAATGTTTTGCTTGAGGGGATTGAGAGCATTAAGGCAGGAATGCATTTCAAAGAACTAAGTCTTATCTTGCAGGAGTTGATTGAGGGGTATGGCTATGTGCCGTTGGAGGATTTTTGCGGTCATGGAATCGGTAGAAAACCTCATGAAGATCCGCAGATCCCAAACTATCTCAGGCATGGCAAAGCCAAAAGTGGAGAGAAAATCAAAGAGGGAATGGTATTTTGTATTGAGCCGATGATTTGTCAGAAAAGTGGTAAGCCAAAAATCCTAGCAGATAAGTGGTCAGTGGTATCTGAAGATGGGATGAAGACAAGTCATTATGAACATACCGTTGCTATCATTGGTGGCAAGGCAGAAATTTTGTCAAAGGAGGATTAAAATGGCAAAAGATGATGTAATTGAAATTGATGGAAAAGTTGTAGAGGTTTTGCCTAATGCGACTTTTAGAGTTGAGCTTGATAATGGGCATATCGTGCTTTGCCATATTGCAGGAAAAATGAGAATGCACTATATCAAGATTTTGCTTGGCGATCGCGTGAAGATCGAGCTTACGCCTTATAGCCTAGATAAGGGAAGAATCACTTTTAGATATAAGTAACTTTGGGAGCTTTCCCAAAGTATAGGGGTTTTTATGTTTTTAAATCTATTGCTAAAATCAACGCTATTTTCATTCTTAATTTTTCTACTTTGCATTCTCTCTCGTATTGCTTTTGTGCTTTATCTTGGTGTAGGACACGAAGCCTTAAGCAGTGATGGAGCAAATACACAAGATCTAGGCTCTCAGCTGATTCAAGCCCTTTATAATGGGTTTTTATATGATACACGCATTATCGCAGTAGCTGGGATTTTGTATTTTTTGTGCGGTTTAATTGATATATCGCTAAACAAGATTAGACATCAGCAGAATTTTACAATTGCAAAATTTTGTGCATATTTTCTTTTTGCTCTATTGCTTTTTGTCAATATTGCCAATATGACTTATTACACGATTTACAAAGATGTATTCAACATCATTTTGCTTGGAATCTTCTTTGATGATCAAAGAGCAATTTTAGAAGATGGAATCAGTGGAAAATATTTCTTAAGTGTAAAGTTTTTGTGCTTTTTCTTAGCATTGGCACTTTGGATTTGGCTTTATAAAAAATGGGTTATACCAGCATCCATCAAAACAAAATTCAAAGGATTCTATGCTCTCTTGCCCAATCTTGCTTGCTTTTGTGTATTTGCTCTGGGCATAACCTTTTTGTTCAACTCGGCTTTTTCGCTCAAGGAAGTTAGTTTGGATCAAGAAGTTAAGCCTGTAAAGAATTTATTTTTACAAAAAATCACCCCATCAGCCTTTAGAAGCCTTTATGGAGTTTATGTGGGGTATAAAGCAGGGGAAAATTCAACATTTGCCTCTTTTACTTCAAACTCTCCCTATCAGAGTGCGTTGAATTTCTTTTCTACAACCCCCCCCCCCTCAAAGCAAATTGATCTAAAAAATCTTCTTGCACATTTTTCTACAAAATCGCCTACAAGCAAAAAAATCAATCATATCTTTTACATTGTCGCTGAGTCTTTGGGGACTTACGCTTTTGATAGCAAATATGATGAAATTGGCTTGGTTTCTGGAATGAAGAGTTTGATAGACAACAAAAAAGGTTTTATGGTTCCATATTTTTTTGAAAACGCACATGGGACAATCTGGAGTATTGAAACTCAAATTTCAGGACTTTATTACACAGGAGTGCGATTGAGTTTTCAGTCTGCAAGACTAAAGGAGCTTCCTACGGCAGTGGCCTCCAATATGAAAAGAGCAGGATTCTCTACGCATTTTTATTATGGAGGTTCTGAGGGTTGGCAAAACTTAGGAAACTATGCAAGATCTCAAGGGTTTGAAGATGTAAGTGGGATAGGTGTGCTAGAGGACTTTGCAAAAGAGAGAAAATATCCTTTGCCTTATAAAAATGTTTGGGGTGTGTGGGATGGAATACTGCTTGATTATGTCGCATACAACAATCAAAAAATCCATTCCCCATCTTTTCACATGATTTTGACTACATCATTTCATGGACCTATGAATCTGCCATGGGAATATATTGAGAAAATGGGTGGAAAGAAAGAGGATTTTGAAAAATTTGCAAAAAAAGTTTCTTCTCCAAAATGGGAAGCTTTAGAATTGGGAACTTTGTGGTGGATTGATAAGCAGATAACAGAGTTTATTCACAAGGTTTCTGAGCAATATCCAGATTCGCTTTTTGTGATTACTGGAGATCACACGCATTATGCTTATGTTCAAGGCGTGCTATCTTATCGTGAAGTTCCAATGCTTATTTATTCCCCAAGTCTAAAGATATATCCCCTCTCAGATTCTGGCTCTCAACTTGATATTGCCCCAACGCTTCTAAATCTTGCTACTCCTAAGGGGTTTGAGTATTTTAGTTTTGGAAGAGCGATTTTCTCTACGCAATCTTCTGAGAAGCTTGAAAACTCTTTGTTTAACGCATTTGAGATTTGCGGTGATACGCAAAATCTTTATATGCAACCGCACAGAAAGATTAGTCTCAAAGATTATGCAATAGAGGATTTGCAAAAAGCAGATAAATATATGGAGAAAATGCTGGAGAGACTAAGAGATGGGAGAGCTTTGAGCTGGTATTTGTTTTCTAAGGGGGAGCTAATCCAAAAAGATTAGCCTACAAGATTTTTGATCCTTCTTGCACATTCTTGCACCCCTAGGACATAAATACACTCAGCCATTCCAATCCCACCACCTTTTCCTAGGATCGCTAGGCGTAATGGTTGAAGAAAATCAGCAGGCTTGAGTGAATGCTCACTCATAAACTCTTTGCTTTTTTGCTCATACTCGCTTACACTCAAGCCATCACTCAGAGTTGAAATAAATGTTGAGATATTGTTTTTTCCACTCTCTGTAAGTTTTGAGTGCATTTTTTCATCATACTCACTAGGGGCGTTTAACACTTCTTTGACACCTTTGGCAAAGCTTACAAGTGTGTAATTTCGCTCTTTGAGTGCTTCAAATAGCACTTCTAGCTTCTCTCCATCCAAATCCACTTCACAGCCAAAATCTTTTAGCATTGCCTTAAGCTTAGTGTTCTCCATCTCTCGGATATAGTGATTGTTGAGCCAATCAAGCTTGGATTGGTTGTAGCAACTTGCAGAGCTGTTGAGATTGTGAGGAGAGAAGAGAGAGATCATCTCTTGCATTGAGAAGATTTCTTTATCCCCACTACTCCATCCAAGTCGCACAAGGAAATTTAGCAACGCTTCATGCAGGTATCCCATTTCTTTGTATTCCATTACATCCGTGGCTCCATCGCGTTTGCTGAGTTTCTTGCCCTCAGGGTTTAGGATCATTGGTACATGGAAGAATTTTGGCACTTTAAATCCCAAAGCCTCATACACCACGATTTGCTTAGGTGTATTTGTAGTGTGATCATCTCCACGGATAACATCTGTTACCCCCATAAGTGCATCATCAACAGCAACGACAAAGTTGTATGTCGGTGTGCCATCACTTCTTGCAATGATAAAATCATCAATCTCTTTTGCAGCGATCTCAATCCTACCTTTCACTCCATCTTCAAACGCGATGCTTCCCTCTAGTGGGGCTTTGATTCTCACCACAGGTTGCACACCTGCTGGAGGAGTGCCTTTGAAATCTCGATAGCGATTGTCGTAGCGTGGAGGAAGCTTATTGGCTCTCTGCTCTTCTCGTAGTGCATCTAGCTCTTCTTTGCTCATATAGCAATAATATGCTTTTCCTTCATCCAAAAGCTTTTGGATATATTCTTTGTAGAGGGGGAATCTTTGGCTTTGATAGACAATCTCGCCATCATGATGCATTTCACACCACTCAAAAGCTTTGATAATCGCCTCAGTCGCCTCTTGTGAGTTTCTTTGCAAATCAGTATCTTCAATCCTTAGAAGAAATTTTCCACCTTGATTTTTGGCATAAAGATAGTTAAATAATGCAGTTCTCAATCCCCCAATGTGCAAATATCCCGTAGGAGAGGGGGCAAATCGTGTTACAACGCTCATAAAAAAATCCTTGAAAAAATTTATGTTATTTTATCTTGAAACTTGGCTCTATCCATCAAAAATAGAATCCCAGCCATTCTCTAGGGGGGGGGGGTAAGAGAATGACTGCTTCCTTAAAATAAGAAAGATTGGACTTA
>DSTMD04001__coassemble_622_pt1 | contig 16675 bp, 13 predicted proteins | sample DSTMD04001__metabat2_low_PE_002 | metagenome-assembled genome bin DSTMD04001 | reverse complement strand
TCTGGTTTGCTTGCTTTTGCAACCTCATCATCACAAGCAAGCTTGATGCAGTCCTTTGAGCTAAGTGCTATTAGGGATTCGATGAGTTCATTGTAAGCAACTTCTCTTTTGAGTTTTTGATCTAAGTGGGATTTGATCTCCCTAACTTCAATAGGATGATTATCTTTGAGAAGCTCAAAGATTGGGGCATAAAAATCTTGGTTGAGATTGAGAACTCCTCTTCGTGTGTTGAGAGTGTAGTTGATTTGCGAGTAGGGAATAGTAAGAACAATGCGAAGTTTTAGAAGCTCTTCTTGGCATTGAGAGGTGCTAAGTGGGATAGATCCTCTTACCCAATAATCGCTTCTAAAACTTGTTGCAAACATCAAATCTTTGAGCATTTCATAAATTGGGCGTGAGTGGCTAACTCTTGAGAGGATGCCCCTCTCTTGATCTGAGAGCTGGATATTGCTCAAATGATCGCCAAAGCCTGCATAAGTTCCGAATTCAAGCTTTGCTTCCTCCATTTCTTTGCTAATTTCTAAGAAATTGAAAGCGACCTGATTCTCATTGAGAAGCTCGTGTGCAAGATAGGTATCATCCATTTTATTGAGTGTTTGGAGCATGGAGATGATTTGAGGATTTTTGATTGTTTCTGTGCTTGGCAATCTCATTAACTCTTCTACAAACTCTAGCCCTTCCCTTGTGCGAGTTGAACTGGGTTTGCCTGTTGGGGTTAGATAGATAGAGTAGGCACGGATTAACTCTCTGAGTGGAGAGATCGAAGCCCACCCTGCCTGAGTATTGTAGCTTAGCATCACAACTCCCCCATAGCGTAGCTTTTTGCTGATAAATTCTCTAATCTGCCCTCTTACCTTTGGCGACACCCAGCTGTAAATCCCATGCAACGCAATGAAATCAAATTGTGGAATATCACGCTTGATAAAATCTTCAAAACTATCATCAAAAACTTTTAGTGAGGTGTTAGAAATCTCACAAAGATGATGAGCAAAACTAGCTTGAGAAGGGTTAAAATCTGTCCCATACCACGAAATAGAAGGATTTGTAGCATTAAAATTGAGCGTAATCCCCTGTCCAAATCCCAATTCACAAGCGTTTCTAATCTTAGGTGGCATAAGTCTTTGAGCCAAAAAACAAAGGCTTATTCTCAATGGATTGAGTGTAGAGTAATACCCCTTGGTATAACTAATATCTGTAACATACCCTTGATTCCAACTATGCATTTTCTCTCCTTTTTATTCTTTTATCTCTAATTCTACCGGACAATGATCGCTTCCAAACACCTCAGGGTAGATTTTTGCACCAATTAGAGAATCTTGCAAACTCTTAGAGGCCAAAAAATAATCAATCCTCCACCCCGTATTGTTCTCTCGTGCCTTTCCCATATAACTCCACCAAGTATAAGCCCCCTCTAGCCTAGGATAAAAATATCTAAAAGTATCGATAAATCCACTCTGCAAAAGCTCGCCAAACTTTGCCCTCTCCTCATCAGTAAATCCTGCATTTTTGCGATTGGTTTTTGGATTTTTTAGATCAATCTCTGTGTGAGCGACATTGAGATCCCCACATACTATTACAGGCTTGGTTTTCTCCAAATTTTTTAGATACGCCCTAAAGTCATCTTCCCACTCCATTCGATACTCTAGCCTTGCAAGTTCTCGCTGAGAGTTTGGCGTATAGACTGTTACAAGATAGAAGCTCTCATATTCTGCACAGATGATTCTGCCCTCTTTGTCATGATGCTCTATCCCCATATCATAGCTCACGCTCAAAGGCTTAGTTTTGGAGAAAATTGCTACACCTGAGTAGCCTTTTTTTTCTGCTGAGTTCCAATACTCCTCATATCCTTTGAAATCAAAAGTAGCCTGATCTCTATGCATTTTGCTCTCTTGGATACAAAACACATCCGCATCCACACTCTCAAAAAAATCCATAAATCCTTTGTTCATACACGCTCTTAAACCATTAACATTCCACGAAATGAGTTTCATATTTGCTCCATTCACATAGATTAAACTCTGCATTTTACCCAAGAGGCTAGAGATTTGATAGAATCCCCACTTTAAAAATCAAAACCAAAAGAGAAATAATGCAATACTATTTAGACTTTATCAACTCAAAAGAAATTCAAAAATCCCAAATTTTCTCCTCCCTAAAATGCGATGAAGATGAGGCAAAAATCTTGCAATATATGGCAAAAGCCCTCCTAAACTCCGAGGTTGAGGTCATGGTGCTAAGCCTGATTGAAAATCTCTTTGGACTTAAAGGTGAGGCAACGCTCACTTATCTGCCAAAAATCAAAAATCTCTTAGAGCTTGGCTGGATCTCTCAAAGCAATTTCTCACGCCCTACCAACACCCTACTCCTTGAGCTCCTCAATGAAAATATTTATCTCACCCATAGTTTTTTAAGATTGCTTGAAGATGGCACGCTTGAAGTCAAACTTCCTCAAGCCTATCCCTACCAAGATCATCTTGAATACCTCAAAGACCAATTCCTAAAAATCGATCTCATCCAGCAAATCAATCACCTCAAACTCTCCTACAAGCTTGACTCCCCCTCCCTCTCCAGGATCCAATACCGCCTAAGCACCCTAGAGCAACAGATCAAATACCGCCTCAAACTCACTCAAACCCCGCTTGAAATCGTCTCTCTCATCAAAGAGGCTGAGCTAAGCAATAAAGAGCAAACACTATTTTTTGCACTTCTTAAAGAGGAGTATTCAGGAGGAGAGGGGAATCTAAGAGAGATGAATGCTCTCATTGAACTCATCAGCGAGGATGAATATGACAAGATCAAAAACCGCTCTTTGCTTGATGAAAAAAGCAATTTGATTGAGAAAAATCTAGTGGATTATGATGAGATCCTCAACCCCTTTGGTGGGATTGCAAGGACATTTTTCATCAATGAAGAGATTTTGCAAAAGATCATCTACCCCAACAAAAAGAAGAAAAAGAGCAAAAACACCCTCACCAACCTCATCAAAGGGCAAGAAACCTTTGAAATCCTAGAGCCAAAAAAAGATCTGCAAGACATTGTCCTCTCTCCTAGCACCAGAGAGACACTTGAAGCCCTGCTTAAGCAAATGGATCCCAAAGTCCTCTCTCAACTCAAAGCCTGGGGGATCAAAGAGAAAAAAAGCGGAATTGAGAGCAAGATCATTTTCTATGGTTCGGCAGGGACTGGTAAAACCCTCACAGCCCTAGCTTTGGCTAAAAGTCTAAAAAAGCAGATTCTAAACTTTGACTGCTCCAAAATCCTCTCGATGTATGTAGGAGAGAGTGAGAAAAATGTGAGAAAAATCTTTGATAGCTATCGTGAAATCGCACAGAAAAGCAAAAGTGAGCCAATCTTGCTCCTAGATGAAGCCGATCAATTTCTTAGCTCAAGAAGCACAGGAGGCAGTGGAGCAGATAAAATGCATAACCAAATGCAAAATATTTTCTTAGAGCAGATTGAGAAATTTGATGGAATCCTCATTGCCACAACTAATTTGCTAGAAACGCTTGATAGTGCATTTTCAAGGAGATTTAACTACAAAATCGAGTTTAAACGCCCTAGCAAAGAGCAAAGAAAGGAGCTATGGAAGCTCCATCTCCCCAAAAATGCCAATTTCAAAGAAGATGAAGAAACCTTGCTAGAAAAACTCTCAAGCTTTGATCTAAGTGGAGGACAAATCGCTCTGGTGGTAAAAAACACAGCCTACAAAGTCGCTACAAGAGAGGATAACACCTTTTGCCTTGAAGACTTCAAACAAGAAATCACAAGAGAGAGGGATGGAAGCTTTGATGGGGAGAAGAGCATGGGGTTTCTTATCTAATCAAAAGAGAGATTGGAAAAAATGAGAGTTTTTTTGCTTGAGGATGATGAATTACTTTTTGAAATCCTTGAGGAATTTTTGCTTGAAAAAGGCTATTGTCTTAGGGCGTGTTGTGATGGATTGGAAGCTGAGGAGATTTTGCTTTCTGAGAAATTTGATCTCTTGCTTTTAGATGTCCAAGTCCCATCTTTGAGTGGTTTTGAATTGTTGCAAAATTTAAGAGCTTTACGAAACAAGACTCCTGCGATTTTTATCACAGCACTTGATAATTCAAAAGATCTTAAATATGCTTTTGAAATAGGGGGAGATGACTATATTAAAAAGCCTTTTGATTTGGATGAATTGGAGGCTAGAATAGAAAATATTAAAAGACTTTATCATTTTTCTTCGTTTATAGAAATCTCCAAAGATTGCACGCTAGATAGAGAAAATCTTATTTTGATCAAAGAGCAAGATACAATTCCTCTCACCCAAAAAGAAAGTCAGATTTTGCAATATTTTCTTAATCATCCCAATCAAATTATCAGTATAGAAGAAATGATTGCAAATATTTGGAGTTACCAATCTATGCCAAGTGAAAATACTTTGCGAAGCTATATAAAGAATCTAAGAAAATATCTCGGATTTGAGAGGATTGAGAATATTAAAGGAGTGGGTTATCGTTTTAAAAGAATATGAAAGAAACGCCCTTTTTCGCTTCTTGGGAGTTTATCTTTGTAGTTCAATTTTGATTTTGGGCGTGATTGCATTTTTGGTTTTCTCCGTTCAGAAAACACAAATTTATGAAAACATCCATAATCAAATGATGCTCAAAGGCTCACAAATTGCCCAAATGATAATCTCAAGACAAATGAATGGAGAGAGTGAGTTAGATGAAAAGTTTTTACAAAATTTGCAAGAAGAGCATTGGCAATTCTCTCTCTTTGATTCACAAAAAAAGCGATTGTATGGGGAACTTCATTTTATAAAAATGGAGCAGAAGTTTTTTGTCAAAAATGGGGTAGCGTATTATTTGGATATGGGGGCATTTGGACATTTGGGGGTTGAATGGATTTTGATTAGTAAGGATTTTTCCTATGAGATATACTCTTTGCTTTATTCTATTGGGATAATTGCTCTTGCTTGTTTGATTGTTTTAATCTGTTGCGGATTTATTCTGGGAAAAATGTTTTTAAAACCCATTCGTGATGGCATCACTTATCTTGATCATTTCATCAAAGATGTTACCCATGAGCTCAATACACCTATTTCTGCATTGATAATGAGTGTCAATTCACTCAAAACTGGAGTGAGTGAGAACAAAATCTCAAGAATCCAAAAAGCCTGTAGGAGAATACATTTTTTATACAGCAACCTTACTTTTTTATTTTTGGGTGAAGTGAGAGAGGTGAGAGAAAATATCGATTTTGTTGGATTATTGAAAGCTCGTCTTGAAATGTTTGAGGAGCATTGTAAAGAAAAAAATATCTCTTTGGAGGTTGAGAGTGTCCAAAAACTTATGATAAATGCTGATTGCGAGGCTCTAACGCGTTTGATTGATAATCTTTTGAGCAATGCGATCAAATATAATTTTCCCAATGGAAGAATATTGATTTCTCTCACTCCAAAAAGCTTAAAAATCAAAAATACAGGTAATCCCATTCCCCAGCACCTTATTCCCTCACTCAAGCAACGCTATGTCAGGAATAGTTCTAAAGGCTATGGTATCGGATTGGATATTGTCAGTAAAGTGGCTCATAGCTATGATTGGGAGATTTGTATTTATACGCAGAATCATCTTAATGTTTTTGAGATTGTTTTTTAGATTCCACACTTATTCCACACAACATTTCTAAAATACTCTTTGAATTTTAATTTAAGGAGTTAAGCATGAAAAGATTAGCTTTTGCTTTATTAGCATTGCTGTTCTCAAGTTTTGTATTTGCACAGAGTGGAAAAGTGGGAGGAATGGAGATTGAGTATTCAACCAAAAAACCCCTAAGTAGTGGAGGCAATGATTTTATCATCACCCTCAAAAAAGATGGCAAGTTGCTTAAAGGAGCAAATATTACGCTCAAAGCCATTATGCCTCCAATGCCAAGTATGCCAAAGATGAATTTTGAAGCAAAAGCAAAAGAGAGTGATGAAGGGTATATCGCTCAAGTGCATTTCCCCCATGGAGGAACTTGGCAACTTAGATTTATCATTGAAATTGATGGCAAAAAATACACTTATAAAAGCAGTGTAGATTTTTAGGATTCAGTGATGAAATCTTTCTCTTTTTTATTTTTTCTTTTGTGCTCTTTTTTGGGAGCACAAAGTTTTGATGTGGCTATTTCAAAAGCAATGCAAAACAATAGTAAAATCAAAGCTTTGCAAATTCAGATTGAAAAATTAGAAGATGAAGCTAGGATTGCTAGAAAATGGGATAATCCCAATATCGCCCTAGGATATAACGCCCTCTATCCCAATGATCCAAGTTACCGAGATGATGCAATGCAGAGTATCTCAATCTCTTTGGCTCAAAAATTTGATTTGTTTGCAAAAAAACCAATAGAGAGCCAAAAAATTTCATTGCAAAGGCAGATAAAAATCTTAGAGCTTAAAGCTTTTCAAAAAAGTCTCATTAAAGAGATAAAAATCAGAATAATTAAGAGTAATCAAGATAAAAAGAGAATGGCAATCCTTAAATCCACGCTTGATAATATTGCTCTTTTTAAAAGTCAGATTGATTCAAATTCAAGTGATTTTTTGCTTGATGAGATTTATAAAATGGAAATCTTAGAGACAAAAATCAAACTCAAACTCACCCAATTTTTGCAGAATCAAAAAGAGCAAATCATTGAGTTTAATGAAATAACTTTTCAAGAAAATCAAGACATAGATTTTAATCCTACTTTTAAAAAAGTTTGGAGTAAGGATTATTATAAGTTTAGCTATGAGCTATTAGCTCAAAAATACAAAGAGCAAATAGAAGAAGAAAATATCGCTTTGGCTAAACGCTCTTTTTTTAGTGATCCAACTTTGAATCTAGGATATTTTCATCGCAAAAATCATCAAGATTTTCTCTCTTTTGGAGTTTCTTTTTCTCTACCAATCTATGGCAAAGAAGTTTTGAGTTTGCAAAAAGCACACAAGCAATCTCAAATCACAAAAAATACAACTTTAGAGATAGAAAATAAAATCAAATCAAAAATCAAAAAGCTTCAAAACACTTTGGAGAAAAAAAGAGAGGAGCTTGTTTTAATCGAATCAAAGCTCCTTCCTAATGCAAAAAAACTTCTCACTTTGTATCAAAAAAATATCTCAAGCTCCAAATCCGCAATGGGGGCATATCATCAAGCTCTTAATGATTTGTTAGAAGCAGAGTTGTTGAGGATTGATGTCAAAGGAGGGATTTGGATAACTTTGTGTGAGCTTGAAAGTATAGGAGAAGAGAGATGAAAAAAATTTTTATTTTAGTTTTATTGATAGAGATTCTATCAGCAGAGTTTTATGCCAAAAGCATTAAAGTTGAAAAAGTAAAAATTTCACAAGAGAGGAAATACTATGGAAGAATTGCTTTGAATGAAGAGAGTATTTCTGTATTTAACCTCAGAGTAGATGGGTTTGTTGAAGATATAAAAGTTTCAAACTCTTATCAAAAGATAGAAAAAGGCAGTGAGCTTTTCTCAATTTACTCTCCAGAATTGCTCCAAGCTCAAAATGAATACATCAATGCCCTCAAATACAAAAGCAATATTGTTGCGACCAAAGAGAAGCTTTTGCTTTTGGGTGTAGATGAGAGATTGATAAAAAAAATAAAAAAAGAGAAAAAGCCCTTAAAAGTCGTGCCATTTTTTTCAAAAAATCAAGGTTTGGTGTATGAAAAAAATATCTCTGAAGGGCAATATATTAAAAAAGGGGAGAGTGTTTATAAGATTGTTGATTTAAGCTCTGTGTGGTTTATCGCTCAAATCCCACAAGAAGAGTTTGCTTTTCTTTCAAAACCCCTAAATTCAAGCATTGAGATTTTGGGAATCAATCAAAAATTCCAAGCTCAATTTTTGCAGATTATCCCCACAATCAACCCTTCAAGCAAACTTCTTGAAGCAAGGTTTTTACTCAAAAATCCAAATCTTGAACTCTTTGAAAATCTCTTTGGAATCATTACCCTCTCTCATCCAAGTAAAGAAGTGCTTTTTGTGCCAAAAGAGTGTGTGCTTTTAAGGGACAATAAACTCTATGTCTTTAAAAAAGATGAAGAAGGAAAGTTTGCTCCTCAAGAGATTGAAGCATTAAGCTTAAATGCAGGGTATGAAATCATCTCAGGGCTAGAAAGCGGAGATGAAATCGCACAAAATGCACTTTTTATCCTTGATTCTGACGCTCAAGCAAATGGAGGATATGAGTGATGATTGGCAAGATCATAGAGCTTTCTGTAAAATTTAAATTCTTTGTCTTAGGGGTTTTCTTTTTCTTGATTTTAGGCTCAATTTGGGCAATTAGAGAAACCCCCGTTGATGCTCTTCCAGACCTTAGTCCTGTTCAAGTCATTTTGCAAATTGATTATGAAGGACAATCTCCTAAGGTAATCGATGAGCAAGTGAGCTTTTTGCTAACCTCTTCTCTTATGAGTGTTCCAAGAGTTGAAGTTGTGCGAGGAATGAGTAGTTATGGAAAAGGATTGGTGTATGTAATTTTTGAAGATGGCACAGATATTTATTGGGCAAATTCTAGAATCTTGGAAAAAATTACCTCTATTCTGCCTATGCTTCCTAAGGATGCAAAAATCAATTTGGGAACAGATTCTTCAGGGATAGGCTGGGCATTTATGTATGCCCTAAGCTCTAAGACAAAAACCCTTCAAGAACTTAAAGTTTTGCAGGATTTTTACTTCAAAAACAATCTTTTAGGAGTTGATGGAGTAAGCGAGATTGCGAGTATTGGGGGATTTGAGAAAAATTATGAAGTAACGCTCAATCAAGAAAAATTGATTGAATATGACATTGGTTTTGATGAGATTATCCAAAAAATCAGAAAATCCAACAATGATAGTGGGGGAGGGGTTATTTATCAAGGAGGATTTGAGAAAATTCTTAGTGTTTCTGGTTATCTCAAAAATATAGAAGATATTGAAAATATTGAGATTAGAAATTTCAATGGAATCCCTCTTAAGATCTCTGATATTGCCAAAGTCAATCTCACCCCTGCCCCAAGAAGAGGAGTGGCTGAACTCAATGGAGAGGGAGAAGTTGTGGGTGGAGTGGTGGTGGTAAGGTATGGAGCAGATACTTTCAAGGTAATTAGAGCAGTTAAAAAAAGATTGGAACAAATTGCAAAAGAGAATCCCCAAATTCAAATCTCTCCGGTATATGATCGAAGTGAGTTTATAGAAGAGGCAATTGATAATCTTTGGCATACTTTGGTTGAGGAGTGTTTAATCGTTCTTTTTGTGGTTGCGATTTTTTTGCTTCATATAAGAAGTGCTTTTATTATCGTCATTACACTTCCATTATGTGTAGCATTGAGTTTTTTGCTTATGAAGCTTTTTGGGATTAGTTCAAATATTATGAGCTTAGGGGGAATTGCCATTGCCATTGGAGCAATGGTAGATGCTTCAATTGTTATGGTAGAAAATGCTCACAAGCATCTTTTATCTCTTCCTATGTCTCACTCAAAAGAAGATAGAGTCAAGGCGATTATGAGGGCTTCTAAGCAGGTGGGAGGAGCTGTATTTTTCGCCCTAATGATTATAGTTATTTCTTTTTTGCCTATTTTTGGATTAAGCGGACAAGAATCTAAACTCTTCTCTCCTTTGGCTTATACCAAAACTTTTGCGATGCTTTTGGGGGCAATCCTCTCTATTACACTTGTGCCAATTTTGATGATTTATTTTCTCAAAGGTAGAATTATTGATGAAGAAAAAAATCCTATCAATAGATTTTTTATTTTTTTATATACGCCAATCCTTAAGATAATTTTCAAGATTAAATACATTTTTTTGCTTGTCTGCTTTGGTGGCATCGTCTATATGGGGTATCTCTATACCAAACAAAAATGGGAATTTATGCCCCCACTTGATGAAGGGGTGATGATGTATATGCCTGTTACAAATTATGGTATTAACATCCAAACATCAAAAGAATTTCTGCTTCAGAGCAACGCAATCCTTAAGCAATTCCCAGAAGTGGAAAGTGCTTTTGGAAAAGTAGGGAGTGCCAATACCCCTACAGATCCCGCACCTCTTTCAATGATAGAAACTTTTATCACTTTCAAAGACAAATCACAATGGAGAAAGGGAATGACAACTCAAAAATTACGCAATGAGTTTGAAAAAGCTATTCAGATTAAGGGGCTTACTAATTCTTGGACTTACCCTATCAAAGGAAGGATAGATATGCTTCTAACTGGGATTCGCACCCCTTTGGGAATCAAAGTTTTTGGGAGTGATTATGATAGGATTCAGGCAATCTCATCTAAAATCGAAGAAAAATTAAGAGGGTATGATGGAACACTTTCTGTATTTGCAGAAAGAAGTAATCGAGGTTATTTTTTGGACATTGTTCTCAAAGATGAGAAACTTGCTCAATATGGCTTAAGCAAAGAGGATGTTTTGAATTTTATCTCTCAAGGAGTGGGAGGGACAAAAATCTCAACAATCCTTAATGGTGTGGAGAGGTATGGATTGAGTGTGAGATTTGAAGAAAAGCAACGCAAGGATTTAGAAGCAATCAAAAATCTCTACATCAAAACAAAATTTGGATTTACCCCACTTTATGTATTGGCAGACATTTCCTATCAAGAATCAGCCCTTGAATTTAAAAATGAGGGAGGGTTGAAAGTAAATTTTATCTATATTACCCCCAAAGATTCCATAACCTCAGATACCTACAAGCAAGAAGCAAGAAAAATACTTCAAGATTTGCAGATGCCTAGTGGATATTATTATGAGTTTTCAGGGGAGAGTGAGTATCTTGAAAAATCTTTGCAAAAAATGCAAGTGATTATCCCTATCACTCTTTTGCTTATCTTTGTTTTGATTCTTTTGGCTTTGAAAAACTTTGTTTATAGCTTGATTGTTTTTTTCACGCTTCCTTTTGCGATTTTAGGAGGGCTATTGACAATTGATTGGCTTGGATACAATCTAAGTATCGCTGTGGTTGTGGGATTTTTGGCGTTGCTAGGAGTGGCAACAGAGACGGCGATTGTGATGATTATCTATCTTGATGAATCAATGAAGAAAAATACAAATCAAACTCTTAAAGAAAGAGTAATTGATGGGGCAAGTAAAAGGGTGCGACCCAAACTTATGACAACGCTCTCTTTGGTGCTCTCTCTTGTGCCTATTATGTTTAATGAAGGAATTGGAAGCGAAGTGATGAAAAGAGTATCAGCCCCAATGCTTGGAGGGATTGTCAGCTCAATGATTCTGACACTTTTTATCATCCCTCTTTGTGTATATCTCTATGAGAGAGTGGCTAGAAGCAAAAGAAAAATACAAGATTAAAACTTGTATTCTTTTGAAAGGGTGATGTAGTGTTTGGCAGATTGAGAAATAAATCTCACTTCCTCATCACTTAGCTCTCTTACAAGCTTTGCAGGATTTCCCATAATCAAAGAGCGTGGAGGGAAAGTCTTGTTTTTGGTAATAAGTGAGTTTGCCCCAATAATGCTTTGAGAGCCAATCACTGCTCCATCCATCACAATGCTTCCCATCCCCACAAGCACCTCATCGCCAATCTCACAAGCGTGGATGATACAACGATGCCCTACTGTGACATTTTTTCCGATTTTCACACTTCCTTTACCCTCGCTTGGATAATCCACGTGGATATTTGTGAGCTCTTGGATATTGCTCCCCTCATCGATAGAAATGCTATTGACATCTCCCCTAATCACGCTTCCAAACCAAATACTGCAATCTTTGGCAATTTTCACATCTCCGATGATTGAGACTTGAGGGAAGACAATGGCTTCAGAGTGAATATGTGGGGTTTTGTCTTTAAAGGGAATGATAAGGGGTTGCATGGGAATCCTTTTATGAGATTTTTGGATAGGATTGTAGCAATAAAATTTAAAAACCTAATTTTAAAGAGGCTAGATTGAAAAAGAGATTAAAGAGCAAAACAAAAATCAAAAAATCTTGTTTTGAAAATCTGTTTTCAAAAGCAAGGATTGAGAGTTATGAGAACATTTGGCAATATCTCTCTAATCTTGCTTTAGTAGAGAGGATTACCCCAATTATTGGAGGACTTGAGGTTTGTATTCGCAATAAAATTCATCTTGCAATGAATCAAAAAATTGATTCGTATTGGATTTTTGACTTGATAAAACAAAAAGATTCTTATGTAGATTTTCGTTCTTTGCTCCAAGCATTTGAAAGGTCTGATAGGAAAAATTTTTATACTCTTAGAGATCAAATTAAAAAAAGCAGTAGTTACAATAGGGACTATAAAGATATTTTAAGGCTAATCAAAACTCATTTTGATAATCTATCGCACAAACATTCTGAATTTGAAAAAACCACTCCAATCAAAGACAGTGTTGTGAATATTTTAATTTCAAGACAGAGCTGTGGTTTTTGGGGAGAAGTTTTGAGTAAAAATCTTGATATCCATTTTCTCAATCATCCTTGTCACCTTGATTTTGAGCTTTACAATGGAGGAGTTGCCAAAAATGCATTTCTCACCCAAGCCTACAACGACCAAGAAATCAAGGATAGAGTTTCATTCTTTTTGTTAAAAAATCTTAGAAATCGTGCATTTCATTGGGAAAACCTTTTAAAAACACAAAGCAAAAATTCAAGAATTACTGCAAGCATTAAATACAACAATAGAGATGTATATTTTGAAATAAAACCAAAGCTAATAGAGAGATTTTTAGAGGATATGTTAAGGGCTGTTGATATTGATTTGGCTGAGGTTTTGAGATTTTATATGAAGTTCAAAAAATAATGCGGAGGGAAAATCCATTCCCTAATTCCGCTAGAAAACTCCAGGATTTTATCAAAAAAATAGATTTTTTTCAAATTTTTTACCCCTCAAAATCCCCCTCTTCATCAATATCCAAACTCTCCTCTCTACTCATCACATAAGAGAGGGAATTGTCATTGAAACTTGTGTTTTCACTCAGTCTTGAAATCGCATTGATATAGATCGCACCATTAAGCACATAGCATTTGTGCAAATCCTGCCGACGCACAGAGCTTGAGAGTGGCAAAAGATTACACAATCGCTCATTCTCAATCCTTCTCATAAATAGTGGATTCTCTAAGCTCTCACATACACTTGCAAGATCCTCTCCATATTTGAGAAACTTCTCATAAGCCTCTTTGATGTGTTTTGCACTCCTTAGTGGGGAAGTGGGTTGAAGCAAGATGAGAGCATCAAACTCTTTGCCTATTTCTTTGTATCGATTCACTGCCTCGATCACGCATTCAATGCTTTTGCTCTCATCTCTTGCACTCCTTTCACTTCTAAGAAATGGCACACTTGCCCCATACTCTCTAGCAATACAGGCATATTTCTCACTATCTGTGCAGACAAAAATTTCATCACACACCCCACTCTCTAGGGCACTTTGAATGCTATGAGCCATCAGAGGCAATCCTCTAAAATTTCTGATATTTTTATCTTTTACCCCCTTACTCCCACTTCGTGCAGGAATGAGTGCTAAAACTCTCATAGCATATCCACAAACTTCTTTTGAAGTTTTTTGCCCCAAATCTCTGAATTTTCCAATACAGCCATAAATTCTTTTGCACTCTCCCCTTTGCCAAACTCTAGCTTTGGCTTCAAGACAAGATTTTGCACTTTCTCAATGGCACTCAAAATCTCTTTCTCACTCTCTTTTGCACTCACAATCCCCTCGCACTCTTGGTATCGCCCCTCCTGTCTTGATCCTAGATTGATACAAGGGATTCCATAAATAGGTGCTTCTCTAATCCCAGCAGAGCTATTGCCGATGATGAATTTTGCATTTTTGAGCAAAGTTAAGAAAGATTCAAATTTTAGAGATTTAAAAAGTGCAAAGTGAGAATCTCCCTCTAGGCTTTTGTAGGCTTTGAGAATGGTTTTTGAACCTAGATCATTGTTGGGATAAATCACGATGTAATTAAGCTTACTTTTTTTTAGTGCCTTTAGTGTTTGAGTGATGTTTTTTTCTAGATTTTTTTCTTCTGTTGTAACAGGATGATACAGAAAAATTGCATACTCTCCTTTAAAGGATTGGATTTGATAGTAGTGCTTCTCCACCTCTTGCATACTGGGCAAATCCCCAAGCATCAAATCAATATCAGGAGAGCCTATGACAAACACATCCTCTTCTCTCTCGCCTAGCTGAAGTAGTCGTTTCTTTGCCTCATCATTGGCTACAAAGTGCAGATGAGCAAGTTTGGAGATGCTATGGCGGATAGATTCATCAATCGTCCCACTCACCTCTCCCCCCTCAATGTGAGCGACTAAAATATTATTAAACGCTCCTACAATCGCACCGCAGAGTGCTTCTAGTCTATCTCCATGCACTACGATCAAATCAGGTTTATAGTCTTTGATAAAAGCAGAAAACTGCTTGATACTCTCTGAGAGGGCAAGATCCATTTTCTCATGATGTTTGTAGGGTTTGGCTAAAAACACTTCATCAAACCCATCTTTGTAAATCTCAATAAAAGTCTTTCCATACAGCTCTAGCAGGTGCATTCCACAAGCAAAGATTTTATACTCAAATTTTTTGCTCTCTTTGACCTCTTGCACCAAAGCTTTGATCTTCCCCCAATCCGCTCTTGTGCCTGAGAGAAAAACAATCTTTTTCAATCAATCATCCCCCAAGTGATATGCGTATCATTTTCAATATCGCATTTTGCTACTCTCCCTAGAATCTCCTCAAAAAACTCCGCCTTGATTTCTCCCACTCCTGGGCGTTTGACCCATAGATTTTCTTTGCTAAAAACCTCTCCTTTTTTAATAGGTGCAATGCTTACGCAAGTAGAAAATGCAAAATCAATCGTAACCTTCTCTTCTTGTGTTGGCTCTTTTCTTCCCCCTCTCATTGCAAAGATTTCTTTTGCAGAGAGGATTAGATCTTTGCATTCGCCCTCATCCATAGAACAGATGATATCAGGACCTTCTCTATCTTTTCTATCTGTGAAATGTCGCTCAACAATACTTGCTCCCAAAGCCATGGCAGATTTGCACGCATTGTTGTTGAGCGTGTGATCGCTTAACCCAATGGGAATATTGGGGAATTCTCTCATCATCTCTTGCATTGCTCCAAGTCGCACAAGATGAGGAGGGGTAGGATAGAGATTTGTGGTATGAAGTAAGGCATAGGGGACTTTGTAGTCTTCTAAGATTCTTACAGCTTTCTTCACACTTGACAAATCATTCATTCCAGTAGAGACGATCATAGGTTTTCCAAAACTTGCAATGTGTTTAAGCAATGGGTAGTTATTCATCTCCCCTGAACCAATCTTATAAGCACTTACCCCCATTCTCTCTAGTCTATCTGCCCCTGCACGCGAAAAAGGAGTGGAGAGGAAAATCATCCCATGCTCTTCTACAAACTCTTTTAGCTCCTTCTCTTCATCTTCACTCAAAGCACATTGGCTCATAATCTCATAAATGCTCTTTTTGCTATTTCCTGGAATAGTCTTTTTGGCAAGTGAGCTCATTTCATCTTCAATGATATGGGTTTGATGCTTAAGGATCTCTACTCCTGCTTTTTTTGCACTAAGCACCATTTCTTTTGCAACTTGCAAAGATCCGTTGTGATTGATCCCGAGCTCAGCAATGACTAAAGGCTCATACTCGCTTCCGATTTTTCTATGTTGGATTTGGATAAAGTTTGACATGAAGTAACCTAAAAATAGAATTTTTGAGATTAATTGTAACAAATTCTCTTTTTGTATATAATGAAAAACATAAATTGCCCTAGGGCTTACTTAATAGGAGGTTTCTATGGAAACAATTGTCAAAGTCTTAGGCGATATCAATAGTTTTGCATACACTTACTATTTGGTAGGGTTGCTTATCCTAGCAAGTGTGTTTTATAGCTTCAAGCTCAGATTCGTTCAAATAAGTATGCTTAAAGAAGGTTTTAGGGTTATCACAGAAAAACCTGATGGCAAAAGTGATGCCCTTAGCTCATTCCAAGCTCTCACTATCTCCGTGGCTTCTCGCGTAGGGATAGGGAATATTGCCGGAATTGCTGTGGCTGTGGCTGTTGGAGGATCGGGGTCTGTGTTTTGGATGTGGGTGATGGCATTTTTTGGAGGAGCAAGTGCATTTGCTGAAAGCACACTAGCTCAAATCTATAAAAGTCACGATGGGGATGGGTTTAAAGGTGGGCCTGCATACTATATGAAGAAAGCCCTCAATCAACCTTTGCTTGGCACAATCTTTGCAATCACTTTGATTTTTACTTATGCTTTTGGTTTCAATGGCTTACAATCTTATACGATGACTTCTTCTTTTGCCATTTATTATCCCAATCCTAGCGAGTTTGAAAATAGTCAATGGACAATTCTTATCGGTCTGATTTCTGCAGGAGTTTCTGCGATTTTATTTTTTGGCAAAAACAATCTAATAGGGAAAGTCAATGCCTATGTTGTTCCTGCCATGGCCTTGTTTTATATTGCATTAGCTTTACTTGCAACATTGCTCAATCTCTCTTCTCTTCCTGAAGTTTTGCGTGATATTTTTAAGAACGCATTTGACTTTAAGGCGATCTTTGGAGGATTTGCAGGAAGCGCGGTAGTAATTGGAATCAAGCGTGGGCTTTTTGCCACAGAGGCAGGAATGGGATCAGCTCCAAATGCTGCAGCCTCAGCTCATACAACTCATCCAGTTAAGCAAGGGTTGGTTCAAGCCATTAGCGTGCTAATTGGAGTAATGATCT
>DSTMD04001__coassemble_610_pt1 | contig 17347 bp, 18 predicted proteins | sample DSTMD04001__metabat2_low_PE_002 | metagenome-assembled genome bin DSTMD04001 | reverse complement strand
GGAGAGATTGTTCGTGATGAACTTGCTAAGAGGGGATTTTTGCAATATGAGGTTTCAAACTTTGCCAACCCTTATAAATGTGCTCATAATCTCTCTTATTGGAGAGGGGAGGAGTATATTGGCTGTGGGGCAGGGGCAGTGGGATTTCAAAATAAGGCAAGATACACCAAGTCCAAACACATCCCCTCATATATCAAAAATCCCCATTCAAAAAATGTGGAATATCTCAGCAGTGAGGATTTGTTTTTGGAGAGATTGTTTTTGGGGTTACGATGTGAGATTGGGGTAGCACTAGATTCTCTTCCCTCACATAAAGTTGCCTACCTTTTGGAGGAGGACAAAGCCTATCTCCAAGATGGGTTTTTAAAGGCGAGAGATCTTTTTTTGGCTGATGAAATTGCCTTGTATTTAAGCTAGCTTCTCCCACTTGAGTTTTGCTCCACTTAGAATATGGAAATGCAGGTGAGGGACTTCTTGTCCGCCATATTCTCCGACATTGGTAATGAGGCGATAGCCCTTATCCTTTAGCCCCAAATGCTCAATGACTTGATGAGTAAAGTCCAATAGCTCACTCATACTCTGAGAATCTAGCTGATTGAAATCTTTGATTTCTTTTTTGGGAATGATTAGCACATGGATAGGAGCTTGGGGGTTGATATCATAAAAAGCTAGGCATTTTTCATTCTCAAGAACTTTTTTGCAAGGGATTTCTCCATCGATGATTTTTTTAAAAATCGAACTCATTTTTTCTCCTTTTTGAAAGCTTTTTGTAATTATAGTCTGCTTTTTAAGAGCTAGGGAGATTGCAAGGGGTTTGAGATGAAAAATGATAAAATGCCAAAAAAATTATTTTTGAAGGATTTGGATGGCTCTATCTGTTGTGATTCTTGCTGCTGGGAGTGGCACAAGGATGAAATCTAGCACGCCAAAAGTTTTGCACAAAATCTGTGGGCAGGAATTGCTTTTTTATAGTATTGAAACTGCACTAGAGTTAAGTGATGATGTGCATATTGTGCTTTATCATCAAGCCCAAAGAGTGCAAGAAGCTTGCGAGGCTAAGTTTGGGGATAGGGTTAAGTTTCATATCCAAGATTTTGAAAACTTTCCAGGCACTGGAGGGGCATTGATGAATAATAGAGCATTGATCTCCACTGCTCACTCTAAAATCCTCATTCTCAATGGTGATATGCCTCTCATCACTGCCCCCTCACTCCAAAAACTCCTCTCTTGCTCCTCTCCTGTTGTGCTAGGAGTGATTGAGAGTAAAAATCCTTATGGCTATGGCAGAGTGCTAAGGCAAGATTGCAAGGTGCAAGCCATAATCGAAGAAAAAGATGCAAGTGAGGAGGTCAAAAAGATCTGCACAATCAACTCTGGAATCTATGTTTTTGCCACAGAAGTGCTTGCTAAGTTTTTGCCACGCCTGGATAATCACAATGCCCAAAAGGAGTATTATCTCACCGATATTATCAAGCTCTGTGTAGCTGAGGGGTATGAGATTGAGAGTGTTGAGCTAGATGAGGAGGAATTTAGTGGGATCAATGACAAGATTCAGCTCTCAAGTGCTGAGGAGATAATGCTTGCTCGCTTAAGAGAGAAAGCCATGAGAGAGGGGGTGATAATGCATTTGCCCTCGAGTATTTATATAGAGAAAAGTGTGAGATTTGAAGGGGAGTGTGAGATAGAGCAAGGGGTGCAAATCTTTGGGGAAACCCTGATTAAAGACTCGCATATCAAAGCCCATAGCACCATAAGAGATTCGCAAATCATCTCTAGCGATATTGGACCCATGGCACATATTCGCCCCAACTCTTATATACAAAAAACCCATATTGGAAACTTTGTTGAGGTTAAAAACTCAAAGCTTTACTCCATCAAAGCAGGGCATTTAAGCTATTTGGGGGATAGTGAGATTGATGAGGGGAGCAATATTGGAGCAGGGGTGATTACCTGTAATTATGATGGTAAGCAAAAGCATAAAACAAAGATAGGCAAAAATGTTTTTGTAGGCTCAGACACTCAGCTCATCGCACCGCTTATCATCGCAGACCATACGCTCATTGGTGCAGGAAGCACGATTAGGAAAGATAGCAAAGAGGGAGATTTGCTCATCTCAAGAAGTGAGCAGAAGAATCTAGAAAATGGATATTTTGTGTTTTTTAAGGATAAAAAATGAAAAAAATCCCTGTGGGAATCATCGGAGTAGGAGGATATACAGGCTTAGAGCTACTCAAAATTTTGCTCTCTCATCCTTATTTTGAACTTGCGTATTTGGGCAATAGTGCTGGAGGGGTGAGAGCTGATGAGCTTTATCCTGCTTTGAGAGGATTGCTTGATATGCAAGTGCTAGCAAGTGATCCAAAAGAAGTGGCCAAGAGATGTGAGCTAGTGTTTTTGGCTCTGCCTCACAAAAGTGCAATGGAATTTGCAAAAGAGCTTCTTTCTTTGGCCGTAAAAGTGGTAGATCTCTCAGCAGATTATCGCCTAGATCTTCAAAACTACGAGGCAAACTATTGCCCTCATACTGATATAGATAATCTCTCCCATGCAATCTATGGACTGCCCGAATATCAAAAAGAGGATATTGCCAAAGCCTCATTAGTAGCAAATCCAGGGTGCTATCCTACTGCTACACTTCTAGCACTTTTGCCTTTTGTGAAATACATTGAGGGGAGTGTATTTGTGGATGCAAAGAGCAGTGTGAGCGGTGCTGGGAAGAATCCAAGTGAGAAGACGCATTATTGCAAAATCAATGAAAATATGTTTGCCTACTCTCCACTTGAGCATCGTCATCAAATCGAGATTGAAGAGAAAGTGAGCAAATTTGGAGGAAAGGATTTGCAGGTAAATTTCATTCCTCATCTTTGCCCATTTTCTCGTGGAATGCTTGTGAGTGTTTATGCAAGAGTGAGTGGAGAGTTTGATCCGCTTGAAGTGCTAAGAGGGGCTTATAGAGATAGCGTATTTGTGCGAGTGGTGGGGAGTAGTAGTGAAGTAAAAAATGTTGCAGGGACGAATTTTTGTGATCTTTTTGCCAAAAGAAGAGGAGATGATCTTTTCATTAGCAGCGCGATTGATAATCTGCTCCGTGGAGCAAGTTCACAAGCCATCGTCAATGCAAATTTGATGTTTTCTCTCCCGCTAGAGTGTGGAATCCCAAGGATTGCATATGTGCCTTAAGCTCAATCCTGATGCGATTTTTATCGCAGATTCTCATTACAATAGACAAAGCTCAAGGGATCTAATTGGCTACTTGCACTTACTCTCTGATAATCCTCCATCACAGATTGTGCTTTTTGGAGATATTGCTCAAGTGCTTGTAGGAAATCTCAAAAGTTCGCTAGAAGCAAATCTTGAGCTTATAGAACTTTTGAGTTCTTTTAAAAACACACAAATCATTTGGCTTGAGGGTAATCACGACTTTGCTCTTCAATCATTGCAAAAAAAAGGATTTCTATCCAATACAACAATTATTCCCCGAGATTCTCAGCCTCTACTTGCAGAGTATGCAGGGAAGCATTATTTCTTAGCTCATGGAGATTTGTTTTTGGGGATTAGATACGAGCTATATGCAAAAACTCTACGAGGAGCAAGAGGAATTTTGTGGTTGGTTGATTGGCTAAGCAGTGGAGAGATTTATGAGGAATTTGAAGAAAAACTCTATGCCAAAACAATCCGCCAAGATGATTTTCATTTTTTTGAGTTTTCAGCCAATCGGATTGGGGCATATCTCAAAATCGCTTCAAAAAGAGGAGTAAAAATCAATGGAATCATTGAAGGACATTTTCATATTGGAAAAAAAATTGAGATTAAAGGGATAAAATATGTTTCGCTACCTGCTTTTTATTTCACTTCAAGAGGAAATGAGATAGCAAAAATCATAAAATAACTTATAATTTTAATAAATTTTTCTTAGGAAGCACTATGGATGAAATGCAAGAGATAATAGAAGATTTTTTAGTTGAATCATTTGAGATGATTGATCAGCTTGATCAGGATTTGATAGAGCTAGAGAACAATCCAAAAGATTTGGATTTGCTCAATCGAATTTTTAGAGTTGCCCATACCATCAAAGGTTCTAGTTCATTTTTGGGATTTGATGTGCTTACACGCCTCACTCACAATATGGAAGATGTGCTAAACAAGGCTAGAAAAGGGGATTTGGAAATCACGCATGAAGTGATGGATGTGATTTTGGAATCTGTGGATTTGATGAAAGCCTTGCTTGAAGCCATCAAAGATAGCGGAAGCGATGATAGGGGGATTGAGATTGATAATACAGTCAAAAAACTTGAAGCAGTCAGCAATGGCGAGTCTTTGAGTGATGTTGCTCAAGAAGAAGAAAAACAAGAAGAGAACGGAGGCGAAGAGAAGGATTATTCCAATCTCTCAGCCCAAGAAGTTGAAGCTGAGATTGAGCGACTTTTGGCTGAGAGACAAGAGCAAGATCGCCAAAAGAGAAAGGCCAAAAAGCAAGCCCAGCAAGAAAAGGCAACCGAGGCAAAGGTTGAAGAAAAAATAGAGAAGAAAACTGAAAAAGAAATCAAAAAAGCAGAAGCTCCAAAAGAAGAGCGAGTGCCAACAACTTCTATTGAGCAAACCGTGCGTGTGGATGTGAAGCGTTTGGATCACTTGATGAATCTAATTGGAGAGCTTGTGCTTGGGAAAAACCGGCTTTTGCGAATCCATGGTGATATTAGCGATAAGTACAATAACAATACTTTGAGTGAAGAGCTAAACCAAATTGTGAGTTCGATTTCAACGGTTACAACAGATCTTCAACTTGCTGTCATGAAAACAAGAATGCTTCCAATTGTCAAAGTTTTCAACAAATTCCCGCGAATGGTGCGAGATCTTTCAAGAGAGCTTGGTAAGAGTATCGAGCTTATTATGAGTGGTGAGGAAACTGAGCTTGATAAGTCAATTATCGAAGAGATTGGTGATCCACTTGTGCATATTATTAGAAACTCTTGTGATCATGGGATTGAAAGTCCAGAAGTGCGTGCCGAGCGTGGAAAGAGCGAAACTGGAAAAATCATCCTCAAAGCTTATAACGAGGGGAATCATATTGTTATAGAAATCCAAGATGATGGAAAAGGACTTGATCCTGAAGCACTTAAATCCAAAGCATTGGAGAAAGGGCTTATCACAGATAGAGATGTGGCTACAATGAGCGATAAAGAAGCTTTCTCTTTGATTTTCAAGGCAGGATTCTCTACCGCTGCTGCGATTACTAATATCTCTGGTCGCGGTGTAGGAATGGATGTTGTAAAAACAAATATCGAAAAGCTCAATGGAATCATTGATGTAGAATCTCAGCTTGGTCTTGGAACAACACTTAAGCTAAAAATCCCCCTTACTCTTGCCATCATTCAAGCACTTATTGTTGGTGTACAAGAAGAGTTTTATGCTATTCCACTCTCCTCAGTTCTTGAAACTGTGCGAATCTCACAAGAAGAGATTTATACCGTGGATGGAAAGAGTGTATTAAGACTAAGAGATGAGGTTTTGCCACTTGTGCATATGTCTAGTATTTTTGAAGTCAAAAATGACTTTGGTAGTGCAAAAGAGATTTATGTCGTCATCATTGGTCTTGCAGAGCAAAAAATCGGAATGATTGTGGATTGTCTTATTGGTCAAGAAGAGGTGGTTATCAAATCTTTGGGCGAATATCTCAAAAACATTCAAGGGATCGCTGGTGCAACAGTGCGAGGAGATGGGAAGATTACTTTGATTGTGGATGTTGTAGCTATTATGGAGATGGGAAAAAATATCAAAGTCAATCTCAATAAAATCATCGAAGAAAAGCAGATTCAAAACGCAAATCGAACTCCAAAAGACTTTACGGTGCTTATCACAGATGATAGCTCCACTTATCGAGCGATCGCACAAAACTATCTTCAAGAATTTGGAGTACAAACTCTTGAAGCACAAAACGGCTTAGAAGCACTTGAGATACTCAAAAAGAGCGAAAAAAATATTGATGCGGTGCTTGTAGATATCGAGATGCCAAAAATGGATGGTTATACTTTAGCAAGCGAAGTGAGAAAGATCAGCAAGTTTAGAAATCTTCCTTTGATTGCAGTAACAAGTATGAATAGCAAAAATGATCGTATCCGTGGTGTAGAAGCAGGGATGACAGAGTATATCTCTAAGCCTTATTCTAAGGAATACTTGTTTAAAATCATTAGACGCTGTCTAAAACTAGATGACACAGAAAGGAAAGACAATGACTAATAATGAAAAGCTCAAAGAAATTTTCCAGCAACAAAGTTTTAGAGAAGAAGAAACAGAACCACTAGAAAAAACACTTCAAGTGATTGGCTTTGTAGTAGGAGATGAGGAATTTGCCGTGCCAATCCTTAATGTACGAGAGATTGTCAAACCAATGGAGTATACCCGTATTCCTCGCACACCAGCGTATGTTTTGGGCGTGTTTAATCTTAGAGGAAATATTTTGCCTTTGATTGATTTGAGGCAAAAATTTGGATTGGGACAAAAGAGCTTTGATGATGATACGAGATTTTTGGTGATGAACTATCAAGATCAAGTCATTGGTTTTGTGATTGATAAGCTTACTGAGGCATTTCATCTCAAAGAAGAAGAGATTGATTATGCAATTGCACAGGAAAATAGAGATGATTATCTAATCTATGGTGTGGGCAAACAAAAAGACAAACTCATCACAATTCTCAAAACAGAATCGCTAATCAAAAGAGATTTTTAATCTCCCCCATCTTTTGGGGGCAAACTATCAAGACATAAGGATTTACAAATAAAATATCTACTTTTAGTTTTGTGGGCAGTTTTTGTTTTTTTTGAAGTTGCAATAGCTGTGGGGAATTTTGGAGTTATGGGAAGTTTTGGCACACACTTTAGTGCAACAAATTTTCGAGTTTTTGGGGGTTTGGCTTTATTCTATCCTTTTGCACTGATTGCACTCTCTTATCGTTTTTCACGAAGCAAAACACTCTCTTTAAGAGAAGCAGAGATTGCCGTAGCTAGCGTATTATTGTTTTTGCTTTTGTTGATTTTGCAGTTTGTGTTTTTTTCTAAAGGAGTTATTGGCGAGGCAATAGTTACAAAGCTAAGACCCTATCTTGGAATCTTTGGGATTAGCATTTTGTCTTTGTTGGGAAGTTTTGTTTGCCTTCTTGCGATCAAAAATGAAGATGTGGTTGATTGGTTTAGAGGACTTGATTTTTCCAAAACAAAACAAAAGGCAAGAAACTCTATCATCCTACTATCTCAAACCTTGCTTTATAAGATTCTCTCTCCTTTGGCCCAAATGCTCAAAAATCGCTACCAAAAACTCATAGCTCCTAAGCCCAAAATCTCCACCCCTCCTATTGATCTAGAGATTGTTCAGCCAGTTCTGCCAACTCCCACCCCAACTCTTCCAAATCCTCAGCAACAAGAAATTGTGATGGATGATTTGAAAGATTTGCCTATATACAAAGAAAAAAAGGATGATGCAATGTTTGATGATGATATTGAGATACAAGAGTATGTAGTAACACAAACTCGTGAAAACAAAGTCTCAGGTATTAAAGTTTTAGATGGTGCTCCACCTCCATCGCCAAAACCCAATCCCTTTTCTTATGAAGAACTCATACGCCATAGAAGCTCAAGTATTAGCTCAAGTGTGGAAATAAAAGAAAAGATTAGAGGCAAAATCGCACAAAAGCAAGATCTACCCCCAGTGGAGATCAAAAAAGAAAAACCTTCTCTAGCGACAAAGATCACGCCTACACCTTTGCAAAACAATCCTCTTGCCTCTCTTGCAAAGACACAAACACCTAAGATAGTCCCCGAAGAAATCAAAGAGCAATTGTCTTGGGAGAGTGAAGTGGAAGATGAGCCTCTCTTGCCTCAAGATATAGAAGAGAGCAAGAGTGATGTAGAGAACTTGATGGAAGAAATAGAGGTCAAGGAAGAATTGCAAGAAATTCACGAGGAGATTCAAATAGAAGAGGAGATTACAGAGGCAACAGAGATTGCAGAGGTATTGAGGGCTCCAAAGGAATATGCCAGTGCTTTTGAGATTACTCCTCCTCGCCCACGCACGATTCACTCCAAAGTCAGCTCTTTAGCAGAAAATGAAGCCTTGCTTCAAAGTATTGATAAGGGCAAGCTTGAAACTCCAAAGGACTACAAACTCCCTCCAATCTCACTTCTATCCCCTGCACCTAAGCAAGAGCATCAAGAGATTGATGAGGGAGAGATTGATGAGAAGATTGAAAGCTTGCTTGAAAAACTCTCAGTCTTTAAGATTGAGGGCGATGTAGAGAGAACTTACTCAGGCCCAATTATTACAACTCTTGAATTTCGTCCAGCTCCCAATGTCAAAGTCAGTCGTATTCAAAGCTTAGAAAATGATATTGCTATGGCACTTGAAGCAAAGTCGATCCGTATCCAAGCTCCAATCCCTGGTAAGAGTGTAGTAGGGATTGAAATCCCAAACAACACTGTTGAGACTATTTATCTTAGAGAGATTTTTGAATCTGACATCTTTAAAAACTCTGCTTCACCTCTTACTCTTGCACTTGGGAAAGATGTTGTTGGCAATCCTTTTGTTACAGATCTCAAAAAACTTCCCCACCTGCTTATTGCAGGGACTACTGGTAGTGGAAAGAGTGTGGGGGTGAATGCGATGATTCTCTCGCTTCTTTATCGTAATTCCCCAGATGATCTTAAGCTGATGATGGTAGATCCAAAGATGGTGGAGTTTATGCCTTATACAGATCTTCCGCATCTCATTACTCCCATCATCACAGATCCTAAAAAAGCAGTCATAGGACTTGCCAATGCTGTAAGAGAAATGGAGCGAAGATACACCCTTATGAGTCAATCTCGCACCAAAGAGATTGTCAGCTACAACCAAAAAGCAGAAGAACTAGGATTGGAGAAGTTCCCTTATTTTGTCATTATTATTGATGAGCTGGCAGATCTCATGATGACAGCAGGCAAGGAAGTAGAATACTCTATGGCAAGGATTGCACAAATGGGAAGAGCCTCAGGAATGCATCTTATTGTCGCAACCCAAAGCCCACGAGCTGAGGTGCTTACAGGTCTTATCAAAACCAATCTCCCAGCACACCTAAGCTATAAAGTGGGAACAAAGATTGATGCAGGGATCATTGGCTGTCCAGGAGCTGAAACATTGCTTGGAAGAGGGGATCTGCTCTTTACTCCTCCTGGAGCAAGTGGGCTAGTGCGATTGCATGCCCCTTGGAGTAGCGAGGATGAAGTCAATGAGATCGTAAGCTATATCAAAGATCAAAGAGAAGTGATGTATGATCCTTTGTTTGCACCAGAAGAGAGAGAAAGTTTAGGGGCTATGGATGCAGGAGAATTAAGCGGTGAGGATGCAGAGCTTGTTGCTAGAGCAAGAGAAGTGATCATGCAAGATGGCAAAACCTCAATTAGCTATATTCAAAGACGCTTAGGGATTGGCTATAACAAGGCGGCAAATATTGTAGAAAGGCTTGAGCAAATGGGATTTCTCTCCGCACCCAATAGCAAGGGGGTGAGAGAGATAGTGGGCTAAAGAGAGGGATTTATTCGATATTTGTATAGACTGCTTGGACATCATCGTCTTCTTCGATTTTATCAAGCAGTTTCTCAGTTTCTGCCATTTGCTCTTCTGTAAGCGTAATGGGAGAGTTGGCAATCCTTTGCAGACTTGCCTTTTTTACCTCAATCCCAAGAGATTCAAAACCCTCATTGAGTTTTCCAAAATCCGTATAATCTCCATAAGCTACATAGTGAGTTGCACCATTTATTTCTACACTCTCAAGCTCTTCTAGTCCATAATCAATCAAGCTTAGCTCAAGCTCTTGTATATCCATTTCAGGCTTGTCAAACTCAAAGACGCTTTTTCTTGAAAACATAAACTCTAGTGAGCCATTAGGCACGATTGTAGCATTTGGAGTTTTGTTGAAATAACTTTTGACATTGGCAATCGTGCGAGTGGGATTGTCAGTCGTGCATTCAATCATGATAAGTACTCCGTGAGCAGCCTTACCCTCATAGGTGATTTCAGAGAAGATTCCATCTTTCCCACTTGCTCTCTTAATCGCTGCTTCGATATTGTCTTTTGGCATATTTTGTGCCTTAGCATTCGCAATAGCAGTTCTAAGCTTAGCATTCATATCCGGATCACTCCCACCTTCTTTGGCAGCCACGGTGATGGCTTTTGCAAGTTTGGGGAAAATTTTGCTCATTTTATCCCATCGTTTTTCTTTGGCAGCACGGCGATATTCAAACGCTCTTCCCATAGTTTTTCCTTATTGTTGAAATTTATTTTGGAGAATTGGAAAATTTTAACATAGCTTCTAGGGTTTTTTCTCTTTGGGTGTATCATTTCACTTTTTGTGCTAAAAGATAAAAAACTTTACAATAAGGAAAACAAATGATTTTTACTGATGAAGAATTGCTCAATCCCGTTAAGGCAAGCATTGAGAAAGTTCGTCCATATTTGCTTAGAGATGGTGGAGATATGGAACTAAAAGAAATCAAGGATGGCAAGGTTTATATCGCATTGCAAGGGGCTTGTAAGAGTTGCCCAAGTAGCAGTATAACACTCAAAAACAAGATAGAACATCAGCTAAAAGTAGATATTCACCCAGAAATTGAAGTCATAAAGGTGGATAAATGAAGATGAAAAAAAGCCTTATGAGAGGTTTTCACTGCATTTCAAAGGGAGCAATCAAAGAAGCTTCTCAAATCTTTGATACCCAATATTTTCTTTCTCCTCAAGATTTAGACGCACGCTTTGGAAAGATATTTTGTGATATTGGATTGCAAAATCTAGGCAAGGGTGTGGGGATGGGGGATTATTATTTTATGCGTCGGCGTGAGAGAAGGGCTGAGGAACTTGTCGAAGAAATGGAGGCGATGATTGCAAAAGTAAGCACTCAAGAGGATCAAGAAGTCAAAGAAGCACTCAAAATCGCTCTTAATCAGGCAGAAAGCCTAGAGTGTATTACTCTAGAAGATTTTAAGCGTTATATGGCAAGACAAAAAAATTTCAAAGAAGCTTTTGAGGATTTTAATCTCAGCACCAAGATTGTGTTTTTTAGCAAAGATGAATTGTGTGAGTTTCTTAATCTCTTAGTAGAAAAAGGACTTCCTGCTTTGACTTTGCAGTATGCAGAAGCATTTGGTACGGATATGGATCCAAGGATTTATAATATTTTGCAAAAGGCGGTAAAACAAAATAATGAAGGTCAATAAAAATTTTAGCTTCCAAGGACACTCTTATAGCTCCTTGTGCGATGATAGTGTTCAAGCCTCTGAGGATTTAAACTCACTTTTTGTGCGAACAACAATGAATCAAAAATATCACGATAGCGTTGCACATCTTCCTAGTATTGATGAGAGTGAGCTAAAAAATTTTTTCACACTTTCTCCCAAAATCGTAGGGATTACAGGTACAAATGGCAAGACCACTACCGCCTCTCTTATTGATCACTCTTTAAGAAAGCTGGGTTATAAAGTTGCTTTGCTTGGGACTAGAGGGTTTTTTATCAATGGAGAAAGAAAACAGCCCAAAGGATTGACAACCCCTACAATTTTGGAACTTTATAGCTATATTGAAGAAGCAAAAGAGTGTGATTTTTTTGTGATGGAAGTTTCCTCTCACGCGATTGTGCAAAATCGTATTTTAGGGCTTGATTTTACGCTTAAAGCTTTGACAAATATCACTAGCGATCATTTGGATTATCACAAAGACTTGCAGGAGTATCAGCGGGTAAAAAACAGCTTTTTTGATGGAAGCTGTATGCAGATTGTCAATGCTGATGAGCCAAATGCCCATATCCTTACTCCTTATGTTGATTATTCTTTAAATAAGAGGGCAAGTTTGTATTCTCTTGCTTATAGCATTTCTCCTATGATTGAGGCACATATCAGCACACAAGGGGAGAGTGCAGAGCTAAAAAGCCCAATGTGCGGCAAGCACAATCTCTACAATCTTCTCTGCTCCATTGCCTCTACCCAATCTCTTATCAATGCTCCTCTAAGCCAGATTGTGCAAAGTTTGGAAGATTTTGAGGGAGTAGAGGGGAGAATGCAGATTGTCAGTAAGCGTCCTTTGATTATTGTAGATTTTGCTCACACTCATGATGGAATCGAGAAGATTCTAGAGAGTTTTGAGGGCAAGAAAATTTCTGTCCTCTTTGGTGCAGGAGGAGATAGAGATAGGAGCAAACGCCCAAAAATGGGACAAGTTGTTCAAAAATATGCCCAAAAGATTTATATCACAAGTGATAATCCTCGCAGTGAAAATCCTCAAGATATTATTCTAGAAATCCTCTCAGGAATGGAGCAAAACCCCAGCATTCGCTCTATTAACCCCATAAGAGAACAAGCAATTGAGCAAGCCATAAAAGAGCAAGAAGAAGATGAGATCTTGTTTGTGCTTGGAAAAGGGGATGAAACATATCAAATTATTGGGCATCAAAAAATTCATTTTGATGATCGAGAAGTGATTGCAAGTGTGTTAAAATCGCAAGAAAAAAGGAATAGCAATGACATTTGAGATGCTTTATAGCAAGATTCATAGAGCTACGGTAACAGATGCAAATCTCAACTATGTTGGCTCAATCACTATTGATATAGAGATTGCTAAGAGTGCAAATCTTTATGAGGGGATGAAAGTTGATATCGTAAATATCAACAATGGTGAGCGATTTAGCACTTATGTCATCTATGGACAAGCAGGCTCTAAGACGATTTGCCTTAATGGAGCAGCAGCTAGAAAAGTGCATACAGGCGACAAAATCATCATTATTGCCTATGCAAACTATTCAGATGAAGAGATGAAAACTTACAAGCCCACTGTGGTTTTGCTTGATGATGACAACAAAATCCAATCTATCAAATACGAGGTGTAAGAATGTTTGATCCCAACAAACTTCAAGAGCTTCTAGGAAATATTCAAGAAAAGGCTAAGGAACTAGAAGAAAAAACCAAGGCAGAGATTTATGAGGTAAAAAGTGGTGGTGGACTTATTGTGCTTAAGGCAAATGGAGCTGGAGAGATTATTGATCTTGATATTGATGAGAGCTTGCTTAGCGATAAGGAGGCAATGCAGATTTTGCTCATTGGTGCTTTTAATGAAATCTTTGAAAAAATCGAAGAGGGGAAGAAGAGTCAAGCTATGGGGATGCTTGGCGGACTTAATCCTTTTGGGCAAAAGTAAAATATGAGACTTTTATTTTTCTTGCTTTTATTCTTTTCTCTTTCATTGGCTTATGATTTTGAGATTTGCAAAAAATATTATCAAGTTGCTTCAAAAAAGGTAGAGGGAGTAGATGTTGTGCTCATTGAGCATAAAGATCAAAAGTTTTATGTAGGCTATTTTCCCACTCCACCCAAAGGAGTAGAAATCTTAAAATCAGATCCATTTGTAGGATTGTATGCTTTTGCTCTTACCTCTAGTGATGCACAAAGCTATATGGTTATGCCTCTTGATGAGAAGGCTATGAGTTTAAATATGGCAGATATTGGAAGAAAATATGCAGAAAAAGGCATTGTTCTCTCTCCTCAAAAAGGATTTTTAAACTATGCACGCTTTAGTGCAGATACATTACGCAACAGCGTAGTTTCAAATATTTGCTATCAAATCTATGGAATTGGGATGGGGGAAAATCTTTTCATTGATAGTAAGTATTTGCTCAGGTTTATTGAGCAAAAAGAGGCATATTATGGTGATATAGGTGTCCGACTCTATCCACCTAATAAAGATGTCGACACAGTGCTAAAAATAGAATTTGTCGATCCCTTTTTCCCCAATGTTCCTTTTTTGAGAGATGATGAGATTCTCTCAATCAACAATCGAGTTTTCAAAGATTATTATGATTTTGAATGGTATGTAGCAAATCTTGAAGAAGATACAATGGTTGAGGTTAAGATCCGCAGGGGGGAGAGTATCCAAACTTATCCTATAAGAGTTTCTAGGCGATATGGAGGTTTCTTGCTCCCAGATAGATTTTTTGAGAGGATTGGAATCACGCTTGATAATGAACTTGTCATCACCCATATTGATCCCGCCTTTCAAGCTCTTCAGCAAGGATTGCTAGAGGGAGATAAGATTTTGTGGATCAATAATAAAAAAATCCTAGATTTTCACCAAAAAAGCACAAGTGAGGAAGTGCAAAATCGCTTACAATTTTTGCTTACAGAAGCTGTGAAATTGGGAAGATTGGATGTTCTGATCTCACGAGGAGGATTTCAGTTTTCCCTCAATCTCATCAATGGATTAAACAATGACTATATTCAATCTCGATACAATCCTTTTGGATTTTGAGAATTTTCTTCTCTCGCACACTCCAAAAGCTCAAAGCTTTCACCCTCATTTTCAAGAGGCAGTTTGGGAGATGGTGAAATGTGGAGGAAAGAGATTCCGCCCAGCACTCCTTCTTAGCGTCGCGGGCAATTACAATCCCTCAATCATCAAGGAGGCTTTTTATCCAGCATTAGCTATGGAGATTTTGCATACTTTTTCGCTCATCCACGATGATTTGCCCAGCATTGATAATGCTCCTTTGCGTAGAGGCCACCCTACACTTCATACACGCTATGGAGAAGTTACAGCGATTTTAAGTGGGGATTTTTTAAACTCTTATGCATTTTATTTGCTTACCATAAGCGGACTTGAAGATCGTGTGATTTCTAGGCTTACGCATTCTCTTTCGAGAGGATCGTGTCAAATGATCGTGGGAGAGGCGTTGGATTGTGAGTTTGAAGGGGAGAGTTTGGGATTGAGAAGGGTCGAGCAGATTCATCGCCTCAAAACCGCTTATTTAATAGCCACTTCTTTGCAGATGGGGGCAATTATTGCTGGAGTAGATAGGCTAGAGGAGCAAAAATTATGGGAGTTTGGAGAGAAATTGGGCGTGTTTTTCCAGATACGCGATGATCTTGTTGATGCTCTTCAGAGTGCAACTCAGGCAGGCAAACCAACCCAAAGCGATGGTGAAAAAAATAGCTATGTAACACTTTTGGGACTTGAGGGTGCAAGAAAAGAGTTTGATTCTTATGTTAGAGATTTGCAGACGATGCTTCAAGGATTGCAAAATCCAAACTTACAAATAACATTAAGCAAATTGCTTGAGAAATACTGGCAAGAGATCTGAGGCTTTTTGGTTGGATTTTTGTAAAATAGTGATAAAATCCTAGGTTCATTTTATTTTTAGGAGTTTTTATTTGGACCCTTACCAGTCGGCTCTGATGGTCGTTTTGGCATTATTGCTTGTGTTTTTAAATGGTTTTTTTGTTCTTTCTGAATTTGCGATTGTAAAAGTACGACGCTCCAAACTTGAAGAGCTTTCAAAAAATGGAAGCAATTCTGCAAAACTTGCACTCAAAGTTACAGCATCACTTGATAGTTATCTTAGTGCCACTCAGCTTGGGATTACCCTCTCTTCACTTGCTCTTGGTTGGATTGGAGAGCCAGCAATCGCAGAGATTTTAGAAGTTTTTTTCTCATATATTCTTGCTTTAAACAATGAGGTATTTATCCATACTCTTAGCTTTATAATCGCTTTTAGCTCAATTACTCTCTTGCATGTTGTGCTAGGAGAACTTGTGCCAAAATCTATCGCGATTGCAAAAGCTGAGAGCATTACGCTTTGGGTTGTTCGACCCCTGCATTATTTTTGGATATTGCTCTATCCTTTTATTCGTTTTTTTGAAATCCTCTCTAGTTTTTTTCTCTCTCTTTTTAAAATCCAACCAGCAAAAGAACACGAAAATGCCCATTCTGATGAGGAGCTAAAAATCATTGTTGGTGAGAGTTTGAAGGGTGGTTTTATCGATTCGATTGAGGGGGAAATCATCAAAAATGCCGTAGATTTTTCAGACACTGTGGCAAAGGAGATTATGACTCCACGCAAAAATATGATTTGTCTTGATGCAGATGAGAGTTTTGAGGAAAATCTTCAAGTGATTATGCAGAGCAATCATACACGCTATCCTTATTTCAAAGAGAGTAAAGATAATATTTTAGGAATGATTCATATCCGTGATTTGCTTGGAGAGATGAGCAGAGAGAATCGAGATTTGAACTCGATTGTGCGAGAATTGATCATTGTGCCTGAGAATGCCTCAATCTCAGATATTCTCAAAAAAATGAATAAAGAGCAAATTCATACTGCACTTGTTGTAGATGAGTATGGTGGAACATCTGGACTTTTGACAATGGAGGATATTATCGAAGAAATTGTGGGGGATATTTCTGATGAATATGATTTGGTCGATGAGGAAGTTTCTCAAATCAATGAGCAAACCTACAAAATGAGCGGAATGCTAGATATGGAGAGTGCAGAAGAAAAGCTTGGAATCCATTTTAGCAATGAGCACGAGCAAGTTAGCCTTGGAGGATATGTTTTTACGCTCTTTGGGCGTTTGCCTGTTGTCGGAGATACGCTTGAGGATGAGAAGTGTATCTTTGAAGTGCTAGAAATGGATGGAGCAAGAATCAAGGAGCTAAAAGTAATCAAAAAAGAGATCACTCCTCAAGAAGAGGATTGATTTTTTAGGTATCGAAAAATCGCATTAAGCTCTTTATCAGTAAGATAATAAGTTGGCATCACATCTTTGTTTTTGATTTTTGGGTTTTTGAATTTTGCAAAAAAAGTCTCCAAACTCAAATCTTTGATATTTGGAGCCATTAGCACCCTTCTTTGACCCTTATGTCGATAGTTTGCAATCTCCAGCCCCTCGCCTTTTTGTCCGTGGCACTTCTGACAGCTAATTCCTCGCGGATTTTCATAAAGCCTTTTACCGTACTCTAAATCATCAATAAACTCTGCTTTTTCTTGTGCATAAGAGATAGAGAGAGCTAAAAATAGCAATAGTGTTTTTCTCATTTTTTCCTCCAATTATAGAGGTTAAAATCTTAACATAAAGTTTTTTGGAAAGGAGATTCTTAGGATAGGTTAGCCCTAAAAAGGGCTAAGAGAGGAAGGGTTAGAATGTTCCCATTGTAAATCTTACTGAGAAAGAAGCTGCTATCCCACCTATACCAATACCCCATAAGCTTCCACTTCTCTTCTCATCTTTTGAGGGCTTTTTGTTCAATTCCTCGATGATCTGCTTAGCTGTTGTAATCGCTTCGGCTTTCTTTTCTGCATCGCTCTTTTGTGTGTCTTCTATCTCTTTTTTGAGCTTCTCATTTTTAAGTTTTATTTCTAAGAGTTGATTTTCTTTTTCTAACTCTTCTACCGACTTATCTTCTGCATTTGCTCCGTATAGAGCCAAACCTAACACAAGTATTGCACTTAGTACTTTTTTCATTTTTTACTTCTTGCTAAATTTGATTTTGCAAGACGTAATTATA
>DSTMD04001__coassemble_607_pt1 | contig 17507 bp, 13 predicted proteins | sample DSTMD04001__metabat2_low_PE_002 | metagenome-assembled genome bin DSTMD04001 | reverse complement strand
TCTCTATCGAATCGGAAATTTCCTAGGCTATGAAATAGAGAGTGAATACTACATCAATGATGCAGGAGCTCAAATCTCAATGCTAGGGCTATCGATTCTTTTGGCAGGGAGAGAGAGTGTTTTAAATCAAGAAGTGGTATACCCTGAGCAATATTATCGAGGTGATTATATTATCGAGCTTGCAAAACTCGCAAGTCAGAAGTTTGGCAAAGAAATCTTTGAGAGTGAAGAGAGTATTCCTATGCTTTCAGAATTTGGAAAAGATTTAATGCTTGAAGAAATCAAAAACAATCTTGCAAGCGTGGGAATCAAATTTGATCATTTTGTAAGTGAAAAGTCTTTGTATTCTCGTTGGGATAGTGTGCTAAATAGGCTACAAGAGAATGGGGGAATTTATGAGGGCGAGGGGAAAATGTGGCTTAGATCTAGTGAATATGGAGATGAAAAAGATAGGGTTGTGGTGAGAGAGAGTGGAGAGCCAACTTATCTAGCAGGAGATATTATCTATCATGAAGATAAGTTTAAGAGGGGGTATGATCACTATATCAATATTTGGGGAGCCGATCATCATGGCTATATTGCACGAGTTAAAGCCTCAATTGAATTTTTGGGATTTGATAGCAAGAAACTTGAGATTCTTCTCTCTCAAATGGTCAAACTCCTTAAAAATGGTTCGCCCTATAAGATGAGCAAAAGGGCGGGAAATTTTATCCTGATGCAAGATGTGGTAGAGGATATTGGATCTGATGCATTGAGATTTGTCTTTTTATCCAAGAAAGCAGATACAAGTTTAGAGTTTGATGTCAATGATTTAAGCAAAGAAGATAGTTTAAACCCTATTTTTTACATTAATTATGCTAATGCTAGGATTTGCACTTTGATTGAAAAAAGTCAAAAAACAATTGAGGAAATTAAGAGTGCAAAGATAGAGGGACTAAGTGCAGAAGAGGAGGGGCTGGTCTTTCTCTCAAGCCAACTTCCTCAGGTTTTGAGCAGTGCTTTTATAGAACGCTCACCGCTTAAAGTATGCGATTATCTCAAATCTCTAGCAAGTGCCTTGCATACTTTCTACAATGCTCAAAAGATTTTAGGAGAACCAAAAGAAGAGCAAAAGCTAAAGATTTTACTTGGTGTATCTATTGCCCTAGAGAGTGCATTAAGTCTTCTAGGAATCCAAGCCAAGAAAAAAATGTAAATGAAAGAATTCTTTAGAAATTTTATGCCTTATATCAAGGGGCATTACCCTCTTTTTTCTCTAGCGATTATTGCAGGGGTGTTTGCAGCACTTTGCACCGCTGGAGTAACTTATTTAGTCAAGCCAATGCTTGATGAAGTTTTTGTCAATAAAGACACTGCAAAGCTTGCCCTAATCCCCTTTTTGCTTATGTTAGCTTACATTGGTAAGGCAATTGGCTCTTATGCTCAAGGGTATTTGATGAGCTATATTGGAGAGGATATTGTCAGACAGATACGAGATAAGATGCTCTATCATATGCTAACTTTAGATTTGAGTTTTTTCAATAAAAATCGCAATGGAGAGCTGATTGCAAGGATTACTAATGATATCGGACTTATCCGATCTGCAGTTTCTTCAATCTTTGCAGAATTTGTGCGTGAGGGGGTAACAGCCATTGCATTGATTGCTGTGGTAATTTATCAAAGCCCCAAACTTGCCTTGCTAGGACTTGTGATTTTGCCATTATCGATTTTGCCAATCTCTGCAATTGTGCGACGACTTAAAAAAGTTTCCAAAAAGGCACAAGAGAAAAATGCAGACATTACTTCTAATCTCAATGAGATTTTTAACAATGTAGAAATGATCAAAGTTAATAGTGCAGAAGAGCTTGAATCTCAAAAATTCAAAAATGAAAATCAAGAATTTTTTAAAATCAATATGAAAAACACTCTTGTTGGCACACTGGATAATCCCGTGATGGAGATTTTGGGAGCATTGGCAATAGGGGCTGTTTTGTATGTTGGTGGAAAGAGTGTGATTGATGGCACTTTGACTGTGGGGGAATTTTTTTCTTTTAATACTGCACTTTTTATGGCTTATACCCCTATTAAGCGTTTGCTCAACTGCGTAGTAAGAATGCAAACAGCCATTGTGGCAAATAAGAGAATTTTGGAGATTTTTGAACAAAAATCCTGCATTGTTGATGGAGAGAAGGATGTGCAGGGTGCAATTGAGGAAATCGGGGTTTTTGATGTAGGGTTTAAGTATGATGAGGAAGAGGTTTTGCATCATATTACATGCAGATTCCAAAAGAATAGCATTACTGCCCTTGTGGGTAAAAGTGGGAGTGGGAAAAGCACATTGATCTCTCTTCTTCTTAGACTCTATGATGTAAGTTCTGGAAAAATTACAATCAATCAAACTCCCATCCAAGATTTCCAAATTAAAAGTCTAAGATCTAAGATTTCTGTTGTTAATCAGCGAATTTTTATCCTCAATGATAGTATTGCTAGGAATGTTGCTTATGGACATGATATAGATGAAGAGAGAGTAGTGTGGGCACTCAAACAAGCAATGGCGTGGGAGTTTGTAGAGAGCTTGCCTGAGGGGATAGAAACAAAACTTGATGAGTTTGGGACAAATCTAAGTGGAGGTCAGCGTCAAAGAATTGCTATTGCAAGAGCTCTTTATAAAGACGCTCAGGTACTTGTCCTGGATGAAGCTACAAGTGCATTGGATGAAAAAACCGAAGAGGCAATCAAGCATACAATCAATTTTATACGCAAAGATAAAATCATCATCCTCATCGCTCATCGCCCAAGCACGATTGAGCTAGCAGATCAGATTTTGAGGATTGAGAATGGGGTTTTAAGTCATGCTTGAGGCCTATGTCGTCAATCTTAAAAGTGCAAAAGATCGAAAAGAGAGGATGGAGCAAGAGATTGCAAGATTGAGGCAACAAGGGGATATAAAATTTCATTTTTATGACGCGATTGATTTTGGAAGTGAGCGATTTTTGCAATACAAAAACCACTGGGATTGGGATTGGCTCACAAAACTTTATCGTGGGAAAAAGCTGAGTGATGGGGAAAAGGCATGTTTTGCTTCTCATTATTCTTTGTGGCAAAAATGCGTACAAGACAATAGAGCAATTTTGGTTTTGGAAGATGATGTTGTATTTTTGGATGGGTTTTTAAACCAGATTCAAAAGATTTCTACAAAAGAAAATGTGAGTTTTGTGCGTTTGATGAGTTTTTTTCAAAAACCAAGCAAACCCTTTGATGCAAATCTAAATCTAACCTATGACAATATTTGTGGAACTCAAGGCTATTATCTCACACCATTGGGGGCTAAAAAACTTATTTCAAAAAGTAAGGTTTGGTTTTGTCCAGTAGATAATTTCTTAGATAAGAGTTATTTGCACACTTTGCCCAATTTCATCTCAAATCCCCAGATCATTAGAGAAGAATCTAGGGGATCTTGCATTGGCGGAAGTGGACGCAATCAAAAACCCTCACCCTTTTTTATCATAACACGAGAGTTATGCTCAAGTGTTGAATTTTTGTGGAGGAAAATATATGAATACACACATTGAAAAGAAAGATTTTTTGGGATTAGCCATAAGCCTTGCTTTGAGTGTTCTTTATTGTGGTGCATTTTGGCATCAGGCTAGTTTTACTTCGATGATATTGTGTTGTTTGATTTTGCTTTTTGGTTTTTTTACTTTAAAAAAGGAGCCAAAAAATATCCTTCAAAGAGATGAAAAACTTTTTGCTCTCTCACTTCTTCTTTTTTTTGTGAGTGCTTTGCTTTCTTTTCTTGTCGGACATGGTTATGAGTTAAAAAGTATTAGAAATCCTAGTATGCCTTCTTTGCTAGATATTGATTTGCCAAGCAAGTATTTGCTGGGGGCTTTGATTTTTGTTTTGTTTTTAAAGCTGAAGTTTGTTTTGCAAAAAAGAATTGTTTTTTATTCTATTGCTTTGGGGGGAGTGATTTGTGGAATCTTTGCAGGTTATGAGAGATATGTCTTAGGTTGTGGTCGCGTTGATGGTCTAAGTGGGATTGCAGAGTTTGCAGATGAGAGTTCCATCCTTGCTCTTCTCTCAATGATTATTTTTACTTTTTTTGCAAATACAAGAGAGAGGCCTCTTTTTGCTCTCTCTATTTTTGCTTCATCTTTTGCAATGCTTGCAACTGGGACTAGAGGAGCATCTTTAGGGATAGTTTTAAGTCTTATTGCTTTTTTGTTTCTTGTATGGTTTTATCAAAAAAAATTTTTCAAATCTTCTTTGATTGCAAGCTTGTTTTGTGTTTTGGCATTTGTATTTATTTTTATTTTCAATGGAGGGATCAAAGATTCTCTAAGAGTGCAATCTGCAGTGAGTGATATAGAATATTATGATCAAGGAAATATTGAAACAAGCCTAGGAGCAAGGTTTGAGATGTGGAAAGAAGCTGTGGCGATGTTTCAGATGGCTCCATTTTTTGGACTTAGCACCTATGAGATTTCTCAAAATCTTAGAGAAATTAGGGAGAGAAGTGGAAGTCAAATTCCAAGAGATGCAAAGGATAGGGATGCAAGAAATGAAGCAGTAGGAAACAAGCACAGCCAAATCCTAAATGCTGCTGCCAAGAGGGGAGTTGTGGGAGTTTTGGCACTTTTATTTGTATGGTTTGCTTATTTTAAGCTCTTTTATCGCTATCTCAAAGCCAAGCAATCTCATATTTTTGCCTTTGCTCTGAGTGCTTTGATGATAGGGTTTTATTATTTATTTCCCAATTCTTTCACTGGAGATGTTTGGGAGTCTAATGTCAGCGTGCCTTTGATTATCTTAAGTGTTTGCCTATTCTACAAACTCATCTTGCAGGAGAGAGAGTGTGCTATCTAAAATCTCTGTTACCATTCTTGCCAAAAATGCCCAAAAAACGCTCTATGAGTGTCTAAAGAGCGTTGAGCGATTTAATGAAGTGATTTTGCTTGATAACAAAAGTAGTGATAAGACCGTGGAGATTGCAAAACAGTTTGGTAATGTCAAAATTTATCAAAGTGAGTTTATTGGATTTGGAGCATTAAAAAATCTTGCAATTTCTTATGCAAAGAATGATTGGATTCTCTCACTTGATAGTGATGAAGTGCTTGAGAGTGAACTGATTGAAGAAATTGCTTCAATACAGCTTCAAGAAGGAGAGTATTGCTCATTTTTGAGAAAAAACTTCTATCAAGGGGAATGGATTAGAGGGTGTGGATGGCATCCTGATTGGGTCAAGAGGATTTTTAACAAAAAAGAAATTCGCTTTGATGATGCGTTGGTGCATGAGGGGTTAAAAATCCCAAAAAACTTCAAAGAAAAACGACTAAATGGGGCGATTAAGCATTATTCTTTTGAAGATATTTCCCACCTACTTGATAAGATGCAACGCTACTCAAGTCTTTGGGCAGAGCAAAACACCCATCGTTCCTCTTCTCCCATTGGAGCTTCTATGCGAGGATTGTGGGTGTTTTTGCGTAATTATTTTTTTAAAAATGGCTTTTTGTATGGATACAAAGGCTTTGTGATTAGTATTTGTAATGCTTTGGGAGCGTTTTTTAAATATATGAAACTTTATGAAAATTCGCTTAAAACTCCTAGCGTAAGTCTGATTGTTACAACTTATAACCAAAAAGAGCGTTTGGCTTTGGTGCTTGATTCTATTCTCAATCAAGAAGTGATGCCCGCAGAAGTATTGATTGCTGATGATGGAAGTAGAGAAGATACAAAAGAGTTGATTGAGAAGTATAGAGATAAATTCTCCATTCCCTTAAGACATATTTGGCAAGAAGATGAAGGCTATCGTCTTGCACGCTCAAGAAATCAGGCGATTTTAAATGCCAAGGGGGAATATATTATTATCGTGGATGGAGATATGATCCTCTCATCAAGTTTTATCAAGGATCATTTAAGATTTGCAAAAAAAGGAAGCTTTAATCAAGGGGGAAGAGTTTTGCTCAATGAAACCCAAACAAATAAGATTCTTCATACACGCTCTTTGCAAACTGCTTTTGGTAAAAAAACTTTTAAAAATACAAGAATCCCCTTCCTCTCCAATCTTATCTTCTCTCTCTCTGCTATCAAAAAGAATGCAATCTCTCAGGATAGATTTTTGCCAGTGCGAGGGTGTAATATGGCCTTTTACAAAGAAGATGCCCAAAAGATCAATGGTTTTAATCAAGATTTTGTTGGTTGGGGGAGAGAGGATAGTGAGTTTGTTGTGAGGTTTCTTAATGCCAATGGAGTGATGAGAAAGATAAAATTCTCAGCCCTTGCCTACCATCTCTACCATCAGGAAAATACTCGCAATATGCTAGAGGAAAATCACAAAATTTATCTTGAAAGCATTGTAAAGCAAAAGACTTGGTGTGAAAATGGATTAGAGCAGTCCAAATAAGCGTCTAAGATAATATTTGAGTTTGCCTCTGGATTTTTGATGTTCTTTGATAAAGTCTTTGATATCTAAGTGAGCAAGAGCAAGAGCAAGTTTATCTTGGTGTAAAAACTCTTTTAGATCAAGAGATTGAAGAGTGCTTTGAGATTTTTGAAGATATTCTTTGTAGTGAGGATTGTTGATACTTACATCATAGAGGATATAAAAGGGGATGGGGAAGTGGTGGATAAGATTTTTCTCTCTATACCACTCAATAATATTTTTGAAATTCTCAATACGATCAAAAGCGACTTTTGCATTTGCAACAATGGATTGAGAATGTTGGCGATAGAGATAGGGTGAACCTTCAAAAATAATAATCTTTTCACATAGGGGTAAAAGCATAAAGATAAAAGCCTCATCTTCCATGATTCTATTTGGAAGGAAAAAGAGAGGGAGATTTAGGAGAAAATTTCTTTTGATGCAATAGCTCCAAATTGTTCCTCCTAGTTTGATGTTATGGGTTTGGGGGATAAATTCTTTGATATTTTTGATTTGAGTTTGAAGAATGGTTGGGGGAGTTTGAGAGCGAAATTTTATCATTGAAGTGTTTTTGAGTATATTGGCTTGGGTTTGCAAGATGAGAGAATAAAAATCTTGCAAATAAGCAGAAGGAATTAAATCATCAGAATCTACAAAGCAAATATACTTACCTCTAGCTCTTTTAAGACCAGCATTTCTTGCTTCGCTCACTCCAAGATGATTTTGGGTGATGAGAGAGAAGTTTGGAAACAAGGTGGAGTATTGATCTAAAATTTCCATACTCCTATCTTCTGATCCATCATCAATAACAATGAGTTCAAAATCTTGAAAGCTTTGATCAAGGATAGAATCCAAAGCTTCCTTAAGATAGGCTTCTCGATTATAAACAGGAAAAATAATGGAAAAAAATGGCTTACTCAACTTCAAATCCGCAATCTTCAATCGCCTCAATGATTTGTTCTTTTGTAGCAGGAGATGCGAAGGTGATTGTAACTTCTTTGCTATCTAAGTGGCATTCTATCTCTTGTACGCCTCTGACTTCTTTGAGAAAAGTTGTGATTTTATTTACGCAGTGAGAGCAATTCATTTGAGAAATTTTTAGATTCAGTTTTTCCATATTTATCCTTTAAATTTTTTTAGTCTTTGAGCATTAAACACCACGCTTAGACTACTTAGAGTCATTGCGCTAGAAGCTAAGATTGGTGTGAGGGTAATCCCCCATGCACTCAAGATCCCACAAGCAATGGGAATCATACAGGCATTATAACCAAATGCCCAAAAGAGATTTTGCTTGATGTTTTTGAGTGTAGCATTGGAGAGTTTGATGGCGTAGGGGATGTTGTCTAGATTGTTGTTGAAGATGATGAGATTTGAGGTTGCAATCGCTCCTTTGCTACCCTCACCCATACTAACACTGATACTAGCATTGCTCAAAGCAAGCATATCATTGATCCCATCACCTACCATCATTGTGATTTTTTCTTTGTTTTGCTTAAGTGCTTCAAGTTTCTCTTGAGGGAGTGCATCAGCAATAAAATCGATCTCAAGAGAGTTTGCGATTTTTTCTACATTTTGAGCACGATCTCCACTGAGGATTGTAGGAGTGATACCTAGAGTTTTTAACTCTTCAATACTCTTTTTTGCCTCTTCTCTTAAACTCTCTTCTAGCAAAATACATCCTAAGATCTCATCTCCATTTTCACTGCATTTGCCTACAAAAATCTCAATCCCACTCTTAGAGCATGAGGGAGAGGGGGAGAAGTTCTTGGCACTTCCGATTTTGTAATCTATCCCATTGATTTTTCCACTAATCCCCAATCCCTCATGGATGCCAATCTCTTGAGTTTGAAGGGGGGCAATGTTTTGTTCTTGCGAGGCTTGAAGGATGCTTTGAGCGATTATGTGCTGAGATTGGGACTCAAGAGAGGAGCAGATTTGGAGCAATTGTTCTGGAGTGAGGGTAGAGAAGCTAAGGATTTCTTTGATTGTGAGTTGCTTTTGGGTGAGTGTGCCTGTTTTATCAAAGAAAATCAAAGAGGTTTTTCCAATGAGTTCTAAAATCTGTGCGTCTTTGAAAAAGATTCCTCTAGCACTTGCAAGTTTTGTAGCAATATTGAGTGCCAGAGGCGTAGCAAGTCCCAATGCACAAGGACAAGAGATCAAAAGTACATTGCAAAAAGTTTGCAAAGCGACATTGAGATCTTTGCTGATAAAAAACCAAGTAATCCCACAATACAAGGCCAAAACAATCACAAAAGGCACAAAATATGCAGAGATTTTATCGGCAATTTTTGCAATAGGGGCTTTGGAGATGAGAGCGTTTTGCACAAGGTTGAGAATCTGCCAATATGTAGAGTTTTGAGCATTTTTGTTAGCCCTCATTAGAAAGGTCGTGTTGAGATTGAGAGAACCTGAGTAGATAAGATCTCCTTCTTTCTTGCTAATAGGCATACTCTCTCCATTGAGGCTTGAGCAATCAAGATTTGCATAGCCTTGGATAATAAACCCATCTACCGGAATACTCTCTTGAGGAGTGATTTTGAGGACATCTCCACTTTGCACTTCTGTGATTGCTACTCTTTGCTCTTGATGATCTAGGAGCTTTGTAACATAGGCATCTTTGAGAGAAGCAAGAGTTTTTAGAGAATTTTGAGTATTGTTTTTGGCTTTTTCCTCGATGGTTTTTCCAATAAGAATAAAAAGCAAAATCACACATACACTCTCAAAATACACCCCTTGACTTGAGTGGCACAAAAGGAGAGTATTTTGAGCATCTTCAAGAGTTTTTGGAAGGGAGGGAATCTGAAAAAGACTGAAGATGAATGCACTTCCACTCCCAAGCATTACAAGTGTATCCATAGTTGGATGGAGTGAGAGTAGTGAAGAAATGCCTTTGAGATAAAAATTTCGCCCCATATGCATCACCACAAGGGTAAAAAACATTTGAGCAAGGGCATTATAAAAGGGTGAAATTGGCGTGAGTACTTCATAGAGATTTAAAGAAATCATAGGAAGCATAGAGAGATAGAGAGTAAAAAGAGTAAAAAACAATGCAAGGACAATGCGTTTTTTGGGAGTGAGAAAAGTGCTATCAAGTTTTTCAATCACTCCTTGTTTTTTGGGTTTGTATCCGAGTTTTCTAATTAGGGCAAAAATCTCCTCTAGACTACTTTGTGTTTCATCAAACTCAAGGATTGCCATTTTGTTGAGCAAATCCACTTGGATTTCTTGGATATAGGGTTTTTTCTTCAAAGCCCTCTCAATCCCACCTGAGCAGGCTGTACAAGTCATTCCATCAATATAGATAATCTCTCTCATTTTTTGTTCTTTAAGGAGTTGCTGATATGAGTTTCAATTTCTTTTTGAAGTGAGGGGTTGGCTTGAATGACTCTTTGTTGAATTTGAACAACCTCTGTGGTTTCAAACCATTTGCAAAGTGCGATTTTATCTAACAAATCAAGCCAAACATTTTTTTCGCAACTCTGAGCCTTGATGTAGTATTGCTCAAAGATTTCAATAGCCTTTCTCGCATCTTTTTCATTTTTTTGAAGCAAGGAGAGAACATCCTTTGGTTGGGGAGTTTTGGCCTTGACTTTTATTTTTTTTGTAGGTGTAATGATGTAGCCTAATATAAGGATAGGCAATAGAAGTGTAAAAGCAAAACCATAGAAAAAGAAAATATAGCTAGTTTGCATTTTGACTTTTTTGATAGAAGATGTTTGTGGCCTCTACAAATCCCTCTACACTTCCGCAATCATAGCGTTTGCCTTGGAATTTATAGGCGATGACCTTGCCTTCTTTGGCTAAGGTTTGGAGTGCATCTGTGATTTGGATTTCTCCCTTTTTTCCTGGAGGGGTAACTTTGAGAATCTCAAAAATCTCAGGGATAAGAATATAGCGACCAATAATGGCTAGGTTGCTTGGTGCTTCACTTGCAGAAGGTTTTTCAACCATAGAATGCACCCTGTAAATTCCATTTTCTATCTCCTCCCCATCAATGACACCGTATTTATCAACAGCACTCATCTCAACTTCTTCAATTGCTACAATTGCACAGTGATATTTCTCATAGAGTTTAACCATTTGTGCTAAGACACCTTCTCCTGCATTATCACACAAGTCATCAGCCAAAATCACTCCAAAGGGTTCTTTGCCTATGAGAGTTTCGCCAGTGAGTATCGCGTGTCCTAAGCCCTTCATTTCATTTTGACGAGTATAAGAAAAGGTGCAAGCTTGCATAATTTCTCTAATGCTTTTTAGATAGTTTTCTTTATCTGTTCCTTTGATTTCTTGCTCAAGTTCATAACTAATATCAAAATGATCTTCAATACTTCTTTTGTTTCTCCCTGTTACAATCGCAATCGTATTGCATCCAGCCTCTTTGGCTTCTTCGACGCCATACTGAATAAGAGGCTTATCTACGATGGGGAGCATTTCTTTTGGCATTGCTTTTGTGGCAGGCAAAAATCGTGTCCCATACCCAGCAGCTGGAAATAAACATTTTTTTATCATATTGACTCCTTAATTCACCAATGTTTCTTTAAGAAAGGATTGCACATTAACTTCTTTTCCTAAAATTTGTTGATAGATTATATAGTTTGCAAGGACGATTTGTCCATAGTTTTTGCTTTCTTCATAAGGAATCAGTTCAAGACTAAGCCAAGGCTCATATTTTCTATTTTTAATAAAAAGTGTCTTTTTGGCCAAAGTTCTTCTCCAAAATCCTGGCCCCCCATTGTAAGCATAGGCTACAAAAAGAGGATGTTTAAATTCATCCTCTAATTCAGCAAGATAGAAACGCCCATACTCAAGTGCGTTGCTTGGTTGAAATAAATCATCCAAACTTGCATCTTTTTTTCCCATTGCTTTGGCAAAAGGCTTAAGATTGAAAGGCATAATTTGCATCATTCCTAAAGCATAAGAGCTAGAAACAAGTGCTGGTAGAAGATTGCTTTCTTGTTTGGCAATTGCATAGGTAAGGGCTTTTTGATGATTATCTTTCCAAGTTAGAGTAGAGTCATAGGGCATAAGGAAATAATTACCTTTGTGTTTTTTGATTCGATTAAGCATATAAGCATAGTGCGGAGAGCTTTGCAGATGAGCAAGTTTTTCATCCAAAATAGGTTTTAGCTCCTCGCCAGTTGGGATTTTAATCAAAGTATCTCTTAATATTTGCCACTCAAATGGATTGGTAATATCAAAAGGGGGCGGAGCATCTTTGAGTGCATCAAGTTTTGAGATGATGAGGTATTGAGGTTTGGTTTTGAGTGTTTGGTTTGCAAAAATTGAGTAGAGATCCACAAGAGGGCTTTGTGCCAAGGATTTGAGATAACTCTCATCCTTACTTACAAGATATTGCCAAAACAGTGCCTTATCGATAAAGAGTTGATTTTTGGAATTTTTAAGAATCAAAGAAAAATATTCTTGTGCTTTTTTGGATTGATTTTTTTGTGCAAGTGAAATCCCAATCAGAAGCAAAATCTTATCTTCTGCTTTTTGAATAGGAGCTTGCAAAATACTATTTTTAAATTTATCAAATTGATCAGAAAGCAGAACATATTGAAGCATTTTGTTAAAGTTTGAATCATTTTGATTTGCAAGCGATGCTAATTGGACACTTGGTATGTTTTGATTAAAAATTGCTTGGCGTTGGGCAAGGTTTAATCCATAAAAAATTTCAGAGAAGATTTTTGCATTTTGTGTTGCCAAAATAGAGGGGAGGGGATTTTTGAGCGTAAGCAATCTTGCCTCTTGAGCAATAATTGGGTCGGCATTTTCAAGCTTTGCAATGATCTCTTGAGATTGCTCAAGCGGTAGCGAAGGAATATTGGAGAGCTTGAGTCCAAATGCAAGACATTGCCCATCTGTGTTTTTTAACTTTTCAAAACTCATCTGTTTGCAAGCCACTTCTTTGGGCAGTTCGTGAATGTATCCCTTTTGTGCAACAAGTTTTTCTATCTTTGGATTTTTTTTATAGACTAAATCATAGGCAACAATTGCCTCTTGAAGAGTGGTTTTGGGATCTTGTAAGAATCTCCAGATATAAAAATCCCTTGCAATTCCTTTTGGTTTTTCTTGAATAAATTTAAGAGTAATATCTGAGGCAGATAAAAGACTCAAACACAAAAATATAAGATTTAAGATTTTCAATTTTTTGCCTTATTGTTTGATTTTTTTAATTCTAACAAAAAACCCTCAACCCCCAAGGCCAACCTTTAGAGGATTTTTGAAAGCTGTGATGAGGCAAATGATGGTGAAAAAGAGCTTTGTGTGGGGGATTCTTCCATTCTCTCCATAACCCAATCAAGAATATTTGAAATTTCTTCACGCTTTTTATGGAGTAGCTCAAGAAGCTCTTGAGAAGTTTTTTGAGCAGAGAGGATTGCTAAGTCTTCTATGAAAAAATTCTTACTTTCTCCAAAAAGAAGCAGGATAATTTCTTTTCCCATAAGATTCTCTCCCATAAAAACACAAGAAATTGTATGAATCTCCTCTTGTTTTTCTAATGCAGAAATTGCCTTTTTGAGTGTGCTATCTATTGTTTGTAGGCTACCAATTGCTTGATTGATATCCTTGATATTTTTTGCAAGATATCCCTCAAGAATATCTGCTCCACCAAGATGTTTTTCAAAAATAGAGAGTGCATTGCTCATATTTGAACCTTTATTTTAAGATCATAGGCAAAGATAAGCATTTTTTATTCCTCTTTCTTGTTTGCATTTTTTATCAATGTTTTGTTGATAATATTTGAAAAACATTTTACTGCTAGGATTTTCTTTGAGAGTTTTAACGCTTTTTATTTGTATATGGGCATTTATAGATGCTAAGACTTTGGATTTTAATCTTGTCAAAATGCCCTCAAAATCCAAAACCTCTCCGCATGTTCTTCTAATAGGTGGAATCCAAGGAGATGAGCCAGGGGGATTTAATGCACTCAATTTGTTTTTGCAATATTACACCATTGATAAGGGCGAAGTGTGGGTTATTCCCAATCTCAATGCACATAGCATTTTGCAAAATCATCGCGGAATCTATGGTGATATGAATCGAAAGTTTAAAACACTAAAATCAAGTGATCCTGAATATCCAATTATCGCGAGATTGAAAGATATTATTTTGGATGATAGGATTGATTTTGTTTTTCATCTTCATGATGGAAGTGGGTTTTATAGAGAAGAGTTTATATCCAATGTCTTAAATCCCAATCGCTGGGGAAATTGCTCAATTATCGATCAAGAAAAACTTGAGGGGGCAAAATATGGAGATTTGCTCACTTATTCAAAAAACATTGTCAAGTATGTCAATGATAATGCCCTTAAGGATCTACATCTTTATCGAGTGAGAAATACCCATACAGCAAAAGAAGATAAAGAAATGGAAAAAAGCTTGACTTATTTTGCCGTGCGTAACAAAAAGGGTGCTATGGCAAATGAGGCGAGTAAGAATCTCCCTCTAAATGAGAGGGTTTATTACCATCTACTCGCAATTGAGGGGATGCTTACAGGAATGGGCGTAAAATTTGATCGAAGATTTGATCTAAATCCAAAGACAATTCAGCAACTCATTGATGATAAGGGGGCAAAAGTAGAAATCACTCCATTGATTGCTTTACCTATGATTGGGTTGAGAAAAAAGATCTCTCATTTTCCACTCCCCAATCTTGATTTAATACCTGTCAAATCCAATCATTTCATCGTTGGGATGATAAAAAAAAATGGAGGGGTATTGCTCAAATATGGCAATCGATTGATCACTCAATTTTCTCCACTTTATCTAAATTTTGCTCGTGAGAAAATTGATTTAGAGTTTGAGATTGATGGAAAAAAACAAAAAGTCTCAATGGGAGAAATTGTAAGGGTTAGAGATAATTTTAAGGTAATCTTACCCCTAGATTCGGATTTGCGTGTGAATATCATTGGTTTCTCCCCCAATAACAAAAACTATCCCAATGAAGCCAATATGAATGTCAAATATTCATCACTTATCAAAAAATACTCCATTGATACAGCTCAAAAGCAATATCGCGTTGAAGTATATAGAGGCAAAACTTTTATGGGAATGGTTATTGTGGAGTTTGAAAACTAGCAAGAAAAGATCTTGCTAGAGAAAAGATTAAAAGATTATTTTTTCTTTGGATAGCAGAAGCGATAGCCTCTTCTTCTTACCGTTTCAATTGTTGTAATTCCTAGAGGCTTGTCAATTTTTTGTCGGATTTGATTGATTGCTACTTCGATAACATTTGGTGTTACAAGCTCTGGCTCTACCCAAATTGCATCTAGAAGTTGCTCTTTTGAAACGATTTGGTCTCGATGACGAGCAAGGTGAGTGAGAACTTCAAAAGGCTTTCCTTTTACTTCTAGGCTTTTGTTTTTGAAGGTTACACGCTCTTCTGTTGGGTTGATAGAGAGATCACCAATCTCAATAGCAGTATTCCCCCAAAATCTTAGATGAGCTTCGATTCTTGCCAAAAGAATATCAAAATCAATGGGTTTTACAATAAAGTCATCAGCTCCCTTTTTCAAAGCAGTAATTTCATATTCTTTGACACGCTTAGATGAAAGAACGATGATAGGAGTTTTTGGCATTGCATCTTTGATAGTTGGAATAAGCTCTGCAGCTTCACCATCAGGTAATATATAATTCATAATAACCAAATCATAGTTTCTAATTCCAGAGAAGTATTCGCCATCTTTAATACTCTCAGCAACATCAGTTTGATATCCAAATTCATTCAGGATTTCGCTCAGTGTTCTGTGGAGTGTTGGCTCATCTTCGATGATCAAAATTCTCATTGTTCTTCCTTGTTTTTAAGATATATTTAAGCGATTATATCACACTATTTTTGTGATTTTAATATTTTTTTAAACATAATCAAGGATAGACATTTTGTGAATCTTTCCTGATGAATTTAACACAGCATCATAATTTGTGCTAAGGTTTGAAAATTTATTATAAGCCTCAGCAATGTCTGCACCAATATTTTCTCCTCTTAAGCTTTGCACCTGAGTCATTAAAATTTCATTTTTGGTAATAGAGCTTTCAAAGCTTTTTCCATAAGAACCGTTGAGGGCAATCATTTTTTCTAAATGATCGCTAATATGCTTGACAGTTTCAAGGCTATTTTGGATTCCAATATTACGCATATTACTATTGTATGAGTTTGGATATTCATCTGGTCGATAAATGCCGTCTCTGACAGCCTTGATAGCAACATCAAGGGCATCAAAAAAGTTGATTTGAGGCTTATCGACAGTTAGAGCATTGTTTGCGTGCAAGAGCAAACCACTCTCTGTATCTCTGATACTATCCTCGGAGAAATCATCGCTTTGCATATCTGACATAGAAAATTCCATATTACTCATCGAACGCGTGCGATCATGGATTTCAACCTGCCCGTTTTGATTGAGAAGAATCTCAATTCGACTTGATGCTTGAGTGCTCATTTCCTCATAAAGTTCTTTTTGTTCTACGGTATAAGTCTCAGGATTTCCAAGAAGTTTTTGATATTTTGCCTCATCTTGATTGGAGTAATTGAGTGCAAGAGTGAGTGTATCCATAAGTTGGCGGTAAGTGATATTGTCTGGAAGTGCAATGCTTGCCTTGCCTTTTTCATTGAGATTGACAACAGGGATTTTGTATTCTTTTGGATTTTGAGAAGTAGAATCTTTTGATGGCAATACAAGATAACATCCTGATTTTTCAAAAAGCATTTTTGCATTGACTTCTACCCCATTGTGATCTTTGAGCTGAAGTTTATAAGTTTTACCCTCAAGCTCCCCAGCAACATCTACAAGCCTTGTTTGATCTGTTGCATAGCCATCCTTTTGTAAGATAACTTGAGAAACATTGGAGGTCAATTTTGAGCCATGTTTTTCAAAAAATACATCATCATAAGTATTGCGATAATCTATTTTAATCCCCTTTGTAAGGACATTATCTTTATCCGCCGTAGAAAGGGTGAGATTGATCTTTGAGGGAACATTGTTCTTTTTTGCATCCAAGTCAGTAATGATAAGTTTGCCATTGGCAATTTCTGCATCAATATTGTATCCATAGTTCTTATAGAAGGTTTTTATATCTTTGACAACATCGATAATCTTTGTATCTTTTGTGCTGAAAGTTAGGACTTGAGGTTTTTTGTCTTCATCTTTAAATTGTCCATCAAAATGAATGCTAAAAATATCAGAATCAAAAATCTCACTTAAAGCCGTGTTGCTATTTGCAGGTACTTTTGTTTTTTGGGAAATAAATGTGGTTGGGATTTCGACTTGATAGCTCTTGTAAGTATCAGTAACGCTTTGAATAGAAGAAACTTGCTTGTTGCTAATATAAGGGCTTTTTTGAAAACTTACAACTTTTGCACCCAAACTAGGAAGAGTGCTAACATCTTCTACATCTTTATTGCTTGCAATGAGGTTAAAACTGAGATTGGAGCTTCCATCTACAAGAGACTTAATCTCGATTTCACCCCATGGATTGAGAGAAACATCTACAACTTTTGAGATTTGATTATTACCAAACTCTCTTCCAATTCTATCAAGCAAATCACTCACTTTTGTAGCATTATCAGCAGAGACATAGGCTTGCTCAAGAGTAAATTTGGATTTAAATCGACTCCCATCAGGACGCACACCTCGCAGATAAAAAGTCATTGCCTCATCATTGTTTGTAATATCATCATTATCCCCAATAAGATCTCTTAGTGTGTCTGTGGGTTTGATAAATACTTCCACTGGTGGCTCATTTTTGTTGAGTTTATCCATAATGTAGGGGTGAAGTTTGCTTTGATTGTATTTTTTGATGTTACCTGTAACAATGGCACTATAATCCTTGTCATTCCCCAAAAACAAATCACTCCCTGGAATATTGTAGGGAATCATTACATTTGATCCAATCAGAGCTTCTAGTTTTTGATTATTGCCTTTATATTGCCCATCTTGACCAATGGGAGGGTTTTTTACTTTTGTGCCACCAAATAGGTACTCACCCCCAATGGAAGTGTTTGCAACAGCTATCATGTGGGCTTTTAAAACAGCAAGTTCATTGGCAATTGCAACGCGTGAAGTAGGGGATTGTGATTTGGCAAACGCGTTTATTAATTTTC
>DSTMD04001__coassemble_600_pt1 | contig 17794 bp, 20 predicted proteins | sample DSTMD04001__metabat2_low_PE_002 | metagenome-assembled genome bin DSTMD04001 | reverse complement strand
CAAATGGATGCAGATCTTATCCTCTCTACTGATATTCCTCCCGTGCTTCAAGTTGGAATCGCACAAAGACTTGGAAGATTTTTGATTGAAGCGGTGTATGAGAGAAATTTTTGGAGCTATGGAGATAAGTTTGAGTTTCAATACCAAAACCAAAGATTTAGCAATATCTCAGGAAGTATGGCAAGTCAAATGGGCTCAACTGATGAAGCAAGAGCAAAGTTTATGGAAAATATGATGAGCGGGGCAGATTATGATTCTGTAGCAATTGGTCGAGGGTGGAAAGATACAAACTCTTATCGCATAGGCGTAACTTATGATGTTACAGAAAAATTTAAAGCCATGGCTTCATTTGCTTATGATGAAACTCCTGTGCCAAAAGATGCTTTTGGAATCCCTGATGCCAATGGCTATATGATGGGGGTAGGGGTGCGTTACTCAATGTTTAAAGATACTATTGATTTAGGAGCGGCCTATTCTATGACGCTTAAAGACAATCGAGAATCATATATCCAATCAGATAGCGGACTAGGCAAACTCCAGCTTGTCAATGTTTCCATGGCCTGCAGATTCTAAAAATACTTAAGAAGCCCTTGAGGCTTCACTTTGTCAAACTCAAATTCTCTTTAATGCGTTACAATAACACTTTTATATTTCCCATACTAAGGAAAATCAATGTTTGAAACCATTATCGGACTTGAAGTGCATGTCCAGCTCAATACAAAAACAAAAATCTTCTGCTCTTGTGCAACTTCTTTTGGAGAAGCACCCAACACCAATGTCTGCCCCACTTGTCTAGGTCTTCCAGGAGCTTTGCCTGTCCTCAATCGTGAAGCAGTCAAAAAGGCGATTACTTTTGGAAGTGCAATCAATGCACAAATCAATCAAAATTCAGTTTTTGCAAGAAAAAATTATTTCTATCCTGATCTTCCAAAAGCCTATCAGATTAGCCAATATGAAATCCCAATTGTAGGCAAAGGAAGTATAGAGATTACTCTAGGGAATGGTGAGAAAAAAATCATTGGAGTTACGCGTGCTCATCTAGAAGAGGATGCAGGAAAAAACATCCATGAAGGTGAGGTATCAAAGGTTGATCTTAATCGCGCTTGCACACCATTACTTGAGATCGTAAGTGAACCGGATATGAGAAGTGCTGATGAGGCGGTAGCATATCTAAAAAAACTCCACTCAATTGTGCGTTTTATTGGAATCTCTGATGCAAATATGCAAGAGGGAAGTTTCCGCTGTGATGCCAATGTTTCTATCCGACCCAAAGGCGATAGTAAGCTTTATACAAGAGTAGAGATAAAAAATCTCAATAGCTTTAGGTTTATTGCCAAGGCAATTGAGTATGAAGTAGAGCGACAGATTGAGGCATGGCAAGATGGTGTTTATGATCAAGAAGTGGTGCAAGAAACTCGCCTTTTTGACACAAACAAAGGCATTACACGCTCTATGAGAGGAAAGGAAGAGGCAGCAGATTATCGCTACTTCCCAGATCCCGATCTTTTGCCTGTGTTTATTGATGAGGAACTAATGAGAGAGGGGAGAGAAGTTCCTGAGCTTCCTGATGAGAAAAAGGCTAGATATGTCAGTGAGTATGGGATCAAAGAGAGCGATGCGGAGGTGCTTGTAGGCTCTCTTGAATTATGTTCATATTTTGAGGAGATGCTAGGGTTTGGAGTATCTCCAAAAGGAGCAATTACTTGGCTAAATACTGAGCTTTTAGGTAGATTAAAAGGTGAGCTAACACTGCAAAATTGTGGGATTTCAAGCCAGCTTCTTGCTACGCTCCTTAAGCGTGTAGAAGAGAGCAAGATCAGTGGAAAGGGTGCAAAAGATATTTTGGATGTCTTAGTTGAGCAAAGAGGTGGAGATGTTGATGAACTTATTGTGTCTATGGGATTGGAGCAAGTCAATGATGATGGAGCGATTTTAAGTGTGATTGATGCGGTATTGAGCGCAAATGCCGATAAAGTAGAGGAATATAAGAGTGGAAAAGATAAGCTTTTTGGATTTTTTGTTGGACAAGTGATGAAAAATGCAAAAGGGGCAAACCCTGCAAGGGTTAATGAGCTTTTAAAGCAAAAGCTCTAATCCTCCTTCTTTTGGGTTATATTCCCAAAAGTTTCTCCATAAAATTGCTTTGTTTTCCTCTCTCCATCTTCATAGAGTTTTTTTCCTTTTTTTATAACTTCATCCATTTTTTCTTTGAGATGTTCATCATAGATTTCTTCACTTTTCTCTACTCCCTCGCTGATTGTATTTTTGAGATATTGCTCATAAAATTCTTCGCTTTTTTCTGCATCATCTTTTAAATACTGCTCATAGAGTCTTTTGCTCCCTTGGATTGCCTTTTTGTAGAGATCTTCACTTTCTTTAAGAGCTTTGTCATATAGTGTTGATTCTTGTGCATAAATACATTGCATTCCCAAAACAAGTAAATTGGCAATTACAAAACTTTTCATTTTTTTCCTTTTTGACTTTTTTCTTTGGGCATTGTAGTAGAATTTGTTTTTTTATCCCTAAACCAAAAGAGGCAGATTATGAAAAAGATGCTCAATCAATTTTTTGCTCCGATTTTAAATCAAGATGAAGACAAAATTTCTCAATGCAAAAAATCAACCATCCTCAAAAAAGGTGCAAGATATTTTGATTTTACAGCATCAGGACTTGCATTTTCTCCCATCCAAAAACGCCTTGCCTCTTTTTTGCCCTATTATGCCAACACCCATTCAGACACATCAACTCACGCAACAATCACAACAGCACTTTATAAACATTCCAAAGAAGTCATTAAAGAATGTTTGGGGCTAGGCGAAGAATTCTCTCTTCTTAATGTTGGAAGTGGATCAACAGGAGCAATCAAGCTTTTTCAAGAACTTATGGGGATTTATATCCCTCCTAAAACCAAAGAAATACTAAAACTTGGTGAAGTCAAAAATCTTCCATGGGTTTTTGTGGGTGCTTATGAACATCATTCTAATGAAATTAGCTATCGTGAAGGATTGTGCAATTTGCAGAGAATCTCGCTCAATAATGAGGGATTGCTGGATTTGGAAGAATTAAAAGAGGGAGTAAAAAATGCCAATGGAAAAATCATTGGATCATTTAATGTAGCCTCAAATGTTACAGGAATCATCACACCATACAATGAAGTTTCTGAGATTTTAAGAAGCAAGAATGCCATCGTGGCTTTTGATATGGCCTCAAGCTCTCCTTATATGAATGTCCCAAGCCATCTTTTTGATGCATGTTTTCTCTCTCCTCACAAGCTTTTAGGAGGTGTTGGTAGCTGCGGATTGCTAGGGATAAAAAGCAGTTTGATTGACACAAGTATTGCTCCAACTTTTGGAGGTGGAGGGACAATCAAAAATGCCAATCGCACAACACATGAATATCTTCAAAACATCGACTATCGTCAAGAAGCAGGGACGCCAGGGATCATTCAGCTTCTCACTTCAGCCCTTGCTTATCAGCTTAGAAATGAGGTTGGACTTGAGCTAATCCACCAAAGAGAGAGAGTGCTAACCCAAGTGATGATGCATGAGCTAAAAAGCATCCCAGCACTCACACTCTATGGCAATACAGAAGCCGATAGGCTAGGAGTATTTTCTTTTAATGTCGGTGGTGTTTCTCCCTTTGATTTAGCTTTGGAATTGAGTGAGAAATATGGGATTCAAACACGTTCTGGATGTTCCTGTGCTGGACCTTATGGATATGATCTTTTTGGACTTGAAGATAGTGCAAGTGAGCTTGGAATGAAACCAAACTGGATAAGAGCAAGCGTGCATTACACTCATAGTGTTGAAGATATTGAATACTTTATTTCATCTTTGAAAAAAGCGATAAAAAAACTCCGTGTATAAGTCGTTTTTTTCATTTTTGGCTTGTGGGGTGATGGGTTATTCCCTTGGCTTTGCACCTATGGGAAATGTTTCAACATCAATGGGCGGAGCTGGAGTAGCACTAAGAAACTCAGCGTGGGGGTTATATTATAATCCTGCTTTGCTCTCAAGTGATCCTAGAAGTAAATTTTCTTTTAGCGGAGGACTCTATCTCACACGCACAAACCTTAATGAAATCCTAGAGCTTAACCCCCAAACAGACTATACACAAGTTCAAGAAATCCTCTCAAATCTCAAAGATTCTAAAGCAGGGATAGAAACTCAATTAGGGGTTGTGGCACAAATTGGCGGATTTGTCAAAACAAGTGTGCAAACACAAGAAGATGAATATGGCAGACTTATTAGTGTGAGTAAAGAAGAGCAATCTAGTGCCTTTGCAATCGGAGCTTTTGCTAGTTCTATTGTTGATATTTCTATTAGTGGTGGAAGTGGCAGCAACTATAAGGCTTCAAGTTTTGGAATTGTCCTGATGGAAATCCCTGTGGGTTATGCTTATAAATTAGGGACGGAGTTTGGGGATTTTAATTTTGGAGTAGCCATGAAGTATCTTAGAGCTGTTTTTGATCATAGTAGCTATGGAGGAAATGCTTATAATGGGATTGAAATTAGCATGCCAAATTTTCTTACTATGTCGCCCTCTCAAAATTTTGGAATCGATCTTGGTTTTTTATACTCGTATGCGGATTTTCACATAGGGGTTACAGCCAAAAATATCAATTGCCCAACTTTTAAGGGGAGTGGAGAGAAAATCCAGCTAGATCCTCAGTTAAGATTGGGGATGAGTTATGAATTTGCTGAGCATTATGTTGTAGCTATGGATATTGATCTTCTTCCTTATGATTCTTACTCTGTTGCTGCACCCAAAAGTCAGTATTTTGGGATTGGGATTATGGGGGATTATACGAAGTTTGATTTTAGATTTGGAATCTCAGCAGATATGTTGGGTAAAGATGGAGCAAAAATTAGTGCAGGATTTAATGCTTTTGGGATTTTGGATATTGTGGGAGAAATGGGAACAAACTTTGCAAAATTTAAAGGTAGCAAATTGGCAACTCCTACCAATTTTGGATTTAAGATAGGAAGTACTTTTACTTTCTAATCCCCACTAAGCTGGGCTTTTTTCTCGCACTCATGAAGCCAGATAAACACTTCTACAAGTGCAGAATACAGATCGCTTGAAACCTCTTCATCTACTTCAAATTTTAGAAGCGAATCTACCAAAACCTGATTTTGAAAAAGGGGGATATTAAACTCTTTTGCTTTTGAGATGATACTTTGAGCGATTGCACCTTTTCCACTAGCTACGACTTGAGGGGCATTGTGAATGGCTTGATTATAAGCAAGGGCTGCAGCTTTTTTCATTCTAATATCCCAAAGTCAAGCGATCAAATCTCTCCCAATCCCCCTTTTGCATTTTTCCCATAAGTTTTGCGATACTTCGCACAATCATATCACTCTCAATATTAAGTCTTCTTCCCACTTTGTAGGTATGAAAGAGTGTTTGAGTAAAAGTGTGAGGGATGAGTGTCAAGATGAGATAGGGGGCTTGAAAATCTGAAATTGTAAGACTTATGCCATCTACACACACAGAACCATTTACAACCATAAGATGATGGAGGTGAGGGGGAAGCTTGAGAAAAAATCGTGTTTGAGAGCTAGATTTTTCAATCTCGCTAAGTATAGCAATCCCATCAATATGCCCTTGCACAAGATGCCCATCGAGTCTATCGCTCATTTTTAATGCAGGCTCTATATGGACTTTTTCTTTAAGATTTTCAACAGCAATCTTTTCTTGAGTGTGAGTGGTGAGATTGAGAGAAAAACCATTGGAGAAAAGTTCAATCACAGTTAGACATGCTCCATTGATTGCAATGCTATCACCGATTGTCGGACGATATGAAGAGAGGATCTCTAAAGTATTGTTTTTGAAGCTTTTTACCTCTGCAACTTCCCTGACCAAACCACTAAACACATAAGCTCCTCATAAAAATAAAAAATTATATAATAAAAGCAAAAAATGGAGAAAAAATGATTGATACACATTGCCATCTTGATAGTGAAGTATTTTTTGAAGATGTTGAATTAGCTCTAGAGAGAGCAAAGCAAGCAGGGATACACTCTTTTATTATCCCAGGAGCAAACATTAAAGATCTCAATCGCGCAAAAGATCTGGCACATCAATATCCAGAAGTATATTTTGCAAGCGGTGTTCATCCTTATCATCTTGATACTTATTCTCTTGAAACTCTTAAGAGTGTGTTGGATGAGAAAAAATGCATCGCAATTGGAGAGTGCGGACTTGATTATTTTCGTTTGGAGGGGAGTGAAGAGCAAAAAGAGAGTGAAAAAAAACTTCAAGAAAAATATTTTAGAGAACAAATTGAGCTTGCGTTACAAAGAGATTTGCCTCTAATCTTACATGTTAGAGAAGCAAGCAGTGATACTGCAAAGATTCTTAGAGATTATCCACAGGCTAGGGGGGTATTTCACTGCTTCAATGCTGATGAGATTTTGCTAGAGTTCAAGGATAGATTTTATTATGGGATAGGAGGAGTTTTGACTTTTAAAAATGCAAAGCGTTTGCTTGAGGTTTTACCCAAAATCCCACTTGAGAGAATCTTGCTTGAAACAGATGCCCCCTATCTCACCCCTCATCCGCACAGAGGAGAGAGAAATGAGCCAAAATATATTCCACTCGTTGTGCAGAAAATTTCAGAACTCTTGCAAATTCCTATCCAAAAAATTTCAGAGCAGAGTGATCAAAATGCCAAGGAACTCTTCAAAATATAGGGTAGAATCTAAACTTTTAAAAAAATCAAGGACATAGTAAAGAATGAGAATTTTAGCAAGTTGTTGCCTAGGGGTTGTAAGCCTCTTTGGTGCGATTTCTCCCCAAAGCGTTGTTGAGTTCAAAATGCCTCAGGTAAGAACAAGCGAAAATATTTTGAATTCTTTTGATTTGGACGCATCATTTCTTCCCACCCTTAATATGTCAAATGCTGTATACAAAAGAAGTGTAAAAGCAAGATGGGATTATTTTGTAGAAAAATTTGATAAGGGATACGAGGTCATTCCGACTTTGAGACTTATGATGATTGAGCAGGGGATCCCACAGGAATTTTTATTCCTTGCGATGGCAGAATCTGAGTTTTCTATGCGTGCTTATAGCCCCAAAAAAGCAAGTGGGATCTGGCAACTTATGCCCAAAACCGCCAAAGAAATGGGGCTAAAGATCAATGGCTATATTGATGAGCGTAGGGATCCAATCAAAAGCACAAAAGCAGCAATCAAATATCTCAAATTTCTCAAACGCATTACAGGGGAGTGGTATCTAGCGGCTATGGCTTATAATTGCGGTGTTGGTCGTTTGCAAAAAGCAATCAAAAAAGCAGGGACAAAAGATTTGGAGGTTTTACTTGATCCTCAAAAGGCTTATCTTCCTTCAGAAACTCGTCATTATATTCGTATGATTGTAGGGATGAGTTTAGCGTTTAATGATGCTTATGTTTTAAAAAATGAAGATAAAGAATATTTCCTCAATCGTGGTGCAGGAAGCACGATTGCTGGTGTAGAGGTGCAAGCAGGGACACCATTGAGCGAGATTGCAAAATCAATCGGAATGGATTTGAGTGAGCTAAAAAAATACAATAAGCAATTCAAATATAATTTTCTTCCACCAGGTAAGGGAAAATACACCGTCTATATGCCCTATGACAAACTCGCTATTTTTAAGCAAGAGTATCAAACCTCCAAACGAGCCAATGAGATGTTTATTCTCCACCATGTAAAAAAAGGAGAAACACTCTCAAGTATTGCAAAAAAATACAAGACAAACATCAAAGATATTCAAAATATCAATGAAGTAAAAAACTCTCATCTTTCTATAAAACAAGCATTGATCATCCCTGTTTTGAAAGAACAATATAAAAAGAAAGTAGCACAAAAACAATGAAAAAATATTATGCATTGACTCTAATCTCACTTCTTATGCTTGGATGTTCAAACAAAAGCGTCTATCGTGGAGGAAGTGGAGGATTTGAAGATTATGAAGATATGTCTTTATTTCGCAAAGGCACAACCCTAGATCCTGAATACAATGCAGGTTATGGGGGCGGTGAGAGTGGAGGGCTTCCAAGCTACAATGGTGGCAAAGGAGCTGGAGTAGATACGCGAGGCATGAGAGAATCTCAGGCAATCCAGCGAGCTACAATGCGACCTTACAAAATCAATGGTAAGTGGTATTATCCCCAAAGAGTGAGTTTGGGGGAGAAATTTGATGGAATTGCAAGCTGGTATGGACCCAATTTTCACGCTAAAAAAACTTCAAATGGAGAGATTTATAATATGCACGCTCATACTGCTGCAAGCAAAATCTTACCTATGAATACCGTGGTGCGTGTGTATAACAAAGAAAATGGCAAAAGCACTATTGTGCGTATCAATGATAGAGGACCATTTGTAGATGGGCGGATTATTGATCTCTCTAATGCTGCGGCACACGATATTGATATGGTAAAAAAAGGAACAGCACAAGTCCAGCTAGAAGTCATCGGCTTTAAGGGGATTATTGGCACTCAAATGAGCAGACCAAGTGAAATGAATAAAGAGCTAAATGCCGAGTTTAAAGTAGGGGCAAGCGAGGAGAGTGTAGATGGTGGAAGCTTTGCACTTCAAGTAGGAGCCTTTAGACGCAAAGAAGGTGCAGAGGAAACCAAACAACAATTTGATCAGCTCAAAAACTATCAAACAATCATTCAAGAACAAGAGCTTGATGATGGGGTGATTTATCGTGTGCTTATTCAAGGATTTAGAAGCGAAGAAGAGGCTCAAGACTTCCTCTCAGCTCATCCAAACATCAAGGGCAAAGTGATTATTAGACAATGATTGAGCTTATTCTTTTGGATGTGGATGGCACACTAAGTGATGGAAAGATCTACTACAATGATGTAGGTGAGGAGATCAAAGTCTTTGATGTCAAAGATGGCTTAGGACTTAGGGTGTGGAAAAAGCTAGGAAGAAAATCAGCCATTATTACAGGGAGAAAATCCCCCATAGTAGAGAAGAGAGCTAAAGAATTAGAGGTCGATGAGATTTTTATGGGGGTAGAAAACAAGGCAGAAGTTGTGAGCATTTTGCAGGAGAAATATTCCCTCTCTCAAGAGCAGATTGCTTGTATTGGTGATGATTGTAATGATTTGCCAATGTTTAAAAAAAGTGGATTAAAGTTTGCCCCTTCAAATGCAGTTGAAGAGATCAAAGAAAGAGCTGATATACTCCTAGATAAAAATGGCGGTGATGGGGCTGTGAGAGCGATGATTGAGTATTTGATGAGAGAAGAAGGCTTGGAGGGAAAGTGGATTGAAATCTTCACTTAAGATTTATGTATTTTTTCTATGCATTTTGGCTTTTTCGATTTTTTTTGTTTTGCGACCTCCAGAAAAGAGGGGAGAGATCAAAAAAAACAGCGAAGAGATTGCCACACTTGAGCTTCAAAATTTTGCACTTTATTCCATTAAAGATAAAAAACCTCAACTTTTAGTGATTGGATCAAAAGCTTATCGTTTTGATAATCGAGAGGAGTTTGTGGATTTGTTTTTGGCAAATTTTGGACTTCATAGAGGAGACAAACCTTTTTCTCAAAAAGACATTGAGTATTTTCGTGTAGGCAAAGCAATCAAAAAAAAGGATAAATATCAATTCTCCAATGGCATTGATTATCTCAACGAATCCGGTATGAGTTTTGTCGCACAAAAGGGAGATTATGATTCTGAGAAAAAACAATTTAAGGGTGTAGGAGATTTTGAGCTTAAAAATGATCAAGGGAAATTTTGGGGAGAAGATTTGTATTTTGATTGTATAAACTCTCAAGCACAAGCATCTTTACCGCGAGGGATGATATGGTTAGAGCAATAATCCTCTCTTTTTTCCTAGCTTCTTCTTTTTATGCATCTGAGCTTCTTGAAGTTAGTGCGGACAAAATTTATGCCAATCAAGAAAAAGGCTATACTCAAATTAGCGGAAATGTTGTAATCCTCAAGGGATCTGATGTCCTTAGAGCCTCTGAAGTGATCATCAAAACAGACAAAAATCGAAAACCAACCTTTTATGATGCAAAAGGAAATGTAACTTTTAAAATCACTCTTGAAGATAAACGCATAATGAGAGGAAAGGCCCAAAACATCACCTATGATACGATCAAAAGTGAATACCGACTAAAGGGCAAGGCTTTTGTGCAAGAAGAAGGAAAGGCCAATGCTCTAAAAGGTGAAGAAATCGTTTTAAATACTAAGAGTGGGTATGCAAGCATTGTAGGAAACAAGAGTAAGAATGGAGAAAAGAAACCCGCAAAAATAACCTTTAGCATTGATGATGTCAAAAAAGAAAGCAAGAAAAAATGAAAATCCTCTCTCCAAGTTTTATGACCTCAGCCTCTTCACTTGCACAATGTCCTCAGGCAGATTGCTTAGAGATTGTTGCTCTAGGCAGAAGCAATGTGGGCAAATCGAGCTTTATCAATCTTTTTATGGGGAAAAACGGACTTGCTAAAAGCTCATCAACTCCTGGAAAAACCCAGCTAATCAACTTTTTTTCTGGAATTTATGCCAGTGATGAAGAAAAGATTCCCTTTAAGCTTGTTGATTTGCCTGGTTTTGGCTATGCCAAAGTTTCAAAAGAGCAGAAAAAATCTTGGGAATATAATTTGATGGAATTTTTGAGTAAAAGAGTTAGTATTAAGCTTTTTTTGCATCTTATTGACTCAAGACATCCAGAGCTTGGCAATGATCTTTTTGTTGCTGATTTTTTAAATCAGTTTATCCGAGGGGATCAAAAGATTTTGCAAATCTACACTAAGGCTGACAAGCTCAACAATCAAGCCAAAAGCTCATTTTTGGCTAAGAGAAAGATTTTGATTTCTACAAACCTCAATGAAGCAAAGGTTACGCCAATTTCAACACTGCGTTCTAAAGTTATTGCATTGGCACTTGGGAGAGAAGAATGATAGAGTATTGCAAAGCAAAATTAAGCGATATTGCTGAGATGATAAAACTTGTAGAGCCAGAGATAAAAAAGGGAATAATCCTGCAACGCTCCGAAGAAGAGATTGCCAATACGATTCGCTCATATATTTTGGCAAAACAAGATGGCAAGATTATTGGATTTTGTGCATTGTATTTGTATTCTCAAGCCTTGGGTGAAGTGCGTAGTCTTATTGTTTCTCATACACACCAAAAAATGGGAGTGGGGAGGGGACTGGTAGAGGCGATCTTGCACGAAGGCAAAGAGCTTGGCGTGCAAGAAGTTTTATCTCTAACTTATCAAGTAGAGTTTTTTGAAAAAATGGGATTTCATATCATCCAAAAAGAGCTAATCCCCAACCCAAAAATATGGACAGATTGTATTAAATGCAAGAGATTCCCAGCATGCGACGAAGTAGCGTTACTCAAAAGATTGTAGGCTATTTTTTTGCCTACATTCTTTTTGCACTCTATTGTTATTTTTCGGATATTTTTGTTTTTTTGCCACCACTTCTTGGAATATTTTTTGTTCTTTTTTCTCACGCCTTAGAAAGAAACAATATCCCTCGCCTAGCGTTTTTGATAGCAATGCTGTTTTGGTTGGAGTGTGATCGCGGATTGCCTTTTGGAAGTATGATAGTAATCTATCTTTTGCTTTATATTGGCGTGTATCGCCCTTTTGTTTTTTTGTTCAAAAAAAACATTTCTATCCTCTGCTTATGTGTGTGCTATTTTGTTCTCTTTTTGCTGTTTGCATTGATTGGAAACTATGGTGCAACATTGAGATGGTGGGAGATTTTTGGAATCTTTGCATATTATGCTTTGCTAGAAGGAATTGTTATTGGAACGCTTAAGATTTAAAATCATTGCTGGTTTTTGTATAGCAATTTGTTTGGTTTTGATCACACGAATGTATTTTTTGAGTATCAAATCCAATATTTATTTTGAGAAAATTGCTCAACGCAATACCGAAAAAACAGAGATTCTTATCCCTATCCGTGGGCAAATCTTTGATCGACATCAACAAATCCTTGCCACAAATGACTTGGGGTTTTCTATCGCACTTAGTCCATTTCTTAATTCAACCAAAAAGCTAGAAAAACAAATTGATTTCATACTCAAATATTTCCCCACACTTGAGAGAGAAAAACTCATCAAAGAATACAAGCTTGAGTATTCTCCATACAATCATTCACCCATTGTTGTTGTGCCTTTTGTCGCTTATGAGCAGATTCAAAAAATCTATACACAACTCACTCAAAATCCAGAGATTTCTATCACGCCAAGCACCAAGCGTCTTTATCCTTACAATGCTTTGGCTTCTCATATTATTGGATATGCAGGGAGTGCCAATCAAAGCGACATTGCCAAAGATCCCGTAGCCAAATACACCAAAATCGTTGGAAAATCGGGAATTGAGAGAAAATACAATCAAGAGCTACAAGGTGAGCTAGGGAGCAAAAAAGTCAAAGTCAATGCCCTCAATCGTGAGGTTGATTTTCTCTCAAGTCGCTCTTTGGTCAATGGTGAAGATATTCATACAAGCATTGATGTAAGGATTCAAACCATCTTAGATAGACAATTTAGCAACAAAAGTGGTGCTGTTGTGATTATGGATGTGCAAAATGGCGAGATTTTGGGGGCTGGAAGCTATCCTGAGTATAATCTCAATGATTTTGTAGGAGGCATTTCACACAACAAGTGGAATATGCTCTTAGACAATCCATACAAGCCACTGCTCAATAAATTTGCAAACGGAACTTTCCCTCCAGGCTCTGTTGTAAAAATGGGAATTGCACTGAGCTTTATTGAGCATGGTGGAATTGATGAAAAAACTTTGATTGATACTCCTGAGTTTGTCGAGCTTGGTGGAAGAAAGTTTAGGGATTGGAAAGTAGGGGGGCATGGGAAATCTGATATGATCAAGGCTATCAAAGAAAGCGTAGATGTGTATTTTTATATCCTTTCTCAAAAAGCAGGTGTAGAAAATATTGCTGAAGTCCTCAAAAAAATGGGATTTGGAGAAAAAAGTGGAGTGGATCTACCTGCAGAATCAGGGGGGATTTTGCCCACCCCAGAGTGGAAAATGCGACAATCTGGGCAGCAGTGGTTTGTAGGAGATACGATCAATATCTCTATTGGTCAGGGGGCATTTCTTGCAACACCTATTCAAATCGCACGCTACACTGCACTTCTAGCAAGCGGATTGCTTCCAACTCCTCATTTTGCTACAAAAATAGGAGAAAAGATTTTGCAATACCCAAGTCTTGATATTCTAACCCCCCTACAAAAAAGCAAGCTTCCAGCAATCGCACAAGGGATGTATCAAGTTTGCAACGATCCAGATGGAGGAACTGCATATCGCTATGTGAGAGGATCAAAAATCAAACTTGCCTGCAAAACCGGAACAGCACAAGTGGTGGGAATCCCTCAAGAAATCAAAAGAAGAGTCAAAGAGGAAGATATGGCATACTTTCATCGTTCACATGGTTGGATCACAGCTTTTGTCCCTTACAAAAATCCAAAATATGCAATTACAATTTTGGTCGAGCATGGTGGGGGAAGCCGATCTGCTAGTCCAATCCTAGTCAATATCGTCAATGAAATGTATGACTTAGGCTATTTCAACAAGGAGAAGAAAAATGATTGATGGCAAAACTCTATTAGTCACAGGTGGCACAGGAAGCTTTGGAAAAGCGTTTGTTTCAAAGATTCTCAAAGACTACAATCCAAAAAAAATCATCGTTTATAGTCGTGATGAGCTAAAACAATATGAAATGGCTCAAACTTTTAGCGATAAGAGAATGCGATTTTTTATCGGAGATGTTAGAGATGAGAGTAGGCTTAGAAGTGCGATGGAGGGAGTGGATATCTGTATCCATGCCGCAGCACTCAAGCATGTTCCAATCGCAGAATACAATCCAATTGAATGTATCAAAACCAATATCCACGGAGCAATGAATGTCATTGACTCAGCCCTCTATCACGGAGTAGAGCATATTGTCGCACTCAGCACAGATAAGGCTGCAAGTCCTATCAATCTCTATGGAGCAACAAAGCTTTGTTCTGACAAGCTTTTTGTAAGTGCAAACAACATCAAAGGAAGCAAAAAATCAAAATTTTGTGTCGTAAGATATGGCAATGTTGTGGGTTCAAGAGGAAGCGTAGTGCCATTTTTCAAACATCTTATAGAGAGTGGAGCAAGTGAGCTTCCTATCACTGATGAGAGAATGACAAGATTTTGGATCACTTTGGAGGGGGGAGTGGAGTTTGTGCTAAAAAATATGGAGCGAATGCATGGTGGAGAGATTTTCATCCCTAAGATTCCAAGTATGAAGATCACTGATCTTGCTCACGCTCTAGCTCCAAATCTCCCCATAAAAATCATCGGAATCCGTCCAGGAGAAAAGCTCCATGAAGTGATGATCCCCAAAGATGAGAGTCATCTAGCCATTGAGTTTGAAGACTTTTTTATCCTAGAGCCAACAATCAATTTTCAAACTCCTATCAACTACCTCTGCACCGCACTGGGGGAGAAGGGGGAGAGAGTGGAGAGTGGGTTTGAATACAGCAGTGATAGCAACAAAGAGTGGCTAGATGATCAAAAACTTCTAGAGATGATGCGATGAATACACTCCTAGAGGGAAAAAACATTCTCCTATGCGTGAGCGGAGGAATAGCAGGATATAAGAGTTTAGAGCTTGTAAGATTTTTTAAAAAGCGGGGAGCAAAAGTTAGGGTTGTGATGAGTAAAGAAGCGGAGCGATTTGTAGGAGCATTGAGCTTTGAGGCACTAAGTAATGAAGTGGTGCTAAAAGAGGGGAGCGAGAGCTGGGCTGGCAATGGAGCCAATCATATTAGCTACTCTACTTGGGCTGATGTATGTGTGATTGCTCCATGCACGATCAATACACTCTGTAAGTTTGCTTATGGGATTGCAGACAATCTCTTGCTTAGCACGCTTTTGGCTTGTTCTTGCCCTATACTTATTGCCCCAAGTGCCAATACTGCAATGTATCTCTCTCCTCAAGCACAAGAAGCGATGAGAAAGCTAGAGAGTAGGGGGGTTAGACTCATTTCTGCACGAGAGGATCTACTTGCTTGCGGAGTTGAGGGAGTGGGAGCAATGGCAGAGATTGAAGAGATTGGCTATGAGGTGGCAAGAGTCTTGCTCACACAGAGCTTTTGGAGTGGAAAAGAAGTCGTGCTAAGTGGTGGAGGAAGTAGTGAGAATATCGATGAAGTGCGATGTATTGGCAATCATTCTAGCGGTTTGCAAGCCAGCTATCTAGCTCTAGCACTTTATCTAAGGGGAGCAAATGTTACACTTGTCGCCTCCAAAACTCCTCTAAAGCTTCCAAGCTCTATCATCTTAAAGAATGCTACAAGCACACAAGATTTCTACACTCAAATCCGTCAAAGTACCAAGGAGGGGGGATATTATTTTGGAGTAGGGGCTTTGAGTGATTTCAAACCAAAAGTAGAACTAGAGGGTAAGGTGAAAAAAACTCAAGGCTTGAGTGTGGAGTTTGTCCCTACAATTGATGTTCTTGCCTCTCTCAAACTCCCATCACTGACAAAAATTGGATTCAAAGCCGAAAAAGATCCCAATAAAGCCAGAGGATATGCAAGAGCAATGCTCAAAGAGAAGGGATGTAAATATGTGTGTCTCAATATTCTCACAGAAAACAATGCCTTTGGATCAAGTCAAAACTCACTTTTCCTCCTAAGCCAAGACAAGGAAAGAGAGTTGCCACTGCAGGATAAATTCTCGCTAAGTTTTGCACTTCTAGAGATGATTGCTAATGATTGAGAGATTGCTTGAGATTCAAAAACTCAATCTTGCAAGTAAGATTGCCAAAGATAATATTTTCAACTCCACTCTTCCTATAAGAGTGAAAGTCTTAGCAAAAAAAGGAGGGATGAAATATCTTCTTCAAGTAGGGGCTAGAATGCTTGAAACAAGAAGTCAGAGGGAGCTAGAAGTAGGAGCAAAATACTTTGCAATGATGAAAGGTGGCAAAGCAGGAAATATCATCCTCTCCTCCCTTACTCCTGAGCCAAAAGTGAGCAAATCCCCGCTTTCACTTGATTTTTTGGAAAGCAAAGAGCTTTTGAACAAAAATACTTTCAAAGAAATAGCAGAGTTTGCCAGCGAGCAACTTGCTCACTCAAAAAACAAGGAAGAGTTTTTGCAATGGGCGTTTGTGCTAAGTGGTTTGCAAAAAGGGGTGCTAAGTCTAAATATCCAAGAAGAAGAAAAGAAACATTACACTCAGATAAAAAAACGCAAAAATTCTCTTGAGTTTTATGCTCTCTTCTCTCATCTTGGCTCTATTAGCGGTCTAATCACTCCTGGCACTCTAGACTTAAGTGTGATGTATCCCTCTGTGGCAAAGTTTTTGAGTGAAAACCTTGAGGGGATGAAGTGGAAGGGGGAAGTAAGGATCAAAGTCTCCAATGGAGAGATCGAACCATTATTTTTTTTGCAAGAGCAGCTGCTCAATCTCAGTATCTAAGGAATCTTATGGCAAATACTCTAACTCATCTCGCAATTATTATGGATGGAAATGGTCGATGGGCTACCAATCAGGGCAAGAAGAGGGTAGAGGGGCACAAAAGAGGGGCAAAAGTTGTCGATGAAATTACACAGTGGTGCGTGAAAGAAGAGATAAGCACTCTCACGCTTTATGCATTCTCAACAGAAAACTGGAAACGCCCTAAGTATGAAGTAGAGTTTTTGATGAAAATGCTAAAAGACTATCTAGAGAGTGAGCTGGAGAAATATCAAAGACACAATATTCGCTTTTTTGCCATAGGAGATATGAGTGCTTTCTCCACTCCACTTAAAGAGAGGATACTCTATACTCAAGAAGCCACACGGCACAACACAGGGCTAAATCAAGTCTTGGCTCTAAACTATGGAGCCAGAAATGAGCTTAGCCGAGCAGTAATGCAGATAGCCAAAGAACTAGAGGGCAAAAATGCACAAGAGATTGAGGAGATGATCAGCTCACATCTTGATACATCTAGGTTTGGTGATGTAGATTTACTTATAAGAACTGGGGGTGAGAGCAGGGTGTCCAACTTTTTACTCTGGCAGATCTCTTATGCAGAACTTGCTTTTACTCCTACACTTTGGCCTGACTTTACTCCAAAAGAACTAGAAGATATGATTAAGGAATACAAAAATAGAAACAGAAGATTTGGCGGAGTGTGATTCTCTGCTGATTTTAAACTCACTAATACAATCGATAATTCGCATATTGTTCTTGCGGCAAAATCTACAAGTGGGCTAAGTCCAAGTGATCCTAACTTTACAGGAAAAATTATCGATAGTGATAGAATTATTATTGATGCTGATGCTGTTTCTGCAACAGAGCTAAGAAAGAATACCCTCCATGTAATGGTGGATCAATATATAACGGAAAAAAGCGACAAGGTTGCAATCCTTGCTGTTACAGAAAAAAATTCAAAACTTATCTTCAACAATCTTGAGAGTGATGATACAGAGGTAAATGCTACCGTGTATAGTGGATTTACAAATGGTGAAATTGCAATCAAAAGAGAAAGTGATGGAACCAACACTTACTATACTTCAAACTTAATGACAACAAACATCTCTGTAAACACTGACTTCGTAGCTCCTACAACTGCGGCACTTAGCACAGGTGCATCTCTCTTTTCAGCAAACCTCAACTCTCTAAGCAAGAGAATGGGTGAGCTAAGAAACAACCCTTATAGCCATGGTGTATGGACTAGAGTATTTGGTGGAGAGCAAACTACAAACTTTGGTGCAAAGCAAAGCACAGTATATAGCACGATCCAAGCTGGATATGACTACAAGCTAGATCTTGGTGATGCTGCAAACTA
>DSTMD04001__coassemble_599_pt1 | contig 17879 bp, 16 predicted proteins | sample DSTMD04001__metabat2_low_PE_002 | metagenome-assembled genome bin DSTMD04001 | reverse complement strand
AAAAAGAGAGAAAAATCAAAGATTTCAAAGGTTTTGAAGTCAATGAGTCTTTGATGAAGCTTGCAAAAAATAATGCGATTTTCTTGCATTGCTTGCCTGCATATCGGGGATATGAAGTGAGTGAGGAGGTGCTTGAAGGATCTCAAAGCAAGGTTTTCTTAGAGGCTCAAAATCGCCTTCATGCACAAAAGGGTATAATGGCATATTTGCATAAGGAGAGGCAATGCTAGATTTCAACCAAAGTTTTGCAAGTGCTCAACTCAAACAAATTGATAGTCGCACTTTAAATATTGAATTTGTTGATGGAGAACTAAGCAGGGATAGACCTTGTTTTCTCAGCGATGAAAAAAACCAAGAGTATGTGATTCTCTCTGCTGATTTGCTCCAACAAATTTTGCAAAATATGAAACAAGCACAAGAAGAAAGATTTGCAATTTCTCTAGAAAAAGATATTGCAAATCTAATGCCACTGGATTTTGATGATGTCTTAAGTGTAGCAAAAAGCAAGCTTCAAGAGCTCAATCTTGATATTGCACAAGTTGATACTCAACATCTTGCAAAAACAATTAAGCAAGAATATCCCAATCTGTTTTTTAATTTTGATGATTACTTTAGGAGAAATAATGATTGATTTTGAAAAAATAGCCAAATATTCCAAAGCTGGTCCTCGCTATACGAGCTATCCTACTGCAAATGAATTTCACTCTGCTTTCACTCATCTTGACTATCAAAAAGCTCTAGAAGAATCAAACTCCAGCTCACTTCCTCTCTCACTTTATGTGCATCTCCCTTTTTGTCGTAGTGCGTGTTATTTTTGTGGATGCAATGTGATTTATACAAGCAAAGAGGAAAACAAATCTCTCTATATCCCTTATTTACGCAAAGAGCTAGAGCTACTTTCTCAATTTTTGGACACAAAACGAGAAGTCATCCAGCTTCATTTTGGTGGAGGGACTCCGACATTTTTCAATGCCAAAGAGCTAAATGAAGTCATTGCTCTGCTTAGGGAGTTTTTCCCCAATTTTTCAAGCCAAGCAGAAATAAGCTGTGAGATCGATCCTAGGTTTTTTGATTCTGAGCAAATGCAAGTACTAAGAGAAGGGGGATTTAATCGTGTGAGCTTTGGAGTGCAAGACTTTGATCCTCAAGTCCAAAAAGCAATCCATCGTATCCAAAGCGTTGAGTTAGTTGCAGAGGCGGTGCAAATCGCACGAAGTTTTGGGATCAGCTCTATAAACTTTGACCTCATCTATGGTTTGCCCTATCAAAATCTTCAAACTTTTTCAGAAACTTTGAGCAAAGTGCTTACTCTCTCTCCTGATAGGCTGGCAATCTTTAACTACGCCCATGTGCCATGGATGAAAAAGACAATGAGAAAAATTGATGAGACTACTCTCCCCTCACCCAAAGAAAAGCTAAAAATCCTCGAGTTTATGATCTCTTTTCTCTCAAGTAATGGCTACGAGCTTATTGGGATGGATCACTTTGCCAAAAGAGATGATGAGCTTTATCGTGCAAAGATGGATGGGGAGCTTAGACGAAATTTCCAAGGCTATACAACAAAGGGGTTTTCTCAAACTGTGGGGATTGGACTAACAAGTATTAGTGAGGGGCTTAACTACTATGCGCAAAATCACAAAAATCTCTGTGAATATCAAAAAGCTTTGGATGAAGGAATCTTGCCTACAAGCAAAGGAATCTGGCTAAATGAGGAAGATAGGCTCAGAAAAGAAGTGATTATGCAGATTATGAACAATCTTTATTTGGATTTCTCAAAGATTGAAAAACAATTTGATATTGATTTTAAGGCTTATTTTTCTAATGCATTACAATCCCTAAAACCCTATGAAGAGGCAGGTCTTCTAGAGCTTGCAGAAACTTATCTCAAAGCCACTCCAACTGGTGGAATGCTTATCCGAAATATAGCAATGGAGTTTGATGGATTTTTGGAAAAAGCTCCTATTGGGGAAAATAAATTTAGCAAAACTCTTTAGGAGAAATGATGGAAAAGGTTTGCATCAAATGTGCCAAATGCAACCCTATCTGCCCTACTTTTATAGAAAATGGAGATGAAACCTACTCTCCTAGAGGCTATCTACACCTCTGCTCTCTCTCTCCATTTCCCTCAACGGCTAAGATTCTTTCAGCCTGCACGCTTTGTGGAGAATGCGAAAAGCTCTGCCCACTCAAACTGCCTATTGTAGAGATGATAAAAGAGAAAATAAAGTCCATAAGCTAGTGATTCAAAAATAAAATCCCTTCTAAATTAGATAGAATTTTAAAAATTTTTAATTTTGTTCTATATTGTTTTTGGGAGAATCTGGGTGCTTTTCAAATCTTATACTTTTTCATTTTTTAAACCCTTGGTTGCAAGCTCTCTTGCTGTTGTATTGAGTGGTGGGGTATTAAGTGGGCAAGATATTGAGGTAAATGGAAATAAGTCACAAAACACAATAAACAATCAAGGGATAATCTTTGATGATGGAAGTCAAAGCAAAGAATTGACATTGACTGATGCAAACAATACCATTACATCAATTGCTTTCAAAAATACCACAAACCCTTCTACCAATAATTTTCTTATCTTAAATATAGGTAAAACTACGATTACCAATCAAATCACTGTTGGGGCACAAAAAGCAATCATCTTTGCTTTAGCCAATGGCACAGAACTCAATTTGACTGGAGGAATTAGTGGTGATGGAAAGTCAAGGATTCAACTCACAAATGGGGCAAATACTAATGGGAGTGGAAATACAGCAACACTTAGTGGCGGAACTATCAATGGAACCACAATTGAATTTATGGGAGGTGAAACTCAAGAACTAAAGCTTCAAAATAGCAGTGCAAATCTTAAAACGATTGAAATGAATATCAATGGAAGTGGAAACAAAACCTTCACACTTGACACTACAAATAATTCTGTAGCAGCAAAAGTGAGTGAGGCTATTATTGGGGATTTGTTAACTCTCAATTTTGGAGGAAAAACCAACAGAAACAACAACACAGCAAGTTTTACTTTTGATAGCACAAAAGACAGCACACTCAAAAGCATTTCTATTGCCAACACCTCTTTGGCTTCAGACAATATCCTCACTCTCAGTGCAGGAAGCCTGAATGTTACAGATCAGCTAAGTGTCGAAAGTGGCAAAGGCTTAACTTTAAATCTTGGGGGAAATGCAACATTTCAAGGAAATATCCTCAACAAGGGGGATTTAAAAATCAATTTCAATTCTACAAACAAAACCCTTACTAGCACTTTAACTACTGGAGATACAAGTGGAACAACCAATATCACTATCTCCGATAATTCAAGAGGGGGCATCACAGGAGCTATCACCACCAACACAAGCGGAACTACAAATATCAATTTTTCAAGTGGAAGTGGTGTAAAATCCTTGACACTCCAAGGAAGTGGTAATACCTTAAGCTCTATCACCCTAAATAGTGGAGGAGGAACCACAACAAACAACACGCTTATTCTTCAAAATGGAACTACCTCAATTGCTCAAGCAGTTTCTATCCTAGCCCAACAAGGATTAGCTCTTGACCTCAAAAATGGGGTAAATCTCACTCTAGCTGGACTTACCAATGCTGGAAGTGCAGGAGTGAATTTTAGTGGCACAAGCACTCTCACAAGCTCCATCACCACAACAGCTGGAAATACCAACATCTCTCTAGCTAATGGGGCAGTTTCCAAAATCACTTCAAATATTTCCACTTCAGGTGGAGAAACCAAAATCACTTTTAATGGTGCTTCCACGCTTACTCTTGATAGTGGCAATGGCATCATCACCACAAACGGAGGAAAAACTACGCTTGATTTTAAAAGTTCAAATGGGGTTCTAAAAGGCAAACTTGATACTCAAGGAGGAGAAACAGATATTCAACTCAAAGGAGGAGCCAAAGGGACGATTGCCAACACCATTTCTGTAAGTAATGGAGGAGTAAATAATATCAAATACAACGGAACTTCTGCTCTCACTCTACAAGGAAGCACAAATGCCATTTCCTCTCTTGACACTTCCAACACTCAAGGCACACTGATTATTGATGCCTCAAATAATGCCAACTCCACAAGCATTGATAAAGCAATTTTGGGAGATAAACTCCTAGTCAATCTAGGTGGAACTTCTAGTAATATTGCCACCATTTCTCTCTCAAATACCTCTAATGGCAATAGCTCCACTTCAAGCACGATAAAGACTCTCACACTCACAAATTCCACAGAGGCAACACAAAATGTTTTTTCTCTCGCTGGAGGAACAACTATAGTGACTTATGGCGTAAATATCGGAAACTCACAAGGGCTAAGTATCAATCTCTCCAATAGTGCAAACCTCAATAGTAATATCAAAAATTCAAGTGGAAATACGGAAATTCATTTCAACACCCTCACAGGAGGGACGATAGGAGGAACGATCTCTACAACCACAACCCTTGGATCAAGTGATAAGGGGACTAAAATCAATATTGCCAATGGAGCAAATGGCACAATCAAGGGAAATATCACAACAGGAGAAAATGCTAATACAACGATTGTTTTCGAAACCGATATGACAAATCAGCCTTCAGGAAATCAAGCCAGCACCCTCACTCTCCAAGGCACAACCAATCAAATCAGCACTATTACAGTCAATGGAGATTCCAAAACCCTTGCCCTTGATGGAAAAAACTCAAGTAGTGGAGTAAATGTCAATGTTAAAACAGCAATTGCTGGTGGAGGGCTTACTGCAAAGTTTGATGGAGAAGCAAATAAAGCCACAAATCTCACACTCAATGCTGGTGGAAATGCACTCAAGGCTCTTGCATTGGGCGATAACTCCACTCACAATACTCTTACACTCAATACCGGGGCTACAACCATCACAGATAAAGTCATAATCGGATCAACTCAAGCACTTAATTTTACTCTCAATGGTAGTTCAAACCTCACGCTCTCAAGTGGCCTTGAAAATTCTGGAAACTCAGACATCTTTTTCTCTGGCACAAGCACTCTCACAAGTGCGATTAACACCAAAACTAATGGAACTACAAATATCAATATTGCTGGAAATTCTGCTGGAACCATTACAGGAAATGTCACCACAGATAGTAGTGGCGCTACAAATGTCAAATATGCCCCAAACTCAGCTGGCAAAGAAAATTCTCTCAAACTTATGGGGAGTAGCAACACTTTAACATCCATTTCCTTTGATTTGCGTTCCAAATCAGGAAAGCTCATCCTTGGGGATAATGCAAGTGGTAACAATACAACAATCACCAATAACATTTCTGGAGATAGCGTTGCTGGAGGAAAACTCATCGTAGAGTTTAGTGGATCTTCTCACGCCTCACATCTTACCCTCAATGGAACTTCCAATGCACTCAAAGCCATTGAGCTTACTGGGACACAGAACACTCTTACCCTTACTGCAGGAGAGACAACCATTTCAGATTTTGTCAATATTGGAGCAAATCAAGGCATTACTTTTGAAGTGAGTAATGCAAACCTCACTTTTGATTCGGACTTTTTAAATGCTGGGACTGCAAAATTCAATCTTTCAGGAACAACAACAATCAATGGCAATATCACAACCTCAAACGAACCCACAGGCACAACCATTTATCTCTCTAATAATTCAACAAACAATGGAACCAATGCAATATTTTCCGGAGTTGTTAGCAAAGATAGTCAATCCTCTATGGGAACTACCACACTTCAATTTGCCTCAGGAGATAAAAATAAGAAAATCACTCTCCAAGGAAGTGGAAACACATTGAGCTCTATCACTCTTGGAGATACCACCAATCCCCCTACACCCAATCAATCTACAAACAACACCCTTGCCCTCACAAATGGCAATACAACTATTGAAACTGAAGTGCAGGTTCAAAACTCACAAGCACTAATTTTTGATTTGGGAGACACAACAAATCTCATCCTAAATGCTGGACTTAAAACCTCGGGAGGAAATACAGACATTAACTTCTCTGGGACCTCAACCCTCTCAAGCTCTATCAATACTACAAGTGGGACTACAACTCTCAATGTTGCTGATAATGCAAATGGAAGTGTGAGTGGAAATATCTCAAATAGTGGAACTACAAACATCAATTTTAAATCTGCAATAAACCAAAACACAAACTCTCTCTCACTTAATGGAAGTGGAGATAATCAAATCACAACACTAAGTGTAGAAGATGGAGGAAATGCACAGCTTAAAGGGAAGAATACAACAATCACAACACTTGAACTTGGAAAAAACAACGGTAACTCCAAACTCACCCTTTTTAATACCCAATCCGCTATCACCACCCTCACCCCCTCATCTTCAGGACAAACCACACTCTCTATCGATGGAACATTCAACACTGCCGCAGCTTCAATTGCCAATGCAGTGACTGGAAGCAATCTCACTCTTAACTTCAATGGAAGAGGAGAATCAAACAAGACAAAACTTACCCTACAACAAGGAAGCAACACTCTCAAAGCTCTAACTCTTGGAGCAAACTCCACTGCCAATGCCATCTCTCTGACTACTGGCAAAACTACAATTACTGATAAAATCAATGTAGCCAACAATTCGGATATTACACTTGATTTAGGAGATAACACAGAACTAGCCCTAACAAGCGGAATGGATACCGCAGGAACTTCTACTCTGCAAGTTATCGCCAATGGAAGTGCTAGAAGTGCAACACTTAGCGGAGAAACCACAACTACTACACATCTTAAACTTACAGGCGATGCCTCGCACTCAGCCTCGATCACACTCAAAAATCCTAGCATCAATCTCACTGCACTCACCACTTCTGGAAGTGCAGAAAACACCCTCACGCTTGACACTTCAACACAAGGTGTAGAAACAATAATCTCTCAAGCCATCAATGGAAATAATCTCAAAGTTGAGCTCAAAGGTGAGAATGGTAAAACAGCAAAACTCTCTTTAGGCAATACCTCTAATGGGACAAACACTACAAGCACGATAAAAACTCTTGCTCTCGGAAGTAGATCTGCAAATGACAATACAGCATACAACACTCTAGAGCTTAAAGGTGGAAACACAACCATTACTGATACACTCTCTATTGAGGCAAATAAAGGGATTAATTTTGATTTTTCAGGAACCTCTAGCCTACAAAATACTCTCACAAATTCAGCAGGAGTACTTACACTTAATTTCAAACAAGAGGTAGGCACTCTCAATGGCTCTATCAGCACAAATGGTGGAAACACTTCTATCAATCTAAGCGATGGTGCAAGTGGAATAATCACTGGTTCTATCAATGGGAGTGGTGGCAACACAACCATCAGCTATGCAAGTGGAGCTTCTGCAAAAACCCTCACGCTTCAAGGAGGAAATAATAAAATCGCATCTCTAACACTGGGTAATACAAATCCATCAACCCACAATACTTTCAATCTTCAATCAGGTAATACAAGCATAACTCAAAAACTTGAAATCAAAAATTCTCAAGAACTCACAACCAATCTCACCTCAACAGCAAATCTCACACTCACAGGAAATCTCGACAACTCAGGGAATCACACGATTAATTTCAATGGCACTTCTCACACTCTTAGCGGAGCAATCTCAACCCTCTCAGGTGGAACAACTTCTCTTAATCTCTCCACTGGCACACAAGCCACAATCACTGGCGATACTTCATCAGCTGGAATTACAAATATCAATCTTGCAAATAATGCTTCTCTCACATTGGATAAAAAACTCTCCACAACAGCAGGCAATACTACGATTGATTTCAAAGGAGAAAGTGGAAAGATTCAAGGAGGTATTGAAACCACAAGCAATGCCACCACAACCTTTAATTTTGGATTGCAAGATTCTCAGATTGCAGTAGCTACAATTGATGGTGCACTGACTAATACAAGTGCAAATCAAGTTTTCAATATCAATGCAAAATCCACGACTCTCAAAATTGGCAATGATGGCTTAAGCTTCTCTAATGGAAACAACACCATCAATCTCAAGGCAGAGGACTCCACACTCTCTTGGCAAAATAAAAATGGAGAAAATAAAAATATCTCAACCTCAGGAGGGGCTACAAAAATTGACTTCCAAAATAGTGGAGTGATTGAAACAGAGATCATTACAAGTGGAGGAAGCACAGATATTAATGTGCAGCAAAACAAAATTGCCACAATTTCAGGAAATATCACCACAAGCGATAGTGGAAAAACCAACTTCACTTTCCAAGGCTCAAACTCCACTCTTATCCTCAAAGGCTCAAGCAATACGCTTTCTTCAGTTTCCTCTTCTTCAGATCACAACATCATCTCTCTTAGTGAAGGGGAAACTCATGATGAGCGAACAAGCACGAGTGATCGACGCAAACTTACCATTGAAAACATCACCAAAGATTCCAAACCCCTCACTTTTATCTCTCAAACCACAGCAACAAATGCAGATACTTTCCTAATCAAAGGTTCAACAACAAAATCAAGAAATGTGCAAATTCCTAGCACTCACTCTCTAGGAATCGTTGTAGCAAAAGGTGTGAAGCTTAGTGATATTGGAAAAAGTGGAGAGATTTTAGTCGCAAGTGTGAAAAGCGATTTAGACATTGCCTTTGACTCCACATCTCAAGTTGTTACAGGCTTTACCACAGCCACTGCGGTTTTTAATACCAAACAAACTGATGAGAATGGAGGCAATACAAACCAAGACTACACCAGCTACTTCATCAAAGGTATGCAAAACACCCAAGTCATCGCTGCTGAGCAAGAGATCACAGCCACAGCTTTCACACTCAATTACGATCTGTATATGGCAAATTTCAACTCACTCAATAAGCGTATGGGAGAATTGCGAGAAAATCCCCATTCGCAGGGAGTTTGGCTTAGAGTATTTAATGGGGCATTGAGCAATGATTTTGGATTGAAAACCAAAACTAACTACACCACAATCCAAACAGGATATGACTATGCCTTTGGAAATGAAGGAAGCAATAACTATTTAGGATTTGCCCTCTCTTATGCTCTCTCCACTTCTACTTCAGAACACGCCTTTGATGTCAATGCCCAAAAAAGAAGCGTTGATAGTATTTATAGCAATGCCTTTGAAGTCGCTCTTTACAACTCTTATGTGAATGATGAAGGATTCTATAACGACATGATTGCGAAGTTTAGCTATATTATGAGTGATTTTAAGATCAACAATCTCAATGACCCTACTCAAATCACTTCAACCACAAATGACACCAAAAATTTCGCTCTTACACTAAGTGATGAAGTGGGATATAAATTTGCTCTAGGCGAGAGTAAAGAATGGGGGATTACTCCTCAGCTTGAAGTGGGGTTTGGATATTTCAATCAAAGCAACTTCAAACAAACACTGCAAGATCTAGGAGCATTTCTCCAATCAAATGCTGATGCAGTCATGACGGTGCGAACAAGAGTGGGAAGTAGTTTCTCTTATGATTTTAAGGCTCTCAGCCAGCTTCAAAACTTCAATGCCTCCATTTATCTTGGAGCATTTTATGAGTATGATTATGTCAATGGTGGAGATATTACTTTTAGAACAGATCAAATCACTCAAGATACAGCCAACAATCTCAGTCATTTGCAATCTGATGGGCGAGTTGTCCTAAATATCGGAACAAATATGAATATCAAGGAAAATACAAGAATCTATTTTGACTTTGAAAAAAGCTTTATGGGCAAAATCAATACAGATTATCAAGTCAATCTTGGTGTGAGGTATAGTTTTGGGGAGAATGCTGGCTATGCTCCAGTGCCACAACCCATAGTGGAAGAGAAAAAAGCACCTCTAAAAATTCAAGAAGATTCTAAGCCTTTGTGATCATCACAGAGGCGATAGCCAACCCCTCATCATGAGTTACACTCACAGCAATTTCTTTGATGCCAAAATAGCTCATTTTTCCCTCTTTTAGCTCTACAAGTGGAGCACTTCTAGAATTTTTGCTAATCACAATATCCAAAAATCCAAGCTCAGAGCAAATCCCTACTCCCAAAGCTTTAGAGACTGCTTCTTTGATCGCCCAAAAAGAGGCAAGTCTTTGAAAGTCCATAGTTTTGTCATTTTTAATACAAAGGGCTTGTTCTTGAGATGAAAGAAAACGATTGAGGAAGTTTTCCCCAAATCGCTCATAAGATTTTTGGATACGAGAAATCGATGTTAGATCAATCCCTATCATTGAACGATAAATTCTGAGAATAAAATACTCTTAATATAGCCATCCACCATATAAGTATTGACTTCTTGAAGCATTTCTTCTTTGAGTTTTTCTTTTCCTTTGGGTGTTGAAATCTCTTCAAATGTCTTAGAAGACATGACACGGATAATTGTGTCTTTGATCAAAGGAAGTTTTGCTGTAACTTCTTTTTGCAATTCTGGAGAAGAAAGCTCTAAAACAATTTGTGCTTTTGCATAGCGTCTTCCATTTTGCCCCATAAGATTGACAATAAATGGCTCAGGGATTGCAAAAGTTGGGCCAAGCTTTGCAAAATCTGATCTTTGAGCATTTGGTTTTTGATGCTCTACGCTTTCTTTTGCCTGTCCTGCCTCACCCTCTGCTGGTGCTTCTTTTCCTCCACCACCCAAGAAAATAAATACAATCACTACAATTGCCAAAATCAAAAGAACCAAAATCCCCACAATAGCGATGATTAAGCCTTTATTGCTTTTCTTTTCTTCCTTTACTTCTTCTTCTGCCATTTTAAACTTCCTTTACATAATAGCTCAATGTGCTTTTTCCAAATTTTTTGGCTTTGATTATACAGAAATTCCCCAAGGTTTTTGGCATTTCATATTCACTGAGATGCTCAAAAATCACAAGTTTTAGACAAGAATTTTTGATTGCTTCAACTAAAGCAAAACATCTTAGATAAATATCTTGCATATCCTCCCTAATACAAAATGGAGGATCAAGATACAAAATCCCCTCACTCCTTACTCCCTCAATCACCAAAGGCAATACTTCAAAACTATCCGCATGCAAAACTTTTGAACTCTCGCCCTCAAGGCGTGCAAGATTTTTTCTTAGAATCTCAACTGCTTGTTTATCTCGCTCAACAAAAATGGCTTCTTTTGCCCCTCTACTTAAAGCCTCAATCCCCACTGAACCGCTTCCACCAAATCCTTCTATAAAAATCATGCCTGCAATGTCATTTTGCAAAACATTAAACAGAGATTCTTTAAGAATTGCTTTTGTAGGGCGAGTGGTGCTAGAGTGTGTCATCTCAAGCTTCATTCCTCGATATTTGCCACCAATGACTTTTAAAGTATTCATTTGTATTTCTTAATCACCTGCAAAAATCTATCGCTAAATTCCATAAGCAAAGCCTGAATCTCCTCTCTTAGCTCATCATCACTTCGCTCATATTTAATAGTATTTTGCTTTTGCATTTGATAAAAAACTTCCAAATCTCCAATAAGCTTTTCGGGAATAAAAGGCAAAGTCTTATTCTCCAAACCTAGTCTATACACAGGCTTAGCCCCCCTATCTAGATAATCACTAATCACAAAATCGCATTCCATCACATCACACAAATATTCTGAAAGATAAAAACGCAAAGTATCTTGCAACAAAAGAGATTTGCACTCAAGAGCAATTTTCATCAAAAACTCCGTTTTTCTTGTAATTTTACACAATATTGAGAGGATCTATATCAATCTCACATTTCTCATAAGAGCTCAATTCCCTCACGCACTTAAGCAATGCACTTGCACTTTTACACTTAAGTAAAATCATATAGCGATATTGTGTTTTTATTTTTGCCACACCTGCACTTCCTCCCCCAACAACACTTACTCCATAAGGATTGTTTAATGCTTTTTGCATAACTTTTTGCATATTCATCTCCGCTCTTCTCTCATCCTTGTGAGAAAAAGTAAGAGTGGCAAGTCGCACAAAGGGGGGATATAACTCTTCTCGAAATTTTAATTCATCTTCCAAAAAATCTTCATACTTTTCATAAGAGAAAAAATCAAGATTGAGACTTTGCAAAATCACATTTCCATCATATTTTCTTCCTCCCCTCCCCTTAATTTGAAAAAAAAGCGACTGTGCCCTCTCTCTTGCTCGATAATCCCCGCTCCTCAAAACATAATCCAATCCCATTATCACAACTAAGGCTACATTGTGATAGTCGTGTCCTTTACTAAGCATTTGTGTGCCCACTAAAATATCGATCTCCCCTTTTTGAAATTTTCCTAGAGTTTTCTCAAGCTCCTTTTGAGTTTTGATGTGATCTCGATCAAAAATTTCAATTTTGTATTCTAAAAATCTCCTCCTCAATTCATCTGCCACTTGAGCAGTCCCTATGCGTTTAGAAAAAAGTGAAGTTCCTCCACATTTTGGACAAATTTGCACAATCTCTTGAGTATAGCCACAATAATGACATTGCATTCTCTTTTCTTTGAGATGCAAACTCATTGCAACACTGCAAAATGGACATTGTATTCCATATCCACAACTCTCACAAATAACAGATTTAAAGTTGGCTCTAGTAGGTAAAAAAACAATAACTTGCTTACCTTTTTTGAGCGTTGTATGGATATGAGAGAAAATACTCTCACTCAACTCCGATGGCTCATCTAGCAAAATCAATGCATTCTTAGAATCAAAATGCTTAGGTAGTGTGTAGATAGCATTTTGTTTTTTTGCCAAAAAATAACTTGTAGGACTTGGGGTTGCAGAACCAAGAAGAATGGGGATAGCAAGACTCTTTCCCATATATATTGCCAAATCCCTAGCATTGTATTTCACAGAGTGTTGAGACTTATATGAATCATCATGCTCTTCATCTACAACAATCAATCCCAAATTAGAAAAAGGTAGGAATAACGCACTTCTTGTGCCAATAATTAGCCAAATCTCTCCTTTTTGCAATCCCTCCAAAACCTTTTTTTTCTTCGCCCCCATTTTGGAATGCCATACTCCCATACAAGATCCAAACACCACTTCTAAGCGTTTTTGCATTTGCGGAGTAAGAGCAATCTCAGGCATCAAAAAAAGACATTGCTTGCCTTGGGAGATTTTTTCTAAAAATAAGTGAATATACACCTCACTCTTGCCACTTCCTGTTTGTCCAAAAAGCAGAGAAAAACTCTGAGATTTGATTTGAGAAAATACTTTGCTTTGAATTGCAGATAAAGGGATGGAGGGCTTTAGATCTGGAGGAGTATCCAAAAAAGCACTCAAAGATTTTGGAACAAAGAGTGCAAAACTTTTTCCCAGTGAGGCGCAGTAATATTGGGCAATAAAGCGTGCAAGTTTGATTTGATTTTCAGAAAAAGATTCACCTATGGCTCGCAGGGGTTTGCATTCAAACTCTGGTTTTTTCACTTCCTCAATAACAACAGCTTTGTGTTTTTTTCCTACCAAAGTGCATTCAGCAATCTCTCCAATTTTTAGCGGACTATGGGAAGAGTAAGTCAGTATTGGGGAATTACTATCAAGAAGTGCAACCTGATAGTAATTAGAGATTTTCAAGCTTGACACAAAGCTCCTCGATTTGACTTTGTTGCTTTTTGATTTCTTCTTGAAGTTGAAGATTTTTTTCACTCATTTTGCTTTCTGATTCAATAGAGGTCATCAGAAAAGAGAGTGTATCTTCAATCGTTACATATTCCTTGCTTTCAAAAAAGCGTCTTAAGATCCCTTGTGTTTTTTGAGAAACAACTTTTGCAGGAAGAGCAAAAACCCTTGTCCCATCTTTGCTTTTGATTGTAGCTTTGATTGTTTCTTCCATTATTTATCGCTCCAATGCTCCCTCAACACGACTAAAAAGTGCTTCAAGCTTAGAATCTTCACTGCTTTGGCGTGCAAGTAAATCTGAGAGTTCGACCTCTTTCTTTGTCAAACTCTCTTGCAAGATCTCATTTTGCATTTCAAGTTCTTTGATTGTTTGTTTTTGATCTTCGATTTTCTGACAAAGTGCATCAATTTTCCCAATTAGTTTTTCCAAAGCCGACATAAAAACCCCTTTGATATTTTGATGTAAAATTCTGAATTTTACCACAATGCTCAAAACTCAATGATGGAGTTTTGAGCTTTTTTTCAAAATAAAAACACACTGATATTCTGTGAGGAAAAATGAAAAAAGTCCATAAAAAATCTCGCCCTAAGATTTATTCACTACTTATCTATGGTGGGAGCTTTGACCCTATTCATCTAGGACATATACAAGCCATCAAACTTGCCCTAAAAGTTCTAAATCCATCTGCACTTTTTATCACTCCAGCTTTTATCAACCCTTTCAAAACTCACACAACTTTCTCTCCATCTCAAAGAGTAAAATGGCTCAAGCTTGCCCTCAAACAAAACATCAAAAACAAAAAAGTCTCACTCAATCTCTTTGAAATCCACCAAAACAACCCTACCCCCACTATCAAAACAATTCTCTATCTCAAAAAACGCTACAACATCAAAAAGCTTTACTTTCTTCTTGGGGCAGATAATGCTTCGCATTTGCATACTTGGGATGGATTTGAGACTTTAAACTCTCTTGTAGAATTTGTTTTTCTCACTCGCTCTGGCTATGATCTTGCACATAATTTCCCCTACAAGATTCTCACCCTCAATATCCCCACATCTTCTACTGAAATCAGAAAAGGCAATCAAAAGGAATTTTTGCCTAAATTTTTGCAAGGCTTAAGATAAAATTCTTCACAATCTTAAAACTAAGGAAAATGCGTGGAAATTCAACAGCTTATCACAACCATTACTAAACTTTTAGATGAGAAGAAGGCTGAAAATATTGAAGTGATCGACTTAAGAGGAAAGGACTATATCACAGACTTTGTAGTGATTGCTACTGCACTTGTAGGGAAACACTCTTTTGCCTTGCTTGATACATTAAAAACCGAACTTAAAGCTCAGGGTGTAGAATTTTTTGGCACAGAAGAAGAAAGTGAGGATTGGATCATCGCTGACTTAGGAGAAGTGATGATCCACATCTTCACAGAATCTCATCGTAAAAAATTCAATCTTGAAGAATTTCTCTCCACACTTGGAAAACCCCAATCCTAATCCCTCTCCCCCTTTTTTCTGGGGAATCAAAAATCAAATAATTCACTCAAAAATGATTCTTTTTTCTTAGGCTTATGATAGCTTTGAGAATAACTTTGACTATATCCTCGATCATAGATATGGCTTTGAGATGCTTGTTGAGGAGTGGATATTTGACTTGAGGCTGAAATAATCTTATCAAGCTCTCCTCTATCTAGCCAAACACCACGGCACTTAGGACAATAATCAATCTCCACTCCACATCTCTCGCTCATCAGCAAATCTGTATTTTCACAAATTGGGCATTTCATTTTTTACTCCTTTTTAAATCCGTATTATAATTTCTCCTAAGATAATCACTTTTAAGGAGTTTGCAATGACTAAACTTGATTTTAAAAACTTTGTGCAAGATTTTCAAAGCTCTAGCACTTATCGCGTTCCACTAGGATTTGGGATTTGTCGTGTTGAGATTGGCAAAAAGAGTGGAAAAACTTTGTGTGCAACTTATCCAATCCTCAATTGGGGGGAGAATTTTGGAAGTTTTGCAGTTTTTCTCAAAGCCTCAGAAAATGCAATTCCCCTCACCCAAAGCCAAAGCGAAGCAACTTATGGAATCAATGAAATTTTTATCGCCAAAGCCCTAGAGCTTTTCACTCCTTATATGGCAGAAACTCTCTGCGATCATTCAGCTCATCCAAATATCAAAGTCCTCTTAGAACTCAAAAGAGCTTATGACAGAGGAGAACTTTATACTCGTGGAGGAAAACCTCGATACCGCTTCTGCGTGATTTATACAGATAGCAAGTGCGAGAGTGTAGAGAGTGCTTATATGAAGCTTTTGGCACTTTCTCTAGGCAAAGCACCTCTAAGAAGCTTGGTGCTTGATGGGATTTTTGGTTTGCTAGAAAATGTCGCTTGGAGCGGGAACAAGCCCTATGAGCTAAGCTATCTAAGAGAAAAAGAGATTGAGCTTAAGATGAGAGGAGAGTATCCTAGCATTGATTTTGTAGATAAATTCCCTCGCTATTTGATGCAAGTCATTCCTCAATATGACAATATCCGATTGCTTGATAGTGCAAAAACTCGCTTTGGAGCCTATCTTGGAAGTGGAGGATACACACAAATGCCTGGGGCTTCTTATGTGAATTTCAACGCAGGAGCAATGGGGGCGTGTATGAATGAGGGGCGTATCAGTAGCTCAGTTATCATTGGAGAAGGCACAGATGTCGGAGGGGGTGCAAGTATTTTAGGAGTGCTAAGTGGGGGAAATAGCGATCCTATCAGCATTGGCAAAAACTGCCTTTTGGGTGTGAATAGTGCCACAGGAATTAGCCTTGGGGATGGATGCATTGTCGATGGTGGGATTGCGATTTTGGCTGGGACGATCTTTTATATCACTCAAGAAGAGGCTCAAAAAATCAAAGCCATCAACCCTAGCTTTGAACTCAAAGAAAACAATCTCTACAAAGGAAGAGAACTTTCGGGGAAAAATGGAATCCACTTTAGAGCAGATTCTCAAAGTGGCAAAATGATCGCTTTTAGAAGCAATCGAGAAATCAAACTCAATAGTGATTTACACTAAAAGGAACAACTCTTGCTTATCAGGCTAAAAAGTTTTAAAAACAGGAGTTTAGAAATGCTAAGGATTGCATTATTAGGGATTATTTTTTTTGGTATGAGAATGTTTGGGGCTGAGGGCGATCTTGCTCAAGCTACACCTCAAACACCACAAACAAATACCCCGCAACCTCAAAGTGTGCAAACACCTCAAGATCAGATACCTCAAGTTGCACAAACCACACCACCAGCTCAGCAACCTCAACCTCTAAAAAAAGGGCAAAGAGATCCTAATATTTCTTTTCCTCCCAATGCACAAGCTCCAAAGGTAACCAAAGACATTGCTCCTACTTATGCAGATAATTTCAAGCTTGAAAAATTCCAAGCTCAGCCAACACTCAATGCTGCAATTGATCTGGCGAAGAAAGGAAAAATGAAGCAAGCTTTGCAACTCTTCAAGCAATCTTGCAATGAAGGAAATCCTGCTGGATGCTTTGGCTCAGGACTTATGTATATGTATGGTCAAGGCACAATCAATAATCAAGAAAAAGCCGTAGCTTACTTCTTTGAAGCATGTGCAGGAGGAGATGGGGTGGCTTGCACCAATCTTGCTATTGCTTATGATGAAGGAATGGGGGTGCAAATTGATAAAGAAAAAGCTCTGCAATATTTTCTTGTAGGCTGTGAGGGAGGCGATAGCACAGGGTGCAATAATGCTGGATGGATGTATGCCAATGGTGTAGGAACGCCTAAAAACTACTATCAAGCCCTCAACTCCTATAACAAATCTTGCAACCTAGGAAGTGAGCTAGGATGTTATAACTTAGGACTTATGAGCAATACTTACAATGTCTATGGGATTGACAAGGATAGACTTGGGGCTATTGATATGAACTATATTGCTTGTTCTCAAGGTGATATGGTGGGTTGTGCAAATCTTGGCTATCTTTATGCTACTGGAGATGCTGGAGCACCAGTGAATTATTTTAATGCTGCAAAATACTTTGATATGGCTTGTCAAGGAGGAGTGATGAGTGCTTGTAATAATATGGGTGTCCTCTATGATAATGGACGAGGAGTTTTAAAATCATTCTGTATCCATAACGTATTTGTAAGTAAAAATAGTAAAATTTTTTGTTATCTTTTAATTTTGACTTTATTTTTTTATACATAAAGCCTCCGACATATTAAGATGTTATCTTCCAAACATTCTGATCCCAGCAGAATTGGAATTGCTGATTCTGTAGTTTTGACATGCTGTTTCAAATCCATTTTGGCACGCATAGGCAAAGAGTTCCATTGCACGCAATTTATCTTGTAAAACTCCTCGTCCATTATCATAG
>DSTMD04001__coassemble_597_pt1 | contig 18063 bp, 3 predicted proteins | sample DSTMD04001__metabat2_low_PE_002 | metagenome-assembled genome bin DSTMD04001 | reverse complement strand
GGATGCTCCTAGTGAAGACTTTAGCAAGTATCCTAAATGGCGTCGAACAATTCCTGAGGTGCAAAACTATGAGACTGAAGGCATCCTAGAAAACTACTCTGGCAAGAAAAAACGCAAAGTCTATCAGCCAAAAGTCATCATCAAGCAAAAGCCATTTGAGGGAACTCAAAAACCTCAAGATCGGCAGATTGAAAAGCTTCAAATCACTCCTCAAGTGGAGAAAAAACCAACTGGTGCACCTGAGTTTATTGATAATCCTACTCAAATCAATGCTCCAAGTCAGAATTACAAAAGAGATACAAATGTGCCGATGTATCAAAACTCTAATCCTGCACAAAACCGACGCTCTATGGAAGGGATTAGAGAAAACTACAATAGAGGATATCGATGAGAAAACTCCTACTCTCCACGACCGTAGCCACTTCCCTGCTCTGCTCTCCTCTCCATATCGCATTAGAGAATCTCTACAACCTCTACTACATCCATACAAGTTCGCTTCTTAACTCCACACTTGGGGATCTAAGAGATCATCGCTACTCTGACTCACTTTGGCTTCGAGGCTCTTTCTCCCAACTCTCTTCTATTTATAACTCCACTCTTAAAGTCGCTCAAGGTGAAGTGGGCTATGATCACGCTTTTGTCCCTCCTGTTGGGCAAAATTTCTTAGGAGTGAATTTTGAATATTCTTACTCTTGGCTAGATTCTCCAAAAAACACAACCAATGTCTTTGGGGTAGCGGTGTATAACACCTATCTTGCCCCCTCAAGATTTTATATTGATACAAGAGTGAAATACCTCTATCTCTCCCCTAGCTACTCTACCCTCTCCTCTTCTGCCTCTCACTTGTTTGTAGGCTCACTTGAGCTTGGATGGAAGTTTGTGTATTCTTATGGATTCTTTCTTCAGCCTACTGCAAAAGTAAGTGCAGGGTATGGAAGTGAGATCACTTTTTATGATAAGACTTCCACTCTCCACACTCCCTACTCTATCCCTCTTTTTTATCAAGTGGGAAGCTATATGGGGTTTGAGTTTGCAAAAAGGGCGGATATCTCTCTTGGAATCTTCTACGATGGAGATCAAGTCTTTGCCTCCAGCACGCTGGATAAGACTACTCTAAAAGAGAGAGCAAACTCACGCCTCACCCTCTCTTTGCAAAGCAATATCTTAGCAACTCAAAACTTTAGAATATATTTTGGAGGGAAAACAAGCTTTTTTGGTGAAAGTAGGCTTGAGTATTCTGCAAATTTGGGGATGAGATTTTTGCTAGGAAGGGATTATGCAAAAGTCTATAAAAGACCTAGCACACCGCAAAATCCACGCACATTTGCCTCAGTGCAAAGAAATCTTCTCTACGAAGCAGAGCAAAGTCGCCTAAGAGTGCAGGAGCGAACACATCTAAAACCTCAAGAATTAGAAGAACAATACACAATCCAAAGCAATCGTAACGACAAAAAGGTCGAAGATGAAATAAAATATGCCAATCGTCAAAGATATTTGCGAGAAAAAAGTTTATGGAAAAATATAGAAGTCAATGAGCAAAACTATGCCAATCGCACTGATGGACGGATTGAAACAAGGAGTATCAATCTCATCCGTGACTACAACAAGCGAGAGATAGAGAGAAAATATGGTGTCCAGCAGTAGAATCGTTTCTGTATTGTTGTTTTCTTCTGTCGCATGGGGAGTAACGATACAGAAGTGGGGAGATATCCCACAGGCAGGAATCACGCAAAATACAGAAGGTGTTTTTACTTATAATGAAACTACGAAACAGAATTTTATTCTTTCTAATAATATCTTTTTCCAAAATTCCAATGCACATCTCAATATTCAAACAAATATCAGTGGAAATTGGCAAGGACAAAATACTGGAATGATTTTTAATGGCACCAATGGTGGAAACAATAAGGGAAAATACACTTTCAACAAAGGAAATATCTCGTTTTTTATCAATTCTAGCGGTATTAATGCCTTTGGACAAGGTGCTTATTTCCAACTCTCTGGTGGATCCTCGCTTGACATCAATGCCAATCTTACAATCACCTCATCAGCAAATAGCAATTTTAATAATGTAGGGCTTTTTGGAGTTGATGGATCTACGCTCAAAATCACCGATGCGGACTTAAAAATCGATCTCTCCAATACAAGAAGCCCCAATATCTTCCACCTCAAAGGAGCTTCAGTAGTAGAAATCAATACAGGGGGAAATAAAGCTTTCCAAAATATTTTCCTAAAAGGTGGGATCAGTCTTGATGGTGATTCAAAATTCACGCTCAATCTTTCCAACCAAAACTCCTACTATGAAGGTGTAGTTTCACTCACCAATGGGACTTTTGAATTCAATCTCTCCAATTCCGCGTCGGCAACTTTCACCACTTATTCTCAACAAAATGGAACCGCAACGATTAATCTTGAAAACTCCTCTACTCTCAACTCTACAATCAATGGAACAACTACTGATTTCATCATCAAATCTAATTCTATCTGGAATATGTGGGGGCAGAATAATGGTACTGGTAAGGGACATGAGAATAGTATCCGCAACCTCACAATCAATGGAGCTACAGTCAACTTTATGAACAATGAAAATGGCTCCAATCGCTTTGGGCAAGATTTTATGAAAAAATCTCTAGAGGGGAAGGGAACACTTACAGGAACTGGAACCTTTGCAATCTATGCTGATGTAGGGGCAAAAGCCACGGATACCATTACATTTGACAAAGCTTCAGGCTCCCATACTTTTGACATCCTCTACAACCCAAACACCTTCTCCCAAGCCCTAGCAAGCTCTATTAGCACAGCAGATAAAATGATTGTCGCCACCATCAAGGATCCAAGCACACAAGCCACTTTTTCCGCTCTGCCCACAGTGATGGGACTCACCTCATACACCACCCATCTAGAAAAACAAACAAATGGGGCAAACACAGAGTGGCTTATCACCAACATCACTCCAGATGGGCAAAGCCCTCTAGCCCAAGCTCTCACAACAGCCCTAAACACTCCCTATCGGCTTTTTGAATCCTCTAGCCAAACCCTAAACCTCCGCCTAGGGGATTTGCGAAACTATCCTAAGGATCACGGACTTTATTTCCACTACACAATCGCGCAAAATTCTTTCGTGCAAGATAGCAACCTCACAGCTGGGAAAGATTTGTTTATGAGTATTGTAGGGGGATATGATATGAATGCCCTCTATCGCGGACACAACGACTTCTTAGGCTTTGGGTTTGAGATAAATCTCCTTGATACCACCACAGATATTTTTACCTCAAGCACGCAATCTTATGGAGGGTTTCTCTACTACACCTCTATTTGGAGCAATCGCTTCTACTATGACATCATTTTCAAATACGCCTACTCCCCCACAGATGTCAATCTAGGTTCGCTTGCCTCTTTCACATCTTTCTCAGCCCATCTTCTCAACCTCACCGCAGAAGTGGGCAAAAAATTTGCTTTCACCTCCAGTCGTGATTTTGCTTACGCAGAGGTTCAGGGCAAACTCACCTCAGGCTTCATTTTCCCAACATCTCTTAGCACGAGCGATCCTCATGGCACCCCCATAGAAGCACAAATCGACTTCCAATTCCCCCTATTGCTTAGAAGCTCACTATATTTTGGCTATGAGTGGAATGAAAGATTCAGAGGCGATCTCAAAGCTGGGGTCTTTGTAGACTATTCACTTTTTAATGGTGCAGATACGATCCTTAAAGATGAGTGGAGTAAGTTTGAAAAAAGTTTTGATATGGATTTTGATGTAGGGATTTCTATCATCTCAAATATCACAATAGAAGATTATCTTAGATTCTATCTAGAGCTTGATACTAGCTTTTTGGGGAGTTATAGCACCGATGTGCTTTTCAACACTGGAATCCGCTGGAGTTTTGGAGATCGCTATGTCCCACCACCCCCTCCTCCAGCAGACCCCAATCGCCTAAAAGTGCGAAAACTTCGAGGAAACACTATTAGGGATATCCCAACGATCAAGAAAAACGATCGCTCCAATATGAAGCACTATGAGGGCAGTCGCAACCAAATCATTGATGGATATGAAGAGTCTACCTCACAGCCCCAATACTCTCCTAACTACAACGAAGAAGAAAATGGGAACGCAAATCGCTTCTATCCAAGAGATACTTATACCCCTACCCCCTCCAACACTCCTGTGCAGAGGGGATATAGAGGAAGTTCTAGGGATACTTATCAGCCTTCAAGCTCTCAAGTGCCAAGTCAGAGTCAAGCAGAACGATACTATCATCAAGATAGTTACACTCCGACTTACACTACTCAGTCCACCAATGGGGATGGATACAGAACAAGAAGGTGATAAAATAAATTTATCCTTAAATTTTAGAATTGCGTAATTTGCAAACTTTGAGGCACTTTTTTGAGTGAGAAAAGAGTATAATTGCAAGAAAAATTTTTGTGAGATTTGAGATAGTGAAAATTGGTAGTCGTGTAGCTCTTAGCATTGTTGCTTGTGGAATGCTGTGTGAGGGGCAGAGTTACAATGACTGGAATCAGGCACCCAATGGATTTCAAGGGGGAGATACGGTAAATATCTCATTTCAAGATGATCCATCAAAACCCTCTGCAAAACAACCTATCCTCACAAGTAGCATCGCTCTTGCTAGTGGAACTCTAACAGCAACTGTCAATATTGCTTCTAGTAAAAGCACTTGCGGGATCGTTGCCTGCCTAAGTGGACAAACCACTTTTGGCTCCACTGGAGCAAGTCTTATCTTCAATGTTACTGGTGGGACATTACCTAGTAACCCCTCGGCTTTTGATATTAGAAACGGTGGAAGTCTTACAGTAGATGCCAACATCAAGGTATCTGGCACTATACCTACAAGGATTTTCAATGTAGCGGGAAATGGAAACCTCACTTTCAATGGAGATGTAGAGCTAAGTGGAGCTGGGACGGCTATCGCTATGAATGGGGGATCTCTCAAGATCAATCAAGCCGGTAGTAAAAAGGTTGATATCGCTGGAAACATCAATGCAAGTGGTGGAAGCACTACAATCAAGCTGGATGCTCAAGATAAGATCACAGGAACTTTTAACGGAACAAACAATAGCAATCTCGATCTCACAATTGACAACTCCACCTACACTGGAAATGTAACAAACAACGGAACTAGCAAGATCACAATCCAAAACAACGGAAGCCTTGCAGGCACTCTCTCTACAAGCGGAACTTCCCTAAGCCTCACGATGGACAACGGCTCTATCACCCAAGGCGTTACCTCCACTGCCACTACAAACACAGTCACAATGATCGGTTCCACAATCAATGGCACAAGCACATTTAGTGGAAATTCACTCACAATCAACACAAGTAAACAGGCAAATTTTCAAGGAAGTCTCACTTCAACAGCCACAACAAATGATCTTAAACTCTTAGGAACAGCAGTATCTGGTGATTTAACCCTTAAGGGAAATGCTAATAAACTTATTGTCAATGGTAGCACTCTAAGTAAGCAACTTATCATTGGCAACTCCAATACTTCTACCAATACCATCAACACAGAATCAAGTGCCAAGATCAATGGTGGGATACAAGCCCAAGGAAACACAACTCTCACCATGAATAGTGGAACCATTAGTGGCACAAGCACTATCAGCGGACAGAAATTTACTGCGACTTTAAACAATTCCAATGGCAAAACATCAACAATAGAAACCATAACTTCCTCAGCTACGACAAATACCCTCACACTCTCTGATGCTTCACAAATCACCAATGGCATCAATACAAACAGCCCAGCAAGCACTGTCACTATCACCCTAAGTGGCACCTCAAAAATCAACGGAACATCCAATCTTCATGCTACAACAACAAATCACATCACTATGCAAGACACATCCTCTGGAGGGACATTTAACCTCCATGGTCCATCAAACACACTCACAGCCTCAGGGACAGACAACACTCTCACAGGTCTTACAATGCAAGGAACAAACGGAGGAAACGCTACAAACAACATTCTCAATGCCACTGGAAAACTCACTATCAATGGAAATGCCACTCTTACTGCAGGAACGGGTGGAAAGAATGATATTGATTTCAGCAATGGAGAAATCACAGGGACACTCACCACAAGTGGGACAACCACCCTTGATACAAACAACTCCACATCTATTGGAACAGGAATCCGCCATAACAATGGGAACTTCACGGCAAATTTTGATAATAATTCTACGGTAAACCAAGGAATCCAAACAAGTGGAACTGGTAATGCGAATGTAACTTTCAACAACACTTCAAGTCTAAAAGGAAATTCAAGCTTTGCAAGTGCCAACAACACCCTCACTCTTAATGACACTTCGACTATCCAAGGAAATACTTCATTCTCCAACACTTCCACCCTCACAGCCAATAATGGCACCACAATCACAGGACAAATCATCACAGCTGGGGGGACAGCTAATTATACTTTCGGAAATAACAATGGGGGTGGTGCTACTGTTGCTGGAGGAATCGACACAAATCAAGGTGCAGGGAAAACCACGGCGACTTTTAAAAATAGCTCCAAACTCCAAAATGGAACCTCAAATTTCAACTCTAATATTGATATCACTTTTGCCAACACCTCAAAAGCCATAAATGAAACTTTCAATGTCCAAGCAGGCACAGCCAATATCACTTTCAAAGATAGTGCAGAAATGCAAGGGGGCAGTATCAACAATAATGGTGGAAATGCAAATATCTTATTTGAAAATCAAGCCAAAATGACCAACAATGGCTTAATCAATACCGCAAATGGAACTACAAAACTCGATGCCAAAAACAGTGCAAATCTCACAGGCTCAATCACCCAAAGTGGCGGAACCTTTACTGCCAATTTTAATGACAACTCACAATTCAATGGCAATGCCACACAAACTGGCGGAACATCCAATATAACATTCCAAAACCAAGCCAAATGGACTGGGGATTTCACCCAGCACAACGCAGGATCAACATCAAATATTACTTTTCATGGCACAGCCAATATGAAGGGCGATATCACCACAGATAATGGAACAACAAACATTATCTTTGATCAGAGGGCTTGGATCAATGGCAATATCAAGGCTCAAGGAACTCAAAACAAAGTTACCTTTGACAACTCTCTTCTAGATGGAAATCTCACTCTTGATGGTTTTGGAAATATTATGGGGCATAGCACAGGGAATTTCACAAGCAGTAGAATTACTGGAGATGTCACTGGATATGATGAAGTCAATTTTACACTCCAAACCTCAGAAATACTAGGCAAAATCTATCAAGGACCCAGTGCCAACAACTCAGGAATGACAGGGAAATTCACAGACTCCAAAGCACATAGCGGATTTGAGGGAAAAAATTCGATCAATAACCTAACATTAAACAATAGCGAGATTGATAAGGGAGTCGCACAAGATGGTGGGAAGCTGACACTCACCTCAAATCAATCCATCATCACTGGAGGATTTTCTGGAACCAACAATTCTCAAAATACAGTCACCGCTGAGAATGGCAGATTGGAAGGTGGGATCAAGCAAAACACCGGAAGCCTTAACTTTACTTCCGATGGAACCAATATCACTGGAGGATTTAAGGGGGTCAATTCTAGTAATACTCTAAAGATGGCAAATGGGAATTTCAACAATGGCAATATCGTACAAGAAGGTGGGAGCCTACAAGCTGAGATTATTGCAATGACTGGAGTAAACAATTTTAATGGAACAAACTCCCAAAATAACATCAACCTCTTGCAAACAGAAATTAATGATGCCATCCAAAGTGGTGGGAGCCTAGATCTTCTTACATACTCTAATGTTAAGGGTTCTATACAGGGCGCCAACAATAGTCAAAACAAAATCCAAGCGATTGGCTCAACTATTTCAAATGACATCACACAAAATACAGGCTCAATGGAGCTCTATCTTACAAATTCTAATGCTGGAACTCAAACTAACAATAAAATCGATATTACGAATGCTACCTTTGGTCTCTATGCTAATAGCTCTACAGTAAAAAATATTGAGCTTAGTAATTCTACAGGCACTGGGATTTCTAGCGATCTTACACTGACTGGGACTTTCACACAAACCAATGGAAGATCTACTATGACTTTTGCGGATAGTAAATTTCAGAGTCAAAATTCAATCAATCTCACAGATACTACAAGTGCAAGCCTAATCTTCACAAAATCTGAGATTCAGAATGTCCAAGCCACTCGAGGCACAAGCACTCTTAATCTCTCCGATAGCAAGATGGGTAATTTCACAGGAACTAATGGCAATCACACAGTGATGCTCACCACTTCAACTGGGGGAAATTTCTCTCAAAGTGGGGGAAGCCTTGCTGTCAGCGGTGCAGCCACTTCTACTATCACTAGCCTTGCTGGAACAAATAGTGCAAATATCACACTCAATCTCAATGCCACTTCTAAGGTTACAGGAAATGTCACAAACCAAAATGGCAATACCTCAATCTCTCTTCAAAACTCTACCATTGGGGGTAATGTAGAACAAACAGGGGGAAATCTTACTTTTACTGCAGATCGCTCAGAAGTCACAGGGCACTACAAGCAAACTGGCGGTGGCACAAGCGTGAATTTTTCCCACTCTTCTATCAAAGGTGGTGTAGAACTTCAAACTGTTACAGCAGGATCGACTTTGACTTTCTCTCAGGACTCTGAAGTGGATAATGGCTTCAAGGTTACAAATAGCACTATCTCCCTCTCTCTCCTCTCCAAGTCCAAAATCACTGGAGGGTTTAGCCAAACTGGGGGCAATGTTACTGGTTCGCTTGATGACTCTTCTATCAGCGGAAATGGTAATACCACTGGACTTACACTGGAGAATGGAACAACCAACTTCACTCTCTACAATGGCTCTTCCATCAATGATGGAATTAAAGCCACAACCAACACCACAACCATTTTGGTGGATAACTCACAAATCAATGGAAATATCACAATTGATGGAGGCAGTCTAGATCTCACAGCACAAAACAAATCAACCATTGCAAGTACTCAGATGAAAGTAACAGATGCGGATCTCAAGCTCACCTTGGATACAAACTCCAAGTTTATTGGCAATCTCACTCAAACCAACAATAAGCAAGAAATTATCATCAAGCAAGATTCAAAGTTTCAAGGAAATATTACCAACACCAACACTACAGGCACAATCACCATCAACAATGCTTCTCTTACAGGGAATATCAGCCAAACCAATGGAACTCTAGGACTCAATCTCTCCAATGGCGGGAAAATAGGAGGCAATGTCACTCTCACCGATGCTGATACCACGCTTTCAGGAACAGGTGTAGGCAATGAGATCGGCGGGAATTTCTCTCAAAGCAATGGCACGCTCACAGGCAGTATGAATGGCCTTACTCTCACAGGGATTTACAGCCAAAATGGTGGAACTTCTGATGTGAGCTTTACAAACTCTGCCTTTAATAGCAACACTACAATCACCACAGCCACTAGCTCATCCCTCACTTTCGATCACTCCACTCTAAAGAGCTATACAATCAGCGGAGGAAACAACAATACTCTCAAACTTCTCAATGGCTCAGAAATGACAGGGAATCTCACATTACAAAATCAAGCCACAGCAACACTTAAAATGCAAGATTCTAAGATTAAGGGGAATATCGATGCTTCTAATAATTCCACGCTCAATTTCAACACCACAAACTCCGAAATCACAGGCACGACTACGATCAACACTGGGGGGCTTACAGGGACGGCAGATAGCACAAAGTTTGGAGGAGATATCACCCTTACAAGCACAACCTCAAATGTATCCTTTGTTAATGGCAGTTCTATTACTGGCGATCTCACGGCAACAGATGGAAATAACACAATCAAATTTGACAACTCCTCTATCACTGGCAGTATTTCACAAACTGGAGGCAATATCAACTTTGATCTCTCCAATGGTTCAAGTATTGGGACAGATCTTACATTCAAAAATGCGAATGCACATTTTACGGGAAGTGGAGCCGGCAACAGTATCACAGGAAACTTTCTCTCAGAAAATACAACACTTACTGGGGATGTAAGCGGACTTACACTTGCAGGAACTTTCACACAAGATCGGGGGGATTCCAATATCACTTTTAGAAATGAATCGAATTTCAATGATTTGGTTACAATCACCAATGCAAACTCCTCAAATATCAACTTTGAAAATCAATCAGGAGTCAATGCCGAAATCAAAGTAACCAATGGAACGGATAATAAACTCTCGCTCAATAATGGCTCCTTCATCACTGGGGATACAACCCTCACAACTACAACAGCCACAATCACAGCCAATGACAACTCCACAATTACAGGAAATCTCACATCAGAGAACTCAACAGCGACTGTAACACTCAATGCCTCAACATTTGAGGGAAATATCACGCAAAATAATAATTCACTTACACTCACAGGAGCTAATGGATCAACTTTTACAAGCAATGCTTTTAATATCACAGGTAATGGAAATCCTACCACAACAAATGTCAATCTCAATACTGGCTCAAATCTCTCAGCGGGTATCACTGCAAATAATGCCGCTCTAGACTTCTCACTCAACAATACTTCATCAGTGGGTGCGGTGGGCAACCCCTCCACAATCAATCTCACAGATAGCACCCTCACCATCACTGCTCAAAATGGCTCAACTTTTAATGCAAACATCACAGATACTAACAACACAAATCCATTGGTAACAAAAACTGCCACAATCGATCTGCAAACAGGCTCTACCTTCAACGGCACACTAGATTTTACAAACATCGATGTAACCGCCTCTGTCAATGGTTCAACATTCAATTCCGAATCTATCAAAGCTCAGAATGGCAAGTTTGATCTTAGCTATACCAACTCTCCCAATGGTGGAGTGATTACAAAATTTGAAGCCACAAATACAGATCTAAATATCAAAGCTGACAATAGCACGGCTTTCATCAATGAGCTTACTATCAGTGGAAACACTCTTAATCTCCTAGCAGAAAACAATGCACGCCTTACAATTAGAAATCTTGAGCTTAACAATAACACAAAAGCCACTTACACTGCTCAAACAAATGGAAACCTCAATGTCAATACAAATCTAAAAGACAACGCAAGCACACTAGAAGTCAATCTTACAGGAGGGATGCTTCAAGGAACAATCACACAAAATAAAAATGGCAATGCATTTAACACTGGAAATGTCAAACTTGAAACCGTGGGAGATCTTGGAGGGCGACTTGCTCCAACAGATGATATGCAAATCAAATCGCTCACACTTAACAATGATGAGCAAATCCTCCAAAGCAGCGCACTCTTTGCCTCTGTGTTTAATAACCCCATGAGTTATGTAGATTTCACTCTTGAGTTTGATGATACAGACACTAGCTCAAGGGTGGGCAAAGCGTTGATTGTCAAGCCTCAGCCACAGCCAAACCAGCCCATCCCCCCTGCTCCAGATGGAAGCACCTATGTTCGCCAACTCCAAGTGGATAGTATTGATGGGAATCACGGACTCTTTAGAGTGTATGCCGATCTAGGTGCAAACCTAGCAGACAATATCCTTGCTCAAAAAGCTAGTGGTGATCACATCATCCAAGTGCAATATCGTGCAGCAACCTTTAGTGAAGCTGGAGGTAATGATATTGTCGTAGCCAAAGTAACAGATCCCACAACCTCTGTAAGCTTCAAAGGGACTCAGAGTGAAGTCGGACTCACTCGCTATGATACAGAGATCATCAAAAGAAACGCAAATGGTGGAGGGTTTGAGTGGATTATCGGACAAATCACTCAAGCTGGGATGAGCTATAGCTCTAAAATCATTGCCACACTTCTTCAAAGCCAATATCGCAACTTTATGGTAGAGGTAGATAGTCTAGATAGGCGTATGGGGGATTTGAGATACATCAAGAGGGATTTGGGTGTATGGATGAGAGCTTATGTAGGAGAAGCTACAAAAGCCCCCAATGACTTCAGTGTATCCTCTACTGACAACTACTATTCTGTATGGGCAGGAGTGGATTTCAACTCCATAGGACTTACTGTTCATAATTTTGCAGGAATGTTTTTCAACTATACAGGGATAAATTCTGAGAGCAAAGACTTCAAAGGCTCAGGGTATAACATTGGCGTAGGATTCTATGATACATTCAAAGCTTTCAGTGGATTTTATGCTGACTTTTTGATCAAATATATTTATAGCTCCACCTCTTTTGATATTAGCAACTACGCTCTTGCCAAAAATAAGCCAGAAATCGACAATCACAAGTTTCTCCTCAATGCAGAAGTTGGATACACTTTCTACTATGGAGAAAAGTTTAAGAGTGGGTATATCGAGCCTCAGTTCCAAGTAACAAGCGGATATATCGATCAAGCCTCACTAGAGGTAGTAGATGTCAGTGGAGAGAAAATCTATGCTACGATGGCCAGAAACTTCCCTATCACAATGCGTGCTGGAGTGTTTTGGGGTCAAGTTTTTGGTGAGAAGATCAAATCTCACATCAAACTTGGAAGCTCTTTTGCTTATGATGTCAATAGTGGTGGAGATTTGCACTTCCAAGATAGCTCTACTCAGCTCAATTTTAAGCAAGAAGGTGATTTCAGAATGCTTCTAAGCGCTCAGACGGATTTTACATTTAGTGATTTCTTCAAGCTTTATGCAAGCATTGACACAAGCTTCTTTGGGGATTATAATATTACTTATTCTGCAAATTTTGGACTTAGGATGACTTTTGGACGAGCCAATAACCGAGTAGCCAATGTTCCGATGGTTTATAACCCTTATGAGCCACCAGTGGCGATCAATGATGATAGACGAACCGTGCCAGTGGTGAAAAGATTTACCACCAAAGACATCGATCAAAACTATGTGGGCAAAAATAGAAAAGTAGAGAGCCAAATCCGTGGGAATCCTACTCCCAAATCAACCTATGGGGCTCCGACATATACACCTTCACGCCAATCTATCCGTGATATCACAAGTGAGGTAAGTTTCTAATGCGACTTAGCCACTCTATCGCTTTATCTGCTTTGCTAGTAGGAGGGGTGGGGTATGCAAAAGATATAACCGCAGATGGGACAGGAAATCCTGTCAATGACACCTTGCAAGATGCAGCCAATAAGGTAACGATCACCAAAAATGGACAAGTCAATCTCACAAGTAATAATAACAATACAACAACAATGACAATGTATTGGCTTACAGCAGGTGCAAGTGCAAATCTTAATGTCACTGGAGGAAATCTCTCACTTAATTTTTCGCTTCTAAATTCATCAAATGTAGCCAATACAATAAGCTTTGATGTAAAAAATGGTGCGGTGCTAAATTTTACAGGTGGGAAAAATGGTGGGACTCATGGGGTTTTTAATGGAGCAAATACCAACCTTACACTCAATATCGCCAATGGCGGAAGTGTTAATGGTCTTATTAATAATGATGGAGCAAGCAATATAACAATCAATCAGGGGGGAACTCTTAGCGGAAGTATATCTCAAACAGGCTCAACACTTAATGCCACAATTGAAGGAAAACTTGATGGAAGTATCACTGCTAATAAAAATGTGACAAAAACAAGCCTATGGGCATCAAAAGATAATAAAAATATGCAAAATTTAAGTGCAGAAATCACAGGTAATATTATCATCGAGGGTGGACAACTTGAGGGGATCATGAGAGGATTAAAACTAGGTGGGAACTATACACAATCTGGCGGAATCTCAGATATTGCATTCCATCATTCAACCTTTGGAGGGAATACAACACTAAGTGATGCACAAACAACTATCCACTTCTATGCGAGCACCATCAAATCCATCACAGCTACAAATGGCACTACAAAAATCAATCTCAAAGGAGATCAAAATAATCACACCCAAGGCTCCACAATGGAGAGCTATACGGGAAACAATGGAACTGCTACTTTTACATTGATTGAAGGCTCTTCAATGACAAGTGCTTCCCAAAATGGGGGAAGTCTCACAATCGATGCTAAAAAATCTGAAGTCAAGGGTTCTATCACGGCTTCAAATAATGCACTCCTTAATGTCAAACTTGCTCAAACCAGTAAAGTGGATGGGAGTATCATCAACTCTGGGGGAAATACATCCATCACCTCGACAGATTCTAGTATCACAGGAAGTATCTCTCAAACTGATGGAGTGCTTAGGGTAGATCTTAATACTTCAACAATCGGTGAGAAAATCACTCAAAACGGAGGAGCACTTACTGTTCTTAGTGCCCAAAATTCTACGATCTCTCAAGGGATTCAACTCACCAATGTAAGACAAAATGGAACATTCCCACAACTCACACTTAATAAAACAACAATCAATAATGGCGGAATACATATCTCCAATCTTGCAAACTCTCTTAGCGGGACAATCACCAATAATTCAACTATCAATGGGGGCTTTGACCAAACAGGGAGACAAAGCGTATCTCTAAAGTTTGATGGTTCCACGCTCAATGATGGAGTGAAAGTCAGAGATGGAAGAGGGATACAAGGGGGAGGAATAAGCGATAAAAATGCACATGCAACAGCACTTGATTTTCGGAATAATTCTACTCTTAGTGGTGGCGTAACCGCAAACAATCACTCAATATGGCTAAATTTTGAAAATAGAAGCAAAGCTCAAAATGGAGATTTTACAGTTACTGGGGGAGATTTTTATCTAAGAGGTGCAAACAATGCGAAAATAACTGCCAACCTTACTTCACAAAATACGGGCGAGACAAGAGTTTACCTTTCAGACTCTACAATGACCGGAAATATCAATCAAACAGGTGGAAAACAACATATCTCACTTGTCACAAATTCAACAATTAATGGAAGTGTTAGAAATTTTAATACGGTTTCTGTCTTTGCCAATGACAATGCAAGCACACTCACAGGAAGCTATACACAAGACAACGGAACGCTTCTTATGCTTTTGGGGGGGAACTCAATCATTAAAGGAAGTGTAACACTCAATAGTGTCGCTACAACCTTAGGAAATGGAACTGCTCAACCCCCAGCAACAATCCAAGGGAATTGGACTCAAAATAATGGCTCTCTTGTTAGTGAAGTAAGAGGCAATAAAGTTGGTATCACTGGACTAACACTTGAGGGGACTTTTACTCAAAATGGTGGGACAACTAATATCACTTTTGGCAAAGCCAATTTTGAGCAAGAAACAAAAATCAATAACGCCACTCTGACCAAAATCATTTTTAATGATAATTCAAATCTAAAAGATACCACTCTTAGCAACAGCACAAATGCAGACAATACTTTCACACTCGATAATGTGACCACACTTGATGGAAACTTTACGCTAAGCCACTCCAAGGTTACCCTAAGCGTAAAGAATCAATCAAAAATCACAGGCAATATCATCAGCGAAGATCAAGACAATGACCTCAAGCTTGACTTTGGAGGCACTGGAAATGAAATCGGGGGAAATATCCAAGTCAAAAATGGAAATCTCAACGGAGATATTACTGGGACAACAGTGGGTGGAAGTCTAACACTTGAGGATGCCGAAACTCACTTGCATATTGTTGATTCAAAAATTAAAGGTGGGATAGATATCACTCGCGGACACACACTCCTCACCATCCAAGGCTCTACTATCAACACTGGCTTCACAATGACTGGGATAGATAATAAAGGGCAAACTCCTACTCTAGGACTAAGTATCAATGATGGAACTACGATTAATGGGGATTTGAAATTCCAAGATACGGTGGCTACTCTAGGCGGATTTGGGGCAAATAATGTAATCACTGGCAACCTCATCTCCACAAACACCACCCTTACTACTGGTGGGGATGATTTCAATCAGGCTGGACATAATCCACTTCCAACATCTATTTCTGGAATGACTATACAAGGGCAAGTCAAGCAAGAAAATGGCACTTTTGATCTAACATTCTCCAATGGCTCTAATATCGTAGGCACAACAACTCTAAGCAAAGGCACAAAATCCTATCTCACACTTTTTGATTCTAAAATGAGCGATCTAAAAATCATCGAGGGCAAAGACAATCTTATCACTCTCAAAGATGGCTCAGAGCAAAATGGAAACACCACACTAACAGATACAACAGCCACTATCCAAGCCTTTGGAGGCTCTTCAATCAAGGGTAATATATCTACACAAACCCCAAATAATGCAACTCCAAACACCACAATTATTTTGGACAATTCTACTCTTACAGGCAATATCACACAAAATAATGGTAATCTCACTCTAGATTACAAAAATAATTCAGCAATGGTGGGAACTACGACACTCAACAATCTCACCTTATTCAAAGCAACACTCAACCAATCCAGTATTACTGGAAACTTTAACACCACAAATAGCAACATGCAAATTAAAATGGATAATGGTTCATTGATTAATGGAACTCTCAATCTTGCTAAAAACCCAAACTTCACGCTAGACTCCTCAGCTTCAACATTGCAGGGAGATATTATTCATTCTGGAGAAGTGGGCAATGGTGAGGAAATCACCCTAAACTTTAGAGACAACTCAACACTCAACAATGGAAGCATGACTATCACAGGGGATATGCTCATCACTTCTACGAACTCTCAAATCAACTCAGCAAATGGGATTAGTCTTGCTTTGGGTAGTTTCAAACTCAATCTCAACAATTCCACAGGAACGATTGCTTCTATCACAACTGGTGCATCCAATACCATTTCAATCCTCACAGAAAATAATTCAAATTCAACAATCAACAAAACTACAATGAGCGATACCTCAAAACTCACGCTGACTGGTCAAAACTCAGCGATCCTTTCTGGGGATATTGAACTCAAAAACCAATCAACAGGAACCATCACTTCTCTAAGCAATGCCAATCTCAAAGTCAATATCACTCCATTCACAGATAGCACCCTCAACATCACTCTTAATGGTGGAATCCTTGAAGGCACAATCACTCAGGCTCAAGAAGCTTCCACAGGATCGATGACTTTAGGAAGTGCTGGGGCTTTTGGTGGAAGATGGATTGCTACTGGGGATTCTTCTATCAAAACACTCAATGTTACAAACTCTTCAGGAAATGTTGCCAATGAAGCCATCATGCTTCAAGATACTTACACCTCTCCAATTTCACTCATTGATATGACACGAGATCCCAATGGCTCAAGGATTGGGATGACGATGATCAAGGCTGGAAATATCCCACAGCAAGGAGAAACTGCTGAGAGAACTGTAAGAGTAGGAACTCTTAGCGGACTTAATGGTGTCTTCCGTGTCTATACAGACATCGGAGCAGAGGCAAGTGATAAGATCTCAGCTGGCACTGCCAGTGGAAATCACATTATGCAGGTTTATTACAATCCTGCAACATTCACAGAAGATATTGGCAATCGCTACATCGTCGTAGCTCATGTTGATGATACTCAAACCACTGCAAGCTTTGAGGGGGGAAGCACAATGGTGGGAACTCAAATCTACAAAACTTCTCTCACAAAAGTTCAAGCCCAAGGTGGTGGGGGTGGATGGGATTGGATTTTGGGAAAAACACAAAATGCTGGGGCAAATTATGGAACCAAAGTCATCTCCTCAATCCTACAAAGCCAATATCGAAGCTTTGCACTCCAAACCGAGAGCTTGCGTCAAAGAATGGGAGAACTCAGGGATATCAATCGAGTTCATGGACTATGGGGACGCTACACTATGGGGACTACCTATACTCCAGAGAGTGATGTAGCTGTTGAAGTTGCGGATAATTTCTATTCGGCTTGGATTGGATATGATCAAAACCTCTTAGATCTCAAAGGACAGGACTTCTTCGGTTTTGCTCTAAGCTACTCTCTTGTAGCTCCTCAAAGCAAGGATTATAGTGGAGATGTGCATAGCATTGGCTTTAACTTCTACAATACCTTTATAGCTCGCAACGACTTCTATGTAGATTTGGTCATCAAATACATTCTTTCTATGGCAAATTATGAGATTTCTTATTATAGTCTTGCCAAAAACACTCCAGAATACATCAATCACAAGCTAATGATCAATGCAGAGATTGGCAAAAAGTTTAAACTCACTGAGAGCAAAAACTACTTCTTCCTCCAACCAGAAG
>DSTMD04001__coassemble_589_pt1 | contig 18649 bp, 21 predicted proteins | sample DSTMD04001__metabat2_low_PE_002 | metagenome-assembled genome bin DSTMD04001 | reverse complement strand
GCCAACAACAAGCCAGTAGATGTTTTCGCTCATTGCACAGATAAGTGAGCCAATAATAAACACAATCAAACCAAAGGCAATAATTGCTCTTTTATCAAACTTATCTCCAAGGATTCCAAAGGGAGTTTGAAATATGATTTGTGTAAGGGCATAACCTCCTACAGCAAGACCAATCATTAGAGGTGATGCACCAAGTGAGTTGGCATAAACTGCAATTGTAGGGATAACTAAAAACAAACCTAAGAATCTTAGAGCAGAAATCAAGCTCAAAGGCAATGTGGATTTTAGTAGATTCATAAAATATAGACCTTATTGGGGGTTTTTGATTAAAATTTCGCGATTGTATCCAAAAAAATTTTTACTTTTGAAAGGGAAAAATGCAAATCATTCTAGCAAGTGCAAATGCCAAAAAGATTAAAGAACTCAAAGCGATTTTGGGATATGAAAATATTGTGAGTTACAAAGAGATTTTAGGGGATTTTGAAATCATTGAGGATGGAGTGAGCTTTAGTGAGAATGCTTGGATTAAAGCTAGAGCGATAGAGAATAGGGTGCAAGAGAGTGAGGGAGATTATCTCATCATCGCTGATGATAGCGGATTGTGTGTTGAAGCACTGGATGGAATGCCCTCGATCTATTCAGCAAGATTTAGCACAATCAAGGCAAGTGCAAAAGAGCTGAATGAAAGGAGATTTGAGATTCCAAGCGAGGGGGGAAGTGATGAGGCAAATAATCTCAAGCTTTTAGAATGCCTCAAAGAGCTAGGAATCCAAGAGAGCAAGGCAAAGTTTGTTTGCACCATTGCTCTATGTGGAAAGGTAGGGGGAGAGAGGATAGAGGGAGAGTATAGTGGAGAGCTTGAGGGCAAAGTCATCAATGCACCGCTAAATCCTCAAGCCTTTGGTTATGACCCACTTTTTATCCCAAATGGCTATGAGATGACACTTGATAAGATTGAGGAGAAAAACACGCTTTCACATCGATTTAAAGCACTTCAAAAGCTTAAGAAGTTTTTGGATGGAATCTTATGAATGCACTTTTTGCTACACACAAACCTGCAGGAATGAGTAGCAATGCTTTTCTCACACGCCTAAAAAGAAAATACAAGTTTGGAAAATGTGGTTACTCTGGCACACTTGATCCCTTTGCCTCTGGGCTTTTGCTCGTAGGAGTGGGGGCATATACAAGACTATTTGATTATCTAGATAAAAGCACAAAAAGCTATGAGGCAACACTTTGGCTTGGAGCAAAAAGTGAGAGTTTGGATATTGAGCAGATTGAGAGCGTGGAGTGTGTGAGGGAGTTTAAGAGAGGAAGAGTGGAGGAGGTGCTAGAGAGTTTTGTAGGGCAAGTCAAATACACTCCTCCAAGATTTAGTGCTAAGCATATCAATGGCAAAAGGGCTTATGAGCTTGCAAGAGAGGGGGTGGAGTTTGCTCTAAAAGAATGTGAAATGCAAATTTTTGAAATTGGGCTTCTCTCCTACAATCATCCCTTTGTAAGCTTTAGAGTCAAAGTCAGTGAGGGGGCGTATATCCGAAGTCTTGGAGAGCTTGTGGCTCAAAAGCTTGGAGTAAATGGAGCTTTGAGTGCTTTGAGGCGAGTGAGTGAGGGGAGTGTGTGTGTAGGAAGAGAGGAGATAAGAGAGCTAGATCCACTCTCTCACATTGCCTTACCAAGAGTGGAGTTGGGAGAGCTTTATCAAGAATTTTACGATGGCAAAAAAATCACACTCAAAAACCAAAAGCTTAGAGTGAATACTCCTTATTTGGTTGTTTTTGAGGAATTTTTCTCTATAATTGAGCTTAATGAAAATGGGGAAGTGAAATATAGACTAAATAGGATTCCAAAATGCTGATTTTGTCAAGGAAAGAAGAAGAAAGCGTTGTTATAGGAGATAACATCATCATCAAAGTCATCTCTATTGACAAAGGGAATGTCAAACTTGGTTTTGATGCGCCTCCACAAATGTTGATTTTACGCTCAGAGCTTAAAGAGGCAGTTGTGTGTGAAAATAAAAGAGCTACGACTTTGCTAAATGATGAACAACTTGAGACAATCTCTAAACACATTAAAAAATGAGAATCTATCCTAAACTTAATATTTTTCTAAACATTCTCCCACCCCTTCCAAGTGGGATGCACCCTTTGCTCTCTCGCTTTGTTTTAGCTTATGGAGAACTCTATGATGAGATGGAAGTTTTTGAGGGGATAGAGAAGTTTGAAATCCGTGGAGATTTCACTTGTGCTTTGGAAGAAAATCTCATTTATAAAGCCAAAGAAGCTCTTAAGGTAGAGTTTGATGAGTATTCAGGCTATTTTGAGAGCTTAAGGGTGGAGGTGAAGAAGAATATTCCTCAAGGAGCCGGACTAGGTGGAGGGAGTGCAAATGCTGGAGCATTTTTGTGTGAAATGGCAAGAAGATTGGATTTGAGCAAAGAATCTTTGCAAAAAATCGCTCCAAAGATTGGATCGGATGTGAGTTTTTTTGTCAATGAATATGAGAGTGCCAATGTGATGGGGTGTGGAGAAGTGGTCAATGAGTTTGTAGAAAATAGCCATTACACTTATGAGATTTTTACTCCTAAGATTTTTTGCAACACAAGAAGAGTGTATCAAGCTTTTGATAGGCTTTTGAGAAATGAGGAGATCCAAAGTGTAGTAAAGCTTGATTTCCTCTCTCTCTCAAGTATTGAGCTTTTGAGTAGATTTACTCCCATAGAGCTAAATGACTTGTTGCTCCCAGCCTTGAGTGAATATCCAGAACTTAATGGGGTGCGAGAGGAGCTGGGAGAGGGATGGTTTTTTAGCGGAAGTGGGAGTAGCTTTTTTAGGGTAAGGGGACTTGGATGAATATCATTGCAAAAAACAAAAAAGCCTTTTTTGACTACGAGATTTTAGAAAAATATGAGGCTGGGATGGTGCTAAGTGGCTCAGAGGTAAAATCTATCAGGGCGGGGAGAGTGAATCTCAAAGACAGCTTTATCAAAATCATCAAAGGTGAGGCGTTTTTGTTTCATGCTCACATCTCCTATTTGCAGACTACTCATGCATTCTTTAAGCCCAATGAAAGGCGAGAGAGAAAACTACTACTTCATAGAAAAGAGATTGACAAACTGCTAGGTAAGATCACAATAGAGGGTTTAACCCTTGTGCCATTAATGCTTTATTTCAACAAACGCAATAGAGTAAAAATCCAAATCGCTCTAGCAAAAGGGAAAAATCTACATGATAAGCGAGAGACGCTTAAGCGTAAGATTTTGGATCGTGAAGCACAAATGGCATTGAAAAATTACAGATAGGATTAGAAATGAAAGAAATGATTGATTATGGGGTTTTGGGATTTTTGCTCTTTTTGAGTGTGATTGTGGTGGGGATTGCATTGGAGAGAATTTGGTTTTATGCGACGATGAGGGTGAATGATTATGATGATAAGAGGGTGTTGGAGATGGATTTGCACAAACGCCTCACACTCATTGCTACGATTGGCTCAAATGCCCCTTATGTAGGACTGCTTGGAACTGTTGCAGGGATTATGGTAACTTTCTCTGAGCTTGGAGGTAATACAGATACTCAAAGCATTATGATAGGGCTTTCTCTTGCTCTTAAAGCTACGGCAATGGGGCTAATTGTGGCAATTCCGTCTATTGTTTCTTACAATCTACTGCTTAGAAAATCAGAGATCATTATCAAAAAGTGGGAAATCTACCATCACCCAGAGGCAAGGGGATAAAATGAAAAAAATGGATTCAATGAATCTTGTTCCATTCATTGATATTATGCTCGTTTTGCTTGTGATTGTGCTTACAAGTGCGACATTTGTCAATACTAGCAAAGTTCCTATCGACATCCCCAAATCTCAAGAAGAGGGCAAGGGGAGTCAAAAGATTGACAAAAAAGAGATTATTATCTCTATTGATAAGGGGGGGAAATTTTTTTGGGGGGATGAGCTTGTAGCATTCTCTACTCTAAGTTCAAGAGTGGCAGGACTTGACAAAAAAACCCAGATCATTTTAAAAGGGGATAAAAAAAGCGAGTTTGATGCTTTTGTGCAGGTGATGCAGCTCTTGCAAAAAAATAAGCTAGATGAAGTTTATATTTTGGTGCAAGATAAAGCAAAAAATCAGTAGAAAAAAGGCATAATTACACTTTTTGATTTTAAAAATGAAGGATTTTCGATGAAAAGAACTTATCAGCCACACAATACTCCACGCAAGAGAACACATGGTTTTCGTGTAAGAATGAAGACTAAAAATGGTAGAAAAGTTATCAATGCAAGAAGAGCAAAAGGTAGAAAAAGACTATCTGTGTAAGTAATGAGGACACTCAAAAACAAAGCAGAATTTGACTTTGTTTATAAAAATGGGCGGAGATATTATGGAGAGTTTTTCAATCTCTATGCCCTCAGTCTTTCTCATCGCTCTTTGCAAAACAAGACATTTTCTTACAAAGAGAAAAGGGTGTTTTCTCACTTTCTCCAATCTCCTCAAGATCTAGTTTTTGGCCTTAGTGTTTCAAAAAAGATAGGCAACTCCCCACAACGCAATCTTATCAAGCGTAGATTCCGTGCTTTTTGTCGCAAATATACAGGTTTATTTCCTCAAATGCTTGTAGTTTTTATGGCAAAAGAGGGTGTGCTTGGATTGCCCTATGCTCAGATAGAGAAGGAGATTTTGGAGTTTTTGCCCAAAGTCAAAGGAAAATCTAGTGAGAGTTGATGGGGTTTTTAAAAAATTTTTATGCAGATGTGTGAGGGGGTATCAGAAATTTATCTCTCCACTTACTCCCCCATCTTGTCGCTACTATCCGACTTGCTCTTCTTATTCTTTGATACTTTTTGAGCTAACTCCTAGTTTTTATGCCTTGTTTTTCTCTATAATAAGGATTTTTAAATGCAATCAATTCTTCAAAGGTGGATTTGATTATCCTTGTATTGGTATCACGCTAAGCAATATCTTGTATCATCCAATTAAAATTTCTTATTGGTTGATCCCTACAAAGAGCGTAAAGATCCCTTTGTTTGTTTGCAAGCCGATTAAAATTCGAGCCTATGTTATTAAGGAAAATTTATGAACCCAAACCAAAGCAATTCATTCTCAATGACACGAATGCTAGGAGCTGTGGCTTTGACATTTGTGTTTTTTAGTGCATACTCTTACTTTTTTCCTCAAGAAAAACCCGCACAAACAACAGAAAGCAAAAGTGCCCCAAACCCTCAAACTCAAGAGATCAAACAGATTTCATCTCCGGTATCCAAACAAGAAACTCCATTACTTAAGATTTCTTCCAAGGATTTTGAAATCGAGTTTGATTCTTTGGGGAGAGTGGCACAAGTTTATTTGAAAGACAAAAAATACGCCAAACCTGCAAGTGAGAATCTTTTTTCAAAACTTTTTGGCAAAAAACAAGAGAGCAAACCAATTGATAAAGTTCCATTGCTTGATAGCACGCTGATTCGACCACTTGAAGTGAGATTTGCCGATGAGGAAATCAACCAAAAAGCTTTCTCAACACCTTATAGCACTTCATCTTCCAATCTTGTGCTTTCAGATAAGCCTATTAGCTTTGAGCTTGTGCAAAATCTAGGCACTCAAACACTAAGCAAGCACATCACAATCTATCCAGATCTAAGCTATGAGATCAAAATCACTTCAAGCAATCCATCAAGTAAGTTTTTCCTCACTAATGGTGCAAGACCTATTGCAGATAGCGATGAGTATGCGTTTTTGGGAACAATTCTACAAAATGATGGGGCACTTGAAAAATTTGAAAAGAATGATGTAGAGGGTGTGGAGGTTTATAAAGATGTAACTTTCCTAGCTAGTGTGGATCGCTATTTTACAACCCTGCTTTATGAGAAGGATGGCAAGCTTGAGGTGTTGGTCGATGGCAAAATCCCTTCCCTTAGTCCCATTGGATTTGTTTCTATCCAAGGAAGCAAAGAGCTAGGAGGATATATAGGGGCAAAGAATTATCAAGAACTAAAGGCTCTCTATGCTCCACTTGGCGATGTCGTAGAATATGGGCTAATGACATTTTTTGCCAAACCGCTTTTCTTGCTTCTTGAGGTTTTACACAATCTTTGCGGAAATTGGGGTTGGGCGATTGTAATGCTTACAATCCTCGTGCGTGTAGCACTCTTCCCACTTAGCTATAAGGGAATGATAGGAATGCAAAAGCTCAAAGATCTAGCTCCGCAAATGAAGCAAATCCAAGCTCAATACAAAGACGATCCTCAAAAAATGCAAAAGCATATTATGGAGCTTTATAAGAAAAATGGTGCAAATCCACTAGGTGGATGTTTGCCTCTACTTCTTCAAATCCCTGTGTTTTTTGCAATCTATAAGGTGCTTTATTGTGCAGTGGAGCTAAAAGCTGAGCCGTGGATACTTTGGATTCATGATCTCTCTGTGATTGATCCTTACTATATCCTTCCTCTTGTAATGGGTGTAACAATGTATATCTCTCAAATTATGACACCTACGACTTATACCGATCCAATGCAAGAGAAAGTTTTCAAGCTCTTGCCACTCTTTTTTACAATTTTCTTCATTATTTTCCCATTCCCAGCAGGACTTGTTTTGTATTGGAGTGTCAATAACATCCTCTCAATTATTCAGCAGATGATTATCAACAGAATCGTTGCTAAACAAAAGGAAGCAAAAAAATGAAACGATTTAGTGCAGAAAGTATCCAAGAGGCTATCAGTAATGCCTCTATTTATTTTGGGTGTCCAAAGGAAGAGATAGAGTATGAAATCGCCGTCGAACCTTCAAGAGGGTTTTTGGGGATTGGGCGAAGAGATGGAGTGATTGTCGCTAGAAAAAGAGAGAAGAGCGAATCTAGCTTGCAAAACTCTTTTGAAACTCCCAAAGAAGCTCCACTCTCATCCATGCAAGAGGATTATGTGATTGATAAGTCTTGCTATACTCAAGGCGGGAACTGCACGCAGATTGAGGAAAATTTCTTTCAAGAGAGGTTGAGTCCTCAAGAGTTGTGTGAGCAAATTGCTCAAGAGATTGACTCGCTTTTTTCGCACCTGCCTTACAATATCAATCCCGCTAAGGTAAGAATAGAATCTGATGGTGTTGTGAATATTGAATTTAGTGGTGAGGATTGTGGACTTTTGATTGGTGAGAAAGGTTATCGTTATAGCTCAATCTATCATCTCTTAGCAATCTGGATTAAGAAAGAATATGGAATGGGGCTTAGACTTGAGATTGCCGATTTCCTCAAAAACAAAGAAAAAAGAATTGAAGAGTATTTAGAAGAGAACTATGAGCAAATCATCTCTCGCACATTCTTCCAATCTCGCACTTTTGATCCACTCACTGCAAGTATTGCTCTAAGAAGATTTCGTGAGGCAATTCCTGATAAATACATCATTATTAAGCAGGTTTCCGAGATTGAGAGTGTGATTTCTATCAATGAGTTTAGAACAAAATAACTCCACAATCACAGCGATTAGCACACCTCTAGGAGGTGGAGCTGTTGGGATTGTGCGAATGAGCGGAAGCAAAAGCCTTGAGATCATCAAAACCCTAAGCAAAAAATCCGACTTTACCCCACGCTATGCCACACTCACAACGCTTTATGATAGAGATAGCGAGCTTTTAGATGAAGTGATTGTGATTTATTTCAAAGCCCCTTATAGCTACACTAGAGAAGATGTGATAGAGATTCAATGCCATGGGGGAAATATGATGGTGAGAAGAATCTTAGAAGAAGTTTTACATCTTGGAGCAAGACTGGCAGAGAATGGGGAATTTACCAAAAGAGCATTTCTAAATGGCAGACTTGATCTCTCCCAAGCTCAAGCCGTAGCAAAACTTATCGAAGCCAAAAGTATCCAAGCTCAAAAGACATTGCTCAAACAGCTCAAAGGTGAGCTAAGCGTATTTGTAGAAGGTGCTAGAGAAAGCTTGTATGAAGTATTGGCTTATAGTGAGGTGATGATTGATTATAGCGAGGAGGATATTCCTGAGGATACTCTAAGTTTGCTTTTTGCAAAGATTGATGTGCTTTATGAGAGGCTTGAGAAGATTTTGCTTCACTCAAAAGCACGAGTAGGGATCTTTGAGGGGTTTTCTCTATGTATCGTGGGCAAACCCAATGTAGGCAAAAGCTCATTGCTCAATGCCTTGCTTTTGTATGATCGAGCAATTATTAGCAATATTGCAGGGACGACAAGAGATACGATTGAGGAGATTTTGAACATCGGAAGCACACAGGTAAGGCTTATTGACACTGCTGGAATACGAGAGAGTGAGGATGAGATAGAGAGCATAGGGATTGCAAGAAGTAAGGAAGCCATGGAGAAAAGCGATATTGTGCTAGCCGTGTTTGATAGCTCAAGGGAGTTTGACGAAGAGGATAAGAAAATCATAGAGCTTTTAGGCGAGCAAGGCGAGAAGAAAATCATCACTATTTTCAACAAATCTGACTTACCTCAAAAATCTCACAATACCTTGCCTTATCCCTCCTTTTCTCTCTCTGCTCAAAATAAAGAAATCGATGAGTTGATGAAGGCTTTGCAAGAAGTGCTAGAGGAGAGCGAGAGCAGTGAGATCATCCTCTCAAGTGCCAATCAGATTCAAAGTGTTGAGCAAACTCTAAAGTATCTGAGTGAGGCTAAAAAAATGCTAGATAATGGATGCTTAGAACTATTTTCTTACAATGTTAGAGATGCCATTGAGAGTATAGGCAAAATCACAAAACCCTATGATGGAGCAGATTTGCTCGATAAGATGTTTAGTGAGTTTTGTTTGGGGAAGTAGAAGAGAGAGAAAATAGGGGGAGAAGTTAGTTTCTTGTAAGGTTTTTTGTGATAGCAGATTCTTTAAGTCAAACACCTTTGCAATCTTTTAACTTTGCTAATCGCCTTGTATATATCAAACGCGATGATTTGCTTCATCCGCTTTTCTCTGGAAATAAAGCTAGGAAGTTTGCCTCACTTCTTAAGCAAGAGCTAAAGAGTAAAACGCTCATTAGCTATGGAGGCAATCAGAGCAATGCACTTCAAAGCCTCGCCTCACTCTCTTTGCTCAAAGACTGCAATCTTATCTACTTCACCACTCCTTTTTCAAAAGCTCTTTTGCAAGAGAGTGAGGGGAATTTTGCTTATGCACTCAAGAGTGGAGTGGTAGAGTTTAGAGAAACTCCCCATCCCCAAGAAGAATCTCAGAAGTATGCACTACAAAATCCTCAAGCCCTTTTCATCCCTCAAGGTGGGAGCGTGGAGCTAGCAATGGAGGGGATGAGAGAGCTAAGTGAAGAGCTAATGAAGCAGACTGGGGATTTAAAATCTCCTATCTTTTTTTACTCAAGTGGGATTGGCACTGCAAGTCTTACACTGGCACAATTTGATCTAGAAGTTTATACTGCCCTTGGGGCTGGGAAGCTAGAAGATTTACTTCAAAGATTTAGCCACTATCCCAAATCCCCAAAAGTGCTAGAAAGTGAGTTTCTTCTCCCCTTTGGCAAACCTCACACTAAGGTATGGGAGATGTATGAGTATTGGATGGGGCAGGGAGTGGAGTTTGATCTGCTCTATGATTGTTTGTTATGGATAAAGATAAAAGAAAACTTAGCAAGATTTGAGGATAGGGAGATTGTTTTTATCCACTCTGGGGGACTTATGGGGAATATCACACAAGAAAAAAGATATCGATTGAAAAATCTTTGTTAGCATTTTGCTTTTAGGAGGTGTTAATGCTATCAAAAGATATCGCTAAGTATTCAAAGATTCGTTATGAAGTGCGTGCGTATATGTGCTATCTCTTCTCACGCCATATCAAAAGCGGGGTGATTGCCCCTACACTGGAGCAAATCACACAAGAGCTTGAAAAAATCGCATTAGAGATTCAAGTCTTTGATGCAATGTATGTGCTAGATAGTGAGGGCAATCAAGTGCGAAAGCTTCATCAAGAGAGCTGTGATGTGAGAAAAGATTTGCCCAATTATGCAGATAGGGCATACTTCTATGAGTGCAAAAAAGAGGGTAGATGCACACTTACAGATCCTTATCCTAGCAAAAATGGAGGAAAACTTGTTGTTACAGCAAGTTATCCAATCTATAATGAAGCAGGAGAGCTTGTCTATATTGCCTGCATTGATGTAACGCTTGAAGAAGCAATCAAAATCGGAGCTCCTACAAAACTCTATGATGTTTTCTCTAAGATGTCGCATTTTGCTTATCTTGCTCTCTCTTTGATGCTTTTTTGCGTTTCAGCTTTGCTGTTTTTTCGAGGAGTAAATAGTTTTTGGAATGCGTTGGTGCATTTCAGCAAACTTGATATCAAAGAAGTGTTTGAAGCCACGATTTTGCTTACCCTCTCGCTAGCTATCGTGGATTTGGTCAAAGCTATCTTTGAAGAGGAAGTGCTAGGACGCAATACAGGCGAGAGCCACTATGCAATCCACAAAACAATGATCCGTTTCCTTGGCTCTATCATCATTGCTTTGGCGATTGAGGCGTTGATGCTGGTGTTTAAGTTTAGTATCATTGAACCTGAGAAGATTCAATACACGCTTTATCTCACAGGAGGAGTGGCACTCTTACTTTTGGGGCTTAGTGTGTATGTCAAGTTTGCTTATAGTGCTGTCAAAGATGATCGCAACTCAAGCAATGGTTGAAATCTTTATAGAAAAACACCACAGAGTAGGGGAGGAAAAACTCCCTTGCTTCTAGGGGTGGAATGATTTTGTCGCTTCCCCCCAAAAAAACATTGATCTTTACCCCACGCTTTGTAAGCTCTTCTAGCTCTTCACTCTTCCACTCAAAGTGCAATAACTCCTCTAGCTCTTCTAGTCTTCCTACTTTGAAGTATTTGGCATTGGGGTTGCCACAGAGGGCGAGAAAGTTTTGGACATAGTTTTGAGAATCTTTGCGAAATCCTAAAAGTTGCATTTTGAGAAATGCGGGGCTTTGGGTTTGGAAAAATGCAGGAGAGATGAGGTTTAGACTTTGGATCCTTTTGCCCTCTCTCACACTTTTTAGGGCGTATTTGAAAGCCTTGATCGCTCCATAGCTAAATCCTGTGAGGCTAAATTCATCTTGCTCTAAAGGCAGATGAGAAAAAATCTCACTCTCTCCCTCAAAACAAAATCCACTAAAGTAGAGCATTGAGCTTCTCAAAGCTTAAGCACTCATCTTTGAGCAAGACTTCTTGGATAAGCAAAAGCTCTTGATTGTAGGTTTGGAGAAATTCTTGACACTCTTTTTGGGCTTGGGATAGAAGATGCTCATCATTTTGAAAAAGTTTTTCTCCCATACCGTATTCAAGAGTGATTTTCTCACACCATTCTTTGGCTTTGGCTAGATCACTTTGTGTGCAGGTATAGCTTTGATTGTAGTGGAGTTTGAGGGCAGTGTAGCCGATGAGATATAGTCTTAAAAGATTGTAGGCTTGCTCTTGGCTTAGCATATCTTGCTTCTCCCACACGCTCTCATCTTCTTGCAAAGAGATTTTGACAAATTTGATATGGGACTTGAGGGCATAAAGAGCTTTGCTGGCTTGATAGAGGGAGAGGATTTTCTTTTGCTCAAGGCTGGGGGCAGGGGATTTTTTGAGTGAGAGGGTGAGCTTGGTTTTGGCTTTTTGCATATCACGCTCTTCTAGCACTTCTCGATTCTCCCTAAGCATAAGCAATCCTGCTTCATTCACAAGACTCTCAATCATCGCACCACTAAACCCTAAACATTCGCTAGAGAATTTGGGGATAGAGAAATTGTAGTTTTTGTTTTTAAGATAGAGAGCAAAGATCTCTTCCCTTTCCTTGGGTGAGGGGAGGTCAATGTAGATTTTTCTATCAAATCTCCCACTTCTTAGCAATGCTGGATCAAGCACACTAGCGTGATTTGTCGCACCAAAAATAATGAGATTAGAACTAGAGGCAAATCCATCCATTTCTGTGAGTAACTGGTTGAGCGTGCTTTCTCGCTCATCATTTCTGCCATTTCCTCTCTCTTTTCCCACAGAATCAATCTCATCAATGAAGATGATCGCACTTTGAGCTTCCTTGGCTTGAGAGAATAGCTCTTGAACCCTCTTAGCTCCTGAACCAACAAAGATTTGAGAGAAGCTACTGCCACTTTGATAAAAAAATGGCACACCAGCCTCGCTTGCTATAGCTTTTGCAAGCATAGTTTTTCCAACCCCAGGGGGGCCAACTAGAAGCACGCCTTTGGGCATTCTAAGTCCGAGTTTTTGGTATTTGCTTGGATTTTTAAGATAATCAAGGATTTCTTTTAGATCATTTTTGACCTCAGAGATTCCTGCTAGAGAATCAAGTGTTATAGATGAGGGAGTGATGGATGGAGTGATGAGCTCTTTTGAAGTTTTGGTTTCTTTTTTGGCAAGATGAGGGGAGGGGTTGGCAGTATGTGTGCGAGGGCAAAAAATCTTATGACGTAAAAGAAATAACACCACACAAGCAACAATCAAAAGAAAGGCAAGAAGCGTGTAAATAAGCCAATGGCTTTTTTGAGTAATAGGCGTATCGATTTTGTCTAATAGAGTGGAAGATTTGAGGATTTTGTAATTTTTATCTCCAATTTGGAAATACAAATAAGTTTCATCAATTTGAAAATTTCGTGCTTTTGAGATGAGGGTGCCAAACTCTTTTTGCCCCACAGTTTGAGAGTGATCTTTGAATGAGATGAATAGCACAATACACAAAAAGACTCCCACAAGAGAGATTCCCAAAATTAGTTTTTTCATCTTGTCTCCTTTAAAAGAGTTTGATTGCACTCTTGTAAGGTTTCGTATTTTGTGATTTTGAGCCATTGCTTGAGAGGATGAGTGGGGGTAAGGATTTTCATCTTGTTGTAGAATTGATCCAATCCCATTGCAACTCCATTTTCAAAACTTTCAATCAAAACCTCCAATGGCTGAGTTTGATTCTTCCTAAAATCGATATTTTTTTGAATAACAAGAGCTTTGATTTGGTGGAGCCGTTTCTTGGCAATTGCTCCATTGATGCGAGGCTTTAGAGTGCTAGATGGTGTGCCATCTCTTGGGCTATAAATAAAAGGGTGGATATGTGTTAGAGGCAAGAGTTTGAGATTTTCATGGGCTTCTCTCCATATCTCTTCACTTTCTCCAGGATGCCCTACGATATAATCACTTCCTATCGCAAACCCCTTAAGAGCGATTTTCTCAAGCAATGCCAGATCACTTTCAAAGCGATTGATTCGATTCATAATCTCTAGCATTGAGTTATGAGAGTATTGCAAGGCAATGTGAAGATGTTTTTCTAAAAACTCTTCACCTAAAAGTTCTAAAAACTCATCATCAATCTGACTAGGTTCAAGCGATCCAATGCGTATGCGTTTGATTCCTTGGATTTTAGAGATTGCCTTGATGAGCTTTGGCACAGAGGTTTGAGTATCTTTGCCATAGCTTCCCATATTTGTGCCAGTTAGCACGACTTCTTGCACTCCTTTTTGAGCCAGAAGTGAGATTTGTTTGAGGATAGAATCTTGAGGAAGACTTCTAGCCTTACCACGAGTGAAGGGGATAATACAGTAGCTACAAGCAAAATCACAGCCCTCTTGAATTTTGATAAATGCTCGGCTTTTGCCTACAAACTCACTTACAAGGGTTTTGTCAATATGAGTATCTTCATTTTCTGAAGTGAAGAAAAAGGGCTTGCTCTCTTGCAAGAGTGAGTTGATGTTTTCTTTGTGAGTATGATCAAAGATTCCATTTAGCAGTGGAGCAAACTCCTTGCCTTTGGTTTTGACTCCACAGCCAGTGAAGTAGAGTTTTTTGCCAGTTTTGCTCATTTTGTTTAGATAGTTTTTTACCCCACTATCCGCACCATTTGTTACACTGCAAGAGTTGATGATGATAATCTCTGCTTCACTTTCATTTTGCGTAACCTCAAAGTCTTTGAGGTTTTCTATCATAACTTGAGTGTCAAAGAGATTGGTGCGACATCCAAAAGTTTTAAAATACACTTTTGACTTCATGCTTTTCTTCACTGCTTTCTTGAGGATGATTTTCGTGAGTGTATCGCTCCCATACCCCATCACTTCCGGTATTGACGATTTTTGTAGTTGGGTAGGCGATTTTGATGTCATGCTCTTTTGCCAAAAGATCAATAATCTCAGCAGAAATATTGCTTCTGAGATTGAGGGTTGTGTATGCATTGCTTTGATACCAAATTGAGATTTTCATCCCATTGGGTTCGATCATATTAAATACTCTAGGCTCTAGGCTAATGCGTTTGATAGAGTAGCGTTCTTTGAGTTGCATCATTCTTTTTTTGCCAATCTCAATATGAGATTTTGAATGCTTGCGTGCCACTTCTGTTGCAATCTCAAGAGCTTTTTTGTGATTGCTATCAAATGTGATTGTAAAATCAATCCCATCCCATACCGTTGTCATCCCCCCATGTGTGTAGTTGGAGATGATAGTAGTGAAGATCATATTGTTTGGAATAAAGATGATTCTTCCTGCTCGGCGTGTTTCCATATAGGTGTTGAGCGTTACATCTTCTAAGAGAGTAATGCGTGTCATTGAAATATCCAAAATATCGCCAACATAGGTGGTATTATCTCGATGCACACGGATTCTATCCCCTACATGAAGTCCACCACCAATGATAATAACAAACCATCCCAAAAAGCTCATAAAAAGATCTCTCATAGCAAATGCCAAACCAGCAGACACAAATCCTAAGAATGTAACAAGATAAGTAATGTTATTGAGATAGCTAAGGAGTAAAACAATCGCAACAATAAAGATGTTTGCAAAATTGACAATTTTGTTTGCAATATAAAGTCGCTCTTGATCGAGGTATTTTCGCAATGCAAGTTTGATAGCTAGAGCAATGAAAATAATAGTAATACAAATGATTAGCACATAAATAGTTTTGATGATTTGTTTTTGGATTTGATCTTCAAGTTTGCTGATGATATCGTTTGTTTTTCTTGAATACACATCAAGAGAAGTTTCTAGGATACTTTGAGCAGATTCTAGTTCGATTTTTGTATTTTGAATCTTTTGGATCTCATCTAAAAGCACTGGATGATTTTCTTTGCTTTCAAGTTTGAGAAGTGAATTTAGAAGAGTTTTTTTCTCTTGAAGAATATTGATGGTTTCTTTGAGGGTGACGAGATTATTGCTTAGGGTTTTTTCTTGCATTTTGATTTGTTTGATGAAATCCTTTGCTCCCAAGATTGCTATGGGATTTGTAACTGATGGAGTTTTTTCAATATCTTTGATTTCTGTGAGTTCTTTGTAGGGGTTTTCTTCTGTATCACCAAAGAAGCTTTTTTGTCGTTGCAAAGTTTCTAGCCTGTTGTTGAGGATTTGGAGCTGTTCGGAATTTTTGGTTGTAGGTTTTACTCGCTTGATTTGCCACTCTAAAGCTTTGATTTGGTTGGTGATGGAGATGTATTTTGCATAGTTGTTGTATTTGCGTATCCAAACATTTTGATCTGCACTGAGTTTGCTCTCAAGGATGGAAAGCTCACTTTTGATTGATTTGATTTGTTCTTGAATCTCTTCTTTTTGTTCTCCTAGAAGTATTGTAAAAAATACGATTGTAGATAAGAAGATTTTTTTCATTTAAACTCCCTTAAAACAGCCATAATCTCCTCACGCTCAGGATAAGCGAACTCATAACTTCCAATTGTTTTTGGAAGTATAAATTTAATTTTGTGATTTTGAGTCTTTTTATCCAAAAAAAGTGCTTGAAAAAATCGTTCTTCATTATTGATGGTGTAGTGTGTAGGTAGGGAGTAGATAGAGAGCAGATCAATCACTTCTTGAGAAGAAGAAAAACCATTAAGAGAGTGAGCAAGTGCATTTGCCATAACCATCCCCATACTTACTGCCTCACCGTGCAGATAGGTTTTATACTCTCCTTCTTGCTCGATAATATGCCCAAAGGTATGTCCATAATTGAGTGAAGCTCTAAGAGAGTTCTCTCTCTCATCTTGCTCTACAATACGAGCTTTGAGCGATACACTTGTATAAATCACTTCTTCTAGATTCTTCTCTAACCATTGGGGTGAGAAAAGAGAGGAGAACGAGTGATCAAAGCAGATTGCCATCTTGATCACTTCTGCTAATCCAGCATGAAATTCTCTTTGAGGAAGAGTAGAGAGGAAAGAGGGGGAGATAAAAACTTTTGAGGGTTGATAGAAGAGTCCGATGAGATTTTTTCCTTGAGGGGAGTTGATCCCTGTTTTACCTCCCACGCTTGCATCTACCTGGGCTAGCAGAGTGGTTGGGATAGAATAAAACTCAATCCCTCTCATATATAGCCCACTTGCTAGACCTACAATATCACTCACCACTCCACCACCTAAAGCAATCATGACACTTTTTCTATCAAGCTTGCAAGTCAGGGCGTATTCAAGTAGGGAGAAAAGCTCTTGGGCATTTTTGCTCTCTTCTCCACTTGGAAGGATATAGCTAAAAATACTTGGGGCTTTGATGATTGAGGTGAGGTTTTGCAAATATAAGGGGGAAACAACGCTATCGCTTACAATAAGCACACTCCCCTCACACTCAATAGAACTTGGAAGAGAGAAGTGGATGTGTGAGTTGTGAAGATCAATGGTTTTCATGGGGGATGGGGATATAGATTTGAGGGAATTTGTGCATATCTGCACTTAAGCGTGTGCTATCTGTGGAAGCAAGTTTTGTGATAGAAGAGAAAGTGATCGTATCGACAAAAGGCAAAAGTTGAAGAGCAGGGGCTTGAAGCTCTTGAAGATAGAGAATGGGGTTTTTACTGCTAGATTGAGTATGTTTGATGGGGAGATTGAAGACTTGAGCGATTGTTTTAAAATCTTCAAAACACTGTGTATGAAAACTCTCATCTACATCATAATCATAAGCTTCAAACTCAATTCCTAGCTGTGAGGTAATATCCAAAGCGACTGAAGCGATATTTTCTATTTCATGCTCCCCTAGAAAAACTAGAGAGTTTTTGCATTCCCAAATTGAAGTTTGTGCAGTTTTGAAAATAGGGATGGAAATCTCATAGAGTTTGGTTTTGGATTCTTCAAAGAGCTTGTAGTTTAGGACTGCTAGACCAATTCTTTTGGCTTTATCAAGCTCAATAACTTCTTCTAAGCTGTGATTATCATAGTCTATGATGCAGTGGATTTTTTCATCTTGGATATTTTTGAGATGAGAGATAAGCTCAAAACTTCTTGGGTGCAAGAGAGTGATATGGAGTTGGTTTGAGTTGAGTTTTTGGTGCAAGAATAGGGCTTCATCCAGATCTTTTAAGATTTCATTCTCGCTTAAAATCTCTTCATCAAGATATAAGAACAAATCCTTTCCAAAGGGCATGGGGAATTGTCCCAAAGAGTTGGTAATCTGTCGATAGATATTTCCCAAAATCACAGGATCCCCAATAGCCAGTAGCTTGTCGTTGGGTTGAATACTTAGAGAGTAAGAACTCAGCAAGAGATTGTTTTTGCGATAGATTCCGACGATTTTCCAATCCTTTTGTGCGATAGAGCCAATCTGGCGATGGCAATATACACTGCCACTGGGGACTAAAATCTCAACAATCTCTCCCTTCCCCAATCCAAAATCTTGAATACTCATCGGAGCATTGGGCAGAAGAGTAAGAAGCTTGTTGCTTACAACAGATGGGGTAAAGATCTCTTCTAAAAGCTCATCTTGGGATTGCAAAGAGATCTCAGTATTGAGCGTGATTGGAGTTTTGGGAAAAAGAGAGCGAAGGAGTTCATAAATCTCTTTTCTTTCCTCAAAGCAAGGGTGAATGAGAAAAAACTGATCAAACTCTCCTGCAAAAGCTTTTTGGAGTTTATAGCTAGAAGTGGGATCAGCGTGAAAAAACTTGAAATTATCTGGAGATGTTTGAGGAATAAGCATTGGATCTTGAGTGATGATTGTGTAGTAGTTTGCACTATGGTATTGATGAAGAATCTTTTCCAAAAAACTCTCAGCAGTTTTTCCATTCAAAATAAGCCCAATTTTTTTCATATTTGCCTAAAACCCTTTGGGAATGAAGTTTGTAAAAAGATAGAATTATACAAAATAAAGTAAAAGGAAATTGATGAGGTTTGAAGTCCAAAATCAAGATAAAAATGCAAGAGCAGGTAAGCTCACACTTTCCCATGGTGAGGTTTTGACTCCTATTTTTATGCCTGTGGGCACTCAAGGAGTGATCAAGGGGTTGGATTATCTTGATGTTCAAAATCACTTAGAAGCAAAGATTATTCTAGGCAACACCTATCATCTATATCTGCGTGTAGGGATTGAGAAAATGAAGGCATTGGGGGGATTGCATAAATTTAGCGGATATAGTGGGAATTTTCTAACTGATAGTGGGGGATTCCAAGCTTTTAGCTTGGCAGGGAAAAGGAGAGAGGAGGGGATAGAATTCTCCTCTCATATTGATGGCTCAAAGCATTTTTTTACTCCAGAGAAAGTGCTAGATATCGAGTATGCTCTCAATAGCGATATTATGATGATATTAGATGATCTTGTTGGGCTTCCTGCAAGCGAGGAGAGAATCTTGCAATCTATCGAGCGAACTACACGCTGGGCAAAGCAAAGCCTTGATTATCACGCATTGCAAAAATCTCAAGGCAAGGCACAGACTAATAATATCTTTGCAATTGTTCAAGGTGGAACGGATGAGCGATATAG
>DSTMD04001__coassemble_583_pt1 | contig 19559 bp, 14 predicted proteins | sample DSTMD04001__metabat2_low_PE_002 | metagenome-assembled genome bin DSTMD04001 | reverse complement strand
CGGCAAGACAATTGATGAGGCAATGGTAGCCATAGAGCAGAACAACCCCTCACTCAAAGGTGTTCTCCCCAAAGTCTATGCCAAAGACAACTTGGATAGCAAATCCCTTGGAGCCTTGCTTGATCTCATCGCCAACATTGCACTTGAGAAAAGCAAAGAAGAGAGTGCAGATGTGCTTGGGCGTGTGTTTGAGTTTTTCTTAGGAGAGTTTGCACTTGCAGAGGGAAAACAAGGAGGGCAATTCTACACACCCAAAAGTGTCGTAGAGCTTCTAGTAAGTATGCTAGAGCCTTATAAGGGAAGAGTGTTTGACCCTTGTTGTGGAAGTGGGGGAATGTTTGTGCAAAGCGAGAGATTTATCAAAGAGCATCAAGGCAGAATCGACTCTATCTCAATCTACGGACAAGAGAGTAACCAAACCACTTGGCGACTTGCTAAGATGAATCTAGCCATAGCTAAAATTGATTCGGCTCAAGTGAAATGGAATGCTGAGGGTTCATTTCTCCAAGACGCTCACCCTGACCTCAAAGCTGACTTCATCATCGCAAATCCACCTTTTAACGATTCGGATTGGAGTGGAGAACTTCTCAAAGAGGATAAACGCTGGAAGTATGGAATCCCCCCTGAGGGTAATGCCAACTATGCGTGGATACAGCATTTTATCCACCATCTCTCCCCCATCAATGGTGTAGCAGGATTTGTCCTAGCCAAAGGAAGCCTCACAAGCAATACAGCAGGAGAGGGAGAAATCCGAAAAGCCCTTATAGAAGACAATCTCATCGAGTGTATTGTCAATCTCCCTGCAAAACTTTTCTTAAACACCCAAATCCCTGCGTGTCTTTGGTTTGTGCGTCGTGGTAGAAAAAAGTCTCAGACACTATTCATCGATGCACGCAATCTAGGAGAACCTATCAATCGCAAAAACAAAATCCTCCCACCCTCTCACATCGCCCAAATCGCTGACACCTATCACAAATGGTTAAGAGATGAGGGCTATGAGGACATCACAGGGTTTTGCAAAAGTGCAAGTTTGGAGGAAATCCGCTCACTTGAGCATACCCTCACACCTGGGCAATATGTGGGGCGTAGCGAGAGCGAGGAAAACTTTGACTTCAAAAGCGAGTTTGCACGCCTAAAGGCTGAGCTAGAAGAGCAGATGAGAGAGGAAGTCATCCTCAATGAGCGAATCCGCAAGAGTTTGGAAAAGATAGAAAAGGAGATAAGATGAGTCCTTCACTTAGATTCCAACAACGCTTTGAGCATTTTCAAAGAGCCTATCTCAACCTTGAAGAGGTTGTCAATATGGGGCGAGATGATTTCTCAAACCTTGAAAAAGAAGGCATTATCCAACGCTTTGAAGTGCTGATTGAATTGTGCTGGAAGGTCATCAAAGACTTTTTAGAAAGTGAGGGATTCACCCCCAAAAGCCCCAAAGAGTGCATACGCCAAGCCTACACCTATGGACTGATAAACAACCCTGAAGAATGGCTTCAAGCCCTAGAGAGGAGAAATATCACAAGCCACACCTACGATAGCAAGCTCCTAGATGAGAATGTAGAATACATCCTCTCTGGTTTCTCTCTCTTAGCACAAAACCTCTATCTCTCCCTCAAAGCCAAACTATGAATCTACACTCCAAACACCTTAAAACCCTGCAAATACTATTTGCCAAGCACCCCTCTATCAAAGAAGCCCTACTCTTTGGCTCAAGGGCTCTAGGCACTCACAAGGAAAGCTCCGATATTGACATCGCTCTCAAAGGCGACATCACCCCCACCTTGCTCGCACATCTCAAAGAGGAGCTAGAAGACTCCACGCTCCCCTACTTCTGCGATATCCTCGACTATGAGAGAGCACCCCAAGAGCTAAGAGAGCATATCGACACCCACGCCCTCACACTCTATAAGAGAGAGGAAGAGTGGCAAGAAGTGAGATTGGGGGATGTGGCAACGCGAATGACCTCAGGAGGAACACCTCCAACAACAGATGAAAAAAACTATAATGGAGAGATTCCTTGGCTCAACACCAAAGAGGTAAAAAACTGCAGAATCTACAAAACCGAAAAAACAATTAGTGATTTGGGACTTAAAAATTCATCAGCAAAATGGATTGAAAAAGATTCGATCATTGTAGCAATGTATGGAGCAACAGCAGGAAAAGTCGCAATCAACAAAATACCCCTCACAACAAATCAGGCTTGTTGCAATATTACGATTAACCCTTTCAAGGCAGATTATCGTTTTGTTTATTACTCACTTTTGAAACAATATGAACGCCTTACTGCTCTTGCCTCAGGTGCGGCACAACAAAATCTTAATGTTTCAACAATATCTAATCTTACAATCCCTCTTCCACCCCTAGAGCGACAAAAAGAAATCGCAGAGATTCTCAGTAGTTTTGATGACAAAATCGACTTCCTCCACCGACAAAATCGCACCCTAGAATCCCTCGCCCAAACCCTCTTCCATCATTACTTCATTGAAAATACAAAAGAAGAATGGGAAAAAAAACCTTTTTCTGAGCTTGTCGCAATCACTAGTGGAAAAGCGCTACCAAAAGGAAGTTTTGATGAAAATGGGCAATACGAGGTGCTTGGAGCAAATGGTTGTATTGGAAGAAGCAATGAATATAATCACGATTCCAAGCTCATCTATACAGGCAGAGTAGGAACTCTTGGAAAGATTTTTTCAATCAACCCTGCACAAAAAGTTTGGCTCTCGGATAACACCCTAATCATTCACCCAAAAGAGTATTTTTTCTATATTTTTTATCTAATGCAAACCTTTAAACTTGAGAATCTAAATGCAGGAAGCACACAACCATTGCTTAGACAAGGTGATTTAAAAAATATTCAAGTTAAAATACCACCCAAAGAAATTCTTACAATATTTGAGGAGTATGTTAATATTTTACAGAATAAAAAATCTCGCAATGAGACTAAAATTTTTTCTTTGGAATTATTTAAAAAACAAGTTGCGAGTTTTTATCTTTAGGGACAATATGATAGAATCAAGCTTTTCTACTAGCAATCAATTTTTAGATATCTTTGAACATCTTGATCAGCATAAAATCGGAAAATACGGAAAAACAACGCTAAATATATTCTGCCTCAGAATCAATGCAAACGATTTTGAAATCCAATTATTAAAAAAAATTTTAAGAAATGCAATTGTTTATTATGCTCTATCACGAAAAACTATACAAGAATATGAAAGTGAAAAAAAATGGGGAGATCTTTTTTGCGATGCAAAAGAAAAGTTTATTAATAACAATAACAAACATGGTGAGCTGGGTGAGCTACTTCTTTACTCTTTTCTAGAAACACATCTACAAGCTCCGAAAATCCTCTCAAAACTTGAGCTAAAAACCTCGACTAATATGTATATAAACGGATCCGATGGTATACACCTGCTCAAACTTGATGACAAAAATTACCAACTTATCTTCGGCGAATCAAAAGTCTACAAAAGTCTTGCCGAGGCAATAAGTGACGCCTTTACCTCTATATCCGAATTTAAAACAGAAACAAATCAAAAAGGTAACCCCAAAAGTGGTATCAACTATGAAAAAAGCCTTATTTCTAATAATATACTAAAAGAAGCCTACTCATCAGAAGATGAAAAATTACTTCGTGGCATTATTTATCCTCAAAAAGATAGAGATTTTTATGTCGACGATGCTTTCGGTATTTTTATTGGATTTGAAGAAACATTTAAGAAGCTTGACAAAGGAAAACCCAATATCCAGTATCGAGAAGAAGCTTATCAGTGCATCAGACAAAGAGTTCAAAATGTATTAGCTGACATAGAAAAATATATTCTGAAACATAACCTTATAATGCACAATTTTTATTTGTATCTTGTCCCATTGCCAAACTTTGATCGATTAAAGGAGATAGAGCCTTGGAACTCATAGACAAGTTTGCAAATGAAGCACTTTCCGATCCTTATTTTCATGAGCTTTTTCTAAAAGCAGAAAAACTTCAGTCTGACTTTTTCTTCAAAAAAGAAGAAGCATTATTAGACGAAAGAGATTTTACACATTTGCTACGATTCGCAGACATCCTTTCTCACGCTCAAGGAGATGACGGGAAAAACAAAGCATACAAGATCATAAGCCTCCTTTTTGATTGTTACAAGCAAAATCCTACTTTTATTTTTTTTGCAAAGTCTGTTTTACTGCATTTGGGAAACTTTCCTGCCCTCCAACTTGTGGAAAATACATCCGATCTACAAGTGAAACTCCCTCTTGACAAAAGATTTGAAAGAATTTTCAAAGAAGAGATTAACAAATCTCCCAAGGATGGCTATATTTTTACAGATAGTCAAAAACAAATTTTTAAACAACTAAAACAAAGTGATAGCTTTAGTTTCTCAGCGCCAACATCGCTTGGAAAATCATTCATTATTCAATCCTATATTTTATATCTAAGAAAAAATAATTACCGACACAATTCTGTGATTTTGGTTCCGTCGCGAGCTCTCATTAGCCAATGCATTAGCGATTTAAGGGACATTTTTAAAGATGATGATAATTATGTGATTTTAGATCATCCAACTATTCCAGAAATAGTAAAAAAGAACAAAAGTAGATATATTTTTGTTTTTACTCCAGAAAGACTTTCGTCATATCTTGCAAATCATGAAAATCCAAAAATTGACTATCTTTTTATTGATGAGGCACACAAGCTTGTTTCCAATAACGATTCAAGGAGTCCAATATACTATCATGCAATTCTGCAAGCACAAAAGAAAGGTGCAAAACTCTTTTTCTCGTCACCAAACTCTAAAAACCCAGAAGTCTTTCTTGAAATATTTGAACAAAACTCTACAAACTCTATCGCAATTAACACCTCGCCTGTTGCGCAAAATAGATATTTCTTAAATTTAGAAACAAAAAAGTTTTTCATGTTTTCTGACATTGGAAATCAACGCATAGACTATGACTTAAACACATCGAAAGACTTCTTTTTCTGGTTAGATTTTTTAGGGAAAGACAATGCAAACATTATCTATTGCGGTGCCAAAAATACAGCCATAGACAAGGCGTTCGAATTTGCAAAGTCTAGAAAAACAAAGAATTCCGAAAAAATCAATGAAGTCAAAGAAATAATTAAAGATTTTTTGCACAAAGACTATTTTTTAATTGATTGTCTAGACAAGGGCGTGGCATTCCATTTTGGCGATCTGCCACAACTCATTAGAAAAAAGATTGAGAAACTTTTTGCCGAAAGAGAGATAGATTATTTATTTTGCACCTCGACACTCTTGGAGGGGGTTAATCTCCCAACCAAAAACATATTCATCCTAAGTAATAAGATTGGCACTAGGAATTTTGACGACATGGATTTTTGGAACCTTGCTGGACGAGCGGGAAGATTAACAAAAGAGCTCTCTGGGAATATTGTTTGTGTTGCCGACAAAGAGAAGAATGCATGGGATGATAAAAATATCATCATGCTTGAGCAAAAAGACATCAAGCCACTTCAATCACAGGTTATGGATGGAAAAGCAAATTTTTATAAAAATCTAGGAAACTCGTTAATGGGTGAAAGTTTTACCAGAAAAGACCCCTCACAAGCCCAAAAAGACATATGGAATTATTACGCAAATCTTGCATTAATCTACGAATGTAAAAAAGAAGAATCTGTTCTTCAAAAAAATCTTAAAGAAAAAAATCAACAAGCTTGGGAATTTCTAGTACAGCAATCAAGCCAAATCATTGTGCCAAATCATATACTTTCAAAATCACCAACAATCAAAGCTTGTTATCAAAATGAAATTTTAATAAGTGATCAATTCCTTCCTCTTCCAAGTGAATTTGATTACGAGAAAGTTCTTGAAGTTTTAATAATGCTCTCAAAAGCCTACAATTGGGCGTCTGAAGAAAGTGGAGGCAAAAATCCTCTATTGAGGCAAGAGGGGAGTTTAAAATACTATGCTTATATAATGCACAATTGGATGAAAACCACATCTTTAAAGAAAATGATTGAGAAAAAGATTAAATATCATCAAGAAAATGAAGGTTTTGTCTTTAATCAATTGTCATGCATATTCAACAAAAACAACAAAGCTCACATCAACCATGTTGTCAACACATTGATTTTTGATATTGAACATAAACTTAGATTTAAAATTAAAAACTATTTTGAGAACTATAGCCTTTTGATGATAGAAAAATATGGAGAAAAGCAGTCTGGAGTAAATTGGTCTGATTTTTTAGAGTATGGCACCAATAACTACAAGATTATTGATTTGCAAAATCTTGGTATTACAAGGCATCTAGCAAAATATATTGCTGAGTTTCATGCTGATTGTCTTCAATATCAAAACAATGTTCTTGTCGATATTGATAAAGAAAAAATTTTGGATGCCTTGCTGATAAAACAACAAAATTCCGCAATGGATGCAAAAATCCTGTTCTCAGAATTTAAAGAGTGGCTAAATGGGAGTCTAAAATCTTGCTAGACAAAAATTTCATTTTTTCCTATACAATATCCTCTTTATTTTTTCTTAATCCCTTATTTTGTTTCTCCTAAGGAGCTATTTTGAGTGATACCACCCTTGCAGAATCTGATGTCGAATCTTATGCCCTAGAGATACTCCAAGAGCTAGGTTATACCTACCTGCCCTCCTCTGTTCTCACTCGCAAGAGTGATGAAGCCTTTTTGCTCTCTAGACTTGAGGATTCCTTGCACCGACTCAATCCCACTCATTCTCCTAGCTGTATTTCTCAAGCCCTCACCCAGATTTGCACACTTCATCTAGGCGATTTGCTTGCGGATAATCAAGCTTTCCACTCTTTGCTGTGTGATGGGGTGAAAATCACTCATCAAATCGATGGAGAAAATCGTGGGGATATCCTCTCACTCATCGACTTTGACAACCCACTCAACAACGACTTTGTCGTAACTTCTCAATTCACCTTTACCCAATCCCACCATACCAAACGCCCTGATATCGTGATTTTCATCAATGGTTTGCCACTCATTATCATTGAGCTAAAAGATCCTACCGATGAGAATGCCACCTTGCACTCTGCCTACAAGCAGATTACTACCTATACCTCACTCATTCCCTCGCTTTTTGCCTCAAATGCCTTTTGTATCATCTCTGATGGTTGCTCTGCCAAAGTCGGAACGATTAGTGCGGATTATTCACGATATATGACTTGGAAAGCCCCACACCTCACCACCCCAAGCACAGAGCTTCATACTTTGCTCACCTCGATGCTCACCCCTAGCACTCTGCTAGATATTTTGAGATTTTTTATCGTGTTTGAACGCTCCTACGACCCTAGAAGTGGTGCATACTCACTCATCAAAAAACTTGCTTCCTATCATCAATACTACGCCGTGAACAAAGCCATAGAGCAAGTGCGAAAAGCAAGTGCCAAGGGAGGGGATCACAAAGGAGGAGTAGTCTGGCACACCCAAGGCAGTGGGAAAAGCCTCTCTATGGTGTTTTTCTCTGCCAAAGCGATTTTTGAGTTTGACAATCCCACACTTCTCATCATCACAGACCGCAACGACTTAGATGATCAACTTTTCTCCACCTTTGCCTCTTCTAGCTCACTACTGCGACAGACTCCACACCAAGCCCAAAGCCGTGATGAGCTCTCCTCGCTTTTGAGAGTTGCAGGAGGGGGTGTGATTTTTAGCACGATTCAAAAGTTCCAACCCCAAGAGGGGAATGTCTATGAAACCCTCTCTTTACGCTCCAATATCATTGTGATTGCTGATGAGGCACATCGCACACAGTATGGATTCCAAGCAAAGATTACAGAGAGAGTGAATGCGTGTGGGGAAGTGGAGCAACACCTAGTCTATGGCTTTGCCAAATATCTTAGAGATGCCCTGCCAAATGCGACTTATTTAGGATTTACAGGCACGCCCATTGAGAGGGGCGATAGAAGTACACCTGAAGTTTTTGGGGATTATATCGACATCTATAATATCGCTCAAGCCATAGAGGATGGCGCCACCGTGCCAATCCACTATGAAAGCCGACTTGTCAAAATCAATCTAAGCGATGAGGGAAGAAAGCTAGTAAGAGAGCTTGATGAGGAGCTAGAGAGCCTAGAAGATTCTGCAAAACTCAAAACCAAAAATACACGACTTGAAGCGATTTTGGGCACACAAGATAGGATAGATAAAATCGCTCAAGATATCCTCTCTCACTTCCACGCACGCCAAAGCGTGATGAAAGGCAAGGGAATGATTGTCTGCCTTAGTCGCAAAATCGCAGTAGAGCTTTATGATGCGATTGTGAGGATTTATCCGCATTGGCATAGCGATGAGCTCACTCAAGGTAAAATCAAAGTCGTAATGACAGCGGATAGCTCCGATGGAGAAGCCCTAGCACGACATCACACCACCAAATCCCAAAGACAGCTTCTAGCCCAAAGGGTAAAAGACATCAATGATGAGCTAGAGCTTGTCATCGTCAGAGATATGTGGCTTACAGGATTTGATGCACCCATTATGCATACACTCTACATCGATAAGCCTATGAAAGGGCACAATCTGATGCAAGCCATTGCGCGTGTCAATCGAGTTTATAAAGACAAGCAAAATGGATTGATTGTGGACTATATCGGAATCACAAGTGATCTTAAAGAAGCCATAGATTTTTATAGTAGCAGTGGCGGAGGAAGAATCGCACAAGATAAAAGTGAGGCGATTAAGATCATGAAAGAAGAGTTTGAAGTGGTCGAATCCTTGATGAGTGGCTTCCCTTATCGTGAATATTTCACCCTTGATGTAGGCAAGAAGCTACTTTTCTTACTTGATGCTCAAGAGTATATTCTTGGCTTAGAAAATGGTAAAAAGCGATTTTGTGATAGCGTGGCTAGACTTTCTCAGGCTTTTGCGATGGTTGTCCCAAGTGAGGAGGCGATGAAAATCAAAGATGAAGTCGCCATATTTCAAGCACTCAAAGCAAGACTTCAGAAGTTTGAACGCATTGAGGGCAAGAGTCTTGAAGAGCTAGAAACCCTTATCGCCCAAATCGTCAATGAAGCCATTGTCAGCGAGGAAGTAGTCGATATCTTTGATGCAAGCGGGATAAAAAAGCCTGATATTTCTATCCTCTCAGATGAGTTTTTGCTAGAAGTGAAAAATATGAAACACAAAAACACAGCACTTGAACTTCTAAAAAAGCTCTTAAATGATGAAATCAAATCTCGCTCTGCTCTAAACCCAATCCAAAGTCAAAGTCTAATGAAAATGCTTGAAGAGAGTATCCGCAAATATCAAAACAAGCTTCTCACTTCTGTTGAAATCATTGATGAGCTCATCGCTCTAAGCAAAGAAATCAAAGCTTGTGATAGTGAAGCACTGGATATGAAGCTTGATGAATACGAATATGCCTTTTATACCGCAGTGGCTGACAATGGGAGTGCAAGAGAGCTGATGGAGAAAGATACGCTCAGAGAGTTAGCCGTAGTGTTGGCTCAAAGTGTGAGGGAAAATGCAAGTATTGATTGGACGATCAAAGAGAGTGTGAGAGCAAAGCTTAGAATCAATGTCAAAAAGATTTTGAGAAAATATGGCTATCCACCCAATATGGCAGAACTTGCCACAGACAATGTCATCAAACAAGCCGAAATCATTGCCAAAGAGATTCAAAACTCCTAAACAAGTGCAGAGCCAATTCTTAGCATATTTGCCCCACAAGAAATAGCCAACTCATAGTCTCCACTCATCCCCATAGAAAGGGTTTTGGCATTGGGGAGTGAATCAAAGATATTTTTGGTAATCTCAAAACTTTTAGCTATGACTTTTTCATCCTCGCTATGAGCTCCAATACTCATCACGCCCTCAAGCAAGAGATTGGGGCAGCTCTCTTTGATGGCTAGATAGATTTCTTTTGCCTCATTAGGATCTACCCCACTTTTGCTCTCTTCTCTTGCAGAATTGATTTGGAGCAAGGCTCTTTGGGTTTTACCCTCACGCTCAAGGCGTTGTTGAACTGCAAGAGCAAGTTTGAGGCTATCAATGGAGTGGATAAGAGCAGGAGCAAGAGAGATGATGGCATTGATTTTGTTCTCTTGAATTGTTCCGATGAGATGCCACTCTAGTGGATAGTTTTCAAGCTCTGCACTTTTGGCTTTGAGATCTTGGACTTTATTCTCTCCAAACGCCCTTTGTCCGCCATTATAAAGATCAATGATTTGAGCAATATCCCAATACTTAGATACTGCTACAAGTTTGATTACCTGATGGCGAGAATAAGCAATCCTAGCTTTCTCAATCTTTGCAATCACTTCTTGTAGATGATTCATTCCTCCTCCTTAGGGCAAGATTCGATTGATGTCATTATAAAGTCCCAACATCATCAATCCTAGCAGTATCGCCCACCCTCCAAGTGTGAGATAGTAGAGAACATTGGGTGTTGGATGTTTTCTAAAGATCATTTCATAGAGATTAAAAATGATATGCCCTCCATCAAGTGCAGGGATTGGCAAGAGGTTGAGGATGCCAAGATTGATAGAGAGCAAAGCCACAAGAAGAGCGAAGCTCACCCATCCACTCTGACTTGCCTTATGCATGACTTGAACGATTGAAATAACCCCTCCTACCTCGCTTGTTGGCACAACACCTACAATCAACTTTTTGATCCCCTCAAAGATAAAAAGACTATTCTCATAAGTATTTTTCACCCCGCTCTTAAGTGCGTCCCAAACACCAAAATACACACTCCCAAACTCTCCTTTTGCCCCCACGCCAATCACATAATGCGTCTTACTCTCTCCAAAGAGGTTTTTTCCCTCTATCTCTTTGGGTTTGAGTGAGAGCTGAAATGTTTCCTCTCCTCTTTGAATCTTCAAAGACAAAACGGAAGAAGAGGAAATGATCTCTGCCATCTCTCCCCAAGTCTGAACGCTTTCTCCATTGATACTAAGCACTCTATCTCCACTTTTTAGTCCTGCTTTACTTGCTGGATAGTCTGCCTTGATTTCTCCAAGCACAGGGAGAAGAACTTGCTTATCCCCATAAGAGAGTGAAGCATAGATCAAAAATGCCAAAAGGATATTAAACATTGGCCCAGCAAAAAGAATACAAATCCGCTTCCATGGGGCTTTTGAAGTATAGCTATCAGCCTCACTGCTCTGCTCTAATCGATCGCTATCGCTTTGCCCCTTCATTTTTACATATCCTCCTAGAGGAATAAGCGAGAGAGCATATTCTGTATTTCCATAGGTTTTTTTCAAAAGCTTTTTTCCAAACCCTATACTAAAAACTTCAACCTTCACTCCAAAAGCTCTAGCTACTAGGAAATGACCTAATTCATGAAAAAATATCAAAAAAGAGAGTGCAAGAAGTGGGAGAAAAAAACTCATCTAAAAGCTCTTGAAATACTGTCTGACATAATCAAAACCAGAGATGATTGTCAAAGCCACAGCAAACCAAAGGAAAAATTGATTCCAAAAAGGAGGTAAAACATTGGTGATCAAGCACCCTATCGCCCAATACTGCGATACAGATTTAATTTTTCCTAGCATATTTGCAGCAATATTGACATTGGAGTTTGCCACTACAACTCTAAGTCCAGTGATAAAAAACTCACGAGAGAAGATAAGAAATACTGCCCAGGGATTGGCAATCTTTGCCACAATCAGGGCGATGAATGCTCCAAGAACCAACATCTTGTCTGCCAAAGGATCAAAAACCTCTCCAAAACGACTTTGGAGTGCGTATTTTCGAGCTAAAAATCCATCAAAAAAGTCAGTTACACAAGCGAAAAAAAACATTCCACAAGCAAAAATCCTCACATAGAGATTTTGCATATCTGCATACAAAATCACTGCCATAATCAAAATCGAGAGGAAAATCCTCAAGAAAGTGAGAATATTTGGGATATTTTTCATCTAATACTCATTACTTAAATGTAGTTCCCCCATCAATGACAATCGTCTGACCTGTAAGCCATCCACTCTGGCTCTCATCACACAAGAAATAACAAGCTCCTGCCAAGTCTTCAGGTTTCCCCATTCTTTTGAGCGGAGATTCTTCTTCTACCTTTGCCTTGACCTCATCATAATCAGGGAAAGCTTTGAGTGCATCAGTGTCAATTGGCCCACCACTTACTGCATTAACACGGATTCCAAACTCTCCAAGCTCGGTTGCAGCATATTTCACTATCGTTTCTACTGCATTTTTGCTATTTCCATGTCCTGCATAATTTGGCATATACACCAAATTCCCTGTTGAACTTAAAGAAACAATCGCTCCACCGCCCACTTCTTTCATTCTCTTAGCAGCCTCTTGAGCTCCAACCACAAAAGCCAAAACCGTAGCAGTATAGATATTATTCAACCCCTTAGGTTTAAGTCGCATAAATGGGGCAAAACCTCCAACAACACTTCTTCCATAAATGATTGCATTGCTAACAAAGAAATCCACTCGATCAAAGTCTTTGTCAATCTCTTCAAACAAAGTTGTATATTGCTCTGGCTCTAAAACATTTAGAGGGTAGTATTTTGCTTTGATTGCGTATTTGCTCTCTACATCCTGAGCAATTTTCTGTGCTTCTTCTTCGTTTTTGTTATAAGTGAAAGCTACATTCACACCCTCTTGTGCAAAGCGATACAAAATCGCTTTTCCAATCCCTCTTGTTGCTCCACTAATGACTAAAGTTTTGCCTTTCATACTCATTTTAACACCTCGTATTTTTGTAAAGTCTTCTCCAATAGTGCAATGTTCTCTTTTTTCATCTCTACAAGTGGGAGACGAAACTCAAGGCACTCTAACAAACCTGAAAGATACATTGCAGTTTTGATCGGAGATGGATTTGTTTCGCAAAATAATACCTTATTGATTTCATAAAGTTGCGTATTTATTTCTCTACTTTTCTTAAAATCCCCACTTAATGCACTATGAGTAAGCTCTGCGATCTTATCTGGCAAAAGATTCCCAGTAACTGAAGTAACCGCAACTCCACCACTTGCTAGGATGGGAAAATTAAGTGCATCATCTCCGCTAGCAATGATAGCTTTGGGATTGTGGGCTTGTAGTGCAACTACACGCTCTAGACTTCCTGCAGCCTCCTTAATCCCATAAATATTGGGAACCTCATCAAATAATCTGAGTGCTGTTGAAATATCAATGCTTACCCCTGTGCGACCAGGGACATTATAAAGCATAAGCGGAATCTCAATAGAACTCGCCACTGCCTTATAATGCTCAAAAAGTCCCTCTTGTGTGGGCTTGTTGTAGTATGGAGTTACACAAAGTACAGCATCAGCCCCTACTTTTTGGGCAAATTGTGCTAACTCGATGGCTTCTTTTGTGGAGTTACTTCCTGCACCTGCAAGCACCTTTACACCACTTCCATGGCAAGTTTTGACTGCTATTTCAATACACTCCATATGCTCTTTGTGAGTGAGGGTGGCAGATTCCCCAGTTGTGCCTACGGGCAGACATGCATCCATTCCATAGGCAATCTGTCTTTTGATTAGCTTCTCATACGTTGCCAAATCAACTTTATCATTTTTAAAAGGCGTGATTAACGCACTCATCGCACCACTAACCATTCTTACCTCCTTAAGATCGCAGAAGTTGAACTCTCAGAAACAAAATATTTTTTTGCAACATTAATCAAGTCATCTACGCTGAGTGATTGTAGATTTTTCTCATATTCCAAAAGCGGTTTAATATCTCCCCTTGCTAGATAATCCCCAAAAAGAGAGGCTACACTTGAGGCATCTTCAAGGCTATAAATAAAGCTTGATTTGATGTTGATTCTTGCTTTATCCAGCATTGCTTGAGTAATTTTTCCATTTTTTAATCCCTCGATAACCTTAAGCAATGCATCTCTCATTTCCTCTGCTTTAATCCCCTTGTTCCCTCCAAGGATAATAAGAAACACTCCCTCATCTCTCAAATCCATAGGATATGCATAGACTTCTGAGCTTAAGCGTTGCTTATCAACCAATTCTTCTTGAAGCAATGAGCTTTTCCCTCCGCTTAGCAATTCTGCAAGTACATTAAGTGCAACTTGATCCTTGCTTCTAAAATCAGGGATTTTATAGCCAAGTGCAAAATATTCAATTTGCGTATCTTTTTTTATTTCAATATGTCTTGCACCATCTTGCTTTGGTTCTATTGTATAAACTTCTGGGATTGCTTCTTTTTTGTTGGGAACCTGATCAAAGTATTTTTGTGCTGAGGCAAAAACCATCTCAGGCTCTACATCCCCAGTAACCAAAATCACGGCATTTTTGGGTTGATAATAGATTGAGTGAAATTCTCTAATATCTTCAATCTTCCAGTTTTTTATATCATCAAGGAATCCAATGGGCGTCCAATGATAAGGGTGATAAATATAAGCGGTATTAAAAAATCTAAAATACAAATACCCAATAGGAGAATTATCTGTTCTCCATCTTCTCTCTTCGGCTACGACATTTCGCTCAGGTTGAAATTCTGCATCATCAAGTTTAAGGTTTTGAAGCATTTCTGCATATAAAGAAAGTGTTTTATCAAGATTTTGCACACTTGATTTGACAAAATAACGAGTGTAATCAAAGCTTGTAGAAGCATTGGTAACTCCACCAAATTTTTTTACAATCTCATCAAACTCTCCTGCCTTAAGATTTTTGGTGGATTTAAAGTTTAGATGTTCAAGCATATGGGCAATTCCACTTTTCCCCATCACTTCATTTCTGCTTCCTACTTTATAGAGAATATCTGTTTCAATCACTCCGCTTCCATTTTTGATAGGAACAACGACGACTTCTAAGTCATTGGAAAGCTTTTTTGAAAAATATTGAGGAAGAAGTGAGGGGGTTTTCATCGAATCTGCCTTTGGTTCTTGATTTGTTTGATCTTGCTGGGAATTGGGAGAGAGAAAAACATCTCCACCATAAGCCCCAAAACACATTATGCTAAAAAATAGGATTTTTTTTATCATCTAATATCTACTCCGATTGCTTCTGAAATGTGATTATAACCATCTTGTTTTAAGAGCAAGGCGAGTTCTTGATTGATTTTCTTGATCACTGAGGGCCCCTCAAAAATCAGGGCTGAATAAATCTCAACGAGTGAAGCACCCATTTTGATCCGACCATACGCTTCTTCTCCATCAAAAATCCCACCCACAGAAATAAGCGTAGCTTTTCCAAAAAATGCCTTAGCAATCTCATAGAATACTTCTCGACTCTTATTTCTCAAGGCTCTTCCACTAATGCCACCTATACTTTTGGGGGACTGCACAAGAGAATAATCCATTGTTGTGTTTGTCGCAACAATCCCATTTGCACCACCATCAATGGCACTTTGGCAAACCTTGAGTGTGTTTTGGATTTGATTGTCTGGGCAAACCTTTAGGAACAATGGCTTATCTGTGTGCTTTCTTGCCATTGCAAAAAGTTCTTTGACAAACTCTTCGTTTTGCAAGTCTCTGAGATTGGGAGTGTTTGGAGAGGAAACATTAAACACATAAAAATCTCCCAAATTCTCAAATGTTTTCAAATTTTCTTCGTAGTTTTTAAGTGCATCTTCTGCTGTTTTGTTTTTACCCAAATTGATAGCAATGGGGATTTTAAACGGATATATTTCTTTGATTCTCTGGGCAATCTTTGTTGCACCATCGTTATTAAACCCCATTGCATTCTGAATGCTTTCCTCAGCAACAAATCTAAAAATCCTAGGCTTAGGATTCCCCTCTTGAGGGAGAAGTGTCGTGCTACCAGCCTCTACAAAGCTAAAACCCATCAAGGCCAATCCCTCAAGCATTGTGGCATTTTTATCAAATCCTGCAGCAAGTCCTACTGGATTATAAAATTTCATTCCCAAAACTTCCTGAGCAAGACATTCATCAAAATAACAAAATTGATTTGCCAACATATCATTGACAAGAGGTAGAGGAGCAAGGTTTTTCAAACAAAACTCAACAATATGATGATCTATTTCTGGATCAATTTTAAAAATCACATTCCGCAAGTATCGATACATTTTCTTTCCTTAAGCCACTCAAACTTTAGATTTGATAATTTTAATCAAAAAGCGTCCAAAATTTAAGCTTTTCACATTCATTTTGAGAATTTTCTCCATCGCCTAAAATTTTTTTGTATTTCCCATCACTTTGGAGTTCATAAGCTCCTTGCGTATCATTGATTTGCAAAGAAAGGATTGCTAAAAGTCTTTGGGCAATCTTCTCATCTCCAATAGGCACAAGAAGCTCTACTCTCCTCTCTAAATTGCGTGTCATCATATCTGCACTTGCAAAATAGATCCCCCCATGCCTAAAATAATAAATCCTTGCATGCTCTAAATACTTACCCACAAGAGAAATCACTCTAATATTCTCGCTTAGATTCTTGACTTTTGGGCGTAAGGCACAAATCCCTCGAACAATTAGCTCTATCTTTACCCCCGCCCTAGAAGCCTCATAAAGAGAATCAATCACCTCACTATCTACAAGAGCATTCATTTTCATAATGATTTGCCCCTCACTCCCCTTTTCTCTCTCTTTTGCAATCAGATTTAAAATATGGGGCTTAATCTGAGCTGGTGCCATAAAAAGCGTATTGAGATGAGTTGTGCTAGAAAGGCCAGTAGAGAGGGAGTGAAAAAATTTGATAACATCTGAGACGATCTCTTCTCTTGCAGAAAATAAGCTAATATCTGTATAGGTTCTAGCACTTTGAGTGTTGTAATTGCCACTACTTATATGCACAAATCCCTTGACGCTTTCTTGAGATTTTTTAAGTACAAGTGCTGTTTTTGCATGCACTTTGAGTCCAACAGCACCATAAACCACATGAGCTCCTGCCTCTTCAAGAGCTTTAACCCAACTTAAGTTGTTTTCTTCATCAAATCTTGCTTTAAGCTCAACAAGCACACTCACTTGCTTGCTCTCCGTAGCCTCAATCAAAGATTTAATGATGGGAGAATCTTTGCCAACACGATAAAGTGTCATTCGGATTGAAAGCACATCGGGATCTTTGCTTGCTTGAGAGATAAACTCTACAACAGGATCAAAACTCTCATAAGGATGAAAAAGAATAATGTCTTTCTTTTCTATTTGATCAAACAAGTTTTGCTCTCCTGGCTCAAGAGTATTTTTGGGCTGGAAGGGGGGAAGGAGCAAGTGAGAATAGTTACGATGAGAAATGATTTGCCATAAAGATCCCAGATTTAGGGGTAAATCATACTCATAAATATCGCTTGCCTTGATATGAATGTGAGTTTGTAAAAATTGCAAAAAGCTTCTATCTTCCTTTCGTCCAACTTGCAATCTTACAATCTCACCTCTCTTTCTTGCTTTTAATCCCTCATTGAGCAAAGTCAGAAAATCATCTGCCTCTTCTTCCTCAATTTCAAAATCCGCATTTCTTGTGATTCTAAAAGGACACCAATCTAAGATCTTGTATCCCTCAAAAACACATTCAGCAAACTCTCCCACCAAACTCTCGCATAGCAAAAACACGCCCTCTCTAATCTCAACAAAACGAGGAAAAAATCGAGGGATGCGTATAAGTGCAAAACGAATATCTTGCTTGGGGGTTTGCATTTTCAAAGCGATTCCAAAACTTAGATTATTTAGATGCGGAAATGGATGGATAAAATCCACAATAACAGGCACAATCACAGGATAAAGATTGTTGAAAAAATATTCTCTTGCCCTAAGCTTATCTTGTTCTTGGAGTTGAGAGTATTGGAGGATTTGCACACCATTTTTTGCAAGTTGAGAGTGAAGATGTGCATAGCTTTGTTCCAATTCTCTCTTTTGCTCTCTTAAAGCCTTCTCTATTTCTTGAAGTTGATCTTTAGGAGACATTCCATCATTTCCCACACTCACAATCCCCCTCTGATAGAGCTTCTTAAGCCCTGCAACCCTAATCATATAAAACTCATCAAGATTGATTGCATAAATTGCAATAAATTTCAACCTCTCCAAAAGTGGCAGTGAGGGGTCTTGGCTTTGTAGTAATACACGATGATTGAACTCAATCCAAGAAAGCTCTCTATTAAAATACTTTCGCTCCATTTTTTTCTAACCCTAATAAAAACAAAAAATCTCAAAACTAAAATAATTCAAAATATTTACGATATGATACCCCACAGAGTCAAATCTGACTATTTATCTTAAATATAAGGAGAAATCATGAAGAAGAAAATTATGGCATTGCTTCTTGCTTGTAGTTCGGCTTTTGCTTTTGATTTGGGGCTTTTCACTTTCGATACTGAAATTGGTGGTAATTTCAATTACACACAAATGAAAGCAGATGCAAATGGTGAAACACTAAAAAATGATAAGCATTTAACCTATGGTGCTTATGGGCGCGTTTGGCTTGGTATTGCAGGCTTTATGATTGCTCCTCAAGTCAAATGGGATTATCTCAAAACTGATTTAAAAGGAGCTGGAGACAAAAATCTTGACTTTACACTCCAAAATATGCAGTATGGTGCCGTTCTAGGATATCGAATCCCTTGGATCAACCTTACTCCTTATGTAGGGGTTAGCTACTCTGATTTTATCAAAGGCGATATTGCAGGATACAAACTTGATAACACTTATGCAGTGAATTTTGGTGTGAATTGGAAGCTACCTTTCTTGCCTCTAACACTTGGTTTTGATGGAAGCTACCAAAAGCCAAAGTTTAAGACTAATGATAAAATCAAAGATATGGAGATCATCACTCTTGGAGCAACTCTAGGTCTTATCTTCTAATCCCCCTTATGGCTCTCCGGAGCCATCATACTCTTTTGAAACTTTTGATAAAATTGCAAAAATCCTCCAAAAAGGTAAAAAATGCAAAAATTCATCAATCTAGCAAAACAACACAATCTTCTTAAGATCATCAATACGCCTTTGGATGTCGAACTTGAAATCCCTCATATCTCCTATGTTGAAGTCAAAAAAGACAATGCCAAAGCTCTGCTTTTTACTCAACCCAAAAGAGGAGAAAAGATATTTGACACTCCTGTTCTTAGCAATATTTTTGGCTCTTTTGAGCTTCTTAATCTCATCGTTGGCAAAGACATTGAGTGTATTGCAAATCAAATCCAAAATCTCCTCAAGCTCTCTCCCCCCAAAACTTTGCTAGAAAAAATCACAAAAGCAAAAGAGATTTTTGCCCTGCGTCACGCATTCCCCAAAATCCTCCATTGCAAGGGGGAGTGTCAAGAAGTGATCAATCTCAATCCCTCGCTCTCAGAACTTCCAGCTCTTAAAACTTGGGAAAAAGATGGGGGGGCATTTATCACAATGGGGCAAGTCTATACTCAGAATCTTGAGGGAAAAATCAAAAATCTAGGAATGTATCGCCTCCAAATCTTTGATGAGAAGCGCCTAGCTTTGCATTGGCAAATCCATAAAGATTCCAATCACTTCTTTCATGAATACAAAAAGGCTGGAGTGAAGATGCCTGTTAGCATTGCCCTGGGAGGTGATCCACTCTATACTTGGTGCGGACAAGCCCCTATGCCTTATGGAGCATTTGAGCTAATGCTTTATGGACTCATTCGCGGCAAAAAGGTAGAGCTTGTCAAATCCATTACAAACCCCATCATGATCCCAAAAGATGTAGATTTTGTGATTGAGGGATGG
>DSTMD04001__coassemble_569_pt1 | contig 20444 bp, 21 predicted proteins | sample DSTMD04001__metabat2_low_PE_002 | metagenome-assembled genome bin DSTMD04001 | reverse complement strand
AGCAAGAAACAGCTTGAGAGAGGTCAGAGAATGGTTGAGGTTCTCAAACAACCTCCTTATTCTCCGCTCCCAATTCAAAAACAGATTGTGATTATTTATGCTGGAGCAAAGGGATATCTAGATGATATTGCTGTATCTAAGATCACAAAATTTGAAGCTGAGCTTTATCCTTTTATTGAAGATAAATATCCAAATATTTTGAGTGCAATTGCAGAGAAAAAAGCACTTGATGAGAGCATTGAGAGTGAGCTAAAGAAAGCTTTAGAAGAATTTAAAATGATTTTTTCTAACTAAGGGTGAGTAAAGATGGGAGGCAATCTAAAGGAGATTCGCAGAAAGATTGCGAGTGTTCAAAATACACAAAAAACTACAAAAGCGATGAAGCTTGTTTCTGCCTCAAAACTCAAAAGAGCAGAGGAGGTTGCAAAGCAAGCAAGAGTCTTTGCAACAAAGCTTTCTGATGTTTTTGAGGAGATTGTGCAAAGAGTTGCAAATGTTGGTTTTGAGAATCTCAATATTCCTATTTTCCAAGCTTCACAAGAAAGAGAAGTGAGGGTTGTTGATATAATCTTTATCACCGCAGAAAAGGGTTTGTGCGGAGCTTTCAACCAAGCTACAATCAAAGAAGTTTCTTCTCTTCTTAAACACTTTGAAAAACGCAATATTAGAGTTAGACTAAGAGGAATTGGGAAAAAAGGCGTGAGCTATTTTCATTTTAATCATATATCCATTTTGGATGAAGCTGAAGACTTATCCTCTTCTCCTGATTATAAAAAGGCTTCTGCATTTCTTAAGCGTTCAATAGAGGATTTTATCAATAGTGAGACAGATGAAGTTTTTATTGTTCATAATGGTTTTAAGAGTGTTATTTCTCAAGAAGTAAAAGTCAAAAAGATTTTGCCTTTTGTTGCACATAAGGAAATTGAAGATAAAGAACACTCCATCATTAGTGCCGATCCTGAGGAAGGTGAACAGCAGATTTTGCAGGAATTATCCACACAATATCTTGATTATAATATTTACTATGCACTTCTTGATTCTCTTGTCGCTGAACATAGTGCAAGAGTTCAAGCAATGGAGGCTGCAACAAGTAATGCAGGAAATTTGGTAAGAAGTTTAACCATTTCGTATAATAAAGCAAGACAAGAGGCGATTACAACAGAGCTTGTTGAAATCAATGCCGGCGTTGAAGCAATGAAATAAAAGGAGGAAAAAGTGAGTAATAAAGTTGGAAAAATTGTTCAGGTTATGGGACCTGTTGTTGATGTCAAATTTGATGATTATCTGCCACTCATCAATGAGGCATTAGATGTTAATTATGAAGTTGAGGGAGTGAAAAAATCCCTTGTTTTAGAGGTAGCAGCTGAGCTTGGAGATCATATTGTTAGAACAATTGCTATGGATATGACCGAAGGACTTGTAAGAGGACAAGAGGTTGTAGCAAGAGGAAAGATGATTGAAGTTCCAGTAGGTGAAGCAGTCCTAGGAAGAATTTTTAATGTTACAGGTGAGGCTGTGGATGGTGGAGAGCAACTTGATGATGCTCAAAAATGGCCAATCCATAGAAGTGCTCCTAGCTTTGAAGAACAAAGCACAAAAACAGAGATGTTTGAAACAGGGATTAAGGTTGTGGATTTGTTGGCTCCATATCTCAAGGGTGGAAAAGTTGGCCTCTTTGGTGGTGCAGGAGTAGGGAAAACTGTTGTTATTATGGAACTTATTCACAATGTAGCTTATAAGCACAGTGGATATTCTGTATTTGCCGGTGTTGGAGAGAGAACAAGAGAAGGGAATGACCTTTATCATGAAATGAAAGAAGGTGGAGTTCTTGACAAAGTTGCCCTCTGCTATGGACAAATGAATGAGCCACCAGGTGCAAGAAACAGAATTGCCTTCACAGGACTTACAATGGCTGAGTATTTTAGAGATGAAAAAGGGCTTGATGTTTTGATGTTTATTGATAACATCTTTAGATATGCACAATCTGGTGCTGAGATGTCAGCTCTTCTTGGAAGAATCCCTTCAGCCGTTGGTTATCAGCCGACACTTGCAAGTGAGATGGGAAAATTACAAGAGAGAATCACATCGACAAAAAAAGGTTCAATCACTTCAGTTCAAGCTGTATATGTGCCTGCAGATGACCTTACTGACCCAGCTCCGGCTTCTGTATTCTCTCACCTTGATGCAAAAACAGTATTGAATAGAAAGATTGCAGAGAAGGGAATCTATCCTGCAGTTGATCCACTTGATTCAACTTCAAGAGTGCTGGATCCTCAAATTGTAGGTGAGGAGCATTATGCGATTGCAACAGGTGTTCAGCAAGTGCTTCAAAAGTATAAAGATCTTCAAGATATCATCGCTCTTCTTGGTATGGATGAGCTTAGCGAAGAAGACAAAAAAGTTGTAGAGAGAGCAAGAAAGATTGAAAAATTCCTCTCCCAACCTTTCTTTGTTGCTGAAGTCTTTACAGGAAGCCCTGGAAAATATGTCACACTTGAAGAGACACTAGAAGGATTTAAAGGAATCTTAGAAGGAAAATATGATGATATTCCTGAGAATGCATTCTATATGGTTGGAAACATCAATGAGGTGCTAGAAAAAGCCCAAAAAATGAATTCTTAAGAGGAAAAAAGAATGGAAGAGATTAGAGTGAGTATCGTAACTCCTGAGGGGTTAATTTTTGATGAAGAAGTCAAAAGTGCCACTCTTCCTGGTGAAGCAGGTGAATTTGGCGTGCAATATGCCCATAGCGATTTGATGTCTTTGCTCAAGAGCGGTGTAATTGAGATTGTCAAAAAAAACAATGAAAAAGAATATGTCGCGATTGATTGGGGGTATGCAAAAGTGGATGGAAAGAGTGTAGATATTTTGGCAAATGGTGCTGTTGCATTGGGTGAGGGTAGTATTGCTGAGAGCTTGCAAAAGGCCAAGGAATTGCTCAAAAGTGCATCATCTGATGAAGCAATGCTCTCAAGTGCATTGTATAAAATTGATTCGATTGCAAGGAGATAATTGCAATGGTAGAATTGATTTTGAATTATCTACACAATAGCTCAGCCATAAGTATTGTGGTTTTATTTTGGCTTTCAATTTATCTTTTTTTTACATTATGGACTTTTTTCTATCGCTTTTCACAAGTTTCAAAAAACAATAAAGAAGAAAATCAATCTTTAAATTCACTTATCGCAGGGGAAATTAAACTTCCCCAGTCTATGAGTATTATCAAGGGGATAATCCAAGATGATGCGAGCAAGGAAGTTTTGCATATTTGGAAACAAAAGATGCTCCAAGATTCTTCAAGAGGGCTTACTCTTTTGGCAATCGTTGCATCTACCGCCCCATTTGTAGGATTGTTTGGAACAGTGGTTGAAATCCTTGAAGCTTTCTCTTATCTTGGAGGTGGAGAGGGGAAAGTGGCCTTTGATACTGTTGCCCCAGTAATCTCAAAAGCTTTGATAGCGACTGCAGCAGGTATTCTTACTGCAATTCCAGCTTATAGTTTTCATTTGATTCTCAAAAGAAAGTGCTATGAACTCGGTGTTATTTTGCAGATGGAATTGGATTATCTTCTCTCCAAAAAAGATCATTCTCAACAATTGAGGTTTTAAGAATGCACGATTTTGATGAAACTCCCGAGCTTAATATCACGCCATTGGTGGATATTATGCTTGTTCTACTAGCAATCCTTATGGTAACAATTCCTACGGTTTCTTATCGTGAAGATATTGCCTTACCGCAAGGATCTAAAAGTGCCAAAGCCCAAGATGAAGCTATGATTGAGATTCAAATCACAAAAGCCAAGAAAATAGTGATTCGAGGAAAAGAATATGACTATGCATCTTTTCCTGACAATTTTGCACTTTTTTCAAAAGAAATCAAAAAAACGACACCGGTATATATCACAGCAGATAAGCATTTAATCTATGATGATGTTATTTACATTCTCAAAAGCGTTAAGGAAGCTGGATTTTCTAGAGCTTCTCTTGTAACAAGTGGCTAAGAGCATAGATGAATAAGAGACTTTTGTGGAGTGGGATTTTTGCAGGTTTTTTGGAATTATCCGTGCTTTTTTTGCTCATCTTTTCACTTTTACCCAAGTTTAAAGAGCAATATACAGCAAAAGATAAGACACAGATTGAGTTTATTCAAATTGATGAAATCATTGCCCAAAAGCCAAAAGTCAAAGCCAAACAATCCCAACCCCAAAAGCAACCTTTACCCAAATCCGAAATTAAGCCAACGCCAGAAGTTCCCAAAGAATCTAGCAAACCTCAAGCCAAGCCTCTGCCTCCAAAACCTGCACCCACTGTGGGAAATGATGTAAAAAAACTTTTTGAAAAAGTTGATCATGATTTGCCACCAGTGCAAGAAGAAGATATTGTTGAGGATGATCGCCCAACTTTTTCTGCAAATAGCATTCAGAGCAAAGAATACAGCTATGAGCAAAACAATCAAAACATTCAAGAAGAAACTTCAAGACTCAAAAATGTATTGGAACAAATGTGGGAAAAAGAACTTGAAGTAACAAGCCCAAGTCCGCAAGATATGATTGAAGGCAAATATGACGAATGGTTTGCCGAGGTTAAAAAGATTTTGTATGCTAAGTGGAACAACCACTTCTACGAATCAGTAGCAATTGTGGTAAATATTAGTATTACTAATGAAGGTAAGTTTTCTTATCGTATTATTACATATTCCAAAAACGCCTCATACAATGCCTATATGGAAGGATTGCTCCAATCTCTAACTCAAGAGAGCTTTCCTCCATACCCCAAAGGGAAGAAAGCAGATATAGAGGTTGTATTCAAAACAAAGGAGCAAAGCAGTGAATAAAATATTTTTATCTATCCTTGTTTTGTTTGGTGTTGGTTTTGCTGTTGATGCAAAGCTAGAGATTATCAAAGCAAGACAGAAACTTCCAAGCATTATGGTTAATGTCTATGGGACAGGATTACCCTACAAAGTGAGCAACCTTGTTGCCAAAGATTTAGAAGTAAGTGGGAATTTTAGAGTCTCAACTCAGAACAAGAATGACAATGATCCAAACTATACATTTTATCAAACACAAAAAATTGATCTACTTGTCGAGATTGTGCAAGAAAAAAATCGCTTCAATCTTTTTTTATATGACATTAATGCCAAAGAGCGAGTTTTGCAAAAGAGTTATGTTTTGCAAGATAGCGCTCTTTATCCTTTTGTTTCCCATACGATCGCCAATGATGTCAATAACTACCTCAAGGCCCCTAGCATTGCTTGGATGAATCGCAAGGTAATTTTCTCAAAACTTCTTGGCCCATCCAAAAGCGAAATTGTGGTTGCAGATTATACTTTGAGCTATCAAAAAAGTATTATTGATGATGGATTGAATGTTTTTCCCAAATGGGCAGACAAGGATCAAACAAGCATTTATTTTACAAAGTATTTAGATCGACCTACAATCCTAAAATACAATCTTGATACAAAAAAGTTTGATCGGATTTTAAGCTCACAAGGAATTGCCATTGTTTCAGATGTAAGCAATGATGGAAAAAAGATTCTAGTCAGTATGTCGCCAATCGCACAATCAGATGTTTATCTTTACGATTTGGAAGCCAAAAGTACCAAGAGATTGACAAACTATCCAGGAATTGATGTTGGTGGAAATTTTATTGATAAAGATAAGAAGATTATTTTTATCTCAGATCGTTTGGGTTATCCCAATGTATTTATGATGAATGAAGATGGGAGTGGGGTAGAGCAAGTTGTTTTCCATGGTCGCAACAATAGTTCTGCAACTTCAAATGGTGAATATGTGGTGTATTCAAGTCGCGAGGAAAAGAATGAGTTTGGAGCAAGCACTTTTAACCTCTATATGATCGCACCAGGAACATCAGAAATCAGAAGAATCACAGTCAATGGTGCAAACCAAATGCCACGATTTTCACGCGATGGACAAAATGTAATGTTTCTTAAGAATACACAACATCAAAGTGCTTTAGGGATTGTAAGATTAAGATATAATAAAACTTATTTGTTCCCTATTTCAAAACTAAAAATACAATCTTTTGATTGGTAAGCAGGAGAAGTAGATGAAAAAAATTTGGATTGTATGTTTTTTTGGTCTTTTGTTTATTGCTTGCGGTGGAAAAAAGGTTGATTCTTCACAAAGTAGCTCATCGGTAATGATTGAGCAACCTCAACCTCAACCTCAAGAAGAGGAAGCTCCAGAGATTGTAGAAGTAGTAGAGGAATATGCTCCAGCACAGAAGCCTTTTAACCCAAAAGATTTGAAAATTATTTATTTTGCTTTTGATTCTTTTGCACTTTCAAAAGAAATGTTTGATGAAGTCAATTTTAATGCCAATTTGCTCAAAGCTCATCCTGAAGTTAAGATCTTGCTTGAAGGCAATACCGATGCTTATGGAAGTGATGAATACAATTTTGCACTAGGGACAAAAAGGGCCTTGGCAGTAAAAGATGCACTCATTGTGCGTGGAGTGGATAAAGATAAGATCTCAGTGATTAGTTTTGGAGAAACAAAGCCTGTTTGCACCACTTCATTGGACGCTGAGTGTAGACAACAGAATCGAAGGGTAGATTTTGTTGTTGAGAAGTAAGGTTTTTGCACTTTGTTTGATTCTTCCGCTTTTGGGTGGAGAACCTTCTGCATTTGAAAGCCAAAGTGGAGCAACAAAAAAGGACATCAAAAATCTCAAGGATGCAAGCTTAAATCTCTCCTCGCTTGTTGTGGATTTGCAAGGCAGACTTGAGGCCTTAGAGCAGATGCAATATGGAATACAGAGTCTTTATGATGCTCAAGGTCAGAAAGTGCAAAAACTCAGCGAAGAGTTGGAAGCACAAAATATTTTTATGCAAGAGACTCGTGCAAGACTTGAAGTTTTAAAAGATCAATTTGAGCAACTCCGTCTGACACAAGCTCAAAATGAAGAAAACTATCGCAGTGCCATGAAGTCTTTAGATGGATTGGGAGAAAAAATCAAAGAAGTATCTCAAGTGGGGAGCGCTTTGAATGATTTGGTTCTAAAAGAATTTGAATCTGTGAGAGCGGAGTTTGCAAAACAGGCTGATGTGATTGCAAAAGATCAAGAAAATATCCAAAAGCTTAGTCTTGAGATTGAAAAAATTTATGAAGAGAAGAAAAAAATTGCAGAGAGAAATGCCTTTAAAAATCCTCAAAAAAAACTTGATGTTTTTAAAGAGGCTAAGAGTATGTATTGGGGGAAGAATTTTGATGATGCAAGAATTAGATTTGCTTGGTTATTAGAGCAGGGATATGAAAAGGCTGAGAGTAGTTTTTTTCTAGGACAGATTGCCTTTAGGCAACGCAGATACAATGATGCGATTGTTTATTTCAAACAAAGTGCAGTTTTAAATGATAAGGCAAGTTATATGCCTGTATTGCTTCTGCATACGATAAAATCTTTTCAAGCATTAAATGACAATAAAAGTGCTTTAACTTTTGCCCAATCGCTTATTGCCTACTATCCAAAAAGCAAAGAAGCCGCTCAGGCTAGGGCAATTGAGAAAAAAATCAAAGGAGAAAAATCAGATGCAAAAAGTTGAAAATGGAAAAATGATTGCTATTGAATATCGTGTTAGAAATCAAGAAAGCAATGAAGTTGTAGATGAAAATGTTGGTGGAGAGCCATTGGAATTTTTAATAGGTGCTTCTCAAGTGATTGTAGGTCTTGAGAAAGGGCTTGAAGGGATGAGCAAGGGAGAGAGCAAGGAGATTGTTGTATCGCCAGAAGATGCTTATGGAGAGTATCGTATCGATTTCTTGCAAGAAGTTCCAAGAGAGCAGTTTGAGGGCATTGATCTCAAAGAGGGAATGACGCTTTTTGGACATGGAGAAGATGGAAGAAGTGTGCAGGTTATTGTTAAGAGTTTTAATGACAAGAGCGTGATGATTGATTACAATCATCCCTTAGCTGGAGCAACACTTGTTTTTGATGTAACAATCAAAGGAATCCGCGAAGCAACAGATGCCGATTTTATGGCTATGGGTGGTGGTTGTGGCTGTGGAGGACATCATGGCGAAGATCATCACCATGGCGAAGGTGGTTGCTGCGGTGGCGGAGGAGGATGCTGTGGAGGTCATCACTAACCTCCCTTCTCACCCTCTACTTCTCTCTAATTGACTTCAAAAGGATTTTTCTGTGAAACTTCACCCTTCTTATTATTGTTTGATTCCCCTTTCTTTGGGAGCATTTTGTATGGGAGTAGCCGAATTGGTTATTGCTGGAATGCTTGAGAAAGTAAGCTTGTTTTTTGATATAGATGCACAAAGTGCAGGATATTTGGTTGCTATTTATGCTTTTGGAGTGATTTTGGGTGCACCCCTTTTGACAATTCCACTTAGTCGTATGGATAGAAAAAAACAATTTCTCTACAACATTGGAATTTTTGCTTTAGCAAATTGTGTTGTTTATGTATCAACAAATTTTTATCTTACGGCGATCGCACGCTTTGTGGCTGGGTGTATGCACGGTGTGTTTTTTGTCATTGCTACACTTATCGCACTTCAAGTTGCACAAAAGGGCAAAGAAACCCAAGCGATCTCTATTGTTGTGGCAGGTTTGACACTTTCAATGATTAGTGGAGTGCCACTGGGTGCATGGGTGGGGAATTATTTTGGATTTCAAAGCGTTTTCTTGCTTGTGTTTTGTTTTGCTTTTTTTACATTTTTTCTTGCATTGTTTTTAATGCCCAAAAACCTCTCTAGTATCCCAACACATTTAAGCTCTCTAATTCATTCTTGCAAGAGCTTACAAATGCTCAAAGTTTTTTTCATTACAGCTTGTTTTTGCGGAAGTATTTTTGCGTTTTATACCTATGTAGAACCATTCTTTCTCTCAAATGATTTTTTTGACAAAAACAAGTTAAGCTGGGTTTTGCTCTTTTATGGACTTTGTGGGATTGGAGGAAACTTTTTTGGAGGGATTCTTACTGACAAAAAAGGATCAAGACACGCCCTCATTCTTGCTCTTGCTGCTTTGTCTCTTTCTTTGCTTATGATGATTTGGAGTATCAATTTTTGGTTTATTGCTGTGATAAATTTTGGCTTTGTAGGGTTTTGGGCTTTTAGTTGTGTCTCTCCTTTAAAAAAGCTTGCAATGGAATATGCAACACGCTACACACCCAAAACCATAGAAAGCTCCATTAGCATCAATGAGGCGAGTTTTAATATTGGAATCGCAGTTGCATCACTTATTGGAGGAGTTGTTCTCACACATTTTGGTGTGGCTTTTGTTCCTTTGTGTGCCTTTATTATTGCATTTACCCCCGTGATTTTACTTTGGAGAACAAGGGATTAAACCACCCCTTGCTCAATCATAGCCATTGCAACCTTTCTAAATCCAGCGATATTAGCTCCCAAGACTAGATTGTCTCTCTCTGCAAACTCTTCTGCAGTTTGACTAGCATTCTCATAAATCCCTCTCATAATCCCTCTTAACTTCTCATCGACTTCATCAAAGCTCCAAGAATGCATTGAGGCATTTTGACTCATCTCTAGCCCACTTGTTGCTACGCCTCCTGCATTTGAAGCTTTTGCTGGACCATAGCAGATTCTGGCTTGAATAAACTGATCAATCGCCTCAAGAGTGGAGGGCATATTTGCCCCCTCACTTACACAAATGCATCCATTCTCTAGCAATACTTTTGCATCTGCACCATTGAGTTCGTTTTGGGTTGCACTAGGGAATGCGACATCACAAGGGATACTCCAAACCTCATTTCTTCCCTTTGTGTATTCTTCAATTGGGATGTATTTTGCACTAGGACGCATTTTTGCATACTCGCTTAGACTTACTCTTTGCACTTCTTTTAATTCTTTTAAAAGCCCCAGCTCAATCCCTTCACAATCATAAATCATTCCTTTTGAATCGCTAGCTGTTACAGGTTTGGCTCCAAGTGCGTAGAGCTTTTCTATGGTATAAATTGCTACATTTCCACTCCCACTCACACAAGCGATTTTTCCCTCCAAGCTATCCCCCTTGCCCTCTAGCATCGCTTGAGCAAAATATACGCTCCCATATCCTGTAGCTTCTTTTCTCACCAAGCTCCCTCCCCATCTAAGCCCCTTTCCAGTCAAAACCCCATCAAAACGATTTGTAAGCTTTTTGTATTGCCCAAAAAGATAGCCAATCTCTCTTGCACCTACGCCAATATCTCCTGCTGGGACATCGCTTCTCTCTCCAATATGGCGATAAAGCTCATTCATAAAAGATTGACAAAATCTCATTACCTCATTCTCACTCTTTTCTTTGGGATCAAAATCACTCCCACCCTTTCCCCCACCCATTGCTAATGTTGTTAGAGAGTTTTTAAGAATCTGCTCAAAGCCCAAAAACTTAATAATGTCTTCATTCACGCTGGGGTGAAACCTCAATCCCCCTTTATAAGGACCAAGAGCAGAATTAAACTCGATGCGATAACCAGTATTGACCTGCACTTTTCCACTATCATCCACCCAAGGCACACGAAAACTAATGCTTCTCTCAGGAATGACAAGACGCTCTAAGATACTGTGTTCTTCATAGATTTTATTTTTTGTAAGCTCTGGTTCAAGAGAGTGCAAAATCTCTTTGAGTGCTTGAAGAAAAAATACCTGATGAGGATACTTGTTGGAAACTTCTGCAAGGATTCTTTGTGTATAACTCATAACTACCTCCTAAAAGTAAAATTCCAAGAGAGTAGCCAAAAACTCTTAATCTTTATAAACCCTGAATAAACACATTCCAAATTTGCTCAATCTCTTCATCACTCAAATGTACACTAGAGCCACTATTGAGCAATTGTGTTATTTTGTTTTTTTGCATAACCTCTGCATTGATGCATCGTGGATGAGCAAACAAAAACGATCTTCCCAAAGCAATATTTTCTGCAAGTTCTTGCTCACAAACAAAGCATATATTTTGATGATGACGAGTATTTCTCCCCTCATGCAGCAGGAGCTTAACCCCCATTTCTATGACTACACGCATGGGGTGTTGTTTGCTTAAAATATGAGCCCCCCAATCCAAAAGATCAAAATAAAAATCCTCAAGTTCATCGATTTCTTTTAAGTGAGCATTGAGTAGAGAAATAAAAGTTTTCCACACATAAACTCTTTCGTATTCTTTTTCCCAAGGATAGGAGAGTTGGAGGATATTTCGCATTTTTGGGATGAAATAACCATTGTGTTGGATATCAAAATCAATTTTCCTCCCAGTATCGATGATACTATGTCTCATCCCATAGAAGCGATAAAGCTCAATGAGTTTGTTAGGCGTTAAAACCCTAAGGAGCAAATCTTGATTCTTAATAGATGTCTTATGAAGAATGTATCCCTGCATTAGTGAGTGTGTAAGTCTGCATTGAAATGTAGAATCTTGCAAGTATTCTCAATGATTGCAATGTTTTTTGCCAAAGAATGCAAATCTCGATCAAAAGCATAAATCCCATATCCCTTGATGATCAAAAAGCGTTTATTGTCCTTTGTAATTTCAGAGGAGATTTCAAAAGGAGCTCTCTCATACCACGAGGAGTAATTGCCAATATCCCATATTGCTATCTGCTCACCCAAAATTTGTTGTCCAAAAAAATCCAATGGCCGCAGATAGGGGTGTTTGAGAGAGTAAGAAACAGTGTATGGAGGCATAGTGTAGGCAATAAATTTTGCATTTTTGAATGTTTTGTAAATTTGAGCATGGATAGGAGTATCAATGCTTGCTTCATTCCAGCGATAATCTTTTTGGGTGTTCAAAGAGATGAGATTATTGGGATTGAGATCATCAAATACGGCTCGTTTTGAATTGATAACAAAGCCATCGTTTGTGAGGCGTGCAGAAATAGAACCATGAAAAATACCAAAAAAATTTTTTCGAAACATAGCCAAAGAAACGCGTTTGAGGGAATAAAGCAATTTGTCATCAACATCATTAAAATGTGCACTCATCTTCTTCTGACCTTAATCAAAAAATAAAACGGCAATTATAATCAAAAGATTTTGAGCTTTGATCTAAGCTCTCAGAACAAATCGCAAAAGTCTCAAACCTTACTCAAAAACAAATACTTACTAGATAAAGACTAATTATTATTTACTCTAATTAAGTTATGAAACTTGATATAACTTGACTAAATATTATATTTTTTTAGCAAAGTAAATGGAATATTGCTAATTTTTGATATAATCCACCTCGTAGTTTTTACAAACTATAAAATTTTTTGAGTTAGGCAATGAGTAAAAGAAAACAAGTCCTTTTGAAATATGTGATTGAAGAGTATTTAGAAAGCGGATCGCCCATTGGTTCGCAGACATTAAAAACTCTTAGCAATCTCTCCGTGTCCTCAGCAACAATTCGCAATGGATTTAAGTCGTTGGTGGATGATGGATTTTTGCTTCAACCCCATATCAGTAGTGGAAGAGTTCCCTCATTTTTGGCACTTAAGGACTATTGGAGAAGCACTCTAGAGCTTGGAAGTGAAAAAACACTTTCAAACGCACAAAAACTCAAAGATTTTTCAGAAGAAATCGGGTGTTTTGTTTCCTCTATTCAAGTTCAAAGTCTTAGACTAAGTGGTGTAGAAAACTATGAAGATAAGTTTTTGATTTTGAGATTTGGGGATGAGGAGGTTCTTGCAAGATATGTTCCTCAGCTTTTTAGATTCTTAAATGAGCTTATAGGAATGAGCTTAGGAGATATCCAAAGCATTGCACATCAAGTTCATGCAAAAGAACTCTTGCAATCTCTAGCAGGTATTAACCAAAACGCTATCTTTTATGGTGCAAAATTTCTTGCTCCCTTGATGGAAGAAAAACGAGGGGAAAAATTGTTTTTTGAAATTATCGAGGGCAGGATTTTTGAGCGATTGAGTAATGGAATCTACTTTGAGGAGGTGCTTCCAAAAGGCTATGTTTTGTTTATACAAGATGTTTTAATAGAAGAAAAAAAATCAAGAGTTTTGTTTTGTGGGGCACTTAATCGTGATTATCGCAAAATCAAATGGAAAGGAGAGTAAATGAGCCAAGAAGAAGAGATTCAAACTTCGCAAGAAGAGAATGTTCAAGAAACTCAAGAGAGTGAGAATTTTGAAGAAAAATTCAAAAATCTTGAGCAAGAGTATTTGAGAGTTCATGCGGATTTTGAAAATGTCAAAAAGCGTTTAGAGCGAGAAAAATATCAAGCACTAGAATATTGCTATGAGGGGATTGCAAAAGACTTGCTTCCCATTGTGGATACACTAGAGAAGGCACATCAAAGTGCAATTGAAGCTCAACAAGACGCTATCAGCAATGGAATCAAACTCACGCTTGATAATTTGCTCAAAGTTTTAAGCAAGCATGGGATTGAGGTTATTGCAGAGAGTGGTGAGTTTGATCCTCAACATCACGATGCGATTATGCAAGTGCCTTCAAATGAAGTAGAAGAAGGACAAATTGTTCAAACCTTACAAAAAGGTTACAAATACAAAGAAAGAGTGATTCGACCAGCAATGGTTAGTGTCGCAAAAAACTAAAATTCAAGGAGTAAAAAATGGCAAAGGTAATTGGAATAGATTTGGGAACAACAAACTCAGCAATGGCTGTATATGAGGGTAATGAGGCAAAAATCATTGCAAACAAAGAAGGTAAAAACACAACCCCCTCAATTGTAGCTTTCACAGACAAGGGAGAAATCCTAGTAGGAGATCCTGCAAAGCGACAAGCTGTAACAAATCCGCAAAAGACAATTTATTCTATCAAGAGAATTATGGGGCTTATGTTTAATGAAGACAAAGCAAAAGAAGCAGAAAAACGACTTCCATACAAAATCGTAGATAGAAATGGTGCATGTGCTGTGGAGATTGGAGATAAGATCTATACTCCTCAAGAGATTAGTGCAAAAATTTTGATGAAGCTCAAAGAAGATGCAGAGAGCTATCTAGGCGAGAGTGTAACTGAAGCGGTGATTACCGTTCCTGCATATTTCAATGACTCTCAAAGAAAGGCTACAAAAGAAGCAGGAACAATCGCAGGGCTTAATGTGCTAAGAATCATCAATGAACCTACAAGTGCCGCTCTTGCTTATGGACTTGATAAAAAAGAAGCTGAAAAAATCGTGGTTTATGACCTTGGTGGAGGAACATTTGATGTTACCGTTCTTGAAACAGGAGATAATGTCGTAGAGGTTCTTGCAACAGGTGGAGATGCATTCCTTGGTGGAGATGATTTTGACAACCGAATCATTGATTGGGCTGTTGAGGAGTTCAAAAGTGAGAGCGGGATTGATCTCAAAGCTGACATTATGGCTCTTCAAAGACTTAAAGAAGCAAGCGAAAATGCAAAAAAAGAGCTCAGCAGTGCAAATGAAACAGAAATCAATCTTCCATTTATCACAGCTGATGCAACAGGGCCTAAGCACTTTGTAAAAAAACTCACTCGTGCAAAATTTGAGAGCCTTATTGATGATTTGATTGAAGAGACAATCAAGAAGATTGATTTTGTTATCAAAGATGCAGGACTTAGCAAAAGCGATATTAGCGAAGTAGTTATGGTGGGTGGTTCTACTCGTGTGCCAAAAGTTCAAGAGAGAGTAAAAGAGTTTATCGGAAAAGAGCTTAACAAATCTGTAAATCCTGATGAGGTTGTAGCTATTGGTGCAGCGATTCAAGGTGGAGTTCTCAAAGGGGATGTTAAAGATGTGCTTTTGCTTGATGTTACTCCTCTTAGCCTAGGGATTGAAACAGCTGGTGGAATCTCTACAAAAATCGTTGAGCGTGGGGTTACAATCCCAACTAAAAAATCTCAAATCTTCTCAACTTATGAGGACAATCAACCTGCAGTTTCTATCAATGTTCTCCAAGGAGAGCGAGAGCTTGCAAAAGACAATAAATCTCTAGGAAGATTTGATCTTACAGGAATTCCTGCAGCTCCAAGAGGTGTACCTCAAATTGAAGTTACATTTGATATTGATGCAAACGGGATCCTTACTGTAAGTGCAAAAGATAAAAACACAGGAAAATCTCAAGAGATCAAAATCAGTGGATCAAGCGGTTTGAGTGATAGTGAGATTGAAAAAATGGTCAAAGATGCTGAGCTTCACAAAGAAGAAGATATGAAGCGAAAAGAAGTCATTGAGCTAAGAAATCAAGCAGATGCTATGGCTCACCAAACTCAAAAAATGCTTGATGAGAACAAAGCAAATGTAGGCAATGCTGATGAGATCCAAAAAGCAATCGATGAGCTCAAAGAAGTAGCAAAGAATGAAAATGCGACAAAAGAGCAGATTGAAAGCAAACTTCAAGCTCTTAGCCAAGTAGCTCAAAGCCTAGCTCAAAGCGCTCAAGCAAATCAGCAAAATGCAGGAGCTCAAAGCAAAAAAGATGATGATGTCATCGATGCAGAGGTAGAGTAATCTCTCCTTAAGAGGGACTCTCCCCTCTCAAACTTCCTCACATATCCCCTCAAACTTGATAAAATCCCAAAAAAACAAAAAAGGAAAATAATGAATCGAATTCAAGAAGCAATCGAAGCTTTTAAAAATGGCGAAATGCTTATTGTTATGGATGATGAAGACAGAGAGAATGAGGGGGATTTGGTCTATGCTGGGATTTTTAGCACTCCTAGCAAAGTCAATTTCCTAGCTCAAGAGGCTAGGGGACTTATCTGTGTATCTATCACTCAAGAGCTAGCAGATAAACTAGAGCTTGCCCCTATGGTTGCTCACAATGATTCTGCTCATCATACGGCTTTCACAGTTTCAATCGATGCAAAAGAGGCAAGCACAGGGATTTCAGCCTATGAGCGAGATATGACAATTTCTTTGATGTGTGATTCTTCTTCTACTCCAAGCGATTTTGTTCGCCCAGGGCATATTTTCCCACTTATTGCCAAAGAAGGAGGAGTACTTGTAAGAACAGGGCATACAGAGGCAAGTGTAGATCTATGCAAACTTGCAGGACTTGCTCCTGTGGCGGTGATTTGTGAGATTATGAAAGAGGATGGGAGTATGGCAAGAAGAGGGGATAAATTCCTCTTTGACTTTGCCAAAAAGCATAATATCAAAACCCTTTATGTTTCAGACATTGTGGAGTATCGCTTAAAGTATGAGAATCTTGTGAGATTGCAAAATAGAGGAGAGGGGAGTTTTTGTGGGATTGAGTGTGAGAAATATGAATTTGTCGATCATCTAGGCTATAGCCATCTTGCTTTTGGTTTTGCAAATCCAAGCAAGATCCCCAATGTTAGATTTCATAGTATGGGGGGAGATATAGAGCTTTTGAGCGATGAGAGAGGATATGAGATATTGCAGAAGTCTTTGAAGAGATTGAGAGATAGTGGAGGGTATCTTGTGTGCCTATACCCAACGCATAAGGGGGAGCAAAGAAGCTTTGGAATCGGTGCGCAGATTCTTAAAGTTTTGGGTGTGAGTGATTTTGTGCTTTTAAGTTCAAGTGTTGAAAAAGAATTTGCAGGACTTAGTGGCTTTGGAGTCAATCTGATAGAAGTTGAAGTGCTTTAAATGGTGGAGAATAGCGGGTTCGAACCGCTGACCCCAACGCTGCCAGCGTTGTGCTCTCCCAACTGAGCTAATTCCCCAAACACGAATTGCAATTATACGCAAAATTCCCTAGACTTTAGAATAAAATGTGATAAACCACTTAAGGAGAAAGAATGTTAGTGTTGGTAACAGGGGCTTCTGCAGGTTTTGGAGAAGCGATTGCAAGAAGGTTTGTCAAAGAAGGGCATCAAGTGATCTTAATTGCTCGAAGAGAAGAGAGATTGCAAAAACTTCAAGAGGAGTTGGGAAATGCCTGTCTTAAGATCATCGCTTGTGATATTGCAAAGATTGAGAGAATTGAAGAAGAGCTAGGAGAGTATGCAAGAGAGATTGATGTGCTAGTGAATAATGCAGGACTTGCTCTTGGAGTGGCTCCTTTTGATGAATGCCTTAGAGAAGATTTTGAGGAAATGATAGAGACAAATATTTTAGGAGTTGTGCGACTTACTCACTATCTCCTGCCTTTTATGGTCAAGCGAGGGAGTGGCCATATCATTAATCTTGGCTCCATTGCGGGAAATTATCCATACCCAGGCGGAAATGTTTATGGAGGAACAAAGGCATTTTTGAAACAATTTTCACTTAACCTTAGAGCAGATTTGGTTGATAAAAATATTCGAGTGAGTAATATTGAGCCTGGACTTTGTGGAGGAAGTGAGTTTTCTGTTGTGAGATTTAAAGGTGATAGACAAAGGGCAGAAGAACTTTATAAAAATACCCATCCTCTAATGCCAGAAGACATTGCTGAGAGTGTGTTTTGGGTGGCAAGCTTACCCTCTCATATCAACATCAATTCCATCGAGCTAATGCCCACGACGCAGGCATTTTCCCCCTTCAAAGTCCATAAAAAATAAGACAAAAAATTTTAAAAACCTCATAGCCCCCTTGCAAAGGGAGAGGGGGCAATTTCTCTCATTTTCTTCAAAAAACTTGATCAAAAGATTGGCAAAAAATGGCTTAGAATCTTTGCATTTTTTTCACAAAATCACACCGCACAAAGGAAGTAAAAATGGCAGAGAAAACCCAGCAAGAGTTTATTTACAAAAGAGATGGAGAGGTAGAAAAGTTTGCAAGTTATAAGATTGAGGATGCGATAAAAAAGGCTTATGAGAGTGTGGGGAAAGAGTTTGATGCAAGAAGTTTGGATAAAGTCTTAGAGCAAGTGCAAGATCAAAGACTTTCAAGCGTTGAGGAGATTCAAGATTGTATTGAGAGGGTGCTTTTCTCTCTAGGAGATTTTGAAGTGATGAAGAGCTTTATGAATTATCGTTTTTTGCATCAAATGCAAAGAGAGGGGGTGCTGGAGGAGAGGACGACTTTTGTGGATTGCACTCAGAGTGTGGAGGAGTATATCAGCGGAAGTGATTGGCGTATCAAAGCCAATGCCAATACAGGATATAGCAATGCAGGACTTATCAATAATCTAGCTGGAAAGGTTGTTGCAAACTATTGGCTTGATAAGGTATATAGCAAGGAAGAGGGATATGTCCATCGAAATGGGGATATTCATATTCATGATTTGGATTGCCTTAGTGGGTATTGTGCTGGGTGGAGCTTGAGGGTATTGCTCAATGAAGGGTTTAATGGAGTAAGGGGTAGGGTGGATTCTAAAGCCCCTAAGCATTTTAGAGAAGCATTAGGGCAGATGGCAAACTTCTTGGGAATCTTGCAGAGTGAGTGGGCAGGAGCTCAAGCTTTTAGCTCCTTTGATACCTATTTAGCTCCTTATGTTTTCAAAGATAAGCTTAGCTTTGGTGAAGTAAAAAAGGCTATTAGAAGCTTTGTGTATAACCTCAATGTCCCTGCACGATGGGGACAAAGCCCCTTTACCAATGTAACGATTGATTGGAGTGTGCCTGAGGATTTAAGAGATCAAATCCCTACAAGAAATGATTTGCACCTTTTTGCAGGGATTGTAGATGCACAGCTGGAGAGCGAGGCAAAGCAGAGAGGGGCAAGTAGCCTAGAGGCTTTGACATACAAGCATTTCAAAACCGAGATAGATCTTATCAATAAGGCTTTTTATGAGGTGATGACAGAGGGAGATTGTAGTGGGGCACCCTTTACTTTCCCCATCCCAACAGTGAATATCACAGAGGATTTTGATTGGGAAAATCCAAATTGTGAAATCCTTTTTGAAAACACTGCCAAAATCGGATCAAGCTATTTTCAAAACTTCATTGGCTCTCAATACAAAAGAGATGAAAATGGTGTGAGGATCCCCAATGAGAGTGCTTATAAGCCCAATACTGTGCGAAGTATGTGTTGCAGACTTCAGCTGGATTTGCGAGAATTGCTTAAGCGTGGGGGAGGGTTGTTTGGAAGTGCTGAGATGACAGGGAGCATCGGAGTGGTTACAATCAATATGGCAAGGCTAGGCTATCGCTTCAAAGGCGATATTAAAGGACTCAAAAACGAGCTTGTGCGACTGATGGATATCGCATACAGCACGCTAGAGAAGAAGCGAAAAGTCGTCAATGAGCTTTTTGAGAGAGGACTGTATCCTTACACAAGGCGATATTTGCCTCATTTCAATCACCACTTCTCCACTATCGGCGTCAATGGTATGCATGAGATGATTAGAAACTTTAGTGATGATTCTTTTGGAATAGAATCTGAGATGGGAGAGAGAATGAGTTTGGAGATTTTGGATTTTATGCGTGAGAGGATTGTAAGCTATCAAGAGAGTAGTGGCAATCTCTACAATCTTGAAGCCACTCCAGCAGAAGGAACAACTTATCGCTTTGCCAAGGAAGATAAGAAGCGATATGGAGAGAGTATTATCCAAGCAGGAAGTGGGGAGAATGTCTATTACACCAATTCCTCTCAACTCCCCTCAAACTTCAGCCACGATCCATTTTTTGCCCTTAGCAAACAAGATGAACTTCAGTGCAAATACACAGGTGGAACAGTGCTTCATTTGTATATGGGAGAGAGGATTGAAGATAGCTCTACTTGCAAAGAGCTGGTTAGAAAAGTGATTAGCAACTACTCTATGCCCTATATCACAATCACGCCTATTTTTAGTATTTGCCCAACTCATGGATATATCAGTGGAGAGCATGAGTATTGCCCTAAATGCTCTAGTAAAGAGAGTAAATGCACGGTTTATACAAGGGTGATGGGCTATCATCGCCCAATTGAGAGCTTTAATATTGGAAAAATAGGGGAGCATAAAGAGAGAGCGTTTTTCACCTTAGAGAAAAAAGCTTTGAGCGAGATGGCTTGATCGCCTCTCTTACCCCATTCTCGCTGATTGACTATCCTTGCAAACTCTCATGTATTCTTTGGTTTGCAGGATGCAATCTAAGATGTAAATACTGCTACAACTTCGAGCTTCTCTCTCCTCAGACTTTTCTTGCCCAAGAGCAAGTTTTGGACTTTCTTTCAAGTCGCGTAGGATTGCTTGATGGAGTCGTGTGCAGTGGAGGGGAGTGCAGTATGTGGGGAGATAGGCTTATAGCTTTTGTGGAGAAGATCAAATCTATGGGCTTTTGTGTCAAGATTGATACTAATGGAAGCAATCCTAGGGTGCTTCAAGCCTTGATAGAGAAGAGGGTGATTGACTATGTGGCATTGGATTTCAAAGCCCCCATCTACAAGCTTGAAAAGATTTGTGGCAAGGATTATTTCAAGGAGTTTGAAGAGAGCTTGAACTTGCTTAGAGATTCTACTCTCTCTTATGAGATACGCACTACTTTCCACTCTGATTTGCTTAGTCCCGCAGAGATAGGGGGGATGAGGGATTGGCTAAAAGAGAGGGGATATGAGGGGAAATACTATGTGCAGGGATTTGTAGGAGACAAAGGAAGCCTAGGCAATCTTGGTGTGAGTGATAATCAATCTTTAAAACAGATCGAGGGGATTGTCTATCGAGGAATACTCAAGAATCCCAGCCATCCCTAGGGGGGGGGGGGG
>DSTMD04001__coassemble_568_pt1 | contig 20498 bp, 26 predicted proteins | sample DSTMD04001__metabat2_low_PE_002 | metagenome-assembled genome bin DSTMD04001 | reverse complement strand
CACACATTCTAGAGCAAGCTTTGCAGACTCCTGATTATATTCGCCATATTGTTTCTCCTCTCACTGGGGAAGGGATCGCACTCAACCGCTTTGAACTGCTCTTTTTGTATGCATATTTAAACAAAGAAAAAAAAGAATGGAGCGAGTATGTTTATGAGCTTCTTTCCTCGCGAAAAGAAAATATCATCAAAGATGGCAAAGAGCTTAATGAGGCTCAAACAAAAGAAGAGCTAAAAATGCAGGAAGAAAAAATCAAAGAATGGATTCCAGTATTTCAGAAGCTAGGGATACTCTAATCCCTTAGCACTCTCATAGCATTCAGTAAAGCAAGAAGGGAAACACCTACATCCCCAAACACAGCCTCCCACATATTTGCTACACCCATTGCACCCAAAATCACAAAAAGTCCCTTAATAATGAGTGCAAATGCGATATTTTGTTTGATGATGTTTTGCACTCTTTTTGCATAAGTAATGGCTTGAGGGATTTTGCTCAAATCATCATTGAGAATAATCACATCAGCACTCTCCTTGCTCAAATCACTCCCAGCTCCACCTAGAGAGATCCCAACTTCTGCGTTTGATAGAGTGGGGGCATCATTGATTCCATCGCCAACAAAAGCACTATATTTTTTCTTGGTTTTTATAAATCTTTCTAGTTTTTCTTGAGGCAAAAGTCCCCCAAAAAACTCCCCAATCCCCATTCTTTTGGCAAATTGCTCAACACTTTGTTGGCTATCTCCAGAGAGTAGGGCAATCTCTATCCCCATACTTTTAAGAGTTTGAAGAGTTTGTTTGGCTTCACTTCGGGGCTTGTCTTGAATAAGGATGTATCCTTGATAGATTCTATCTTTGGCAATATACACTACACTTCCTTGAGCATTGACTTCTTCAAATAGGATTGAATACTTTTGCATCAATTTTGCATTTCCTGCAAGTATCTCTCTTCCACAACATTGTGCTACCATCCCCATACCATTGATTTGTTGGTGAGAAGAGGGGGAGTGTGCAAGATGATTGGATTTGAGAGCTTGAGCAATGGGATGAGAGGAGAGATGTTCTGCACATGAGGCCATAGAGAGCAAATCTTGCTCACTTACTCCTAAGATAGGATGAATGGAGGAAATTTCAAATTTTCCTTGAGTGAGCGTCCCTGTTTTATCAAAGAAAATTTTCTCCAATTTTCCAAGAGCTTCAATAAAATTCCCACCCTTAATCAATATCCCTCGTTTTGAGGCTCCACCAATCCCACCAAAATATCCCAAAGGCACGCTCAAAACCAAAGCACACGGACAGCTCACCATAAGCACGACCAAAGAGCGATAAATCCACTCTTTCCACTCTCCCATCCCCAATATAGGGGGCAAGAGTGCGATACAGAGTGCAAGGGCAAATACACTTGGGGTATAGATTTTTGCAAAAGAAGTGATGAGCTTTTCGACTTTGCTTTTCTTTTGTGAGGCTTCTTGCACTAGAGAAATAAGCCTAGCAATAGAGCTACAATCATAAGGGGTGCTAATCTCTATTTCCAAAGCAGAAACAAGATTGATGCTTCCACCCAAAATATCCTCACCCTCTCTTTTATAAACAGGCAGGCTCTCGCCACTGATTGCCTGATAATCCACCTCACTCTCTCCTCTGAGGATGATTCCATCACTAGGGATTTTTTCTCCAGCCCTCACAAGGACGATATCTCCCTTTTTTAGCTCTGCTGGCAAAACTTCTATCCATTCACCTCCTTGTTTTTTTCTTGCAAGATGAGGGCTAATATCTAGCAGAGCTTTGATGTTCTGCTCTGATTTTTTAAGTGCTAGAGTTTCAAAAAACTCTCCAATCCTCAAAAAGATCATCACTGCTACTGCTTCATAATATGCTTGTATGCCAATAGCAGAGAGGGTTGCAGTGAGCATTAAAGTATTTTCTGTGAAAAATTCTTTGTCTTTTAGATCTCTAAAACTCCCCTTAAAAACAGGGATTCCAGCAACAACATATAAAAGAGAAAGCCCTAAATATGCCCAAGAATATCCAAAATGCAAAAATGCGATACAGGCAAAATAGCCAAAAATCAAAGAAAGCAAAAACTCCACTTCTTTGTTTTTTGGCTTAGAACAATGACAGCAAGAACTCATAAAAACCCCTTTAGTTGATTTGGGGTGGAATTATAGAGTAAAAAATCTATTTTAACAATAAAAATGTTTCTTATTTTTACAAAAGAAGATTCTCAAAAATCACTCCATCAATTCCTTCAGCCGATACAGTTAAGATCTCTTCTTGCTGATTGATGATTTGCAAAACCAAAATGTCTAACATATATTCTTTTGCAAGATTTTGGTATGTTGGAGCTAGGGTGCGAACTAGAGCGTATTTTGCTCCTAGATTGGAGAAAAATAAAAAATTTTGAACACTTGTGATTTCTACTGCATAGTTTGTGTTGTTCTTTTGCAGGAAAGCACCAAGCTCCAAGCAATGAGTAAGTGTGTCTTTGAAGAAAAGCACTTCATTTGCATTTGAATTTTTTACATCCTCTATGGAAAAAATCTGTTTGAAATCAGGATGAGCAATAGGGGGGAAGCCAAAGATTTTCATTGTTGGCTTCTTTTGAGACATTCAAGTGAGCAGTAATATTTCCCCTCAGAGCAAATACATTCTTCTTGTGTTGCAAAAGTCCCGCATCTGTTGCACTCCACCATTGTTTCTTCTACTTTTTTGCTAGGACGCTTTTTGAGAAAAAAGAACCAAACAAGACCAGCCAGAATCCCTAGGACAATCAAAGTTTTTAGCATAAGCACCTCCGATAAAAATAAACTTGATTTCTTTTTGAGTAAAAAATCTCATTCTCCTTTATTTCCTCTCCTTCATTAAGGAGATTTGAGCCTTTGTAGAAAAGATAAGACACATTGTTTGCAACAAAAGGTTTGGCAAGCTCTAAAAGCATGGGGGTAGAGGCAACGGCTTTGCTTGTGATAAGATCTGCCTTTTGTGGGAAGTGGCATTTTTGAATCAATGAAGGATATACACTTACATTTTTAAGCTCCAACTCTATACAAAGCATTTTTAGAAAGCTTGCCCTCTTAATTCTGGGTTCTGTGAGAGAGAAATGACAATGCGGTAATGAGATTGCAAGAGGAATAGCAGGAAAGCCTGCACCAGATCCAATATCAATAGCATAAGAAAAGGGCGAGATAAACTCCAAGGGATAAAGGCAGTCTTGAATATGTTTTTCTATTTCATCAAGATTTTTTGCTCCTGTGAGATTGTGGGTTTGATTCCATTGTAGGAGCAGTGAAGCATATTGATGGAGTTTCATAAAATCAACATCCCATCGCCATAAGAGTAAAAACGATAATTTTCTTTTATAGCAAGATTGTAAAGCTCTAAGCATTTTTCTCTACCAACCAATGAGCTAACAAGCATAATTAGCGTAGATTTGGGGAGGTGGAAGTTGGTAAGAAGTGCATCTATCTTTTTGGGAGGATTGAGAGGATTGAGAAATAAATCACATTCTCCAGCATAGATTGCGTTTGAGAAGTTGGGGGGATTGCGATAGAGATATTCTACAACTCGTGCAGAAGTTGTTCCTATGCATAGTGTGTGAGAGGCATTAGAAATTTTTTGCCACGAATCTTGAGCGATACTAAAGCTTTCTGTATGGATTTGATGATTGCTAATGATTTCACTCTCTACGCCCAAAAATGTTCCAGCTCCTACATGCAAGGTTACAAAGCAGTGTTGATAGTGAGATTTGAGAAAGGCAATATCACTAAAATGCAGTGAAGCTGTTGGAGCAGCCACAGCTCCGAGATTTTGAGCAAAAACACTTTGATATTCACTCTCATCACTTGCTTGATCTGCCCTTTTGATATAGGGGGGTAAAGGAACATGACCGATACTTTGCACCCTCTGAAGAACTTCGGCTAGGTTTAAATATCTTGATCCCTCAAAAAATCTCACAACCCTAAACCCCTCATCTTGAAGCTCTAAAACCTCAAGACCAAAGTGTGAGGAAATAAGAATTTGTGTCCCACTTCTTACTTTTCCACGGATTTGAACTAAGAAATCAAAATCTTTGATATGTCGATGATAGAGAACCTCTACCTTTCCTCCAAGTTTTCCATCCAAAAACTTATGTCCATACATCCGAGCTTTGATCACTTTTGTATCATTGAGAACGACAAGATAGTCTTTTGGCACAAAGTCATAGAAGTGAAAAAAATCACTATGAATGACTTTATCTTCTTTTCTAAGATAGACTAGGAGTTTTGCACTCTCTCGTGGAGAGGCTGGGAAAGAGGCTATGTTTTGAGAAGGGAGAGTGTAATCATAGCTTTGGGTGTAGAGATCTCTCATTACTCCTCTTCTTTCTCATCATCTTCTTGTTTTGCGGGATTTACAAAACTTAGGATTAGGATAGAAAGTCCATAGAGTCCCATAAGAGGGATTGCCATGAGGAATTGTGAGAGAATATCAGGGGGTGTCAAGATCGCAGCAAGGATAAAAATAATAACCACTGCATACTTAAAAAAGCTCTTAAGTGTTGCATCAGTGATTAATCCAACTTTTCCAAGAAAATAGCTAATCACAGGAAGCTCAAATGCTAAACCAAAACCAAGAATAAGACGAGTGAAAAATGTTACATAGCTCTCTACGCTTATGCTTGAGCTAAACTGAGTATTTCCAAAAGTAAGAATGTATTTGATGATAAAAGGAAAAACGACAAAATAAGCAAATCCAGCTCCCAAAGAAAACATCACAGTGGCAAAAAGCACAAAAGGGATGACAATCATTTTTTCATGTTTATAAAGTCCAGGTGCAATAAAAAGCCACATTTGCCAAAAAATCACAGGCAGAGAAATCACAATCGCACTCAAAAAGCTCACCTTCATCGCAGTAAAAACCCCCTCAGCAGGCGAGAGCTGGACAAGCTCTCCCTTGACATTTTGGGCAAAAGCTAGCTCAATGGGTTCTTTAATGAGTGCAAAAATATATTCCCAAAAAGAAAAGCAAATCATAAAAACAAAGCCAAGGACAACAAAAGAAATGATGAGGCGTTTGCGCAATTCTTGGATATGGGGTTTGAAATCTTCTAGCATTATTGCTCCTTTTTGTAGCCAATTTCTTGAGTGGAAGAGAGGGAAATGTTTTGTTCTTTAAGGTTTTGTTCTTTATCTTTTAGACTTTGAGCATTGAGCTCGTTTTGGATTGCATGTTTTTCTTCAGGTTTGAGTGATGGAGTATCATCAAGAATGGAGTGAAATTCATCAAGACCACTATCTTTTTTGATCGAATCTAATCCCTTAGCAAAAGTATTTTTGTATTCTAATGCTTCTTGTTTGAGTTCTTGAAGTTTTAGCTCTTCATCAAGACTGGATTTTGCTTCATCCATTGTTTTTTTGAGTGCTTTGAAAAACTTTGCTAAATCCACCATAGCTTTGGGAAGCTTTTCTGGGCCAAGAAAAATAACCGCGACAATCAAGACCATACAGATCTCAAAAAATCCCATACCAAACATCACATAACCTTATTGATTTAATGAAATTAAAAAGCCTGTATTTTACTACCAAAATAGAATTTAAAAGATGAAAATGACAGGGGAATCCCTATCATATAAAAAGTTTTGCAACATAAAAGCCTAGAAGTGCAAAACCATAAGCCACGGCAGTTGTCAGCAAGAAAAGATAAAGGATGTATTTTTTTCCTCCTGCCTCTTTACCAAAAACGATAGTGGCTGCAAGGCAAGGGTTGTAAAACATAACAAAGAGAATAAAAGCAATTGCTGTAGGGATAGAGAGAGTTTTAGAAAGTGTGCTTCTAAGAGATTGGCTCTCTTCATCCAAATCTTCCCCAAGGGCATAAAGCACTCCCATGGTTGAAATCATTGTTTCTTTTGCTGCAAGCCCACTTACAAGAGAAACAGAGAGCTTCCAATCAAAATCAAAGGGGGCAAAAATAGGAGCAATGGCTTCCCCAAAATATCCCAAATAACTTTTCTCTAGCAATAAAGCATCTTTTTGATGGTCAAGTTCTTCAATTTGCTCCTCGCTTCCCTCTTTTTGCTCTAAAGTTTGGATTTGAGATTGAAATCTCTCTTCAATTTCTGGATGTTTGGGATATTGGGTAGAAAACCAAATAAGCATTGAGGCTGCTAGGATGAAAGTCCCTGCCTTTTTTAGATACATTTTTGCTTTGTTCCATGCACTATAAATGATGAGTTTGGCTGAGGGGAAGCGGTATTTGGGCATCTCCATTACAAATGGTTCATCCACTCCTTTAAAAGCTGTGAGCTTAAGAATCTTTGCCATCACAAGTCCCACTAATGCACCAAAAATATAAATCCCAAAGAGAATGTTTCCTGAGTGTTCTTGAGGGAAAAATGCACCAATAAAAAGCACATAGACTGGAAGTCTAGCTCCACAACTCATAAAGTTGATGATAAAGAGTGTGAGCATTTTATCTCCACGATTTTTTAGCATTCTTGTACTCATAAAGGCTGGGACACTACACCCAAAGCCTGTAACAAGTGGGATGAAACTCTTGCCATGCAATCCAAATCGATGAAAGAATCCATCAAGCAAAAATGCAATCCTTGCCATATATCCACTGCCCTCTAAGATGACAATCCCAAGGAAGAGGATCAAAATATCAGGCAAGAAGCTCACTACTGCACCTACCCCAGCAATCATTCCATCACAAATTAGAGATGCCAAAGTTTCAGAAGCGATATGTTCCCTTACAAGCTCCCCAATCGCTTCAAATCCTCCCTCAATCCACTCTTTTGGGATTGCACCTAGAGTAAAAGTAGCTTGAAACAAAAGCCACATCAAAAAAAGAAAAATAGGGATTCCAAGATATTTGTTGAGCAAAATGCTATCAATTTTTTGTGTTTTATCAATAGGGCGAGACTTTTGCTTTTGCACCTCAAGACTTGCTCCCTTGGCATAAGCATAATGCTCAAGTTTAAAAATACTCCCCAAGCTCTCATTGCCTAGATTTGAGCAAATACGATTGATACTTTTGCTTAGAAGTGGTGTGAGTTCTACCCAGCAAGGCTTTGTGCTGAGAATTTGATAGATTTCTTCATTTTGCTGTAAAAGTAAAATTGCAAGTTTGCGATAGTTTAGAATCACTCCATCTCTAAGAAGTTGTTGGATGCATGGATATTGCTTGCTTACAAGATGATCACAAAGGATCTTTATCTCCTCTTCAATACACTCAGTATAAGTGCGTTTGGAGGGGCAGAAAGGTTTTTTGTATAGTTCAACAATCATCTCTAAGAGTCTTTGGATATCTAGAGCATCTGATGAGGTAACTTTGAGCGTAGCTACGCCCAAAATATTTGAAAGTTGCTTTTCATTGATTTCAATTCCCTCTTTGATTGCTTCATCATTCATATTGAGTGCAACAATTGTTTTTTTCTCAAGTTCTAAGATTTGAGCTGTGAGTGCAAGATTTCGCTCTAAGTTTGTGCTATCTACAACATTAAGGATGATGTCATAATCTTCATTGAGCAAAAAATCTTGCGTGATTCTTTCTTCTTGAGTGTATTGATTGAGTGAATAAGTTCCAGGGAGATCAATCACTGTGATTGAGTAGTCTTGATATTCAAAATTTGCATAAGCTTTTTCAACAGTTACGCCCGTAAAGTTTCCCACCCTAAGATTTGCTCCACTCATTTTGTTGATGATAGAGCTTTTGCCCACATTGGGTTGTCCTGCTAGGACAACTTTGATTTGATTTTTCATTTTTCCCTCTTTAGAAATATTGTTTTTTGTTTATTCTACTTATTTTTTTGTTCGCTGTCAATAAAATGATAGTTATTATCATTTTATGTATGATTATGAAAATTGATCTATCAAGGATGAAGAAAGAGGGAAAAGGAAGTCTTTAGAAAGAAAGACTAAAGCCTCCTTGGATTTGAATGACATTAGGGATTGCATCATTGCTTAAGTGAGTGTTATAAACATTGAGGAAGGCTGAAACATTGTTTGTAAAGTTAAAACCCATTGCAAAATCCACTTCATTTTGGATATGGCGTCCCCCAATAAGAGGGGATTCAAAGAGTCCCACACCATAGAGCAAACCTAGTGTGACACGATCAAACTCCCCTCCAAGTCTGACATAAATCACGCTTGTATCCAATGCAAAAGCAGAATCAAGCACTTTTTCTACTTCTAGAGGAGAGATAGTATTGTTGATACGATTAAGGCTTCCCCAACCACTATCTTTTCCTGTTTGGATATATCCTAGAGAAAACTCAAGTCCAGCCCCCTCAACATAGGCTTTTATATCAAAATCGACCCCATCTCCTCCACTTGCACCATTGCTAAACTCAAAGCTTCCTGCAGCATTGAGGGCGACTCCGACTTTGTTTTTGCCAAATTTATACTCAAACCCCACTCCAGCCCCTAGGACATAATTGACAGAGTAAGCAAAGCTTGTGTAGAGTTTTGACCAAAATTCCCAATCTTTTGTAGTGAGATTGTATTTGGCAGCAAGATGAGTTAATCCACTCCAATTTGGGTTGTAGCGAGTGAGAGCAGACATACTTGTAGGAGTTACATCCCCATAAGAGTAGAGCCAATACATCTCTAAGAGAAGATTCTCTAGTGAGCGATTTCTCACCCAAAAGCCATCGACTTGATTGCTCACCCATTCATTGCTAAGAAAAAATCGTCCAGCTTTAATGCTTGTATCTCCATCAAAGTATTCTAAAAATGTATCTTTGAGCAAGATTGGGTTTGAGCTATCAAAGTCTAGATTGATATCTCCTTTGTGCCATTGCCAAAGTGCAAAACCTGCACCAAAACCAACAGAGAGTCGCATATTTTTGTAAAAACCTGAGCGATAGTGCAATTCCATTGTCAAAGCAGCATAACTCTCATCTTTCATGCCAAAAGTATCTGCAATGCTTGTGGCAAAGGGATCATAATAATCGCTATAGATTCCTACACTTCCTTTGGTGATCCCATTTTTGAGTGCTTCATCGATATTTTCATAAGCTCCAAGTGTCAGAAGTGAAGCAAGGAGTGAGAGAGAGAGTTTTTTTATATCCATAAGTTATCCAATAATCGTGTATTTCCTACTTTGCATGTGAGTAGGATGAGGGTTTGAGAGGGAATAATACTCTTAATTGGCTCTAAGCTGTGATTGCAAAATGCCAAATAATCTACTTGCAAGTCTTTTAGCTCATTCATTCCAAAATCATAAAGCTTTGCTACATCACTTTCTCCTTGAGCGATCAAAGAGGCGATTTTTTGTAGAGTTTGAGGGATACTCAGTGCCAAGGCTCTCTCCTCTTTGCTTAGATAAACATTTCTTGAGCTAAGAGCTAAGCCATCAGTATCTCGCACAATTTCACAAGGCACGATTTCTAGGGGGAGGAAAAAGTCTTTGCACATTTTTTGCAAAATCAAAAGTTGTTGGGCATCTTTTTTCCCAAAATAGGCTCGAGTTGGAGAAGAGAGATTAAAAAGCTTAAGCACCACTTGCAATACTCCAGCAAAATGCCCCTCTCTTATCGCACCCTCATAGACACTGCCCATTGATTTGGGAGGATTGAGTGTGATCTCATCTTTGTTTGGATACATCTCTGAAATTTCTGGAGCAAAAATCGCATCCACCCCCTGAGCTAGTGCAATATCAGATTCAAGAGTTCTAGGATATTTGCCAAAGTCTTCATTGGCTCCAAACTGTGTAGGATTGACAAAGATAGAGAGAAGGGTATGGGAGTTTTGAGCTTTTGAGGCTTGTAGCAAACTTAGATGCCCTGCATGCAATGCCCCCATTGTTGGCACAAATCCCAAACTTCCTGTAATACTCTCCCTCCATTTTTTAAGCTCTTGAGCGGTTTTTAGAAGTATGGGGGTTTTCATTTGATTTCTTCCAAGATTTTTTCTGTGATGATTTTGGGGTTTTGTGCTTGATAGATTGGACGACCCACTACGATAAAATCTGCCCCAGCTTCTTTAGCTCCCTTTGGAGTGGCAACACGCTTTTGATCTTGAGTGGGGGTTTCCTCAAAGCGAATGCCTGGAGTGAGAGTAAGAAGTGAAGTGCTAGATTTGATCTCTTTGCTCTCAAGCACTGAACAAACTACGCCATTACACCCTCCCTCTTGTGCTAGAAGTGCCAAAGTTTTGGCATGTGAGGCGATAGTGGCGTTGTAGATGGAGGCAAAAGTGCAATCTTCAAAGCTTGTCAGAGCTGTAACTGCAAAGATAAGAAGTGAGCTATTCTTTGCCACTTCACTTACAGCCCTCATCCCTTCAATCCCTGAGCTTGCATGGATTGTGAGCATATCTACTCCTAGGGCAATACACTCTTGAGTGGCTGTTGCCATAGTGTTTGGGATATCATAGAGTTTGAGATCCAAAAAGATTTTAAAATTGGGATTGATCGCTTTAATTTCATTCAAAAATTCTTTTCCATCACGAATGAAACTCCTAAGCCCTACTTTTACCCATATATCAAAATCTCTCAATTCCTTAAGCAAAGCAAGATTCTCTTCTCTTGAGCTCATATCAAGAGCTAGGCAGAGTTGCATTATTTTCTCTCCTTAACAATAGCATCTAAAACCCCATTGATAAATCTTGGGGCATTATCGCTTCCATAAAGCTTAGCAAGTTCTATGGCTTCATTGATGACAATGGGTGCATCAGTAGAAGTGAAACAAAGTTCATAAACCCCAAGTCTTAAAATCGCTCTCTCAATCCCACCAATTCTTTGGATATCCCACTCTTTGAGATGTTTGCTGACCTGCTCATCGACATTTGTGAGTTTTTTTAACACCCCATTAAAAAGCGAGAGGGCAAATTCTTGCTGTTTGTTTTTGATTTTTTTCTCATCTAGGATTTCAGGAGCAAGGCTAGTAATCTCTTCATTGCCACTGTCATAGGCATAAAGCAAACTTACTACGGCTTCTCTAGCTTGTGTGCGTGTAGCCATATCACACCTTTTTGTAGAGATTGATAAGCTCAATCAATGAGCTCATCGCTTCAAAGCCCTTGTTCCCTGCTTTGCTTCCAGCTCTCTCGATAGCTTGCTCAATATTATCTGTTGTGAGAACTCCAAAACTTACGGCTTGATTGTATTGCAAAGCAATATTTGCAATTCCCTTTGTAGCTTCAGCAGAAACATAATCAAAATGCGGTGTTCCTCCACGGATGATTGCTCCTACACAACAAACTCCATCATAACTCTTGCTTTGAAGCAATCTTTGAAGCACAAAAGGGATTTCATACGCACCAGGAGCAAGGATCAAAGAAAGATTGCTCTCTTCTCCTCCATGACGCAAGAAGCAGTCTTTTGCCCCCTCAATGAGTCTATCTGTGATGATGTGATTAAATCGGCTTGAGAGGATTGCGACTTTCTCGCTTCCTTCAAGCTTGAGTTTTCCTTCGATGATTTGCATAATCTTTCCTTATTTTGAAATTTCTTCTATAGCTAAGAGTTGATTGACAAGCTTTGCTAACTCTTGAGTTTTTATCATATTGGGTCCATCGCTGAGTGCAATACTTGGATCAAAGTGGGTTTCCATAAAGAATCCATCTACCCCCACAGCAGCAGCTGCTCTTGAGAGAGAAGGGACAAAGCGACTATCTCCTCCACTTTTCCCATCTCCAGCTCCAGGCATTTGCACGCTATGAGTTGCATCAAAAATCACAGGAGCAAACTCTCTCATAATCTCTAGACTTCTCATATCCACAACTAGATTGCCATAGCCAAAAGTGCTTCCTCTCTCTGTAAGCCATATCCCATATTTTTTGCTCTCTTCATAGTTTGCCAAGCTTCCACCACGCGTTTTGATTGCTTTTAGCACGCTGTGTTTCATATCTTTGGGATTCATAAACTGCCCCTTTTTGATATTGATGATTTTATCACTCTTTGCAACTGCGACGATGAGGTCGGTTTGTCGGCACAAAAAAGCTGGGATTTGGATCACATCTACGACTTCTGAGAGTGCTTGGGCTTGGTGGCTTTCGTGAATATCGGTGATGAGTTTGTAGCCAAACTCTTTTTTGATTCTCTCCAGTGTTTTTAGCCCCTCTTGCAATCCAGGTCCGCGATAGCTATCAAGACTTGTTCGATTGGCTTTATCAAAACTTGATTTGAAATAAAAATCAATTTTTGGATTTTTAGCAATTGGTTCTAACATCGAGGCGATTTTGGCTAGATTGTCATAGCTTTCAATCACACAGGGTCCGCTCATAAGTATCATTATTTCTCCTTTGTTTTTTGAATGACTCGAAATTTTTTCTTCTCTAAATCATAGTTCATAATTTCTCCAGTCTCAATTATATAATACCAACCAAAGATCTTAAGTTCTCCATTATCAAATTTCTCTTTGACAAAAGGATAAGTAAGAAGATTATCAATTTGCACTTCAATATTGATTTGTTCTGTTAACCATGTGCGTCTAGCCTTGCTTTTGGGAGAGAGGAGGGCAACTTGCTCTTTGACAGGATCAAGGAGTTCAATCCATTTTTGCAAATGTTCTGTATTTTTCCCAAGATTATCATCATAAAGAGCCTGACAAGCTCCACAATTGCTATGCCCACAGATAATGATATTTTGCACTCCTAGCACCACAACAGCATATTCAATAGCCGATGTTGTAGAGAGATAGGAATCATTGTTATTGGTAAATGGAGGGATGATATTGCCTACATTTCTCACTACAAAAAGCTCACCAGGGAGTGTGCCTGTGATTCGACTAGGAACCACTCTAGAATCCGCACATCCTACAAAGAGAGTGTCGGGATTTTGAGCTTTTTTTAGACTTTCATAAAGCTCCTTGTGTTCTATATAGTCTTCTTCTTTAAATTTGATCGCACCTTGTAATAGTTTGTCCAAATTGTCTCCTTAAAAACTAAAAAAGCTATCTAAGGTGTAGTTTTTCCCCATTTTTTTAAGATCAACAAAAGCGTGAGCGAGGATTAGATCTTCATTATCTCTTAAGAATTCTTGAGCCTTTTCCATCATAGAGAAATCAAGAAGCAAGAAGACATAAGCTTCTCTTGCATTTTGATCTTGCAAACTCAAATCTTCAAAAAGCCCAATGCATTCATCAGGGGAAAACATTGCTTTAAGAGCTTGTGTTTTGGAGAGATAATCTTTTGTAGAGAGTTTTGAGTGTAAGAGCAGGGATTTGATAGTTTCTATTGGAAGCCTGTATCCTGTCAAAAGAAGATTATCAAGCATTGATTTTGCTAGAGTGGGGCTTGGAGAAGAGCTTAAAAATTTATGAATAGCTTTTTCATTTAAGTGATTATTTTGTGCCAATTCTTCAAGAGCTAAGATCTTTAGATCCTCTGTGTATTCCCCCTCAAGCACTTTGTGAGCAAATTTATAATCTGATCGGATAGAGTTTTTTGCATTAAGAGTCCAAAACTCATTTTCTTCTGGGAGCTTAATTGAAGAAATTCCTCCCTTTTTCACTTCTTCAAGAGAGCTAAAAAGCGAATCAATCTTTGCACATGATGAGGGTTGGGTATCAAGTTTTGCGTGAAGATCAAAGCGTTTTAGAATATTTGAGAGCATTTTGTAGTGTTTTGTTTTGAAGTGAAGATTTTCTTCCTTTTTGTGCAAAGCTTGTGAATAAATTTGTGCAAGCAAATGATCGAAATCTTTATCATTGCGATAGGAGTTTGCAAAATTTGAAAACCAATTTCCTGCAAAAAACAAAAGCGTAAATAAGAAAAAAATAGAAATCCCAAAAGCAATCCAAATAACTGCATGCTGAGTTGTAGAATGCCCAAAAACACTAAGGGTAATATCTCCTGAGCTTTGAGAAAGAGTATAAAATCCCCCACAAAAAACGATGATAAAAACAATAAAAAATGAAAAATAATACTTCACTCGCATAACTTATCCTTACTTTTGACTTTTTTCATAAATTTCACGGCAAATAATACAATATCTTGCATGGGGTTTGATTTCTAGTCTAGCCTCATCAATCTCATCTCCACACATTTGACAGATTCCAAAAGTTTTATTTTTGATACGCTCCAAAGAAAGATCGATGTGTTTAAGTTCGGTTTCATATTGCACAAGTAGAGAATTGTTGAGCATTTCTTGAGAATTTGCTGATGTAACATCGGCGTGATCATTTAGAGATTCTTCACGAATCTGTGCAATGGAATTATTGGCTGTATTGATATGAGTTAGAATAATCTCTTTGCGATCTTGCAATATTTTTTGAAACTTTTTTAAAATCTTTTCATTCATTGTTGCTCCTTATTTGTGATAGGGATGATTGGCATTGATACTCAATGCTCGATAAATTTGCTCACATAGCACAATCTTTGCAATTTTGTGTGCAAAAGTAAGAGGACTTAGAGAAATGGGCTGAGTGCGTGAGAGAAAAGATTCTTCAAATCCATAAGCTCCACCGATAAAAAAACTTATCTCAAGTTTATTTTCAAGTAGTTTTGCAAACTCAAGACTATCAAGCATTTTCCCTCTTGGATGCAATGCAAAACTTGATGCAGATAAAAAGGGAGAAAAAGCTTGAGTATAGGAGGCTTGAGCTTCTTTTTTTTCTGCTTTTTGGGCTTTTGCAATGTCGTTATTGAAAATATCTTTGATAATCAAATTTGCTCCAAATCCCCTGCATTGCTTGACAAAATCATCATAGAGTGGTTGATATTCATCGTTTTTAACGATTGAGAACACATTGATTTTCATAGTGAGGATTAAGAATTCGTATGAGATTATAGAGGGTTTGCTTGAGATTCTTTCTCTCAACAACCATATCAATGAGTCCATGTTCAAGCAAAAACTCAGCAGTTTGAAAACCTTGAGGCAAATCCGCACCGATTGTTTGTTTGATTACCCTTGGCCCAGCAAAGCCAATTGTTGCTCCTGGTTCGGCAATGATCACATCACCCAAAAATGCAAAACTCGCACTTACACCTCCAAATGTTGGATCGGTTAAAAGTGAGATAAAGGGGAGTTTATGCTCAGCCAAAATATTGAGAGCCGCACTTGTTTTTGCCATTTGCATAAGAGAATAGGTTGATTCCTGCATTCTTGCCCCACCACTTGTAGAGGCAATGATCAGGGCTTGTTTTTGATCGATCGCTCGCTTGATCGCTCGCAAAATTTTTTCCCCCTCAACACTCCCCAAGCTTCCACCCATAAAGGCAAAATCAAATACAACAAGCTGGACGCCAATATTTTGAATCTTTGCCTCTCCACTAATAACAGAACTTGCTCTTCCTGTTTTTGCCACACCTTCTTCAATTCGCTTTTTGTAGCTTTTTTTATCTACAAAATTTAGAGGATCAATAGGGGCAAGATTTTTATCGCACTCGATAAATTCGTCACTTAATAGTTCAATGCGTTCTTGAGCTGTGATTTTGAAATGATATGCACATTTTGGACAGACATTATTTTGTCCTAAAACCTCTTTATAATACACGATTGCGTTACAACTTGGACATTTCACCCAATGGCTTGGAGCTTCATCTTTTGATGCTCTCTCCTTAGATGCTTTGTTTGATCCTTTTATTCCGATTTTTTTAAAAAAATCTTCAAATCCCATCAGATTTCCTTGCAAAGAAAAAGTTTTAAATCCGCTATTCTATCAAAAAAGCGACTTTTTGAAGAGTTTGAAGTCGCGTTTTATTTTTTAGGTGAGTAATTATGTTTTATAATACAACTTTCACAAACACTTTGAAGGGATATGCTTATGAAAATCCTTGATGGGAAAGCACTTGCTTGCAAACTCGAGATTCACATTCAAGAAGAAGTTAGAGAACTAAACAAAAATTTCATCTATCCTACACTTGCAGTGATTTTGGTAGGGGATGATCCTGCAAGCGCCTCTTATGTCAAAATGAAGTCCAAAGCATGCGAGAGAGTTGGGATGAATACTCTGACTTTTGCAATGCCTTCTGAAACAAGAGAAGAGCGATTGCTAGAGAAAATTGCAAAGCTCAATGAAGATGAAAAAATCGATGGCATTTTGGTGCAACTCCCCTTGCCTAAGCATATCAACACAAGCAAAATCTTGGCAGCCATTTGCCCCCAAAAAGATGTGGATGGGTTTCATGCTCTTAATGTAGGGCGTGCAACTTTGGGATTTGAATGTTTTATCCCAGCAACACCTTTGGGTGTGATGCATCTTTTGAGTGAGTATGAAATCAATTTGCGTGGAAAAGATTGTGTTGTCGTGGGTGCAAGCAATATCGTGGGCAAACCTCTTGCAACTCTTCTTCTCAATGCCGGTGCAACTGTGAGTGTGTGTCATATTGATACAAAAGATGTATCACTTTATACAAAAATGGCAGATATTGTTTTTGTAGGAGTGGGCAAACCCAATCTCATCACCGCAGATATGATCAAAGAGGGAGCAATTGTTGTGGATATCGGGATCAATCGCTTAGAAAATGGCAAACTTGTTGGAGATGTGGATTTTGAAAATGTTGCTCCAAAATGTAGTTTTATCACTCCTGTTCCAGGGGGCGTAGGGCCAATGACGATTGCTACACTTCTGCAAAATACACTACAATCTGCAAAAACAAAATTAAAAAGGTAAAAAATGGAATTTTTAAAAAAACTCTATCGTTTCTCTTCCTCTTGGACTGGGACGATTCTTATTGTTGCTTTTGTGATTTTTTTCATCGCTCAAGCTTTTGTAATCCCTTCTCGCTCAATGGTTGGAACTCTTTATGAGGGAGATATGCTCTTTGTCACAAAATTCTCCTATGGTCTTCCAATCCCACGAATCCCATGGCTTGAGATCCCAGTTTTGCCCGATTTTCAAGGCAATGGACATCTTATTGATGGGGAACGACCAAAAAGAGGAGATATTGTAGTTTTCATTCCTCCTCACATTGAAAAGACTTATTATGTGAAGCGAAACTTTGCAGTAGGTGGAGATGAAGTGGTTTATGCTTATGATGGGTTTTATTTGCGACCTAGTGAGGGGGATGCTTATATTGCTAAGAATTTTTCAAATGCACAAACAAAAGAGTTTTTTGGAAAAACTTTTGTAAAAAACCCCTATATGCAAGAACATGCAGGCATACATTATGCGATGAATAATTTGCGATTCCACGAAGCTCTCTCAAGTATCCGTTATGACGGAAAAGAATGGAGGGTGATGGGAGGACAGGGTTTTGCGATGAAACCTATGCTACTTGATGGCGGAGAGATTATCCCTAATCAGAGTTATGCAAGTGATGAGATTGTGTTTTACAAAAAAATTGCAAAAGATGAGTTTTTTATGATTGGAGATAATCGTGATAATAGTCTTGATTCTCGCTATTGGGGGAGTGTGCCTTACTCAAAGATTATTGGAAGTCCATGGTTGATTTATTTTTCTATCAATCTTGATAATTCACAGGAAGCACAAGAAAAAGCTCAAGAGCTAGGCAAAAGCGATGGCTGGTGGAAATACACAGTGCGATGGAATCGAGTATTTAGAAGCGTTGAGAGTCTAGAAAAAGAAATCAGCAAGGAAGATTAGCAATGCTTAATTCTTTTGATTTATTTGATGCTTTATTGCGATATGTAGCATTGCTTATTACAATTTTGGGATGTGCTATTGTGTATGCTTATGTTGGCTATCGTTATACTCAAGATTGTGTAGATACGAGCAATATTTCAGGCTCAAGAGGGAAGATGAGTTTTAACCCTATTGCTTATTTTGATGTGATGGGGAGTGGAGTATTTCCTCTTATTGTGATTCTTTTGCAATCCCCCATTATGTTTGGTTGGAGTAAAAATATTTTTGTGGATTATCCTCGAGTTATCTCTCGTTATGGGTTTAATTTTGCTATTTTGCTTGAAAGTTCAGGGATATTTTTCCACTTTTTTATTGCTTTCTTTGCTTCATTGATTTCAGATTTTTCTCCAAGTGCAGAGGTAACAAATCTAGCACAGTATATTATTCTCTTCAATATCTTTTTTGCCTTTATCAAACTTTGCCCAATCTTACCCTATGAGGGGTTGCGAATCCTCAGTTATATAGGATTAAAATTTCAGAGCGATTTGTTTGCAAGATTTTATTCTTTTCTTGCTCCTTATCAACTCTTTGTGCTTTTGATTGTGTTTTTTACGCCTCTTAACAATCTAATCCTTTACCCTGCACTTTTTGTGATGAAATTTTTATTATAAGGAGAGAGTGATGAAGTATTTTCTAGGAACGGATCACGCTGGAATCAAAGTGCGAGACTTTATCGTGGAATATTTTGCAAAAAGAGGTATTGAGCTAGTAGATCTCTCGCCTAGGAGTGAAGAGAGAGTGGATTATCCAGATTTTGCAAAAAAGGTTTGCACTCAAGTCTTGCAAAATCCCGATTCTAGAGGGATCTTGGTGTGCGGAAGTGGAATTGGGATGAGCATCTCTGCCAATCGCTTCAAAGGCATAAGAGCTGGACTTTGCACAGATGCATATATGGCAAAAATGACAAGAGCTCACAATGATGCAAATGTATTGTGTATGGGAGAGCGTATTAGCGGTCTTGGAGAGATAGAATCAATTCTTGAAGCGTTTGTTGATACAGAATTTGAAGGTGGAAGGCATCAGATAAGAATCCAAAAGATTGAGGAGATTGGATAATGAGTTGGTCGATTTTGGAGCAATGGTTTTTTGTTACGGGTTTTATTATCTTTGTGCTTTATATGGTGATTAGAACTTTTTATTATCGTTCAGTCGCTCAAAGAGAAGAAAAAAACTCAGTCAATATGAAGCTTACATTGCAAGATGCAGAGATTTTGATCCGAAAACATCAAGTCCAGCTTCAAAGGGCCTTGGGCGATATTGATATTCTCACTCAAGAGCTTACAGCTCTCAAGGGGGACATTCGCTCTTTAAAGCAGAGAAACTCTCAATACAAAATCGAAGCCGATCGTTATAAGGCAAGGATTAAAGAGCTAGAGCAAAAAATTGAATCATTACTATAAGGATAAGAAATGCTAAAACAAAAACTACTTTCAAGTATTCGTGAGATTGCCAATTATCCCAAAGAAGGGATCTTATTTCGCGATATCACAACGCTTATTGGTAATGCACAGGCTTTTTCAGAACTCATCACACATCTTAAGATTCGTTATGAAACACAAAATATTGACTACATTGTAGGATTAGAATCAAGAGGATTTATTTTTGGAAGTGCTTTGGCTTATGCGTTGAATGTAGGATTTGTTCCCATCAGAAAAAAGGGAAAACTTCCCTATAAAACAATCTCTAAAAGCTATGCTTTAGAGTATGGTGAAGATAGTATAGAAATCCATATTGATGCTTTTGGAGAGAAAAAGGGAGCAAGAGTAGTGCTTATTGATGATTTGATTGCCACTGGTGGGACAGCAAAGGCTGGAGTAGAACTCACAGAGGCGATTGGCGGAGAGTGTGTGGAAGCGTGCTTTTTGCTTGATTTGATTGCTCTAGGTGGATCAAAGGAATTGGGCAAAATAGTGAATGTATATAGTGTGTTGGAGATTGATTGATGGAAGCGTGGCTTACAGATCTTTGGAATACACATGTAGGAACTTGGGGATATGCAATCTTGTTTTTTTGGAGTATTTTGGAGGGAGAAATTGGTCTTATCTTTGCAGGACTTGCAAGCCATGATGGACACATGAATGTATTTTTGGCTGTATTTATTGCAGGGATTGGAGGGTTTGTGGGGGATCAGTTTTATTTTTATATTGGGAGATTCAATAAGCGTTCTTTGAGTAAGATGCTTCATTCTCAAAGAAGAAAATTTGCTCTTGCCCATTTGTTGCTCAAAAAATATGGATGGCCTATTATTTTTATCCAACGCTATATGTATGGAATGCGAACGATTATCCCTATCAGCATTGGTCTTACAAGATACAGTGCAGTGAAATTTGCCTTTATTAATCTTTTGAGTGCATGGGTTTGGGCTGCGATTACAATTGTGTTTGTATGGTATTTTGGAGAAGTGATTTGGGAGATTTTGGGCTGGTTTAAATCTCGTCCTTATTTGTTTGTCCCATTGGCAATTGCCTTTGGTGGAGGAATCTTGGCGTATTTTCACTTTAAAACTAAAAAAACAAGGAGAAAGATATGAAGATAAAAGTTTTTAAAGAGAGCTTTGAGAGAATTCAGGCAGATTGCTCTGTTGTTTGGGTGTGGGACAAAAATCTTGAAGGATTAAGCGATAAAGACACATTGCAAGAGCTAAATTTTAAAGATATAACTTTTGTGCAAAGCAGTAAGATACTCTATGTCAATCTTGCAAAAAGAGATATCGATTTGTTGCGTGAGGGGGCATACAAGGTGATCAAATACCTAAACACTCTCTCTTATAAAAGTGTGAAAATTCCAACTTTTGCAAACGAGCAAGAGGACTATGCAATCTTACTTGGAGCATTGAGTGGGGGGTATAGTTTTGATACATACAAGAGCGAGAAAAAATCTTGTGTGATTGAAGATATTTATGTAAGCCATGTGAGTGAAGATTTGATCAGCAAGGCTCAAATTGTTTTTGAAAGTTTAAAACTCACAAGGGATTTGATCAACACTCCTCC
>DSTMD04001__coassemble_536_pt1 | contig 24633 bp, 26 predicted proteins | sample DSTMD04001__metabat2_low_PE_002 | metagenome-assembled genome bin DSTMD04001 | reverse complement strand
TAAATCAAGCCATCGCCAATGTATATCGTAAGCAAGACAAAGAGTATGCAGCAAATCTATATCTAAAGCGAAGCGATAGTGCATTGCAAAAGAACTTTAGAACGATCACAAATGGATTGCCTTGGTATGTGATGGATGCAATTGAACTCAAGCAGATTGACTATATCATCCCCTCTTATGTGCCTTGGTATGTGATGATTTTTAATTGGTAATTTTAGGAGATAGTGTATGGAAATGCATATTATTGTAGAAGAGGATTTTGCTGTTTATCCTTTTATGATTATCCCCATTTTTGTAAGCTCGCAGAGAAACATTCAAGCAATTGATGAGGCTTATAAAAAAGATAAGCAAATTTTTGTTGCTTTCTTTAAAGAGGGGAGTGAAGAAGAGTTTTATAAAATCGGTGTTGTTGGCGAAATTATGAGAAAAGTCGCACTGCCTGATGGTCGAGTAAAAATCCTCTTTAGGGGAATAGGTAGGGGGATGATCGAGGATATCATCACTAGTGCTCCACTTCTTGGAAATGTAGTAATGCGAGATTACAAAACCTTCTCATCTGACAAACTCAAGGCAACTTTTGAAGTGCTTAAAGAACAGCTTGGCTATCTTGCTAATGTCAATCACAATGTAACCAATGAGCTGATTAAGGCTGTGGAAGAGAGCAGTAATCTTAATCGAACAATCGATCTTATCGCTTCAAGCCTCAAACTTCCAAAAACTCAAGCTTTTGAACTTTTTGCAAAAGATGATGTCCAAGAGAGAATGATCCTTTTGATTGAGTATGTTGTAGCTGATATTGAAAATCAAAAACTCCAAAAAGAGATCAAATCTCGTGTGCAAAGCAAAATGGATAAAATCAACAAAGAATACTTTCTCAAAGAGCAAATCCGTCAAATTCACAAAGAGCTAGGACTTGAGGGGCAAAAAGAAGAAGAGATTGAGAGATATAGAGAAAAGCTTGCTTCTATCAAGGCTTTTATTTCTGCTGAAATCCATAAAGAAATCAAACGTCAAATTGACAGGCTAAGTAAGATGAATCAAGATAGTGGCGATGCAAGTATCGTGCAAAACTACATCGAATGGGTGCTTGAAATCCCCTTTGGAAAATTTAGCAAGCAAAAACTCTCTATTGAGAGCGTAGGCAAACAGCTTGATGAAGATCACTACTCACTTGAGAAGCCAAAGAAAAGGATTGTAGAGTTTTTTGCAGTGAGAGAATTACTTGCTTTAAGAGGAAAGGAAAACAAAGATTCCAAAGGAACGATCCTTTGCTTTTATGGTCCTCCAGGGGTCGGAAAAACTTCACTAGCAAACTCTATTGCCAAAGCGATGGGACGCCCTCTTGTACGACTAGCTCTAGGAGGATTGGAGGATGTCAACGAGCTAAGAGGACATCGAAGAACCTATCTTGGAGCAATGCCAGGGAGAATCACGCAGGGGCTGATTGATGCAAAAGAGATGGATCCTGTAATGGTGCTTGATGAGATTGATAAGGTGGGGAGAAGCTTTAGAGGGGATCCTACAAGTGTATTGCTTGAGATTCTAGATCCTGAGCAAAACAAAGAGTTTAGGGACTATTATACAAACTTCAATCTTGATCTCTCAAACATCATTTTTATCGCCACAGCCAATGATATCTCTCAAATCCCAGCCCCCCTAAGAGATCGAATGGAGTTTATCCATATCTCTAGCTACACTCCTCAAGAAAAAGAGCAGATTGCCAAAAAATATCTTATCCCTCAAGAGATGAAAAAGCATGGACTCAAAGCTTATGAAGTGAGTATCACTGCCCCTGCATTGCGAGAAGCGATAGAGAAATACACACGAGAATCTGGAGTGAGGAATTTGCGTCGCCAAATCGCTACAATTATGCGAAAAGTGGCTCAAAAGGTTTTGGTGGATAGCACAAGCGGAGAGAAAAGCAAGATCTCCATCACACAAAAAAATCTAAGCCAATACCTTGATAAAATCATTTTTGAAATCGATCCAGCAGACAAAGCTCCACAAGTGGGGGTTGTCAATGGATTGGCTTGGACGAGCGTGGGGGGAGATGTGCTAAAAATTGAGGCAGTGAGAATGGAGGGTAAGGGGGCATTGAGCCTTACAGGAAGTTTGGGCGATGTGATGAAAGAATCTGCTCGTATCGCCCACTCTGTCATAAAAGTTCTTCTAAGTGAAGGCAAACTCAAAAGCACTCTTAAGCTTCCAAAGAGCAAAGACAAGCCCCAAAAGCCAGTCTATGATGTCTATGATCTCCATTTGCATGTCCCTGAGGGAGCTACTCCCAAAGATGGGCCAAGTGCAGGGATCGCAATGGCAACAGTGATCGCCTCAATCTTGTGTGATAAAAAAGTGCGAGGGGATATCGCAATGACAGGAGAGCTGACCCTCACAGGCAAAGTGCTTCCTATCGGAGGGCTAAAAGAAAAGCTTATCGCTGCACATAAAGCAGGGATCAAAAAAGCTCTCATCCCTACAAAAAACTACCAAAGAGATCTGGATGAAATCCCCGAGGAAGTCAAAGGGGGTTTAGAAATCATCGCTGTTGAGAGAGTAGAAGAAGTGCTAAAAGAGGCGTTGGTATAAAAACAAGAAATTTAGTTTTATGGATAGCTTTTTGCTAGAATGAGATAAAGATTAGAGGTGATTGCTATGGATAAAAGATTGAAATTATTTTGGAATAGTTATGTGAGGGGTGAGATAGATTCTTTTGGATTGTGTAAAAAAAAGGGAGAGATTATCACCTCAATTAGAGCAAGACAAGTTCAAGAGTATAAAAAAATCAATGCAAAGCAGATTGAAGCAAGAAAAGAGTTAAGTCTATAAGCCCAATGAGCTCACAAGTCAAGAAAAAAGAGAAAAACAGCAATGTCCTCAATCAATTCAACCAACAAAACAATATCCTTGTAGAAAATGAGCTTAATGCAATTGAAAAGCTCTATCACACTTCCCCAGAATTAGCAAATCGTGCAATGAAAAAATGGGAGGAATGTGTCGATCATCGCAATGCTTGTGATAAAGAAATCATAGGCATTGAGAGAAAAGAGCAGGAAATGAGAGAAGAGGATATGAAGCTTTATTATCGATGGAGTGGTTTTGGAATCATTGGCTCATATCTTTTTCCTTTGATTGTTTTTTGTTGTGGTGTGTGGCTTACTCTCAAAGGCTATTCAACGCAAGGTTGGGGAGCAATGGGGTTTAGCTTTGTGATTGCTTCACCAAAAATTTATAGAGAGTTTCAAAAAGATTCTAAAAAACATAAATAATTGTCAAAAAGCCTAGAAATCATCACTGTTGAGAGAGTAGAAGAAGTGCTAAAAGAGGCGTTGGTATAAGGTTCTTGTAAAATTTTAGTTTTGTGTGTATTTTCGTAAAAGGAAAATATAAAAAATAGCATAATCTAAAAATTATCTTGATTTGAAAAGTAGGGTATGTCATAATTATTCTTTACATTTTAATAAAAAAGGATTTTTATGGATTTTTCAAGACTCGATGCTTTGGTGGAAAAGATTCGGAATACTCCAAAAGAAAATATTCAAACAGAAGAAGCTACAAAAATGGCGTTTATCGCTCCTTTCTTGAACCTCTTGGGTTATGATGTTTTTGATCCTAGCATTGTTGTGCCTGAGTTTGTGGCTGATGTGGGTAGTAAAAAAGGGGAGAAGGTGGATTATGCCATTATGGATAACGGCAAACCATTGATCCTTATTGAAGCAAAGAGCGTTCACGAAAATTTAGACAACCACAATAATCAGCTTGTAAGATACTTTACAGTGACTGATGCAAAGTTTGGAATTCTTACAAATGGGATTGAGTATCGCTTTTTTTCTGATTTAGATGAAAAGAATAAAATGGACTTAACCCCTTTTATGGTAATTAATTTGGCTTCATTTAAAGAGAGGGATAGGGCTTGCCTTGAACGATTTGCACGCGACAAATTAAATATAGATAATATTTTGGGTATGGCAAGTCACGAAAAATACACACGGGCTATCAGAGAAGTATTAACAAGTGAGATGAGCGAACCAAGTGAAGATTTTGCCAAGTTTTTTATCTCCAAGCTCGGCAATCGTCGTGCTACGCAAGGACTTATTGAACAGTTTAAAGAATATATTCGCAATTCAATGCAAGAAATGATTTTTGATATTGCAAAAGATCAAATCAACTCAATTCAAGACAAACTAAAAATTCAAAATCAAGAAGCAAAAACGCAACAAGATGAGGTAAAAGAAGAGCAACAGTCAAATAGTATTAATAGTGAGGAGCAAGAAGCTTTTTATATTGTTCGTGCAATCCTTGCTGAAATCATTGAGGGAGATAGAATTAGTTATTCAAATACAACACAGTATTTTAGTGTGTTATGTGATGATAAATGGCAAAAATGGGTATGTAGATTGTTTCTAAAAGGAAGAACCAAATACATTGCATACAATGATGGTATAGATGAAAAAATTAAATTTGAAAAATTGCAAGATTTGTATTCTTTCAGAGGAAAATTGCTAGAAGTTGCAGAGAAATTCAAAGATTAAAGGTTTTGGCATAACCCTTAAATCTCGATACTTAGGGGAGAGGGGTTAAACCCTCTCCAACCCCTCAAGCAATCTTTCATACTCTTGAAATCCTCCAAAATTTCCTATCCTTGAAACGCTATTTTTAAGATGGCTTTGCCCACTTGAGATGAGGAGATTTTGCTTGGCTAAAGAGGTTTTTATCGCATTTGCAGGATCATTGAAGGCAATGATGGAATAAGAAGGACTTTTGGCATAGAGTGAGATTCCCTTGGAGTATAGGATTTCTTTTGTCCTCTTAAATCTCTCTTGAATCAGGACATAGTTAGATCTGAAGTTGATATTTTTTAGCACAAAATCTAGGGCGAGAAATAGATTTGAGGGAAGGGAAAAGGCAATGGGGTTTTTGAGATAGTTTTGAAGTGCAAGATAGAAAGATTTTGGGCTTCTCTCTTTGATCAGTGAGAGGGCATAAGAGCTAGTAAATACAAACCCAAGCCCCACAGGAAGTCCTAGGACTTTTTGACTTGAGGTTACAAGCACATCAATATGTGTGGTTTCAATCTTTTCACTTCCAAAAAGTGCAATAGCATCTACAAAGGTTAGAAGCGAGGGGTTGGCTTCTTTTGTAACTCTACAAATCTCTTCATACTCTTCCCTCACTCCCCCCGAACTTTCCACTCCGCATAGACACACTCCATCAATGCTAGGATATTTTTTGAGAGTTTCTAGCACTTCTTCTGCTTTGTGAGAGCGATCCCAAGAGCATGAGAGTGTAGTGATTGTGACCCCAAAATTCTTTGCAATCTCTCCCCACCTACCAGAAAACTTCCCATTCTCCAAAATCAGTAAATGCTTAGGAGCAAGAGAGCTTATCGCACTCTCCATTGCCCCACTTCCACTAGAGCAGAGGAAAAACACCTCTTGCATAGGGCAGATTCTAAGCAGTTCATCGTAGCAAGTGTGAAAAATTTTTTCAAACTCAAGGCTTCGATGATGAATGATAGGAGAGGAGAGAATTTCTGAGATTTGAGGAGAAATCTGAGATGGACCTGCGGTGAAGAGAAACATAATCTTCCTTGTTTTTGTATTTTTTTCATCATTTTGCCACGATTGGAGAAAAACTTACTGCGTTTTAAGCAAAAAAACTCTATAATAGAAGCTTTTGAAATATTTTAACAGGAGAAAATTATCAATGGCAACAGTGATTCGATTGACAAGAATGGGTCGAAAGAAAAAACCTTTTTATAGAGTAGTTGTTACAGACAGCAGAAAAAGAAGAGATGGTGGATGGATTGAATCTATCGGGATTTACAATCCTCTAGTAGAGCCTGCGTATGTAAAAATCAATGCAGAGAGATTGGCTTATTGGAAGGGTGTAGGGGCAAAAATGAGCGAAAGAGTTGAAAAACTAACTTCAAAATAACAATGGTTGAACATTTTATTTTGGAATATGCCAAAAAAATAGCTTTGCATCCTGAGCAAATCCGAGTGCAAACACAAGAGTGCGAAGAGGGTATCCAAATCACGCTCTTTTCTTCTCAAGAAGATATGGGAAAATTCATCGGGAAAAACGGAAAGATGATTCATTCCCTTAAAAATGTGCTTTCAGGTTGCAAAGTCAAAAATGGTCAAAGTTACAAGATCGTTGTTCAATCTGTATGATACAGGTTGCAAAGATTGGCAAAAGCGTGGGGGTCAATGGTGGAGCAAGACTCCACATTCTTACTGACTTCCCAGAAATCTTTGCCGAAGATATTACCTACACTGCAAAATCCATAGGATTAAACCCCCAAAGTCTCCTTCTCAAAATCAAATCATTTGAAAATGGTATTGTTGTGTTTGAAGGGTATGAAAGCAGAGAGAGTGTTAAGACTCTAGCAAGCTTCACTCTCTATGCTTCTTTGGAAGATACACGCAAATATTGTGAGCTAAAAGAGGGGGAGATGTTTTGGTTTGATGTTGTAGGGTGTGAGGTGATTGAGGAGGGAGAGAAACTTGGAGAAGTGATTGATGTGGATAGGATGGGTGGAGTGGATTATCTGCTGATCCAAGCCATTGAGAGTGAGAAATTTCCAAAGCGTTTTTTGCTTCCTTACATTCATCGATATGTGCTTGAATGCAAAGAGAAAAAGATCTACACACAAGGTGCCAAAGATATTTGGCTCTCTAGCTAAATGCGTTTTACTTTTTTAACACTCTTTCCTCATATTTTGCAATCTTATTTTTGTGATTCTATTCTTCATCGTGCAATTGAAAGTGGGAAGATCCAGATTGATTATCTCAATCCCAGAGAGTTTGCCTCCAATCGCTATGGAAAAGTAGATGAGCCTCAGATCGGAGGAGGGGCAGGGCAGGTGATTTGTGCTGATGTGCTTGATAGAACATTAAGCCATATTGCAAGCCAAGATTCTCATATTATTTTTCTCACTCCCTCAGCCCCTCAATTTTCGCAAAAAGATAGTGTGCGTTTGTCGCAAAAAGAGCATATCATCTTTGTATGCGGACGGTATGAGGGGTTTGATGAGAGGGTGATTGAGATGTGGGCAGATGAGGTGTTTTGCATAGGAGATTTTATTCTTACAGGAGGAGAACTTCCCGCACTCTGCTTGTGTGATAGTATTGCCAGACAGATTAAAGGTGTGCTAGGAAATGAAGATTCGCTACTTGGAGAGAGTTTTGAAAATCATCTTTTAGAAGCCCCTATTTTTGCAAAAACAATCAAAAAAGATGAAAAATTTGAAAAAATTTCACCACCTTTAGAATTTTTCAAGGGAAATCATAGTAAAATCACAAGTTTAAAACTTGACCTTTCTGCATTGAGGACAAAATATTACCGACCCGATTTGTATCAGAAATGGAAAAATCATAAGGATAGAAAATGAAAAATCGATATATCGAAAGCTTTGAGAAAGCACAAATTGCTGGAAAAGAAGTTCCTGCATTTAAAGCAGGCGATACTCTTAGACTTGGGATCAAAATCCAAGAGGGAGATAAAAGTAGGGTTCAAAACTTTGAGGGGATTTGTATTGCTATCCGTGGAAATGGTGTAGATAGAACTTTTACAGTTAGAAAAATGGGAGCAAACAATGTTGGAGTGGAGAAAGTATTCCCACTTTATAGCGAGTCTCTTGAGCGAATTGAAGTTTTAAGAATCGGTCGTGTTAGAAGAGCGAAACTCTACTATCTAAGAGATAGAAAAGGTAAATCCGCAAGAATTAAAGAGCTTAGAAAGTAAGCTCCTCTTCTATTTTGTGGCGTAAGCCACAGCATTGAGATAACTCACAATACTTGCCTTTCCTTCATAAGCAATATCAAACGCCACTCCGTGATCCACTGAGGTTCTGAGGATAGGAAGATTTAAGCTTACATTGATACTTTCATCAAAATACATTGCCTTTAGCACACATAAGCCCACATCGTGATACATCGCTATCCAAGTATCAAACTCTCTTTGTCTTGCAGGGATAAAAGAGCAATCTGGAGGATATACACCCCTAAATATTTCTTTTCCCAAAATCGCATTCATCTCATCTATGGCTTTTTGGATTTCTCTCTCTTCATCGCCCATCATGCCTCCATCTCCTGCGTGAGGATTGACTCCCATTACACAATAACTTTCACTTTTGTGAGTGCTATAAAGGGCTTTAAAAAACTCAACTAGCTTTTGGCTTTTGATGTGAGAGGATACATCTTTTAGGGGGATGTGATCTGTATAGAGTGCTACAAACATTTTCTCACATCCTAGCATCATAATCGCTTCTTTGCCATAGCGTTCTCTTAGGGCTTGTGTATGTCCTATGGCATTCATTCCAGCCAGAAGCCAAGCTTGCTTGTGAATAGGAAGAGTAACAAGGGCATTGGCCTGTTTTTCTTCACAAAGCTTACAGCCTAGCATAAAACTCTCATAGCTGTATTTCCCACTAATTTTGCTTATAGATTTTGGCTCAATTATTGGAATCTCAAGCTTTGGGGGGATGCACATTGAGGGAGTTAGTGAGGGAGGCAGAGGAAGAGAGAGAAGCTTTGAGGCAGTTTGTAAAAGCTCATAATGCACACAATAAATCGGAATGACTTTTTGGATAATCTGCTCGTGAGCTTTAAGCAAGATCTCAAGCCCAATGCCATTGATATCTCCACAGCTTATAGCAATCTTTTTCATCTTTTGATGAGCTCCTTCATTTCTCTAATTGCTTCAAAAAGTCCTACAAAAATAGCACGTGCAATAATCGCGTGTCCGATATTGAGCTCAGTGATTTGAGGGATTGAGGCGATAGGGGAGACGTTTTGATAGTTTAATCCATGTCCTGCAAAAACTTCAAGTCCTAGCTCTTTTGCTAGGATTGAGCATTCTTTGAGTTTGTTTAGATTCTCTTGCATTTGTTTTTCCAACTCTTGAGTGGGAAGATTAAGAGAGGGGATAGAGTTATGAGTGTGTTTGAGATTGGTGTAAGCCATCAAAAAAAGATTTGCCCACTCTCCTGTATGAAGCTCAATGCTCTGCACTCCTAGTTTTTTAGCAAGTTGGATGTTTTCTATTTTTGGATCGATGAAAAGTGAGGTGGGGATAGAGTGAGTTTGAAGTTTTTTTATTGCGTCTTGAACTTGTTTTTGATGTAAATCCAGTCCGCCCTCAGTAGTTACCTCTTCTCTTTTTTCAGGCACTAAAGTTACACGATGAGGAGAGTAGGGTGCAATAGTATCAATCATCGAGCTTGCACACTCAAGATTGAGAGGTAAAAAGCTTTGAGAGATAATAGCTTTGAAATCTTCATCGTGAATATGGCGTCGATCTTCACGCAAGTGAAGTGTAACTTGGGATGCTCCAGCATTTTTAAGGATGAAGATCGCCTCCAAAGGATTTGGCTCATTGATTTTCCTAGCTTCACGTAAAGTAGCAATATGATCAATATTTACTCCAAGTAGCATTGCAAAACTCCTTTTATAAAATAAAGTATTATAAAATCGTTGAAAAAATTTTGAGCAAGGAAAAGTAATGCGTTTATTTGAAATGATGAAATATTTGGATGTTGATACAAAAAATCTCAAAGATTTTGATGTCAAATCCCTAAGCACACTTGAGGAAGCGACGTCAAGCGATCTAGTTTATGTCGATCAAGACAAATATCTCCCCAAGCTTTCAGAATGCAAAGCAGGGGCAGTGCTTGTGAGCGAGAAAAATGCCTCTCTCATCCCCTCGCATATTCAAGCCATTGTAGTGAAAAATCCTCATCTAGCCTTTGCTTATCTCTCAAGCTTTTTTGCTAGAGAGATGTTTGAGGAGAGTGGAGCGGACGCAAAGGTGGCTTCTAGCTCTAAGGTAATGAGTGGAGCATATCTAGGCAGAGATGTTGAGATTGGAGAGGATTGTGTGATTATGGCTGGGGCTGTGATTGGTGATAGGGTAAAAATAGGCAATGGGTGCAAAATCTTCCCCAATGTCGTGCTTTATGCAGATACGATTTTAGGAGATAGGGTGAGTATCCATGCAGGAAGTGTTGTAGGAAGCGATGGTTTTGGATACGCTCATACCCAAGATGGTGCCCATATCAAGATCTATCACAATGGAAGAGTGGTGATAGAGGATGATGTAGAGATTGGTGCAAACTGCACGCTTGATCGAGCAGTCTTTGGTGAAACACGCATTAAAAAAGGAAGCAAGATTGATAACCTCGTGCAAATCGGACACAACTGTATCATCGGAGAGCATAGCATTCTGGTTTCTCAAGTAGGGCTTGCAGGCTCAACTACGACTGGGCGAAATGTTGTAATGGGAGGACAAGCTGGAACTGGAGGACACATCCATATTGGAGATTTTGTGCAGATTGCAGGGCGTGGAGCAGTGGGTAAAAATCTTCCACCAAACACCAAGTGGGGCGGACACCCATTGATGGAGCTTGATGAGTGGATGAAGTTTTATGTGAGCTTGAGGATGATGCTTAAAAAAGCAAAACATTAGATAATGGCTAGAATCCTTTGCTTATTGGCTTTGGGGGTGGTTTTGTATGGAAATACTCGCTATTTCTTGTATGAAGAAGCCAAGATTGCAAAGGATACATATTTGGAGAAAAAACAAGAGAGTCGTGATTTTTATATCCACTCTTCTCCCATGTTTTTCAAACCCAAAACCCACTCCTACAAACAAGCAGTTCTAATCTACGATCTTTACAAGGTTGCCAGTCATTACAACAAGCAATTTGAGGGAAGACATATAGTGGGGGGCTTGTCTTTAAACAAGGTGTATGCCACAAGGATGCAAGATGGCATTGCTTCTAGATGGATTTTGGGGAGCGGGGCTTATCTTAATGTTTTTAATTATCATGGACGCGGTGCTTTGCGATCTATGTCGCTAACAACTCTCTCAGCAGAAATTCGTGCAAGGATTGCTACTCAATTTTTAATCGATGATTATCACATGCTAGAACTTTCTTTGCAATTGCCTATTTTTGGGGTTGGGCTATTTGGTTATAGCCCAACAAAGGGAGGAAATGCATTGTTTTTGATTCGATTTTTATATGGCGATATTTAATGTCCCAAATCCAAAGACTGATCATAAACTTTTGTATTGATCTTGAAAAACCCCAAAATACTATGAAAAATAAAATCTTGAGAAAGCTCTGAATTTTGTTTTGATTTGAAAGCTTGATATTGCACTCCAAGATTATTTCCAAACCAAGCTAAAGCCCCTACTAGGGTTTGGTTTTTGGGAGCAAGTGAGTAGGGAAGTCCACCGTGCATATAATTGCCAAGTTCGCCCAAACTCTCGCCATGATCACTTATATACCATAAGGATACATCAAATTCTTTTTGTAACTCTTCTAGTCGCAAGATCGCAGAATGAAGCAAAAAGTCTGTATATAAAATAGAATTATCATAAGCATTGATGAGTTTTTCTTTTGTGCAGAGATTTGGATTTTTTTCTTTGCACACAGGGGTATAAATCTCAAACTCTTTGGGATAGCGTCTAAAATAATCTGGCCCATGACTTCCAAAAGTATGTAAAACAAAAAGATAATTAGAATCAACAGACAGATGATGAGTAAGTGAATCAAATTTTTTAAACAAGGCCTCATCTAAATCATCAAAATAAAAAACATTCTCAATTCGTTTGCACACTCCCCCAATACAGCTTTGTGCATCCCCACTATTGCTATCTAGCCAGTAGGTTTTGATCCCCACTCTTTGAGTAATATCTAAGATGTTATCTGTAAAGTTTGAAAGATAGCGATTGGTATAGGTAGAGTGTGTGTAGGGCGTAAGCATACAAGGCACAGAAATGGCAGTAATAACCCCACAAGAACTAAAATTTGAGAAATTAACAAGATTGAAGTGAGATTTGGTTTGAGGCAAGAGATTTCTTGAATAGTCTTGAAGTTCAGAAGCTCTAACACTCTCTCCAATAACCAAAACTAAGATTTTCTTTTTTGAAGAGTTTGCAAGTGTAGCATCTAGGGCTACTTGCTGATAGGGGATTGAGAGTTTTTGTTTTTGAGTATAGAGCATAATGCTTGAGCGAATAGGGGAGATGGGAAGTGTGATATGCTGGAATTTGTGTTGAGTTGTAAAGAGATAGATAAGATCTTGACCAACAACAAAAGACCACAAAACAAAAGAGAGGCATGCATATAAAACCATCAAAGAAAGCTTTAAAATCAATTCTTTGACAAATCTAGAATAAGAGGCAGGGAAGAAAAAAATCAAAATAGAGGGCAAAACCCCCAAAAAAGAAATATATCCGATAAATGACGGAGTCAAAAAACTCTTTGCTTCTGAGATATGGGTATTTAAAAAACTTTGAATAATATCTGGTGTGATTCCAATATTGAGAGTTTCAATAAAATATGCTACAAAAGAACAGTAGAGAACAAAACAGATCAAAATTGCTTTGCATATCCTTCCAAAACAAAGTAGCTCGAAACACAAGCAAAGGGCAAAAAGCATAAAAGCCCATGTAGAGGCAACCTTGTAAAAAGGAAAAATCTCTAAAAGTGAGGAGAAGAAAATATGATTAAAAAAGCTAACAATAAAAAGCGAGGCGAAAAAAATAAGGAAGTGATAGGAAAATTTTTTCTTTAGCATATTTGTTCTTGAGGGCTATATGGGGGATTATTCCTCCATATAGTTTTTGAGCTGTCTTCCAACTTTGGGGTGTTTGAGTTTTTTAATCGCGCTAGATTCAATTTGTCTTACTCGCTCTCTTGTTACATTGAGCTCTTTTCCAATTTCCTCAAGCGTTCGATCGCTCTCATCATCTAAGAGTCCAAATCTCATTCTAATCACAGCTTGCTCTCTATCATTGAGTTGATCTAAAATAAGTTCAATTTGTCCTCGCAAGTCTTCTTTGAGGATGTGATCCATAGGACCTATGGCATTCTTATCCTCAACAAAATCTCCAAACTTCCCATCCTCATCACTTCCAATAGGTGCTTCAAGACTGATAGGCTCTTTTGTAATCTTAATTACATTCTTAACCTTATCTACACTTAATCCCACTTCTTGAGCAATAAACTCTACATCAGGCTCTTTTCCATGTTCTTGGATGTGCTTTCGCATAATTTTATGAATCCTATTGATGGTTTCAATCATGTGGATGGGGATTCTAATCGTTCTTGCTTGATCAGCAATTGCTCTTGAAATGGCTTGACGGATCCACCAAGTCGCATAAGTAGAGAATTTGAAGCCTTTTTTATACTCAAATTTATCCACAGCTTTCATAAGACCAATATTTCCTTCTTGGATAAGATCAAGGAAAGGGAGCCCGCGATTGGTGTAACGCTTAGCGATTGAGACAACAAGTCGCAAGTTGGAGCGTGCCATTTTGCCTTTGGCTTTGTCAGAAATTGTTTTTCCTCTTTTGATTTGCTCCAAAATCTCTTTGAGCTTCTCAGGCTCAAGATCAAATCCTCCTTCGCTTGCTTCTTTGGTTTGGAAGAGTTTTTTTAGCTCCATATATACGCTAACCATAGTGCTTTCTGGAACAACTTCTATGATCTCTTCTCTTGACATATTGGTAATATTTTCAAGAATTTTTTTGTGATTTGCAATCATTACATCGTTAAAAAGTGGAAGTTTGTATTCAAGACGCTTCAATTCTCTCTCAAATCCATCACCACTCTTAAGTGTGTTTTCCATTGCTTTGACAAGTTCGCTGATAAGTTTGCTTGTCGGCCCCAATTCAAGCAAACTTTCTTTGAGGACATACTTTTTGTGTGCAAGAAGTAAAATATGCCCCAATTCATCATCATCAACATTTGACTCAGATTCTAAAACCTTTAGCCATTCTTTTTTGGCTTTTTCTAGATTTTTAAAACTCGCAAGAACATTGTCGATGCGTTTTTGATCTTTTTTGCTAATAGGTTTGAGGGTTTCATCATTATCATCGACCTCAATATTTTCTTCCTCGTCGCCCTCCTCCTCTTCACCATCATCATCAAAATTTCTAAAAAGTTCTTTAACTCTTCGTTCGCGGTTAATGAGAGCGTCGCGATAATCATGGATAAAATCAATCAAATAAGGCACAGAGCAAATTGCATCTAAGATCGTATCTTCGCCTAGTTCGATTTGTTTGCTTAAAATAACTTCTTCTTCTTTTGTAAGTAGGGGGATTTGCCCCATTTCACGCAGATACATTCTTACAGGGCTATCACTTCTACTCCACTCCAAAAGCTCACGCTCTTTCATAAAGTCAAATTCATCCTCAAGCTCACCATCAAGAACTTTTCTTTTTTCTTCTATAAGTTTTGTTTTGTCTTGAATATTAAGAAGTTTTGCAACTTCTGATGAACTCATTAGCTGTTTGTTGTATTTTGTTGCCAATTCTCTGACTTTTTTGACTTGTGCAGGAGTGGGAGCTTTTTGTAGAGTTTGAGCAATCTTCTCATAAGAAATATAAGGAGTTTCCTCTTCACTAAAAAGCAGTTCGAGCTCTTTATTTGGGTCTTTTTTGGTTTTTGGGGTTTGTTGATTTTCAGTTTCCATAAGAAAAAGCCTTTGGGTATGAAGTTGAATGCAGGAAATCGACAAAATGCACAAAAACTAAAGCATTTTATCACTTCAAAAAGTTTGGATTATACCCAAAATTTTTAAACCTTTTTCAAGCTCCCTATTCTTGGGGCTTTGAAATTTCTTGATATTCAAGCTTTGCTTCTTCTAGGAGCCTTTGTGCTTCTTTAAGATAAGAAAGTCCTTGTTTGTAAATCTCTAAGCTTTCTTTGAGAGGAAGGTTTTGATTGCTAAGTGAATCAAGAGAGCGTTTGGAGAGTTCAATTAGTTCTTCAAAATTGGGAGTTGTTTGCATTTTGTGCCTTTAGGTATGAAATGGTTTAGAGAAATGTATATTATAATTTTTGGATTGATTTTGCGAAATAGAAAGAGTGAAAATTGAGAAAGAGTTTAAATTTTATTTTGTTTTTTTTCGTAGCGATTGTTGTTTTTGGAGTCTTTTGGAGTTCTCCTGAGTATTGGAGCAAAAAGATTAGTTTGGATGTATTGGATCTTTTTCCTCAGGGAAATGAGCGAGAATGGGTAGATCTAAATCGCAAATTTAGTGATTCAAAAACGATTTATGTCTCCAAAAAGGATGCAAGGGATTTTGATACTTTTATTTCAGATGTTGCACTTTTGCCCAATGTCGCCACGGTTCATCAAGGAGTAAAACCCAATCTCTTTTTCCAAGAATTTTTGAGCAAGAATTATTTTTATCTAGGAGTTTTAAGAGCCAATAAAATGGAACCAAAAGAGATGTTAAATACTCTGCTTCAATCAGCCTCAAGCCCCAATTTTAATCCCCTAGATCCTTTAAAAATTATTGAAATTCCTCAGTTTGCTAAGGATTTTGTATTTGAAAATGAGCCTTATGTTGTTGTGCAGATGAAAAGTGCAGATGCAAAAAAAGTGCATCTGCTTTATGAAGAATTTACTTCTTTGGCTCAAAAATATGGAATCAAGCATTACTTCTCTCCTCTTTTTATGAGCGTAGAAAATCCCCAGCTTATTATGGATGAGGTAAATCTGCTTATGCTGTTTTCTGCAGGATTCTTCTTGATTTTGTATTTTGTAATTTTGAGAATGCCTCTTCTTACTTTTAATATGATTGCCACTCTTGTATTTTCCAATCTTATTGCGATCTTGGCTCTTTTGCTTCTTTATCCTAGCGTGAGTATTATGTCTTTGAGCTTTGGGATAGGGATTAGCAATATTTGTATCGATTATATGATGCACCATCATTTTTTAGGGTTTTATCTTCAAAGAAAAATTAGATTTAATTCTGCCGTATTTTATGGATTTATAACGACTTTGGTGGGATTTTTTGTATGTTTGTTTGTTCCCTTTCCTCTTCTTAATCAGCTTGCACTCTATGCTATGATCAATCTCACAGCAGCATACTTATGCTTTGCTTTTTTGTATCAAAAAATTGGCTTTGAAAAACCAAGAATGTATCAAAAGATTGAAGAAATATCTCTTAATTGCATTCCCTCTTTTTATTTTTTAATCTTGAGCGTTGTAATGCTTGGTGTTATGAGTGTCAAAATTACAGCAGATTTTGATCTGTCAAAATTGGATTACCAAAATGTCCAAATGAATGCCCAAAAAGATTTTTTTGCTCCTCTGCAAGATGTGGAGAAGCCCTATTTGTTTTATGCAACAAGTATTGATGGCTTGATTGCAAAGGCTAGAGAGATTGATAGTCTCCTTTCCTCTCCTACTGCTTTGGCGATATTTCCAACAAAAGCAGAAATCAAAAAAAGAGAGAGATATTACAAATCAATGTCATTTTATGATTTTAAAAAGCGTTATGAAGACGCGGTTTATCAAATTGGAAAGATAGATAAAAATCTAGCTCAAACCCTCTCTTATGCTTATAAAAATATTCCAAGATTCCAAGGAGAACTTACCTTTGATGAGCTGAGTTTGATGGGTTTTACTATTATCAAAGATGGCAAAAAATACTATACGCAAAGCTATACAAGTGAGCTAAGTAAGCTTGAGCATCTCACAGGAGTGAATACTTCACAAACCCAAGATCTTATCGCACAAATTACGCAAGGGATTTATGCACCAATGGTTAGCATTCTTGCACTTGCATTTGTTGCAATGGTTGTTTTGTTGGCTATAAGCACAAGAGGAGATTTTTTCAATGCTCTAAGTTTTATTCTTTTCCCCTTTGGTGTTGTTATGTGCTATCTCTCACTTAGAAGTGCTGTGAATATTATGCATCTTTTTGCACTTCTAATCGTGGTAGTTGTAGGGGTTGATTATGGAATCTATCACACACGCGAAGGGAGAGTGGAAGGGGCAAGAAGTGCAATTTTGTTTTCAACCCTTACAACGCTTTTTTCTTTTGGTTTTTTCTTGTTTAGCCAAACTCGAGCATTAAATTCCTTTGGTGAAGTGATTTGTTTGGGGATGGGAAGTTTGTTGGTATTGATTTTTTTGCAAAAAGATAGGCGATGAGAGAAGAGGGATATTGTTTTAGTTTTGATCAGCGAGCATGTGAGGAATGCGGAGGAAAATGTTGCGTTGGTGAGAGTGGATATATTTTTGCTTCACTTAATGAGATTCAAAATGTGGCAGGATTTTTAAATATTGATTTTGAGCAATGTCTTGAAAAATATGTCAAAAAAGTAGGCTATAAATTTTCCTTTATAGAAAAAACTTATAATAATGGCTATGCGTGCATATTTTTTGATGAAAACAAAAAACAATGCAGTATTTATGAAGTTCGCCCCAAACAATGCAGAGATTTTCCTTTTTGGAAAATATTTTTAGAACAAGAACAACTAGAATATCTCAAAAAAGAATGTATGGGCGTGAAGTTTGATGAGGAGAGAAAAAAATGAAAAAAATTTTGTTTGTATTGTTTTGTATGCTCTGCCTTTGGGGGGAAGTCAATGAAGATGATATGGTAAATGAAGCTTTAAATGCCATAGAGTTAAAACAATATGCCCAAGCAAGAGATCTTTATCTTTTGCTCTATGAAGAGAGTGGAAAGATTGAATATCTAAGAGAAAGTATTTTGGTTTCAGCTTATCTAAATGATCCACAAGGCACGATCAACCTTATCCTCTCATTTCAGAAAGAAAATAAAGATTATGATTTGGAAATTGAAAAGGTTTTAGCAGATTCTTATCTCAGATTAGGGGATGTCAAAAATTCAATTATTACAATTGAAAAAATTAAGACAAAAGAAAATTCTCCGCTTGTTCATGAGATTTTAGGCAACCTATACTATCAGAGCAATAGAATTGAAGATGCTCTTATGGAGCTCAATAAAGCTTATGATGAAAGCCATAGTGAAAGAAGTCTAGAAAAACTCATCTCAATCTATTCTAATACCCAAAACAATGAGCGTATTAGTGATTTGCTCAATACACATTTGGAAAAGTATGGGTGCTCTCAGGATTTATGCAAACGAAGCATAGAGTTTTATGTCAAAACAAAGCAAATTAGTCGAGTAGAGAGATTGCTAAAACGCATTGAGGAACAATCCCCTACAATCCAAAATGCTACAAATCTCATCGCAGTTTATGCATACAGCAAAAAATATGATGAAGCTATTGAGGTTGCAAAAAAATATCCCCTAAACCGAAGTATTTTATTGGAGCTTTATGTAGGAAAGGGTGATTTTGCCCAAGCTTCTGCACAGGCAAAACTCATTTATGATGAGAGTAAAAACCCCGAAATGCTTATTCTTTCAGAAATTTATCGCTTTGAGTTGATACAAAAAAATCCAAGCAAAGAAGATCTTAAATCGATGATAGCCAATCTCAAAGAAGGGATTGCACAACTCAAAAAAGAAGAAAAAGCTCCGCAAGGGTTGCCAGAGTATTTGAACTTTTTGGGATATTTGATGATTGATTATGATTTGGATATCAAGGGGGGGATGAAGTATGTGCAAGAGGCATTGGATCAAAGCCCTAATTCTTATGAATTTTTAGATTCTTTGGCGTGGGGGTATTATAAGCTTGGAGATTGTCAAAAAGCAAAAGAGCTTTTCTCTAAAATCCCCCAATCTAAAATTTCAGAGCTAAATGAGCTAAAAGATCATCAAAAAACTCTTTTAAATTGCAAAAGTCGCTAAAATAAGCAATTTTTGTTTCTGGCTAAATCAGCTATAAAGAGCAAACCCATATCAAGGAGAAAAAGATGTCAGTTTTGATTAGTGATGAATGTATTGCGTGTGATGCGTGTCGCGAAGAATGCCCCAATGAGGCAATTGAAGAGGGTGATCCGATCTATTGTATCGATCCTGATCGTTGCACAGAGTGTGTAGGATCTTATGATGAACCTAGTTGTATCGCAGTTTGCCCTGTTGATGCAATTGTTTCAGATCCTGATAATATCGAATCAATGGAAGAGCTAAAGTATAAATACGAGCAACTTCAGCAAGGCGAGTAATGGCAAAGATCGTTGCAGTAATTGATATAGGTTCAAATTCTGCACGAATGGCGATTTTTGAGAAAACAAGCCACTTTGGCTTTTTTCTTCTGGAGGAATGCAAATCAAGAGTGAGGGTTTCTGAGGGGAGCTATGAGAATGGGGGAATTCTGCAAGAGTATCCAATGCAACGCACACTTTTTGCACTCAAAGAGTTTATGCAAAGAGCCAAACAAAAGGGGGTAAGAAAGATCTTTTGCGTTGCTACAAGTGCCCTAAGGGATGCCCCCAATTCAAGCGAGTTTTTGCAAAGAGCTAAGAGAGAGTGTGGAATCCAAATCAAAATTATAGATGGCAAAAAAGAAGCCTATTATGGAGCGATTTCTTGCCTTAACCTTTCTCATCAAAAAAGCGGAATCACAATTGATGTTGGTGGAGGATCAAGTGAATGTGCCTTGCTAGAAGAGGGGAAAATCCTCTCAATGGCATCACTAGATATTGGAGCAATCCGTATAAAAGAATTGTTTTTTGATGGAAAAAATGATGTAGAGGGGGCAAGGAATTTTATCAAGCAAGAGTTGCAAAAGCTTCCAAAAGATTATTCTCACAAATACGCATTGGGTATAGGGGGGAGCATACGGGCTTTGAGCAAGATTATTGCCAAAGAGCGAGGGGTTGCTTTTTTGCATGGATTGGAGGTAGAGGCAGAATACTATATTGATTTTTCTCGCAAGATCTCTGAAAGCCATAATGATATGCTCAGTGAAATGGGGTTTAGCGAGGATAGGGTTGATAGCATTAAGAGTGGGGCTTTGGTGTTTTGTGCATTTTTGGAGTATTTTGGCATCAAAAAAGTGATCACTTGTGGTGTGGGTGTAAGAGAGGGGGTGTTTTTGTCAGATTTGCTAAGGCATTGTGGCAGTAGATTCCCCAAAGGTTTCAATCCATCTCTTAAGTCTTTGCTTGATCGATTTGAAGATAAAAAATCAAGAGCAAAAGAAATCAAAAAACAAGCTTTGCAAATCTTTGACACTCTAAGCAGTTTTCACAAAATCAGCGAAAAATACAAAGCCTCTTTAGCGATTGCTTCTAGGCTTTCTTTGCTTGGAGAGAGGTTGGGATGCCACTCTCAATCTGCTCATAGTGCCTATCTTGCTTTTAATGGTTTGGAATATGGATTTTCTTACAATGAAAGAAGTTTGATAAAAACTTTGATTGAATACAGTGGTAAAAAACTCCCCAAAGAATCACGCTTCAAATCCCTTTCTCTTAAAGAGTTAAAAATGCTTTGTAGCTTTCTCTCTCTTGCTAAGATTCTCTCTTATTCTCCAAGAGTGCAATACTCCTCACCAGCTACTGGAGTTTTGCAAATTGATGGTGCAGGACACTTAGCACGAGAGCAGATCTTAAAGGTTGTTAAGAATCTTGATTTTGAAGTGGCTTTTGAGAGCAAGAATATTTTGTCCAACAAACTTCATCCTAGGATGACTTTTTGAGAATAGGGATTATCAAGCTCTCCGCACTGGGCGATATTGTTGTAGCAATGAGTTTTTTAAGTGCCCTAAAAGAAAAATACCAATGCCAAATTGACTGGTTTGTAGATGAGCGTTTTGAGGGGATTTTGCAAAATTCACCATTGATTGATTGTGTTTATTCCATTCCTTTGAAGCGACTGCTTAAAGCAAAAGATTTTAAAGGGCTTTATTCTGTGAAAAAAACCCTAAACTCTCTAAAGCCCTATGACATTCTTTTTGATATGCAAGGACTCATCAAGTCATCTCTTCTGGGGAAAATGATCCCTACAAAGATATTTCAAGGTTTTGCTTGGGATTCTATTAAGGAGCCTATTGCCTCACTTTTTTATACTCAAAAGATACAAATCCCCTATCAAGCAAACATTCTCAAACGCAATGAAGCTCTTTTGGGGGTAGGGGTTACAAATACACAAGAGGCCTTTGGTTACCTTCCTCAGTCTTTGCAGACAATCACCCCACTTCTAAAAGGAGAAAAAAAGAAACTTTTGGTTGTATTTGAAGCTTCTAAGAGAGAAAAAATGTATCCTATCAAGCAGTGGATTGAGGTGTGCAAAACAATACAACCATTGATTGAGCCTTTGATCCTCTCTCACTCCTATACCAAAGAGGCTCAAGAAATAGCCAAAGAGAGTGGAGCTACACTCTTGCCCCCTCTTAGTCTTGATGAGATAAAGGCTTTGATAGAGAGTGTGGATGCAGTTGTGGGAGGGGATACAGGCATCGTGCATCTTGCATGGGCAATGCAAAGACCCTCCATAACTCTCTATGGAAATACGCCGTTGCATAGGTTTGAGCTAAAAGGGGAGAAAAATCTTTCTCTCTCAAAAAATCCTCATGCAAATTATGAGAAAAATGATTTTTCAATCGCAAAGATTCCACCCAGTGAGATATATGAAAAAATTATGGAGATACTAAAATGAAAAAAATTCTAGGAAAGCTTTTTGTATGGGGGTTTTGTGGCTTTGGGTATTTTTTAAATCTTCTTCCCCATCGCGTATTTTTACTTTTTGTTGATGGGCTTAGTGGGATATTGCGACTTGTAGATAAGCGACGATATAAGGATGCGATGAGCAATCTAGACTTTGTTTATGGAGAGAGCAAAACTCTGGAGGAAAAACAAGTGATTATTAAGCGTTGCTATCGTAATTTCTCTTTTGTTTTGCTTGAGAGTGCAAGAGCTTTGTATATGAAGCCTCAAAAACTTCTTGAACGCTTTGAATATGAAAATCTTGAAGCCCTAAAAAATCTTGTTGCAGAGGGAAAAAGTGCGGTTTTAATCTCTGCTCATTTTGGGTATTGGGAAGCTATTGCTAACTCTATCCCTCACTTTGCACCCAATTATGGAAAATATTCTCTAGGAAGACTTACACAATTTCAAGCCATCAATGAGCTAATTATCCGCTCAAGAGAGAATTATGGGGTGAAGCTGATTGACAAAAAGGGATCTTTTAAGCAATTGCTCAAAATTTATATGAAGCCACGACAAATCGCAGGAATCATTGTTGATCAAAATATGAGTGAGAGTGAGGCAGTGTGGGTTAAGTTTTTTGGAAAAGAGGTAACCCATACCCCAGTGGCTTCAATCCTCTCAAGGAGATTTGAGATCCCTATCTTGCCTGTGTTTATTGATTTTAACGAAGACTATACGCATTTTGTTGTGAAGTTTATTGATCCTTTTTATTGCCCCAATACACACGATATGGAAGCTGACTTGCTAGAGGCCACTCAAAAACAAGCAGATATTACTCAAGAGATAATTGAGAAATATCCTTCAAGCTGGCTTTGGTTTCACAAAAGATTTAAGGCAAAGTATCCGCAGATTTATTCCTAAAAGAGAGGATAAAAAACAATCCTGCAATACTCAATGAGAAACCACCCAAAATAAATAGGGCAATGCTAAGTCCAAAGTAAGAAATTAGAGGCTCAATCCAAAAGGCAGAAAGGAATTGAGCCAAAAACAAAAAACTAGAGAGAAATCCAACGGCTTTTGCTTTTTCCTGAGGTGAAGCTAGAGAAAAAAGCCAAGAGTAGTGATTGACAAAACTAATTCCCCAAGTAAAACCAAAGGCAAGAAAAACAAGCAAAAGCAACAAGGAGTTTTGAATCTCTAGCAAGAAAAACCCTAATCCCAAAGCAGAAAAACTAAAGCCATAAATTGTTTTGATAGAAAATTTACTTGAGAGTTTGGGATAGAGAAAAGAAAAGAAAGCAGAAAAAATACTCACACTTGCAATACTTGCCCCAACTACACTTCCACCTACTCCAAAATGGGAATTGAGATAATAAGGGAGCTGTGTGGGGATAAAATAGAGCAAGCTCATTGAAGTAAAAGTCATTGCATAAACACCAATAAATTTCAAAAATCTAAAATCTGAAGATTGGGAGATTTGTAAGGCTTTTGGCTCAAAAAGATTTCTAGAGGACAAAAACAATACAACAAAGCCAAGCGAATAAACCAAAAATGGAATTCTCCAATCCATATCGCTTAGCACACCTCCTAAAATCAAAAATATCGCTCCTCCAAAAGCCGAGAAGAAATTTTGCTTCACCAAAGCTCTCTCTCGATTTTTTTCTCCTAGATAATACTCAGAGATAAGCACGCTCACACAAGTCATAACAAATCCACTCGCAACCCCAAACAAAGCTCTAAAAACAAGAATCCACTCAATAGAGCTTAAAAAATATCCACTGATTCCAAAAACACTCCATAGCAGGATTGAGCATAGTAGGATTTTGATGCGTTTGTATTTTGTAAGCAAAAATCCTGCAATTGGTGAAGAAATCATGACAAAAAGAGCAGGAAGTGTAAGAATCAATCTAGAGAGAAAAGTGATGTGGGGAGTTGAGCTAAAATGGGCTTGGATGTTGGGAAGAGAGGGGGCGATGAGAGTTGCGCCCAAAGTTGTAAGAGCAGTAATGCAGAAGAGTGAGAATTCAAAATTCTTGGAATATTTCATGATTTTATCCTTGAGAGAAAAAATGATACGATAGCTTATTTTTCCTCTTTTTCTCCAAAAAATTTTAAAAAACTAGTCCAAAATAGAATCTAAAATTTCTTTTGCTCCATTAGGAGAGATATGTGAGGGAAGAGAGTTTGAAACCTCGGCAATAGGGAAGTTTAGAATCTGCTCTAGCATTTGAGGATTTAAATCTTTTTGCTCACAGAGGATTCCTAGGCTTTTGCTTGAGAAAAAGAGGGCGTTGTAGTATTGATGATTTCCTGCAGCATAAGGATAGGGGATGTATAGGGCAGGGAGTGCTGTTGCACACATTTCCCATACACTTGAAGCTCCGGCTCTTGAGATGCAAAAATCCGCTTCTCTCATTTTTTCCACAAGATTAGAGTTAAAAGCAAAAAGCTCTACAGGGATATTGATCCAGGCATATTGCTCTTTTAATCTCTCATAATCTCTCTCTCCACTTTGATGAATGATTTTGATCCCTTTTTGATGAAGTATGGGGGCGATTTGGAGTGCAAAGTCATTGATAGCCACAGCTCCTTGAGATCCCCCTAAGAAAAGAATGGTTTTTAGCTTCATCCTCTCTCTTGCTTTGATGAAAAACTCTTCTCTTACAGGATAGGATGTAGGATAGAAGTTTTTGCTCCTATCTTCAAAGCTTCCAAAGATTTTTTTTGCAAAGGGAGAGAGGAGGCGATTAAGAGTGCCTTTGATCGCATTTTGTTCATGGATAAAAAGTGGAGTAAAGCTCAAGATAGATGCAAAAGAAGCAGGAGCTGAGCTATACCCCCCAACACTAAAGAGGTGAGTAATTTTGTGTTTTTTTAGAATCTTATAAGCCAAAAATGTAGCCTTGAGTTGAAGAAAAAGAGATTTGATCATCCCTATCCCCTTTTTGTTCACAACCCCTTGTGTAGGGAGAAAATAACGATGAGAAAATCCCTCTTCACTCTCAAACCAAGCCCTGTCTTGTCCAGCAGTTGATCCGATATAGATACAAGGGATTTGAGCTTTATTGCACTCTTGCATGAGAGCTTTGGCAATTGCCAAATGCCCTCCTGTCCCACCCCCACTAATTGCGATAACTTTTTTCATCCAAAAATAGGTAAAGAGAGGAAGAATTTGATCACAAAGGCATTGAGGATATCAATGAAAAACGCACCAACCATTGGAACGACAATGAAAGCCACATGACTTTGTCCATAGTGCTGAGTGATGGCTTGCATATTGACAATTGCTGTTGGGGTTGCACCT
>DSTMD04001__coassemble_534_pt1 | contig 24739 bp, 21 predicted proteins | sample DSTMD04001__metabat2_low_PE_002 | metagenome-assembled genome bin DSTMD04001 | reverse complement strand
AGTCTATCTAGTCGTCATCTTAGCTAGTTGCTTCTGTGTCTTACCTAGCGGCACAGACTAAGAACATAGGTTGCGATATAGGGTGTTTTGGGGGTTGAGCCTCTATATTTAAGTTTTTCAACCCTGTCTAAACATGTAGAGGTCTTTGTGGGTTTGGTTTTTGGACTGGGGTTCGATCCCCCACAGCTCCACCAATTATCATTTTCAAGACAATTCAAAAAATCTCTCTAAATACCTAAAACAGGAACTTCCAAGGCTTTTTTAGATTTCAAATCATTTCAGAAAAACCCTCTATAAACCAAATAATTTTTAATACAATTTATAATACAACTTTGTTTTTGAAAAAACTTGTATTAAAAATTTTCCTACAAAAGCGTAGATTTGGGAGCTAGAAAATGCAAAAAAATTCTTTTAATACAGATAGGGAGATACAAAATCTCAAAGCAAAAACTTCTCAATATTATGCAAGTGATAGAGTGGTTAGAAATCTCTATTTGGTAGTGAGAGAGGCAAAAAGAGAAAAAGGGGGAGTATCAAAGACTTTTTTCTTCAAGTATATGTTTGAGGGGAATAATTATCAAATTTCACTAGGAAAATATCCCACGCTTAGTCTTACAAGTGCAAGAAGCAAGGCAAATGAGTTTAATTCAATGCTTGATAATTCTCAATATAGGAGAGATGGGAGGCACCCAAAAGCAATTTTAGAACAAACAAAAGAGAGGCAAAAGACTTTTTTTGAAGTAAGTCAAGAATGGATAAATACTCAAGAACAAACCCCCTCTTTTGAGAGAACTAAAACAAATAGAATCAAAAATCACCTTTACCCCCTACTTAAAGACAAAACAATAGGAAGTCTTACAAGAAAAGATTTTATCGATTGTATTCAAAAGCTCCAAGACAATAATGCACTTGAAACTTCTAAGAGAATTTTTCTTATTGCACGCTCCATAATGAGATTTGCAGTCAATAGGGGATACATAGAAAATAGCCTTTTGGGGGATATTGATTTCAAGCAAACATTTAAGCCACCAAAACCTCAAAACTACAAAGCGATTACAAGTGAGGCTAGATTTAGGGATTTACTTTTGGCTATTGAGGAATACAAAGGAAACCCCATAACAAAACTTGCATTACAAATCAGCCCCTACATTTTCCTAAGAGCAAACAATATAAGAGGCTTAAAATGGGAGTATATCAATCTCAATAAGAAGCAAATTGTTATCCCCTCAAGTGAAATGAAAATGGGAGAGGATTTTATAATTCCACTTTGTGAGAGTGTAGTAAAGATTCTTAAAGAGGCAAAACAATATTCCCACGCCTCAAGCTATGTTTTCCCAAGTGATATAAGCAAATCAAAAAGAATGAGTGAAAACACACTTAATCAGGCTATCAAAAGACTAGGATTTGGAGAGGAGATGGTTTATCATAGTTTTAGAGCTACCGCCTCAACAATCTTGCACGATAAAACCAAAGAACATAAGCAACAAAGTGAGGTTATAGAGCTTTGCTTAGACCATAAGGAGAGGGATAAAGTCAAGGCTTCCTATAACCATTCAAAGCGTTTAGAGGATAGGGAAACTCTTATGCAGTGGTGGGGAGAGTATATTGATATGCTTAAATCCCCAAAGGGTGGGGAATACATCTCAAAGATTGAGGGGTAGGCGTGGGATTTGAGTATAGCAATAGCACTAAGAGAATAAGAGAAGCACATAGAAAAAATTTTGATAAATATATCAAGGGGGATAATGTAAAACATAATAAAGAGACAGCACAAAAACTACAAAAAGAATATGTAAAACGATTTGAGTTTATTTTTTCAGAACAATTTATCCCTCTTTTGGCTTGTTTTGATAGCAATGAAATGCGACAAGGAAAAAATAAGGAAAAATCCAAAGAAGCAATTTGTCTCACACTAGAATATATTGATAAGATACTTGCACTAGCACCTCCAAAGAGAGCAAAAGAACATAAGATTTACTATGAAATGCTTCATACATTTTGTGTGAGAAAAAGCGGTGAGGTAGATAAGGGAACCTATGCTCTTTTAAAAAATATAGAAGATGAGTTTGGAGAAATAAAAGAGAGAAGAAAAGCACTTACACAAAAAGAGAAGCAATGGGTGTATAAAAAAATGGGGTGGGAATATCCAAAAGAATTCCAAAAACGAACACAAATGGAGCTTAGAGAGTGGATAAATCATATTATGCAAGACAATCTCAATCGCTTATTTGATATTTGGAAGAATGTATGGGAACAAAAAGTGGTCGTAGATTTTTTTATTGAGGGAATATCGCTTGAAGTGTATTCAAAAATGGAATACAAAAATAATATAAACCTAAAGGACTTAAGGATTTACTCTTATATCGTGCAATACCTCAAGGATATAGCACAAAAAGAAATTAGGGGTAGAAAGCTAAAGCTTCAAATCAAAGAGCATTTTTGGAGCAAGGAGTGGATAGAGGATTTGAGGCACATACAATTCCACCCTTTATCAAAACCAAGAAAAACAAAATTTCCCCAAGTGGAAGTTTTTAATGCAGAGATTAGAGAGGAGTCAATCATTACCAATGAGAAAAACTATCTAGGAAATAATAAAGAATTTGAGAAAGAGCTTCTAAGATATCTCAAGGAAATCAAGAAGGAGTATCTAGCAAATAACCAAAAATAACCACAAAATTTAACCTCATCAATCCCCCTACTACACGACATTTCAAGCACTTTTTAAGCAAAGTTTTCTAAAAAATCATATTTTTTTAATTTGGCTTTTTTCACAAAATCCCACTCAACAAAGAGGGATTACAAAATCCTCTTTGAAATTTTAACAAATAAGGAGCAATTATGCAACCTTTGAAAAAGTGGGTAAGAACCCAAGAAGTATGCGAGTATCTATCACTTAGCAAAACAACGCTTTGGAGATTGATTTCAAGTGGGAATTTTCCTAAACCTACCAAAATCAACAAAATGAGTTTTTGGGATTTGGAAGCAGTAGAAAGCTTTATGCTTAGTAGAAATGAGGGGGTGGATAATGAGTAGGGAATCTCACATTTTGGTATTAAAAGCTCTTAAGCGTAGGGATAGAGATATAACTGCCCTTAATCAGGGGAGCTATAAAACTACAAGAATAAGCAATATCATCATAGATTTGAAAAAATGGGGGGTGATGATAAATTCAATCAAAGAGAGGGCTCCAAGTGGGAAATGGTTTGCAAGATATGAGCTTACCCCTATTCCCAAGAATTACAAAAAAGTAGATTCTTTGATTGAGTGGATTGAGGAAATAAATCAGCCTCAAACACAGGGTAAAAAAAAGAGGGAGGTTCTATGAAAAAGAGGGGAAGCAAAGCACCTTAAAGCGTAGGGGGTGCTTTGTGGGGAAAATTCTAACAAAAGAACACAAAGGGAATATAAAAAAATGGAGAGAAGCTACATACAAAGCTCTTTATTCTCTCAATGTTTTCGTATCCACTCAAGGGGAGAGTGGGGGAATAGATAGCTATTGTTTTATATGCACTCACAAACATTTTGAGGATTTTATCAAGTTATACAATCCTATGCCTTATGCTCCAAGTAGCGAGGGGAGATTTTTCACTTCAAAAGATAGAGCTAAAGCAAAAGATAGGGGTGTGGATATTAAGGGTTACAAAATAGGGGGAATTAGGATTGTAACTTATAGCACTAGCAATCTATTTGAGGATATGAGAGGCAAACACAAAAGACTTGATTATAGATTGATTGTGGAATTACACGGCTTTAATCAGTATTTGAAAAATGGAGAGAAAAAGAAAGTTAGCCCTCAAGCCTATGAGGTGGGTATATATTTTCTAAAAACCCCAAGATTTAGCAAACTTAAGGCTTTTGATTATGCGATTGACTTCAAGGAAAAAATGCAAATTAACTATCAAGAAGCAATTAAAAAAATTTCAACTCTCCAAAAATTAGATATGCCTTACACTCAAACATACAAAACTACTCTATATCTCCAAAAACACGCCCCTAAGTTTGGCTATCAAGAACCGCTTTGCAGTTTTGAGAATGGAGCACTACAAAGAGTTTGCATTTACGATAAGCAGTGTAAAAACAAATTAGACAATCCACTTACAAGATTTGAGTTTAGGGTTTTGCTTAATAAGTAATTTTGTGGGGTGGTGTTTTGCTTCCCTATAAATTTATTATTCTTTTACACTTAAAATCAAAAAACTCAATTAGGGTAATATCAACATAGCACAAAGAATATAAAAATCATTATTTTGAGAGATAGAACTAAAAATCAAGGCATTGATAAAAATCAACACTTCAAACCCCTATAAATAAAACACTATTGAGGCATAAATATTTTAAAAATTTTCCGCTTGAAAATCGATAAAAATTTTTAGAGAGTGAGAAACCTATAAGCACGATATATAGGCTATTTAAAGGTTATTTTGATGAGGTTAAAAAATCAGCAAAATATAATGTAATATATAAATATATTAAGACTTTAATATAGTAATTATTTTGAAGTGATGATTTTTAGTGAGATTTTTATCCAAAACACACACAAGAATCTTCACACCACTCACACCACTCAAACACCCTATGATACAAAGCTAGAATGCTATGAGAATATGAAAAAGATTTTCTAAAATCTTCACTCTTTGGAGTATCAAAAATCGGCAATCAATACACACAAAGCAAAGCACCTAGAAAACACGATTTGAAGTGTGTGAGAATGAGAGAGAAAAACAAAAACGGCACTCTTTGGAGCAACAAGAATCCCCACCATTACAACAACCCTCAAAGCCCCTATGATATGAGATTGCAAAGCTATCAAAGAATGAAACCCACAAACAAGAATCCACACCTTTTTTGAAACATAGAAAATCGATCGTTTTGAAGCAATAAAAATCCCTAGAAAATGAAGTCTAAAAACTAGACACCACAAACCTATCATCATTCTTTGGAGTATCACACGCTCCCAAAAAAAGGAAGTAAACACAAATACAAAATTCCTCACTCTTTGGAGCAATAAAAAAACACAACTTGTAAAGCTTTGGAGTATAAATCCCCGTTCTCAAATTTGAGAACGAACACATACAAAAGCGAACACTAAAAGAGAGTTTAGAGGCACGATACAAAGCAAAGATAGAGAGATAGCAAGATAAAAAAACGAACACGCCTCAAGGATACAAGAATCCACAAATCAGCAACAACCCTTAAAGAAAGCCTCTTTAGAGCAAGTGAGAGAGTGCAACAAACCCACAAAAATCCACAAAGCAAAGAGATTGAAAGGGGGTAGTGTTTTGCTACACCCTCAAAGATGATTTGATGATTTTCTACACCACTCAAAGAGATATGCACTAGATTAAATCTACCCCACAACCTCAAAGAGATAATTTGTAACGATTACTCAAAAAATCATTATGGAATAATCAAACATAATCAGAACTAGAAAAAACATTACTCTTTGGAGCAATAGTAAAAAGGTTTTTTGTGCTATATTTTCACACTTAAAAAATGATTTTTGATTGTGGATTGTATTTAGAACACTTTTGAGATTTTTAATACAATTTATAATACAAAAAAATATTTGATAGTTGTTTTATATCGATATTATAGGGATTTTAAAGGTATAGTGTGGTGCCCCACAGCTCCACCAGTTTTTGTATTCTCAAATCTTAATGGACAAAATAATGAAACGCTTTATCTTCTTAGCAGTTTTAGCAGAAGCTTTTATCATCTATGCGAGTGTTTTGGTCAAAATTGTTGATTTATCCCCTATTCTTGTAGGTTTTTATCGCATTTCCCTTGCTCTACCCATCTTTGCACTTCTTGCCAATACCAAACTTCTAAAAGTTAGAAAAAAAGATATGCTTCTTATGCTTGGGGCTGGAGGATTTTTTGGGCTTGATTTGGTTTTTTTCAATCTTGCCATTCACAAAACAAGCATTGCCAATGTCAATCTTTTTGCTTCTCTTGTTGTTTTTATTCTCGTGCCTATTGGGGCAATCTTTTTTAAAGAAAAGATTCGACTAGATTTTGTACTTGGCTCTCTTGTATCGCTTGCTGGAGTATTTTTGCTCATCAAAGGGAGAGGTGGAGAGAGTGTTGCTACACCTTTGGGCGATTTTTTGGCATTTTTAAGTATGAGCTGTTATGGGATTTTTCTCTCTCTTGTCTATGGTCTTCGCAAACGCTATGACACCCTTACTCTTATGAGTTTTGCATCTCTTGGCTCAATCCTTATTCTTTTGAGCATTGGTATCCCTATGGAAGGATTTACTTTGCCCAAAGATTGGCATACTTGGGGGATACTCATTGCCATATCTCTTTTTGGACAGATTCTAGGACAGGGATGTTTTGGCTATATTATGGGAAAACTCACAACACAAGTCTCTTCACTTATTCTTCTTTTTACCCCTGCACTTGCAGGACTTATGGGGTATTTTATTTTGGGAGAAAAGCTAGGGATTTATGAGATTATTGGGATGATTATTATTGTCTTGGGGGTTTATATTGCCAAAATGAGAAAAGAGAAAAAATCTCAAAAAAATTAGAGATACTAAGCCCCCTAGGGACTTAGTCTACTTATCTCTTAAGCTGATTGACTGTTTGAAGCATTGCATCTGCTGTTTGAATACTCTTTGAGTTGGCCTCATAAGCTCGCTGTCCAGTGATAAGATCTGTCATCTCCTCAACTAACTTAACATTGCTTAGCTCGATAAATCCTTGTCTAAGCTGTCCCATACCATTTTGTCCAGCAACTCCAGTAATAGGATCTCCTGAGGCATTCGTGCTTGCATAGAGATTATCTCCTAGAGAGTGAAGTCCAGCTGGATTGATGAAATTGACTAATTCAATTTGCCCTAGCACTGCAATATCGCCTTGATTCCCTTGCAGAGCACTCACCGTGCCATCTGTTCCAATACTGATTTGAGTTGTTCCCTCAGGGATTGTGATCTCTGGGATAAGCTTGTATCCATCAGAATTCACCAAAGCCCCTGTGGAATCAATCTTAAAACTTCCGCTTCGACTATATCCTACATTTCCATCAGGAAGTTGGATTTGGAAAAATCCTTTGCCAGCAATTGCAACATCAAGATTGTTATCTGTTTCTTTTAGACTTCCTTGAGAAAACATCTTTGCTACTGAGATTGGGCGAACACCAAGACCTACTTCAATCCCTGTGGGGGACACAGTTGTATCACTTGTATTTGTCCCTGCATATTGCATTGTTTGATAAAGAAGATCGCTAAACTCAGCTCTTTGCTTCTTGTATCCAATCGTATTGACATTGGCAATGTTGTTTGATGTGGTGTCAATTTGCATTTGTTGTCCCAACATCCCTGTTGTTGCTGTATGTAACGCTCTAATCATTTTTTACTCCTTTTATGCTCTAACTGCTAGTTTTTGAATCGCTTCGGTATTAAGATCATCCATGTGAGTTTTCATCACTTTTTGATACATATCTACAAGACGATTGGTTTCAATCAAGCTTGTCATTTCAAGCACGGCATTGACATTGCTTTTCTCTAAATATCCTTGACGCAATACATCATCATTAAGTGTATAAAGACTTCTATCTTTGCTCAAATCCTTGCCTTTATACTCATAAAGCCCATTGCTACTCTTGCTTAGATATTCAGGGCTTGCAAAAGACACGATCGCTACTGCTCCTGCTTCAACAATTTCTCCATCGGCGTTACGGAAAGAAATTTTTCCACTGGGGCTAAAAATGGGTTGCATACTATCATCCAAAGTGATACCTCCCTCATGATCAATCCAATTGCGAGAAAGTACTTTAAATCCCTCTTTGGTTACAAGTGTGCCCTCTGCATCAAGATTAAAACTCCCATCTCTTGTATATCGCACACCATTTGGGGTTTGAATCGCAAAATAAGCATTTTCATTCTTGAGTGCAAAATCCAGCACATTGCCTGTTTGAGAAAGCGTGCCTAAACTTCGATCCGTATATTCTTCTGTGATGATTGGCACTTTGTTCATAGTTCGATTCCAAAATTTGGAAGCCTCTCTTGTATTGTCATGCAGTGGAAGCTCATCACGCTTTTCTTGAATAAGTCGCTCAAAATCTCCAATAGCTACATCATCCCTTTTGTAGCCGTTGGTGTTGAGATTGGCAAGGTTGTTTGCAATCACATCAAGGCGATTAAACTGTGTTACCATCCCACCTGTGGCACTATAATATCCGCTTTGCATTCCTTTGCTCCATAAAATAATTTTGGAGAGAGCTTAGCAAGAAGTGTTCCTACTCTAAGATTGGAGTAGCGATATGCAAAATCACACGGAGAATTTTACAAACAAGCTGTTCTTAAAATACTCTTTGCAAACATTATTTCTTAAAATTCACCTCAAACCCCCTATAATTCCCTTTTCTCAAAAAAGGATCATCAAATGGAAGAAACACTTAGTAACCTTCAAACCTATGGCTATATCGCTCTTTTTGTTTATTCTATGGGAGGAGGGTTTGTAGGCATTGTGGCAGGAAGTGTGCTTTCTGCTCTTGGAAAACTCGATCTTGCACTCTGCATTATTGTTGCTACACTTGGAAATATCGCTGGAAGCACTCTTCTAGCCTATCTCTCAAGATACCAAAAGCAGGATTTCATCCGCTATCTTGCCAAACACAAAAGAAAAATTGCCCTAGCCCACCTCTATCTTAGGCGTTATGGAATCTGGCTTATTTTTGCCAACAAATACATCTATGGTTTCAAAACTATTCTTCCTTTGAGCATTGGATTATCTTCATATTCTTTGAAAAAATTTACATTCTTTAATGCTTTTGCTTGTGCGATTTGGGCAATAGGAATTGCTATCCCAGCATATCTTGCAAGTGATTGGGCAAAAAATACATTTGAGAGGCTTCAAAGCTATCCTTATGTAATGCCTATTTTCCTAGTTGTATTGATTGGAGGGATTTATTTGGGACTTAAGATTGGGGAAAAAAGGAAGTCTTAATCACTCCTCCCTCAATCGCTCTACTTTTGCTCCTAGCGAAATAAGTTTGTCTTCAAGCTTCTCATATCCTCTATCCAGATGATAGATTCGATGAATATTTGTCTCTCCTTGAGCTATAAGTCCAGCCAAGACAAGTGCTGATGAAGCTCGCAAATCTGTTGCCATCACATCTGCCCCCTTTAGCTCTGCTCCACCACTCACGCTTGCGATATTCCCTCTAAGCGTGATATTAGCCCCCAATCTTTGAAGCTCACTGACATGCATAAAGCGATTTTCAAAAAGCCTCTCCTCAATACTGCTCACTCCCTCACATTGCATTGCCAGTGCCATAAACTGAGCTTGCATATCTGTTGGGAATGCAGGATATTCTGCTGTTCTTACTTCAAAGGCTTGAAGCTTCTTAGCAGGAAGGAGTTTTAGAGAATCTTCCCCTATCTCAAATCCAAACCCAATCTCCTCAAGCTTCTCTATCACAGCCTGAAGATGATGAGGGATTAGAGATTTTAGAGTGATGCAAGAGTTGGTTATTGCTCCTGCACAAAGATAAGTTCCTGCCTCGATTCGATCGGCAATAACTTTGATATCTTTCATATCTAGCAGTTCTCCATCACTCCCAGTGATTTCAAGCTCACTGCTCCCAATCCCTACGATCTGCACTCCCCCCTCTTGCAAGATCTCACAAAGTTGCACTACTTCAGGCTCTTTTGCGGCATTGATAATAGTGGTTTTGCCTTTGGCAAGTGCTGCTGCCATAAGAACATTTTCAGTCCCTGTTACTGTGATTTTATCAAAGACGATATTGGCTCCCTTAAGCCCACTGGGAGCTTTAGCAACGATATAGCCATTTTCTATCACAATCTCAGCTCCCATCTTCTCCACTGCCTTAATGTGCAAATCTACCGGTCTTGCACCAATAGCACACCCCCCTGGAAGACTTACTTCACAATGTCCAAATCTTGCTAGAAGTGGGCCGAGCACAAGGATAGAGGCTCTCATTTTTCGCACAATATCATAAGTGGCTTTAGTCTCTTTCACTCCAGAAGTATCGATATAGATATGATTGGCAGAGAGTTTTTCATACTCTGCACCTAAGATTCCCAAAAGCTTAAGCAAGGTATTGACATCTGCGACATTGGGGAGATTGTGAATTTTTAGTGGATTTTTGGACAGAAGTGTTGAGGTGAGGATGGGAAGTGCTGAGTTTTTGGCTCCTGAGATTTGCACTTCTCCTTGAAGTTTTGGGCTTTGGGTAATACGCAGAAAATCCATTCTAATCCTTTTGTTTCATAAATTGGTGCAAAGCTTTGTATTCATCTTTGTTAAAAAACCGACTCTTTCCGCAAGGAAGGGCATTTAAAGAAGCAAATCCATAAGAGATTCGCTTCAAGTCCAGCACCTCTCGCCCAAAATGAGCAAAGAATCTTCTAAGCTCTCGATTTTTTCCTTCTGTGATACAAACTTTGAGTTTGGAATAATTTCTTGTGTTTTTAATGATAGCAAAATCTACAAAGGCAGAAAACTCCATCGAGGTAATTGTGCTTTTTTGATGCGCTCCTTTACTTGCATCCTCCAAGCTCAATCCCTCTTGCATTGCAGTGATCATCTCTTGAGTAATGCTTCCATTGAGCTTGAGGAGATACACCCTCTCAAGTTCGCTCTGCATAAGTTTGGTTGCTACCTTTTTGCTATCCGTGAGAATGAGCAATCCCTCAGAGGCATAATCCAGTCTTCCCACAGGCACAAAATGGGCGTATTGGGAGCTTAAAGAATGATAGATTGTCCTTCTTCCTCGATCATCCTTTTTGCTCACTAGCTCTCCCTTTGGCTTATGATAGATGATGAGTGTGTAGTTCTCCTCATCTTTTGGCTTAAGATATTTACCATCGATAAACACCCTCTCCCCCTCTTGCAAGATACTTGTAGGAGTTGCTTTTCTCTTCTCAATATTTACTCTCCCATCCAAAATCAGCCTATCTGCCTCACGCCTAGAATATTTGCTATTGTGAGAGATGTATTGATTGAGTCTCATAGATCTACCCATTGAAGATGAGGGAGTTTTTTTCTAATCTCTGTGCTAACCCTTAGACTTGAAGAAAATAAATAGCTTTGTTTTTCATCATCTACAATGATTTTCAATTCACGATTGCCCTGAGAGTTTTGGGCTTCTTGAGCAATCTGCTCTATTAGACTATGATCACTTTTTGCCGAAATGATAATGGCTAGCGGACAGGTTGGCTCTTGATTGTATGATGGCTGGGATTGGGCAGAAGTACTTTCTTGTTGAGGAGAGGGCTGGGGAGCTTTTTTGGGATTTGAGATTTTTAGCTCCTTGGCTTGATCCAAACTCAAAATCTCTCTAACACTGATTTGATTCTTATCTTCTTTTGCTTCAATCTTACACTTAAATACCAAAGGCTCCTTGGAGTAATCCATCTTGTTAAATTCTTCAAAAAGATGAGAGAATAAAATAAAATCCACCTTCCCCCAACGATCTAAGATCTCTACGATTCCATAAGGAGATCCGGTTTTTTTGCTAATTTTCCTTGTGCATTCAATCACTTTTCCTACAAGCAAGAGATTTTCTCCATCTTTGTATTCAGGAATTTCTGTGCTTTTGCCAATCCCCCTAATCCCCCTAATTTGCTCATCAAATGCATCAAGTGGATGCCCTGAGATATAAAGGCCTAAGCACTCATACTCTCCTTCCAAAGAAACACTCTCATCCTCAAGCCCTCTCTCGGATGCAAAACTAAACTCCACTCCACAGCTTAACTCATCTTCAAATCCTGCAAAAAGAGATGTTTCTAAAGATTGATTGTGCTTATCCTTGCTTCTTCCTGCCTCACAAATCTCATCAAGGTGCTTAATCATACAAGATCGACTGTATCCTAGCCCATCCATACTTCCTGACTTCACCAGTGGCTCAAGCACACGCTTATTGACTTTGCTCCAATCCACTCTTGCTACAAAATCTTCCAAGCTCTTAAACTCTCCCCCTCTACTTCGCTCCTCAACAATATTTTCAATCGGTGCTTCTCCCACACCTTTAATTGCACTCAGTCCAAATACGATAGATTTCTCCTCCCCCTCTCCACTCACGCCAAAATCATTTTCTGAGAGATTGACATGAGGGGGCAAGACATTGATCCCCATACTCTTAACTTCATCAATATATTTGGCTACTGATTCGACTTTGTTTGTCTCGCTTGTAAGCATTGCTGCCATAAATTCGTGTTTGTAGTAGGTTTTTAGATACGCGGTTTGGAAAGTTATCATCGCATAGGCTGCAGAGTGGGATTTGTTGAATCCATAGCCAGCAAACTTAACGATAAGATCCCATAATTCTGCAGATTTACTTGCATCAAAGCTGTTTTTGACTGCCCCTTGCACAAAGCTATCTTTAAGGCGATCCATTTCTTCTTTGATTTTTTTACCCATCGCTCTTCGCACCAAATCTGCTCCACCCAGAGAGAATCCACCAATAGTTTGAACGATTTGCATAACTTGCTCTTGATAGACGATGACTCCATAGGTGGGCTTTAGGATTGGCTCAAGAGCTGGAAACATATACTCAATAGGTTTTAATCCATGCTTTCTATCAATAAAATCATCTAGCATTCCTGATTCCATTGGCCCTGGGCGATACAGAGCCAAAACCGCGATAATATCTTCAAATGTGCTAGGCTTTAGGCGTTTATTAAGATCTTGCATTCCCCCAGATTCAATTTGGAACAATCCTAGAGTATCCCCACTTTGCATAGTCTCATACACTCTAGGATCTTCTACATCTACGCTTAAGAAATCAATCTCTTTGCCATATCGCTTCTTAATAAGCTTAAGTGCATCATCAATCACGGTGAGGGTTTTTAATCCCAAAAAGTCAAACTTGATTAAATCCACAGGCTCAAGCCACTTCATAGAATACTGCGTTGTAATCCCTCCATCTTTTGCCACAGCAAGCGGGGTTTTATGCCATAGCTCTTTTTCACTATCAATCACAATCGCTGCTGCATGAACTCCTGTATTTCTTTTGAGGTTTTCTAATTTCAAAGACTGATTCCATACTTCTTTAGCAAGTGAATTACTCTCTATAAGCTCTCTAATCTTTGGCTCTTTTTCATAAGCATCTTCTAGTGTAATTTTTAATTCTTCAGGGATAAGCTTTGCCATTGCATCAGCATCTTTAAGTGGCATATCTAGCACTCTTGCCACATCTCTAATCACCCCTTTGGCTTTGAGTTCATTGAAAGTTACCACTTGAGCGACATTGTAACGCCCATAGCGATTGCTGACATACTCAATGATCTCTCCTCTTCTTCTCTGGCAAAAATCCATATCAATATCAGGCATACTCACACGCTCAGGATTTAAGAATCTCTCAAAGAGAAGATCATATTTCATAGGATCAATATTTGTAATTTTCAAACAAAATGCCACTAAGCTTCCTGCCGCACTTCCTCTCCCAGGTCCAACAGGGATTCCATTTTTTTTGGCAAAATTCACAAAGTCCCAAACAATGAGCATATAGCCTGGAAAATTCATTTTGCTAATCACTTCAATCTCTTGCTCTAATCTTTCTTCATAGATTGAATGTTTTTCTTGGGGGACGAGTTTTAGCCTTTCTTTTAGCCCCTCTCTACACTTATAAGCAAAATAACTTGCATCATCGCTAAAGTCTAGTCCCTCTTCTTTGGCATACTCTGCTGTGAAGCGGAAAGACGGGGGAGTTGCTGGGGTGAAGCTTAGGATTTTCTCTCCGCTCTCTTTATTGGTGATATCTATATTTTTTAGTGGAAGCACAAGATTGCACTTTTCAGCAATCTCTTGAGTATTGCATAGAGCTTCAGGAATATCTGCAAAAAGCTCTGCCATTTCCTCTGGGGATTTGATATAAAACTCATCAACAGAGTGTTTCAATCGATCTTTATCATTGAGGATTTTACCCATCGCTACACACATTGCCACTTCTTGAGTTTTGGCATCTTCTTGCATAAGATAGTGTGAATCATTTGTCGCGATTAGCTTGATGCCTGTCTCAAGAGAAAGTTGGATTAAAAGATTGTCAATATGATGTTGCTCTTGTATTCCATGACGCATAATCTCAAGATAAAAATCATCCCCAAAAATATCTCTATACTCAAGTGCAACTTCCTTTGCAATTTTGTATCCATCAGGATTATGGGTTCGCCTACTTCCAGGTGCAAGATGTTTTGGATTTGTTGTATTCAAATGATAACTCACCTCTCCTGCTAGACAGGCAGAAGAGCAAACAAGCCCCTTGCTGTGTTCTCTAAGAAGCTTTTTGTTGATTCTTGGATAATAATAAAACCCCTCAATAAAAGCCTGAGAGCTTAGGGATAAGAGATTTTGATAACCCTCCAAATCTTTTGCATAAAGGCAGAGATGGAAGCGTTGTTTCACGCTTTTATCCCCTAAATCTTCTTGATTGTGCAAGTAGGCTTCCATCCCAATGATAGGCTTGATTCCATTCTCAAGCATCACAGTATAAAACTCCATTGCCCCATACATATTGCCATGATCTGTCATAGCAACACTATCCATTCCCAACTCTTTGAGTTTTTTTGCCAAAACTTTAATCTTGTTTGCCCCATCAAGCAATGAATATTCAGTATGTAGGTGTAGGTGTGTAAATTTCATAGAAAGCCCCTAGAGAAAAATTAAGATGTGATTTTACAACATATCAAGTTTTTTAGATTGTCTAGAGTTCAAAAACTCTATTTTTGCAACAAAACTATGACAAAAACTATCTTAAGCCATGTCCGAACACAAAAGAAATCCATCTCCTTAAGAGAATAAGAAACTAGAATTTTTATAATTTTTGTTTAAAGTAAATGAATAAAAATCGATATAATTCTTACAACCTTAAAGAAATGAGTTAAAAATGAAAAAGAAATTACTTAGTTTAGCTGTCGTATCTATTGTATGTTCAGGGATTGCCGAGGCAAAATTCTATATTGGAATTGAAGGTGGTTATACAGGTGGAGCTAAGGATACAAAAAAGCACAATGCTCAACTTAATAACGTTTATTTTCTTATTCCTGGAAGCAGTGCCTTAGGAGATATGTTTAAAGAAAAAACCTATACAAGCAATGGGGCAACTTATGAAACAGAGCCGTGGAAAGGTTTCAATGTCGCCCTAAATCTTGGAAGTGAGCACTTCTTTGCAAGCAATTATCTTGGTGTAAGATGGGGAGCAAGCGTAGGATTTACTGAGATTATGCGAGATAGCACAGAGAAGAGTGCTACTGGATCAGTATCTTATACAGATACACTTGGGTATATTGATGCTGGACTTAGCTTTGATGTGATGATCAATTTTATTGCTCGCCCAGATTTTAGCTTTGGAATCTTTGGAGGAGTAGAAGGGGATTACCACTATATGGTTGTTGATGATCAAGAAAACTCAATCACAAACAAGATTGAAAGTTTTTTAAGCAAAGTAACTAGTCGCCATGCTATGGATGTCTCAGGACACGTAGGGGTTAGCACATTGATGGGGAAACATCACAGAATCGATCTGACCGCAAAGCTTCCTATCGGATATGTTGTAGCAAGTGCTGATAATAAGGTAAAAATTGCTAGTGGTCCTGTAAAGGCAAGCTTTAATGTAGGATACAAATATGTATTCTAACCTCTCCCTCTAGAGGGGAGGCAATCTCTTAGAGTTTTTCTATCACTTTTCCAAAAACATAACTATCTTTTACTTCACTTACTTCTAGTAGATAATACCCAGCCTCAAGGGTTTCTATCCCATCAATATCAATCTCATTGACTAGAATCTCTCCATCAATTTGAGGTGCCCACAAAAGACATCTTGCAGAATAAAAATACTCACTCACCTCACTTTTGCCCTCAACGATAACTTCAAATCTTTTTCCCACCATTTCTTTTTTTCTCTCTTTTTGTTGAGAGGTAATGATTTTGTTGAGTTTGGCGATTCTTGAGTTAATCACCTTGCTAGGGATATGCCCCTCCATTTCATACGCACTTGTCCCCTCCTCACTTGAGTATGCAAAGACATTGATTGCATCAAACCTAAACTCTTTGATAAACTCACAAAGCTCATTAAACTCCTCCTCACTCTCTTGGGGATGCCCTACAATCACAGTGGTTCTCACAAATGAATTGGGTGTTTCTCTCATAGCCCTTAAAAGCTTGATATGCTCCTCTCTCCCCACTCCTCGCTTCATGCGCTTAAGCATACTCTCACTGATATGTTGAATTGGCATATCAAAGTAGTTTTGCACAATTTTTGAGCTAACAATCTTTTCAATAAGCTCCAAAGTCGTTGTGCTTGGGTAGAGATAGAGTATCCTTGCACTTCTAGCCTTGCTTTCTTTATCCAGCATATCAATAAAATGGATTAGCCCTTTCTTCTCTCCCAAATCCCTAAGGTAAGAGCTTGAATCTTGAGCAACAAACGAGAAATCTTCATACCCCCTCTCACACAAAGCATTGACTTCTTTTATCGCTGATTGTATGCTTCTTGAGTGAAGTTTGCCCTTAAAACTTGGAATAGAGCAAAAGCTACAAGATTGATTGCACCCCTCAGAGAGTTTGACATAAGCGTGGATTTTTGAGCCAGTGATCACTCTCTCAGAATTTTCAGAGAGAAAAACTTGATGAGAGAGCAGTCCTTTTTTCTTCTCTATCATCTCATTGATCTTGTCATAATCCCCTACACCTGTAATGATGTCAATCTCAGGCATTTCTTCTAAAAGCTCTTTGTGATAACGCTCAGAGAGACATCCACTTGCTACAAGCAATGCCCCCTCTTTCCTCTTTGAGCTTGCTTCTAAAATCGTATTGATACTCTCTTGCTTTGCTGCTGAGATAAACCCACAAGTATTGACAATAATCACATCAGCCTCACTTACCTCATCTGTGATCTTATACTCTCTCAAAGCCCCCAGCATTACCTCGCTATCTACGAGATTTTTGGTACATCCCAAAGAGATTAAATGCAGTTTTTTACTCACCCTTACTTCTCCGCATTATCCCATCTCAAGATCATCTTGCCATCCACTTCTTCTGTTGCACACATTCCCATAATGTTATAACCACAATCCACATAATGCACTTCACCTGTTACTGCACTTGAAAGAGGTGAGAGCAAATACATCGCGGAGTTTCCAACCTCTTCAATGCTAACATTCTCACGCAATGGAGAGTTAAGCTCATTCCATCTAAGCATCATTTTAAAATCCCCTATCCCACTTGCTGCTAGAGTTTTAATCGGCCCTGCTGAAATAGCATTGACACGGATTTTTTCTTTCCCCAAATCATAAGCCAAATATCGCACAGCTGATTCCAATCCTGCTTTTGCCACACCCATCACATTGTAATGCACCACATGTTTAACTGCTCCTAGATAGCTAAGAGTAAGAATACTTGCTCCGCTTCTAAGTAATGGTTTCATCTCTCGCACCAACTCAATAAGAGAATACACAGAAATCTCCATTGCCACATTAAAGGCTTCTTTGCTTGTATTGATAAACTCTCCATCAAGTGCATCTTTTGGAGCAAATGCCACAGAATGGACGATGAAATCTAGCTCTCCAAAATCTTTGCTTAGATTTTCTCTCAAAGCCACAAAATGCTCAGGCTTACTCACATCCAGCTCATAGACATACTTCTCGCTTCCAAGCTCCTGCGCAATTGGTCGCACTCTCTTCTCAAGTGCCTCATTGAGAAAAGTTAGAGCGATTTGTGCTCCTTGCTCTTTGCACGCTTTGGCAATCCCATAAGCGATAGATTTGTTATTTGCCACACCAACGATAAGTCCCTTTTTTCCCTTCATCAACATTTTTCACTCCTTAAAATCAAAATATAAAATTCTAGCCAATAATAGAGCAAAAACTCTCAAGCTCCAAGCTTGCTCCACCTACAAGCACGCCATCCACACTCTTTAGATTCATAATGTCTTGAGCATTGCTAGGCTTTACACTCCCACCATATACTGAGGTTTTTACTCCAATCTCTCTTAAAAAACTATGAATCTCCTCAATCTGCTCTAGCCCTGCACTCTCCCCACTTCCAATCGCCCAAATTGGCTCATAAGCGATGATGAGTTTGGGATACTCAAGATCAATCCTATCAAGTTGCGAGAGTAGGAACTCTTTTGTTTTTCCACTTTGATAAGTGGGTAAATCCTCTCCTATACAAAAAAAGATTTCAAATCCCTCATTTGAGTAAAACTCAAACTTTTTTCTCACAAGCTGATTGCTTTCTTTAAATATTCCTCTCCTCTCGCTGTGTCCGATAAGCAAGGTTTTTATCCCTAGCTCTAAGAGCTGATCTGCTCCAACCTCACCACTATAAGCTCCATTTTTTGCACCATAGGCGTTTTGAGCCCCTATTTTTAGGTGTGCAAAGTCATTATAGGGCAGTGAAGAGAGAGTGGGGAAGATTGTAACTTCTTTATCTTTTTTGCTTGATAGATATCTATCAAGCTCTCTGCAAAATTTAAGTGTAGAAGATCGTGTGTGATGAGTTTTGAAGTTTCCAGCAATGATCATTTTCTCTCCTTGTTTAGATATGAGAGAATTTTATCTCAAAGATAGAAAAGCAAGATCAAATCTCCCCCAAAGGGAGAGTGCAATTAGAAGACAAATTTATAGCTTGCACCAAAGCTAACGCTTGCAGGAGAGTAGTTTCCACCCAAAACGATTTCTTTAGAATCTGAAACATTCAAAGAAGCGATAGGTAGCTTTGCATAAAGCTCCATTCTATGATGTCCTCCTAGCAACGTAGAAACACCAGCTTTTCCTGAAAAATCAAGAATATGCTTGCTAAATGTTGCAAAAAACTCTTCTTTGTAATCTGAAGAATTGAGCCAATAGTGATAATCCGCACTCACACCACCAAAGATACCAAAACTTGTAGTGCCAGAATTGTAGAAATTAAGGATCATATCAAATCCAGCAGAAGCATCAATATAATTTCTTGACCACTTTACTCCTTGCTGATCATCTTTAGATACTGAAGTGTATCCAGCACCTAGATACCATCTTGTTCCAAAAATTCTTCCCACATCCTCTGTTCCTATGCTCATACCAACGCTGTATCCCTTTGAACCATCTTTGAGTGCGTCGGAGATAATGCTTGTTTTAGGAAGTGCAAAATTGAGAGTAGAAGTGCTCTCTAGTCCTGTTTGATAAGAGTGTTGAGCTGTATATCCACCCTCAACACCTACAAAGAATCTTGCTTGAGCAACACCAGCACAAAGAAGTGAAGCTGTTGCTAAACCTACTAATGTCTTTTTCATGTTACATCCTTTTAAGTTAGATTTGAAATCATAATATCGAATCTTATAGGAGAAACTTAAGAGAATATAATTTTTAACAATCAAAATCTCAAAAAGTGTTTCAAAAAGTAATGTTTTTTGTATCCCAAAGAGTTGAGCACCTAGTATTCAAATCCAATAAAAATCAATCTCACCCTCTCTCCTTCATCACGCTTTGAGGAGCGTTGCATATTGATTTGACGGAAGACTTTGCCACTTTGGATATAAAAATGTTGGCAGAAATCAAAATTGATTTTTGTGGAGTAGTAGATTTGATTGATGTAGTTGGCTATGTTTTGATTGAAGATGGGTTTTTTCTTGAGCAAATCTTGGAAACTCAGGGCTTTGGGTGTTTGGCTGAAAAGTAGAGTATTTGAGTTTTTAGGGTCAATGCTCAGTAGGATTCTCTCCTGTAAGACATTGACAATCTCCTCTCTTGTCTTTGTACTTGAATAAGCAAATACAATAACAAAAAGAGAGATGAGAAGAAAACGCATTACTTGCGATTTTTTCCTGCGATGATAAATCTTAAAGCATTAAGCTTGATAAACCCTTGAGCGTCGCTTTGATTATAAACACTATCTTCTTCAAAAGTTGAATATGCCTCATCAAAGAGAGATTTAGCAGATTTTCTACCTGTGATGATGACATTGCCTTTGTAAAGCTTAGCTCTCACTTCTCCTTCTACATGCTCTTGAGTCTTATCAATCAAAGCTTGAAGTGCTTCTCTCTCACGGCTAAACCAATAGCCATTATAGATAAGTGAAGCATAGCGTGGCATAAGCTCATCTTTGAGATGAGCTTCTTCACGATCTAAGGTAATACTCTCAATCGCTCGATGGGCTTTTAGCAAAATTGTCCCTCCTGGGGTTTCATAGCATCCGCGTGATTTCATCCCCACATAGCGATTTTCTACAATATCAAGGCGTCCAATTCCGTGCTTTCCACCTAAAACATTGAGCTTTTCTAGGAGTTTGGCTGGACTTAGGGCTTCTCCATTGATACTAATTGGATCTCCATTTTTAAATCCGATTGTGATCTCCTCAGCACTATCAGGAGCATCAAGAGGGGAAGTCGTCCATCTCCACATACTCTCCTCAGGCTCTGCGTTTGGATCTTCTAGGATTTGTCCCTCATAAGAGATGTGCAAAAGATTTGCATCCATAGAATAAGGAGATTTGTTTGGTTTTTTTTCAATTGGAATCCCCGCATTCTCTGCATAGGCTAGAAGCTTCTCTCGGCTATTGAGATCCCACTCTCTCCAAGGAGCAATGACTTTGATGTGAGGATTGAGTGCATAAGCTCCTAGCTCAAATCGCACTTGATCATTTCCCTTTCCTGTCGCACCATGAGCAATGGCATCAGCTCCTACTTCTTTGGCGATTTCTACAAGTCGCTTAGCAATAAGTGGGCGTGCGATACTTGTTCCTAGCAAATACTCTCCCTCATAGATTGTGTTGGCTCTAAACATAGGGAAAACAAAATCTCGCACAAACTCTTCTTTGAGATCTTCAATATAGATATTTGAAGGCTTGATTCCAAGTAGTTCTGCTTTGGCTCTTGCAGGTTCAACCTCTTCACCCTGCCCAATATCAGCAGTAAAAGTTACAACCTCACATCCATAAGTATCGCCAAGCCACTTAAGAATCACACTTGTATCCAGTCCTCCAGAATAAGCCAAAACCACTTTTTTAATCTCTTTTTTCATTTTTCCTCCTTATTTACAACAGCTAGGTGCTTCAAGCGTAGTGGGGTATCCCCCCTCTTTCCACGCTTTAAATCCACCCACAAGCATATAAACTTTTTCAAATCCTAGTTTTTTTGCCCACAAACACGCAGTATCTGCACTAGAGCTTAGATAATGTGATCCACTGCCACTATCATAAATCACAACAATCTTTTTTCTATCTCCTCCCATTTTTTTGGCAAATTTCTCTTGAGTGCCAATCTTGCTATCCCATACCAATTCCCCATTTGCTCCTTTGCTCATAGCAGAGATCTCAAAGTTTTTTGCCTTTGGAATCATTCCAAGCAAATACTCCCCCTTTGCAGAAACATTGAGAATGCAAAGAGAAGAGTTCTCATCAATCATTTTCTTAAGCTTTTTAGGAGTGATAAGGCCATAACCTCCAATATCAGCTCGATCAATCATAATTTGTGCATCATCAATAAGAGTTTGAGGGGCATTTGGCTTTTCTCCAAGCTGGAGTTTTGCTACAACCTCATCAATAGGCAAAGTCTGCACTGCCTCTTTTTTCTTATCCCCACAACCACTCAAAATAAGCAGAGAGATTGCAAGTGTTGCAAGAAGTCGCTTTTTCATTTTCTATCCCTTGAGTGCTTCAAGTTCACAAAGAACTTTTTGCAATTTTTCTTTTGCATTATCTAACCCCTCTTGATTTGTCTGGATAACATTCTTAGGGGCGTTTTTGACAAAGTTTTCATTGCTTAGCATTGCACTGAGTTTAGTCACTTCTGCTTCAAGCTTGACTTTTTGATTTTCAAGGCGTTTTTTAATCCCGCTCAAATCGATATTTTCAAGCGAGAGGAAGCACTCACAGCCCTCTCCCACATCACCGATACTATTATTTGGTTTGCTCTCTACAAACTCACAAGTTTCTACTTTGGCAAGTTTGGTTACAAAAGTTTTGAAAAGCTCTTGATTTTGACTTTGGGCTTTGATAGCGACTTGTTGCACGCTTTGATTTCCTAGCTCAAGCAAGATTTTTAATCGTCTAATTGAAGTGATGGCATCTTTGATAAGAGTAAATTCTCTCTCTATCTCTTCACTTCTCTCTTTGGCTTTTGGGAAAGCAGAAACCATAATACTCTCCTCACTCTCCAAGCTCACGCCTCTAAGCTTATGATAAAGATACTCACTCAAAAATGGCATATAAGGGTGCAAGAGCTTCATAGAGGTGAGGAATACACTTCCTAGCTCTTTGATACTCTCTTTGCTTGCTTTGGCTAGTTCAATCCCCCAATCACAAAACTCCCCCCACAAAAAGCGATAAAGCACGCTTGCCCCATCATTGAATCGATAACTATCTAGTGCATCTCTAAGCTCTTTGATTGTATTTTGAAGGCGTGAGTGCATATAGATTCCAAGAGGGGAGCAAAAGTTTTCTAGCTCCTCAAACTTCTCTGCTCCCATTTGCTCCAAATACATCATCAAAAAATTACTTGCATTAAAGAGTTTGTTGGCAAAGTTTTTGGAGAGATCCATTTCTTTCTCGGAGAGTTTGATATCCCTACCTTGAGCACAAAGTGAGGCAAGAGTAAATCGCAGTGCATCAGCTCCATGACTTTGTATTTTCTCAAGTGGATCAATCACATTGCCTTTGCTCTTACTCATTTTCTGCCCCTTTTCATCTCGCACAAGTGCATGAAGATAGATGTCTTTGAATGGCACTTTTTCTAGCAAAGATTCTCCACTTAGAAGCATTCTAGCCACCCAGAAGAAGAGGATATCAAACCCAGTGATAAGAAGTGAGTTTGGATAGAAGTCTTTAAGATCACTCTCGCTCCACTTCTCTCCCTTGCCCCACTCACCATTACCCCAGCCCAGAGTGCTAAACGCCCAAAGTCCTGAGCTAAACCAAGTATCAAGCACATCAGGGTCTTGAGTAACCTTTGCACTTCCACATTTAGGGCAAGTTGGCTCATCTTCTAAGGCAACAAACTGCTCCCCACACTCACAATAAAACACAGGAATTTGATGCCCCCACCAAAGCTGGCGAGAAATACACCAAGGGCGAAGCTCTCTCATCCACGCATCATAGTTGTTTTTCCACTGAGATGGGAAAAACTTGCTTTTTCCTTTATCTACTGCTTCTATTGCTCCTTTTGCAGCTTCAGGGGAAACAAACCATTGCTTTGAGATATAAGGCTCAACAATATTTCCACAACGATAGCATTTGCCCACTTGGTTTTTATACTCTTCAATCCTCTCTACAAACCCCTCTCTTTGAAGCTTCTCTACGATCACATCTCTTGCCTCAAGTCGCTCTAGCCCTTTGAACTCTCCTGCATATTCATTGAGGATTCCAGCTTTATCAAAGATAGTGATAAACTCTAAATCATGGCGTTTGCCCACCTCATAGTCATTGACATCATGCGCTGGGGTTACTTTCACACACCCTGTCCCAAACTCCATATCCACTGCCTCATCAGCAATGATGGGAATCTCACGATTTAGCAATGGGAGAACAACGCTTTTTCCAATCAGATGGGCGTAACGGATGTCGCTAGGATTGACCATTACAGCAGTGTCACCAAAAAAGGTTTCAGGTCGAGTTGTAGCAACGATAATAAACTCTGAGCTATCTTTGATGGGGTATTTGAGATGATAGAGTTTGCCTACATTTTCTTCATATTCTACTTCTATATCTGAGAGAGCTCCATCATGTGTGCACCAATTGATCATATAGTTGCCTTGATAAATCAATCCTTTTTCATACCAGCTCTTAAATGCAAGTTTAACAGCACTCTTAAGCCCCTCATCCATAGTAAAGCGTGTTCTACTCCACGCAGGAGTGATGCCTAGATGCTCCATTTGAGAGAGGATCATCCCTCCGCTCTTTTCTTTCCACTCCCACACTTTCTGTATAAACTTCTCTCTCCCTAGTTCCTCTTTTTTGATTCCCTGTGCTAGGAGTTGCTTCTCGACAACATTTTGAGTGGCAATCCCTGCATGATCCATCCCAGGCTGATAGAGTGTGCGATAGCCATCCATTCTCTTGTAGCGAGTGATAATGTCTTGAAGTGTGAAAGTCAGAGCGTGTCCGATATGAAGCACACCTGTAACATTAGGAGGGGGCATCATAATGGCAAAATTCTTATCCTTTTGGGCGATTTTTGCATTCCCCTCTACTTCAAAATATCCTCTCTCTTTGGTGATTTTATAGATATTTTGTTCGATTTCTTGGGGATTGTAGGTTTTCATATATGTCCTTATTGGTTTTGATGATATGGGATTATTTTTGTTATTTTAGCAGTTTTTAATCATTGATTGGCACATCAAGAAAAGGCTATTTACTCTGTGTTTTGCTAAGTAAAAAATCAAAGCAAATAAATAAGACTTCAAATCTTTATTTAGAGTGTCTTCTTTGATTCCATCTCAAGCCCAAAAAATATCAAAAATGACACAATTCTAGCAATGCCCAAACATCCGCAGAGTTTTGGAGAAAAACTTGCGATTAGGTCTATTGAAGAAAAGTCAAATCAAACATTGCTAGTTTGGTAAGCCTCAATCTCCTTTATAAAAGCGATCAACCCCAAAGCCTAGAGGCAAAAACCAAGTATCAATCCTATCATTGGGTCTTTGAGTTTGGTTGTGTTGAGTATGGATTTTGTCTTGTCATTATCTTAAGAAAGCATTGCAATAGAGTTTTTTCCATATTTTCTGAAAAAATTGGGATAAAAAACTTTGAGTGCAATTTTGTTGTTTCTTGGCAAAACCACATTTATCTCCATAGGGTA
>DSTMD04001__coassemble_530_pt1 | contig 25463 bp, 23 predicted proteins | sample DSTMD04001__metabat2_low_PE_002 | metagenome-assembled genome bin DSTMD04001 | reverse complement strand
TATAAAACTATTGGGAGAGAGTTGTCAGAAACGACACAACCTGTCATGGTTTCTAAGTAAGATATCTTTGATTACACAAAATAAGGAGGAAAAATGGATAAAGATTTGCAATTTCTAACAGAAATGAGCAATGAGGAGTTGACACTTTTTATTAAGATTTTAACCCAAGATAAGAATGAGGAAACAATATGGACTGAGGAGCTTACTTCTTTGCAAGTATACAAAGACAATTATCCAAATCATCATATGTATATAAAAGAAGCAATACATGAATTCCAAAAGTTTGGAGGAGATACAATTGCAAATCTATTCAGAGGTGGCAGAGGTGTGAGTTATGATGAAATTTTATGTGATGTATGCAAGGTCTTGAAAGTAGGGATTGGAAAAAACGACGATGTTTTGTCGAGAGAATGTGCATTATTGAAAAAGTACTTTGAAGATACGCTGGAGAAGCTTCCTAAAGAAGAGGTGGAAAAAATTGCTCGTAGTCTAGGCATTGATTTTTCCCAAATGAAAGATATGGTCATTAGCAAGATTATCGATTTGATTTTCCTTCATGGTAATAAAATATTCTTGGGGGGTATGGGGGCTAGTGCTGGTATAGGTGTAGGGGCAGTTGCTGGACAGATATTTGGCAGGTTGTTTGGAACATCTATTGGTGGACCAGTTACATGGGGCATTAGCATAGTAAGTCTTTTGCCGTTGCTAAGTTCCCCAGCTACTAGGATAACAATACCTGCCACTTTATATATTGCATACTTGCGACAAATTTATTTTCAAAAAAAAGAGGAGAAAGAAAGGAACGAAAGTTTCAACGATTTGGAAACAATTTTAAAAGATGTAGAGATTTCTGAAGAAGAAAGGGTGAAGATTCTAAAGGATTTTGATATCGAAAAGATACTTAAAAAGCAAAAACTAAATATTCTGATTGTTGGTGGAACAGGAGTGGGAAAAAGTTCTACAATCAATGCACTTTTTGATGAAGAGAAGGCGAGTGTTGGACGAGGGTCTACTCCTGAAACAATGGATGTTTGTTTGCATGATTTTGGAAATTTTGTCATCTATGATTCGCCTGGACTTGGAGATAGCCCAGAAAAGGATGAACTACATAAACAGAAAATAAGAAGCATTCTCCTTGAGAAGAATGAGCATAATGAAGCCTTAATTGATTTGGTGTTAGTTATTATTGATGGGAGAACAAGAGATTTGAGTTCTTTTGGAAATCTTATTGAAGTCATCAAGCCACTTTTAGAAGATAAGCGTCGAATTTTAGTGGCAATCAACAAATGTGATCAGGTGGGAAACGATCCTACAGCTTTTGATTATCAACTCAATCAACCTAGTGAATACCTGCTTTGCGAGTTGAAAGAATGTGTCAAGGCTGTTCAATCAAGGGTGGCAGAATATGGTGTTGATGCTGATATTGTTTATTACTCTGCTGGACTCACAAGAATGGATGGTACTCGACAGCGACCCTATAATCTATCAAAACTTCTATACCATATCCTAAAAAATACACCAAAGAAGAAAAGATTTATTTATATTCAACATCAGGCAAAGAAACAAGAAAATTTTCAATCCAATGAGGCTGGAGGCAGAAATTACAATCAAGAAAATTTCAATGAAGCTAAAGAAAGTGTGTTTGAAAATATTAAGGTACGGTTAGGTAAATTTGGAGATGCGATTGTAGAAAAAGTAGAGCCAGTAGTTGCTGAAGTTGCAGAAAAATTTGCAAAGAAAATGCTTGAGAAGTTTAAATGGTTTTGATAAGAGCCAAACAAAACGCACTCCAAAAAATGAAACTCCTCACAATCTTTCTACTCTTTGTGGCAGGGGGGTTGCTCTATCTCTCTTTTGTGCTTGAGCTTCATTGGCTCAGAGCGATGAGCGAGGCGGCACTTGTGGGAGGGATAGCAGATTGGTTTGCTGTGGTGGCGCTCTTTAAGCATCCCTTAGGGCTTCCTATCCCTCACACAGCTATCATCCCTAAGAGCAAGGATGAGATAGCCAAAAACTTGGGACAATTTATCAAAAGTGAGTTTTTTAGCAAAGAGAATTTGCGAAAATCTACTTTCTTAGAAAAACTCAGTCTTAAGAAAATCATTCAGAGTTTTATTGATGGCAAAGGCACTTCTTTTTCTATCGATTCTCTAGCTCAAGCTTTAGAAACCAAAGTCCCTCTCTTGTGCGAGAAAATTAAAGAAGAGAGGGAAAACCTTAATTTCTTAGATAATGTTAATTTTGCTCGTCTTATTGGTGAGGGGTTACAAGCAATTCAGAGCAGTGCTTCTTATGATGAGATTGTTAAAGAACTCATAGAAATCATCAATGAGAAATTCCAAAGCCTCAAAGGCAAGTTGTGTCAGGAGCTAATAGGGGATTCGCTCATTAATAAGGCAGTGAGTTTCTTTACTAGTTATGATGATAAGGTCATCAATGGGATTGAAGAATATATTGACAAGCTCAAAAATCCTAACGCAAAAGAACTCACCCAGCTTAAAACTGCCCTGCAAGACTATATCCACAAACTCCTTCACGATCAAGGCACGATGAACTCTGTCAATGCCAAAATCAAAGGAGCCTTGAGCTCAGATATGAGTGCCAAAATCCTTACAGCAATCCTTGAGCATATCCAAGAGAATAAAATCATCTCTACAACCCTAGCAGGCATTGCCAAAAGGGCTTTGACAAATTTCATCAACGACACTCACAAACTCACTCTAGCAGAGCGATGGCTAAAGAGTAAGATTGTTAATATTGTAGGGGATTATAGCGATGAGATTGCAGGGTTTATTGAGAATACGATCAAATCTTGGGACGCCCAAGAAATCAGCCAAAAGCTTGAGCTTGAGGTAGGTAAGGATTTGCAATTCATCCGAATCAATGGAATGCTTGTAGGTGGGCTTATTGGTTGGGCGATTTATGGGATTGAGTGGCTATTTTCGCTTAGCCAATGACACAACCTGTCATCTCTTTTGGGTGTAATGGTGCAAATCTAAAAAAGGAGTTGCTATGGTTCCAAGAAGAGTAAGATATGTATGCCCCAAGTGTGGCAGGAGAGAGAGCCATACAGAGGGGTGTGTGATGATGCCAAGAATGTGCCCTAAGTGCAAATGCCCTCTCATCGTCACAGAAACAAATTTGGGCTCAAACCCTCAGCCAAAAGAAATCTTAGATGTGATTTTCAACATATTCAAATAGTTTGGCAAAGAGGGAAGAGAATCTTGCATCAAATATCCTACAATTCACTTTAAAAACCCAAAGGAATTTTATGCAAAACCTTCTCATCCTCTTCAACCCTTACTATCAAAAAGATGTAGTTGATTCTCACATCGCAGTGCTTAAAGACAAGGGAGCAGTGGGCTTTGGCAAAATCAAGTCCTCCCTCTCCACGTTCTCATCCCCAAAAGAGCTAGACTGGGAAGCTCTCTCAAGCATCTCTCCCACTTCCCCACTTCAGCTTTTTCTCACAGACTACTCCTCACTTTTTGTAGCCAAAGTCACAAAAGTCAGTCAAGAGATTGTTCCCTCTCTTACCCCAAGCTATTATCAAGAAAAAGATTTAAATGTAGAAGCGTGGTTTGTGATCGAGGATATCATTGAGCTAGTGCATAAAGATTTTGAAAAGATTAGAGATTTGTTTTTGTCAAATTTCACAACCCCTGATTATGGGAACTATACTTATGCCATTTATGGCAACTCCTATCGCTATCCTCTCAAGGTTGAGATGAAAAATGAGATTGACTATTTTTTGGGCGATGAGCTTTTTTATCCCAATATTTACAAATCCAAAGAGTTTCTATCTATCAAAAACAATCTTCTCTCCTATGTCTTTGGAGATGCGGGGTATAGACTTCATCCTGAGAGCTTAGAGAACTTGGTTTTTGCAGAAATGGAGTTTGAGAAAAACAAAGAGGACAAATTTTATGATTTCAGCGGAGTGGCGATAAAATACGGAAAGACCATTGAAATGGAAGCTTATTTGTTTTTTAAAACTCTCTTTTTCTTTTTGACTAAAAGTGATGAGGAGATTTTACATGTCACTTTTGAAGTGCAAGGCAAAGGATACAGTGTCGCAGATCTTAAAGATTTTCGCCCAAATTTGGGGACTTACAAGTTTTTGCTCAACAACCCTCTCATCTCTCAAAGCATTGAGAAAAGTAATCTCAAATGGATAATTTCTGGGGTTTTTGGCAATCTCTCAATCGTGCAACAGATTCGCAACGAAGCCGCTCACGGAGAAAAAACTTCACTTGAGGGGATCCAAAAGCTCAGAAATGGTGTGCTTGGCATTGGGCGAAATCGCGTCTTGCCTGATTTCTTGTTAAAGCGACTGCATATTCAAGATATGCTCTAGCTACCCCCACACCTCAAACATTCTTTTCATCTCCTCTTTATTTAGTCCATTAGCGATACACAGAGCAAGCAAGATTCTAGCCTTTGGGGGTGTGAGGGAGAATGAGGGGATAAATCGCTCAGTCACCACTCTCCCCTCAGCCACGCGTGTAGAGATGACGATAGGAATCCCACTTCTCTCAAGCTCATTGAGTTTCCCCAAAAGTTTGCTTGGGATACTTCCTGCACCACTGCCTATGAGCACCACGCCTTGCACTCCCTCACTTAATGCAAAATCCTCAATCCCTGCATAAGTATAGATGCACTCCACTTTTGGCAATTTTTGAGGCATAGGTAGATGAGGTTTTACGCTTGGCTCATAGTTTGCAAAATACTTTCCATCTAGCACATACCCCATAGGAGAGGGTGAAGTGAAAGCATTGAGATTGTGGGTGTGGGATTTTCTCACAGAGTAGTCAAAGACAAAGTCGTTGTTAAGCACATATACCCCTGATTTGGCTTGAGTGGCAAGGGAGAGGGCATTGCAGAGGTTTTTGCTCCCATCGCTTCCTATGGCGTTACTCGGTCGCATCGCTCCTACAAGCACGATAGGCACTTTGGGCTTTAACACAACTGAGAGAAAAAACACGCTCTCTTCCATGCTATCTGTGCCGTGTGTGATGACGATCCCCTCCACATCTTTGGCTTCCTCAATGGCTTTTGTCAGCTTGCTCCAAATGCCAAAATCCATATCCACGCTATCAATCTGGGCAATTTCTTTCACGCTTAGTTCATAATCACTGAGGGGTAAAGTTGCAAGGAGTGAATCAGCACGGAGTTCTGCGGGGGTGTAGATAGAAGAAGTTCCACTATTAGGAGCAAGTCCTGCAATCGTCCCTCCTGTGGAGAGGAGGAGGATTTTACTTGGCATTTGGGGTAAAGAGCTCTTTGCCATTGAGCTTGAAGTTTTTAATCGCTTCTTGACCGCTCTTGCCTGTAATCCAATTGATGAATGCCAACGCACCTTGATAATCTGCGTTTTTGCATCTTTGAGGATTGACCGCCATTACAGAGTAGAAGTTTTTGAGTGCATTATCGCCCTCAATGAGGATCACAAGCCCTTTTTTACCCTTCAATGCACTCTCATACTTGATGAATGTCCCACGATCAGTTAGGGTGATTGCTTTTTGTTCATTTGCGATGTTGATTGTTGCTAGCATTCCTTGTCCGCTCTCTCTGTACCACTTATCATCTTTGCTTGGCACACCACCCTCAAGGCTTTTCCAGATTCCTACCTCTTTGTTGTGTGTTCCGCTCTTATCTCCTCTTGAGATAAATGGAATCTTGTTTTCTCTGATGTAGGCAAACGCATCTTTAAGACTTTTTCCTTGCAATGCCTTAAGATAGCTCTCATCACCGATGATGACAAAGTCGTTATACATTACAGCTTTTCTATCTACGCCATAGCCATCAGCAACATACTTTTCCTCAACTTTTGGCGAATGCACAAGCAAAACGCTTACATCGCAGTTTTGCCCGAGTTTGAGGGCATTTCCTGTTCCTACGCTTACCCACTGAAGCTCAATCCCTGTGTCTTTTTGGAATTTGGGTGCAAGAACATCGAGCAATCCAGTATTATCCGTGCTTGTTGTTGTTGCCATTTTGAGAGTTTGAGCTAGTACAAAACTAGCCAACAATGCGCTAAGCAAAAGTGTTTTCTTTAGCATTTTCTACTCCTTCTTTTTTAGATAGATTGATAAATGATTATCTTACATTATTTTCTCTCAAAGAGATAAAAAACTTAAAACTCTTATCAAAAGCTAGTTTTTTACTTATAATTATTAAAACTTTTTAATAAGCTTGAGGGAATATTTTGCGATTTATATATCAAAATGGAGATTACAACTTCACTGAAGGTGAAAATTTTATTTTTGAGTTTCTCAATCAAACTTTGCCACTAGAGTATGAGTTTTATATCCAACCGAGTTTGCAGGGCAATCGTCCTGATATGCTCCTATTTCACAGAGAGCAGGGGATTTTTATCGTTGAAGTAAAGGACTGGAAGCTAGATAGATTTTTTAAAAAAGACAATGCATTTTTTAAGCGTGAAAAAGATTGCGTGATTCAAATCATTAGCCCAGCAAGTCAGATTGAGCGATATGCTTTTATATGCGAAAACTTATTTGCAAATGTTCCCATTACTACGATTGGATATTTTCACAATGCTGATTCTAGGGATGTAGAAAGCCTATTGCAAAGATCTAATATCAAATTTTTTGGAATCAATAATTTCAAAATGATTAGAGAGTGTATTTTGCAAACTCCTCGTGTTTCCCCACTAGATACAAAGCCTATTTATGCCATTCTTAAGCCTCCACTACACAAAAAAGAACACGGAGAAAATCTCAAACTCACCCCACAGCAAAAAACCCTTATAACCCACACCCCAAACTCTTGGAGGAGGGTCAAAGGTGTGGCAGGAGCGGGAAAGACGATTGTCATCACCCAAAAGGCAGCAAGTATTGCCTCTAATCAAAAACGAGTGCTTGTAGTGTGCTTCAATAAAACTCTCAAATCCTATATCAAAGAAAATATTGAGAAAGCAAGAGAGGAGTTTGATTGGAATCTTATTGAGTGCTATCACTTTCATGAGTTTTTAAAAATCTTTGCTGAAGAGAATGGTCTAAAGATTACAGCAAGCAGGGATTTTGAGAAGTATGAAAGAGAGCTTTTGAGAGAGGCAAATACACTCATCACTCAAGGAGGGAATGCTAAGGGGAGAAAATATGATGCGATTTTGATCGATGAGGCACAGGATTTCAAAAAAGAGTGGTTTGATTTTCTTTTGTATTTTTTAAGTGAGAATGATGAGGTCTTGCTTGTAGCTGATGATAAGCAAAACATTTATGATCGTGAGATTTCTTGGATCAATGAGAGTATGGCAGGGTATGGCTATAAATTTAAGGGAACTTGGGGGATTCTCAAAGACAATATTCGCCAAAGAAAATTTCCTGAAGTTATTGAGGAATCTAACCGCTTTTTTGAGCTTTTCTTGCAAGATTTTATGCTTAAGCACCCTGAGAGAAATTTTGGAGAGCCTATTAAGTGCGAGAACATTCAGCAAAAGGGCATTATGGGACGACTTTTTAGCAGTGTGGATTTGTTTTGGGAAAATACACAAGAGGTGCATCAAAGTTTTTTGAGTGCTTATCAGTATTTGCTTAAGAGGGGATACAAAGACAAAAATATCATAATCCTAGTTTCTACTCGCCAAAGGGGTAGGGAGCTAAAAGAATTTTTGGACAAAGAAAATATCCCTTCTCACACTTTTTTTGATAGCAAAAGCAAAGAGGAATTTATGCAAGAAGAGGAGAGGGTTAAAATCATTACTTTGCATAGCTTTAAGGGGTTGGAAAATGGTGTGGTGATTTATATCAGCGATGGCAAAGAGGATGATAAAAGCGACTTTGAAACCTATGTGGCAATCACAAGAGCCACTGAATGCCTCATCGTTTTAAATACCAAAGAAAAATACAAAGAGTATGGAGAGGGGTGGAAAAAGTATCGCTAAAACGCTAAAATCATTTGAATTTTAGTTTTAGAAGAAGAAAATGGATTTTATACTCAATGGATTTTATGAAGCATTTTTGCTTCTCTATCATTTGGATAGCGAAACGCTAGATGCGATTTATAACACGATTTTAACCTCTAGTATTTCTATCATCATCAGCACACTCATCGGACTTCCTGCGGGGTTTGCGCTAGGGTATTTCAACTTTTGGGGAAAGAAGAGCATCAAGCTCATTTGCGACACACTCCTTGCATTTCCCACCGTGGTCGTGGGGCTTGTGGTCTATGCGTTTATTAGCTCTCAGGGACCTTTAGGAGAGTATGGACTGCTCTTTAGCAATGAGGGGGTAATCATTGGTCAAACCCTCTTAGCGCTCCCTATCATTATCTCTCTCTCCTCTTCAGTCGTGGAGAATATGGACTCTCGCCTCTCTCTCACACTCCGCTCTTTTGCACTTAGCAAAACTCAGATGATTGCCACCACACTTTGGGAGCTTAGACACTCATTGCTAAGTGTAGTGATTACGGCGTATGCAAGGATAGTGAGCGAGATTGGGATAGCGATGATGATTGGGGGGAATATCAAGTGGCACACACGCACAATCACCACAGCAATTTCGCTTGAAACCAACAAAGGCGAGTTCTCTCTAGCCATTGCTTTAGGAATCGTGCTAGTCATCATCGCGCTTTGCATCAACCTTGCGCTTTCATTCCTAAGGAGAAAAGAGCGATGATTCTCTATGAGCTTAGTAACATTATCCAGCGCTATCACCAAAAAGTCGTACTTGATTTCAAGTCTTTGCAGATTCGTGAGGGGGAGATCATTGGAATCAGTGGCAAAAATGGGAGTGGGAAAAGCACTTTGCTAAGACTTCTAGCATTTTTGGAGAGCCCAAGTGAGGGGGAAGTGCTTTATCGTGGGCAGAAGATAGGGGGGCGTGAGGAGATTGCAATCCTGCTCCCAGAGGTGTATCTACTCTCTCGCTCTGTGAGGGCAAATCTAGAATATATGTTTAAGATTCGCAAAAAACCCATTTCAATGAGCAAAATCAAAGAAGTGATGAATCTTGTCGGCCTTGAGAGTGAAAAATTTCTACAAAGAGAACATTATGAGCTAAGCAGTGGGGAGCGACAAAGGGTAGGGTTAGCTCAAAGACTTCTGCTAGAGCCAAAAGTTTTGCTCCTTGATGAGCCGACAAATAGCCTAGATAGTGCAGGGACAGTGGCATTTTCCAATGCGATTGAGTGGGTGCATCATCATTTCAATACTTGTGTGATCACAATCTCTCATGACAAAAAATGGCTTGACAATAATTCCAATCGTCGTCTAAAACTTCACTTCGGCTCACTCATCACTCAAAATGATGCCAATCTTTTCTCGCATAATTGGAGCGAAACGCACAATGGAGAGAAGTTTTATGAGTTTGGTAATGGAGAAGTGCTTTTGTTACCAAACTCTAAGCATTTGGATAGGAGAGAGGGGATTGTCATCACCCAAGATCACCTACTTCTTGATCCAGCGGATTCTCAAAGTTTTGAGGCACAAATCATTGGTATAAGACTAGAACCCAAAGAGGGCAAAGAACTTCTACTAGAGCTAAAAATCGGAGATGAGATACTCAAAAAACTTGTTCCTTTGGAGTCTTCATCACGCTATAAAATCTTTGAGAAAATCAGAATCGGCTTTGATGTAGAGGGGATTTTGGGGATAAACTAACCCATAATCTTTCTGCTAAAATTCCCCTATGATTACTAAAGAAAGCATTGAAGCATTAAAAAACTCACTTGACATTGTTGCAATCATTTCTCACTACATAGAGCTTAAGCGTGCAGGGATCAATTATTCTGCTTGTTGCCCATTCCATGGAGAGAAGACTCCTAGCTTTATGGTCAGCCCCTCTCGTGGAAGTTATCACTGCTTTGGATGTGGCGTAAGTGGTGATGCTTTCTCATTTGTAATGGAGTATGAAAAACTTAGCTTTGCTGAGAGTGTAGAGAAAGTTGCATCTTTGTGTGGTTTTACTCTCACTTATAGTAAGGAGAGAAGAGAAGAGAGCAAAAAGGAGAGTAATCTCTTAGAAAGCTTTGCTTCCTTTTATGCCAATGCCCTCTCTTCCTCCCCCTCTCATCTCTCCTATTTAAAAGAGAGAGGAATCAAAGAAGAGAGTATTGAGAAATTCAAACTAGGCTATTGTGGGACAGGTTTTTTAAGTGTAAATTTTGCAGATTCTCTTAATGCTAGAAAAGAAGCCATAGAGCTAGGAGTATTAGGAGAGAATGAGAGTAGGGTGTATGCTAGATTTAGCGATAGGGTAATCTTCCCTATCCACTCTCCAAGTGGAAAAGTTGTAGGATTTGGAGGAAGAATCACCCAAAGTGATAACAATCTTGCCAAATACATCAATTCTCCTCAAAGTAAGCTTTTTAACAAAAGCAAACTACTTTATGCCTACCATCTAGCAAAAGAGGAAATTTTTAGAAAAAAAGAAATCATCATTACAGAAGGATATATGGATGTCATTATGCTTCATCAAGCAGGGATTAAAAATGCAGTTGCTACTCTTGGAACAGCTCTAACACTTGACCATCTTCCTTTGCTTAATCGCGGAGAGCCAAAAGTGATTGTAGGCTATGATGGAGATAAGGCAGGAATAAACTCAGCTACAAAAGCCTCAAAGCTTTTAGCAGGTGAGGGAAAAGAAGGAGGAGTAGTTATATTTCCTGATGGAGCAGATCCAGCAGATATGGTAGTCCAAGGAAGATTTGAAGAGCTAAAGGCTCTATTTGCCTCACCCATTCCCTTTGTAAGATTTGCACTAGAGCAGATTGCATACTCTTATGATTTGAGTGATGTGTTGCAAAAGGAGAGGGCACTGAAGGAGGGGATGGAGTTTTTTTCTGTGCTTTCACCAATAAGTCAAAAAAGCTATTTTGCAGATTTTTCTGCAATCCTCAAAGTTCCCCCAGAATTTATCAGACTTAAAAAGTCCAAAGCCCCATCTATCCAAACCAAACCTTTGATATACAACAATCCTCTTGAGGTAATGATGATTGCTTCAATGTATGAGAATAAAGAGTTGCTAGAGTGGGCAATAGAATATTTAGAAAAAGAGCATTTTTTGGAATGCAGAGCAGAATATGAGGCATTGATGGCAGAGCAGAGGGAAGATATGCGATTGCAAGCACTCCTTACATCCTCAAACGCACGAGTGGCTAGTGAAGAGGAGTTCAAAAAACAAGTTTTATTCAAAGTGCAAAAAGAATGTGAAAACAAAATACAAAAAATAATTACCCAAAATGACTTAGATTATGATACAAAGCTTGATTCAATTACCAAACTTCAACACAAGATTTATCAAATCAAAAAGGAGCTACAAGAATGAGAAAAAGAAAAGCCCTTGCACTTTTTAGTGGAGGCTGTGATAGTTTGATAAGTATGCAATTACTCAAAGAGCAAGGGATTGAGGTGATTGCTCTTAACTTTAACATCGGTTTTGGGAGCAATAAAAATAAGAGTGAATATTTTCATAATGCTACTGCACAAATTGGTGTGGAATTTCGAAGTGTAGATATTAGAAAGCAATTCTTTGATGATGTTCTTTTTACCCCAAAATATGGCTATGGCAAGTATTTTAATCCTTGCATAGATTGTCATGCCAATATGTTTAAAAATGCTTTTTTGCTTCTTTTGGAGCTTGAGGCAGATTTTGTTATTAGTGGAGAGGTAGTAGGCCAGCGTCCAAAAAGTCAAAGAAGAGAAGCACTCGATCAAGTCAGAGCTTTGGTAAGAAAGCTAGGAGAAGATGCACGCTTTGCTCATTTGATTGATCCAAATGGTGATGGGATTGCAAAACCCAAGAGTTTGGATGAATTGATTTTGCGTCCTATGAGTGCCAAACTTTTGGAAGAAACATATCCTGAGAGGGTGGGGTGGGTCGATCGAAGTAAGCTTCTTGATGTGCAAGGAAGAGGAAGGAATCGTCAATTAGAGATGATTAAAAACTATGGGTGGAAGTATTATGAAAAACCAGGTGGGGGATGTTTGCTGACAGATACAAGTGTGGCAGAAAAAATAAAAGATCTCAATGCTCACAGAGGAATGATATTTGAAGATATTGAGCTTGTTAAGGTGGGACGCTATATGGTGCTTCCCGATGGTGCAAGATGCGTGATTGCTAGAAATGAAGAAGAAAACATTAAGCTTGATAAACCCAATCCTCAAATGGAGCTTATTGTTTTGCAAGAATGTAAGGGTCCCATCGGACTTGTGCAAAGAAGTGGAACGCTTGAAGACAAGCTTCTAGCAGGTCAAATCACATTGGGATATGGAAAGAGTGAGCTAGGAAAGGAGTATGAAGTAAAAATCGGAGAAGAAACCTATAAGCTTACCCCCCTACCAAGAGAAGAGGCGCAAAAATACCTCTTCTTATCTTAGGCAAGATAAAATTTCTTGCCTCTTCCATATTGCAAAAGTTTCTTGACAAAAAGACTATTGCTCTTAGCTTCAAACACATCTCCACAAAGAACAATATTTTCAAAGCCCCCAGCAATATCTCCAAAACTCTCAGCATAGCTATCAATCACGCCATAGCAGAGTCCATAAATATCAAGTCCACCTACGGCATAAGAGAAGAGGGGATTGATAAATTTTGAGAAATCTACATTGTATTTGCCCTCACCATCGGCTTTGAATTTCATGGCATATTTACTTGCGTAGTTGTGAATAAACTGCTCTGCAAGACTTACTAACTCTTGGTTTTTGTATTCACGATCTTCACCTATAAGCATACAGATAGCACTGAAGAGATCGCAGAGATTTGAGCTTTCTTTTGGTGTCTCATCGAGTGAGTAGATGTAATGCTCTTTTGTAGGGAAGGCTTTGAGATAATTATCTGCAAGTTTTCCACCGATTTTTGTTTTTGTTTTGAGAGTTTCAAAGAGGATTCTAGGATTGGATTCAAAAGAGATACTATCTAGTTCTTTGATCTCGCCATCTTTGTAAGAGATAAATTTGCTAGGTTTATCAAAAGAAAGTGAAATAAGCAGGGAATTCTCAATCCTTTTTTTATTACAAAACGCTTGAAAAATACTCTCATCTTGAATACTCTCTGACATTTCAAAATCTGCAAGTTTTGGATGATATTTGCTATCAGGCGTGAGTTTGGGGATGTTGTTTCCCATAGGATCTTCAAATTTCCCCATATTATCCCAAAAGTTTGGTTCACTGCATCCGATACATCCGTGTCCTGCTTGAATTGGCCAGCTAAGTTTTGAGTTGAATTTTACTTTTCCACAATTGTTATATACATACGGACCACGGCATCCTACCTTATAAAGACAATAGCCAAGTTTAGAACCCTCATCACCAAACTCTTGCACAAACTCTCCTGCACCAAATGCTCCTTTTCTCTCGCACAAATCATGCACGGTTTTTCCATGCGACCACAATGGGCGAGAATATTCATCAAGTTCAGGAGCCTCACCCATAAGAGTTAGATAAAGCAGAGTTGTACAGATATTTGTATCACTTGGCGGACATCCTGCGATATTGATTGTAGGCTTTTGGATGATTTCACTTAGAGGCTTGGCTTTTGTTGGGTTTGGATGAGCGATTTGAATCCCACCAAAAGAAGAACAAGAACCCACGGCGATGACAAACTCTGCCTTTTCTGCTAGTTCTCTACATTCTTTTGCCCCACTATGAGCTTCTGCTCCAAGAGTTAAGAACATATCTCCCTCTTCAGAAACACTACCCTCTACAATGAGAATATAAGGGGAGCCACTAATGCTTTCTTTTAGGGTTTGTTTGGTTTGATGCCCACTGTTTGCCATAAGCATATCGTGATATTGGATTTGCATAAAATCAATCACAAAACGCTCAAACCCAAAATCCGGACTCATCAAAATACTCTCACTACATCCAGAACACTCTTCCATATGTAGCCAAATGACTCGATAGTTTGAGCGTGTAAGAATCTCACAATAGGTTTCAAGATGTTCTTTTGGTAGTCCCAAAAGTGTTGTTGCACTCTTTACCCATTCTTTTTCTTGATCGCTAAAACCTCTTAGAGAACAAGACTGAAGGTTTTGTAACCGCTTATTGAGTTTTTCCAATAATTCCATTTTATTTCCTCGTCATAAAAGATAAATGAACCTTGTTTTGTAATAATAATTAAAGTTTTGTTTTTTGATAGTTTTTTCACAACAAAAGAGAAAGTTTTTTATAACAATGTAACCAAAAAGCACACATATTTAAAAAAATCCAATTTTTTTCAAAAAATTTGCATTTTACTCTTGACTTTTTGTTTGGAAGTAAATATAATCGCATTTTTCATTTCAATTACAGCTTTTCAAAGGGCTTTGATGACCCGTTAGCTCAGTCGGTAGAGCAACTCCCTTTTAAGGAGTGGGCCGTTGGTTCGAATCCAACACGGGTCACCATTTTTTTGTAGTTAAACGCAGTGGCCCCTTCATCTAGCGGTTAGGATACCACCCTTTCACGGTGGCTACAGGGGTTCGAGTCCCCTAGGGGTCACCACTTTAACTTCTTTACTCTTTTTATATCAAAGATACTAGGTCGCTTAGCTCAGTTGGTAGAGCGCTACCCTTACAAGGTAGATGTCACAAGTTCGAGTCTTGTAGCGACCACCACTTTGATTTCTGCTTTTGGAGCGGTAGTTCAGTTGGTTAGAATACCTGCCTGTCACGCAGGGGGTCGCGGGTTCGAGCCCCGTCCGCTCCGCCACGATTCCCAAGACTTTTTATGACCCCTTCATCTAGTGGCCAAGGATACTACCCTTTCTAGGTAGTTACAGAAGTTCAAATCTTCTAGGGGTCGCCAGATATAAAAATTTATTTTTTCTTGCATTTTATGTAAAATTTATATTTCATTTTTAGAATTCCATCCGTGTCTTCACTTGAGTTTCATAGTTCCTCCAAAGTGGAGGCATAAAGATTTTATTTAAGGAGTTGTAATGGGTAAGACTTTTAGGCTAATCCATATCTATATCAGTTTATTCTTTTTGCCTTTGGCATTGTTGTATGCAGTGAGTGGAGTTTTGTTTTTGTGTGGCTTCAATCAAGATAGTGGTGCAGAAAAGAAATCTTTTTATCTTGATTCTCCTTTTGTCAAAGAAGAGCTTTCTACAAAAATCAAAGAGTTGTTAGAAAAAAGCAATCTTAGACTTCCTAGTAATTTTGAAGCAAAAGGGGCAAAAGGTGGTGGTGTAATGTATGGAAGTGCAAGTTATAGCGTAGTTGCGAAACAAAAAGGAAGTGGAACAAGCATAGAGGTAACACAAAGAAGTATTATTGGTCTAGCAATGCTCTTGCATAAGGGAAAGGCTAAATGGTATTTTGATGTTTTAGCCTATGGTTTTGCTCTTGCTCTAGTGGCTCTTTATATCTCAGGTCTTATTATTGCAAACCTTAATAAAATCAAAGGCAAAGCGTGGGCGAGTGTAGGTGCAGGATTGCTCGCTATGGTGATTTTGGGTTATCTAAGTGTGATCTAATCGTGTGAAATATCAAGGAGAAAAAATGAAAAAGTTTTTGAGTTTGGGTTTGATGATTGCAGGATTGGCAACAGGAGTTTTTGGAGTAGATTATTCCAAAATGAGCAATGATGAATTGATAAATCAAAGTGGGACATTTGCTCCAAAGGAAGCTTTGAGCTATTTGGGAGAAATTTCTAAGCGAATGCAAACTATGAGTGCTCAAGAAATGAGAGAATTTCGTTTTAAACTCAAGGAAGCAAGATTAAAAGCAGAAGAAAGTATGATTGTCAAAGATTTGAGAGAAAGAAATGCAATGATTTGTCAAGAATTACAGAAAGCCCCAAGTGAAGATCATTTTTTAAGAAAATTTGCAAAACGCTATTGCAAGCAAACCAAAAAAGAGCGCGTGCAAAAAGCATATTAAAGGAGAAAAAATGATTTTACTTTTGGAAGATGAGATTGTTCTATGTGAGATGATAGAGGAATTTCTCATCTCCAAAGGATTTGAAGTTTATAGTGTGGATAATGCCGATGACGCACTTGAGCAAGCAATGAGCGGGAAATATGGGCTTTTTATTTTTGATGTCAAAGTGCCTTTGGGCAATGGTTTTTCAATCTTGCAAGAGTTGAGATCTCACAAAATCACTACACCAGCGATTTTTACAACCTCTCTTAATACAATTGCGGATTTGCAAGAGGGTTATGAAAGTGGCTGTGATGATTATCTTAAAAAGCCTTTTGATCTTGAAGAGTTGTATTTGCGTATTCAAAAACTTTTAGGAAAAAAGGGCAATGAGGCGATAGATTTTGGCAATGGCGTGAGGTTTGATATGAATCAGAAGCTTCTTTATAGAGGCGATTCTCTACTACCACTTACAAACAAAGAAAATGAGCTTTTGGCAATGCTGATTGAAAACAAAGGACAATACCTCACACTTGAAGAAATTTCTTATCGACTTTGGGGATATGAAGAGCCAAGTTTTGCTTCATTGCGTGTGTATATCAAAAATATTCGCCAACAAATCGGGAAAGATTGTATCCATACCAAAAGGGGCTTAGGATATTGCTATGAATGAGGCAAAAAAAACAACGCTTAGCATTCTCTCGCTTTATATGATAAGCACAACTGTTTTTTTGAGCATTATTTTTGGAATGTGGTATTACGGAGAGCTAAATTTGCTCAAAACCCGTTCATTCCACGAAGTTAAAAATCTAAGCAAGCGTCTTATTCATGTCCTAGCAAAAAAAGGAAAATATGGATTTTTTGTGCAATCCCTCGAGGGACAAAGAGCGATTTTGCAATCCATTTCTTTAGAATCAGGCTATCTCATTGCCGCTTTCAATCAAAAAGGCGAGCTTGTTTATAACAATATGAAAATTGACCCTTTGAGTGTGCCAAAAGAAAATGGTGTATATATCATTGATCATCACGCAGTGCTAAGTTCTTATGGACGCCCTGATTTTCTCTACAAAAAAACTCCAAGAGCCAAAGAAGATTTTTCTGGAATGGAGGGGAATTTCTCAAAACCTGAGGATGATTTTAGAATCATCATTGATGGTGGAGATGTAGAAAATCTACTTTGGAAATTGAGAATAAAGATTTGGGGGATTTTTGGAGCATTGCTTGTGATGATGGGGATTGTGGGATTTTTCCTTGTGCGTTTTGCACTCAAACCACTCAATCAAAAAATCGAAGAGCTTAATCTCTTTATCAAAGATACCACTCATGAGATCAACACTCCTTTGAGTGTATTGCAAATGAGCGTTGATCGGATTGATAAAAGCAAATTAGAAGAAAAAGATCTCAAAAAATTTTCCTCCATCATTGTGGCTTCAAGGACGCTGGAGAGTATTTATCATTCCTTGATTTACACTTCTTTTGGACGATTGGAAAACAAGATCGAGGAGATTGATGTTTCTGCTTTGATTAAGGAGAGATTGAATTATTTTGAAATGCTCTTTGCACAAAAAAATATCTCCATTACCTCAGAACTTCAAGAGGTTATGCTCAAAGCCAATGCCAAAAGCATTTCGCTTGTGATTGACAATCTTTTGAGCAATGCATATAAATACACGCCCAAAAATGGAAATGTGCAAGTTAGAACCTTTCAAGCTGAGGGTGAGAATTTCCTCTCCATCAAAGACAATGGCTATGGAATCGCACAAAAAGATTTAGAACATATTTTCAAACGCTATACGCGTTTTGATAACTCTAAGGGAGGATTTGGATTGGGGTTGAGTATTGTGAAAAAGATTTGTGATGAGTTTAAAATCAAGATTGAGTGCAAAAGTGAGCTAAAAAAAGGGAGTGAATTTATACTTCAATGGCGTTTTTGAGAGATTTTAGTCTAAAATTCTTTAGTTTGTTTTGAAAGGAAGGATTATGGCAAGAAGAGTTTTAGTAAAATTTTCAGGAGAAGCCCTTGCAGGTGAAGGGGGATTTGGGATTGATAGTCAGATTTTGAGTTTTATCGCCCAAGAGATTAAGCTTTTGGTTGAAAGTGGGGTAGAGGTAGGAATTGTAATTGGGGGAGGAAATATCATTAGAGGTGTGAGTGCAAGTGCTGAGGGGATCATCAAGCGAACAAGTGGGGATTATATGGGGATGTTGGCCACTGTGATTAATGCAATTGCTGTGCAAGAAGCACTAGAGCATATTGGGCTAAGTGTTAGAGTGCAGAGTGCAATGGAGATTAGAGAGGTTTGTGAGCCCTACATTTATCGTCGAGCAATTAGACATTTGCAAAAGGGGCGAGTGGTGATTTTTAGTGCAGGGACAGGGAATCCTTATTTTACAACAGATACTGCTGCAACTCTGAGAGCTGTGGAGATCGAAGCGGATATGATTATCAAAGCAACAAAAGTTGATGGGGTGTATGATAAAGATCCCGCAAAATACTTAGATGCTGTGATGTTAAATGAATTGAGCTATGATGATGCACTCAAAGATCATATCAAGGTAATGGATGACACTGCTATTGCACTTGCAAAAGACAATAAACTTCCCATCGTGGTATGTAATATGTTCAAAAAAGGCAATCTTTTGCAAATCATCAATGGAAAAGAAGGGATTTGCTCTATTGTGAAATAGGCATTTTCATAGTAAAATAAAAATAAAAAAAAGGATCAGAAATGAGAACAGAGGAAATCGCAGCAAAGGCATTAGAAAAAACAGGAAACGATCGTTATGTTTTGTCCAATCTTGTTTTTGCACGCACAAAAGAGCTTAGCAATGGTGCAAAACCACTTGTAGATATGGACTTGAAAGTGCATAAACTTGCAGATATTGCAATGATGGAGATCGCAGAAGAAAAAATTACACTTGCTTCAATTCAAGATATTCAGCCTCAAAGGTAATTTATGGAGTTTTTTGAGACTCTAAAAGGATGCAAAAGCATCCAAGAGTCCCTCACTCTTCTCTCTTCATATATTCAAATCACGCCAAAGATTCAAAAAGCAATTGATTTTGCTACTCAAGCTCACAAGGATCAATATCGCAAAAGTGGAGAGCCTTATATTATCCATCCTATTTGTGTTGCAGGTATTGTGGCTTTTTTTGGAGGAGATGAGGCGATGATTTGCTCTTCTTTGCTTCATGATGTGGTAGAAGATACGCATTTCTCACTTCAAGAAGTGGAAGCAGAGTTTGGTTATGAAGTAGCTCAGATCGTGGATGCTCTCACAAAAATTATTGAGCTTAGAGATGAGAATATTCCCCAAGGGATTCCCAATACCAAAATGCTCTCCTCAGCACTTTCGTTCCGCAAGGTGCTTTTGGCCTCCATCAAGGATATTCGAGCTATTTTTATCAAAATTTGTGATCGATTGCACAATATGCTCACACTGGAGTCTTTGAGTGAAGAGAAACAAAAGAAGATCTCAGAAGAGACATTGGTTGTTTATGCTCCTATTGCTTATCGACTAGGAATTTCAAGCATCAAAAATGAGCTAGAAGATCGCAGTTTTTACTATCTTTTCAAAGAGGAATACAAAAGAATCGAATCTTTTCTAGGAGAAAATCGTCTTGTCTTAGAGGGAAAACTAGAGCAATTTGTTACAAAGCTAAAAAATCTTTTGATGCAAGAGGGTTTTGGTGAAGAAGATTTTGAGATCCAACATCGCCTTAAGCGTCCCTACTCCATATATTTAAAAATGCAAAGAAAGGGTGTGGGGGTTGAAGAGATTTTAGATCTTCTTGCAGTTAGAGTGATTGTAAGAAGTGAGATTGATTGCTACAAGGTGCTAGGAGTGGTGCATTTGCATCTTAAGCCTATTGTTGCAAGATTTAAAGACTATATTGCCTTGCCAAAAGAAAATGGCTATCAAACCATTCATACCACTCTTTTTGATGAAAGCACAATTTTTGAAGTCCAGATTCGCACCTTTGATATGCAAAAAAGTGCAGAATATGGTCTTGCAGCTCATTGGAAATACAAAATGGGCAATCAAATCTCTCTTGATTGGCTTAGCAATATTGAATACAAAGATCAAAATATTGCAGAGTTTTATGAGCTAGTTAAAAGCGATTTATATAAAGAAGATATAGCAGTATTTTCTCCAAGAGGAGATGTGTATTCTCTCCCCTCTGGTGCAGTTGCGTTAGATTTTGCCTATGCAGTGCATACTGAATTGGGAGATAAGGCTATTGGAGCATACGTTAATAACCAAAAAGTCAGTCTTTTGGAGCGATTAAAAAGTGGAGATATTGTTCGCATTGTTACTGGAGAGGAGAGAGGTTTGCGATCCTCATGGATTGATATTGTCAAAACTTCAAAAGCAAAGAACAATCTTAGAATCAGCTGTCAAAACAAGCTCAAAGAAATCAACAATAAAATCACATTGCAAATCCTCAGAACTCTCTTTAACTTCAATAAAAGTAAAGAGCAAATCACAGATTGTATTGAAAGATTGGGTTTGAAATCGATCCTGAGCTGTGAGGGGATCAAGGAGTTATCCAAAAATTTAGTGGAGTCTTTTCGTAAGGAGGGGTCACTTTTTACGCGTTTGCGTTATTTAAATTGGGAGATAAAAAAATACGAGATAGAAAACCTTAAAATCCTAAGCCATAAACCAATTGATGGAGTCTTGTATGATTATTGTTGTTACCCAAAGCAAGGAGATGAGCTGATGGGGTTGCTAGAAAATGACAAGGTTATTGTACATCATCGATTGTGTGAAAAGGCAAAAATAGAAGACAAAACAAAAATGGTTTTTGTCGATTGGGTGGGCAAGGTTTCTGAGAAATACAAAGTCATTGTTTTGCTAGAAGATACTAAGGGCTCGCTTGCAAGATTTTTATCAGATTTGGCAAAACTTGACTGCAATCTTGTAGGAATCTCCTACAAAGGATACAAAGATCAATTCTTTACTCACTTTGAGGTGGTGCTTGAGAGCGGAGATAGGAATATCAAAGAACTCAAAAATACCTTGATAAACAAATATAAAATTGTAGAATTTCAAAATTTAAAAGATGCCTATCATTAAGGGCTTAGGAGAGGGTATGCAAAAGATTCAAGAAGCATTAGCAGAAATTAGGCGTGGAAGCGTTGAGATCATTGGATTTGAGAGGATAGAGGAGCTTGTTAAGAGATTTTATGCAACAGGGGAGAGATATATCCTTAAAGCTGGATTTGATCCCACGGCACCAGATTTGCACTTAGGACACACTGTGGTTTTGCAAAAACTTGCAACTTTTCAAAAATATGGAGCATTTGTAAAATTTTTGATTGGAGATTTTACAGCGTGTATTGGAGATCCTACTGGAAAAAGTGAAACAAGAAAACCACTTAGCCAAGAGCAAGTCAAACAAAATGCCCTCACTTATCAAGAGCAAGTTTTTAAGATCTTAGATCCCTCTTTGTGCGAGGTTGTGTTTAACTCTACTTGGCTTACTCCCCTAGGAAGTGCAGGGATGATCGAATTGACTTCAAAATTTTCTGTGGCAAGAATGCTTGAGAGAGATGATTTTACAAAGCGTTTTAAAGGTAATCAACCCATTTCTATTGTGGAGTTTATTTACCCCTTGCTTCAAGGATACGATTCTGTTGCACTTAAAAGTGATATTGAGCTAGGAGGGAATGATCAGAAGTTCAATCTTTTGATGGGTAGAACCTTGCAGAGAGCCTATGAGATTGGCAAAGAGCAATCTGTGATGATGATGCCATTGCTTGAGGGGCTTGATGGGGTGGCAAAAATGAGCAAAAGCCTAGGCAATTATGTAGGAATCACAGAAGAGCCAAAGCAAATGTATGCTAAGATTTTGAGCATTTCTGATGACTTGATGTGGAAGTATTATGAGCTATTGAGTTCAAAAACTCTTGCAGAGATTGAAGAAATTAAACAAAATGTGCTAAAAGGAGCCTTGCATCCTAAAGTTGCAAAAGAAAATCTTGCATTAGAGATTGTAGAGCGTTATCACAATGAGCAAGAAGCAAAAAGTGCAAAAGAGGCTTTTGATGCGGTGTTTAGCAAAAATGAGATACCCCAAGATTTGAAGAGTTTTACATTCTCTGAAGGCGAGTGGGTTTGCACAATTGCAAAAGAGAGCGGAATGGTTGATTCAACTTCTCAGGCAAGACGAGAAATCAAGGCAGGAGCGTTTAGAATCAATCAAGAAAAAATTAGTGATGAAAATCTCAAACTCTCAAGTGGAGAGTATGTATTTCAAATTGGCAAGAGAAAATTTGCAAAAATCATAATTAAATAAGGTGAAAGAATGATCCAACTCAAACCATTACAAATTGGAAAACATATTATTAAGTATCCTATTTTTCAGGGGGGAATGGGCGTGGGGATTAGCTGGGATAATTTGGCAGGAAATGTCAGTAAAGAAGGCGGTTTGGGGATTATTAGTTGTGTAGGGACTGGGTATTACAAAAATCTAGCATTTGTGGAGAAAATTGTAAATTCCAAGCCATTTGAAGCAATCAATTTTTATTCTAAAAAAGCCTTAGAAGAGATTTTTAAGAGTGCAAGAAAGATTTGTGGAGATAATCCATTGGGAGCAAATATTATGTATGCTATCAATGAGTATGGACGAGTAGTTAGAGATGCCTGTGAGGCAGGAGCTAACCTCATTGTTACTGGTGCAGGACTTCCTACAAATATGCCCGAATTTACCAAAAACTTTCCTGATGTTGCCCTTGTGCCTATTGTTTCTTCTGCTAGGGCATTGCGTATTATCTGCAAACGCTGGAGTGAGCGATATGCTAGGGTGCCTGATGCAGTCGTTGTTGAAGGACCATTAAGTGGAGGACATCAAGGCTTTAGCTACGAGGATTGTCTTAAACCAGAAAATCAGCTTGAAAATCTCATTCCTCAGGTGCTTGAAGAAGCAAAAAAATGGGGAAATATCCCAATCATTGCTGCTGGCGGAGTATGGGATAGAGAAGATATCAACACAATGATTTCTCTAGGAGCTAGTGGAGTGCAAATGGCGACTAGATTTTTGGGGACTTATGAGTGTGATGCACCTTACTATCGCGAACTTATGCCCAAAATCACTCAAGAAGATATCGCACTTGTCAAGTCCCCAGTAGGCTATCCTGCAAGAGCGATAAAAACTGGAGTATTGGAGCGTATCAAAGAAGGCACCGCTCCAAAAATTCGCTGTGTAAGCAATTGTGTGAGTCCTTGCCATCGAGGCGTGGAAGCCAAAGCCGTAGGATATTGCATTGCAGATTCTTTGAGTGCTGGTTACAATGGAGATGGGATCAATGGCTTATTTTTTACAGGAGCCAATGGATATAAAATCAAAGAAATCACAACAGTAAAAGCTATTTTTGAAGAGCTGACTAAGTAGGCTTGATGGCAAGATTCCTTGCATTTTTGCTGTTTTTTGCCTGCTGGCTCTATCCAGCAACCCCTTCTCAAACCTTGAAAATTGTGCAGATTGTTCCTTTTGGCAAGAGCAATATTAAGATTACTTTCAATCGCAAAATCCAGCTCAATGATCTCAAGCAAAAATCCCTCTCACCCCAAAAAGGACTCTTAGAGATCGAAGCAGTTTTATCAACAAAGAAAAAAACCTATCGCTTCCCCAATAAAACTCAAGTACAAATCTTACAATTTAATCCAAAAATAGTCCGAGTTGTCATCTCTTCTGAGAAAAAGACTGATTATGGGCTGAGATTTGTAGATAAGCACCTCTATATCGATATTGATCCAAAAGATGATCAGTTCCCCATACTTTCAGAAAAGAAAAAAACTCAAAAGCTCCCCTTAAAACAGGAACAGAAAAAAAGCAGTAAAAAACGCATTGTGCTTGATGCTGGACATGGAGGGAAAGATTGTGGTGCGATAGGTATTTTGAAAGTATGTGAGAAAGTGATTACTCTAAATGTTGCAAAGCTCTTGGAGAAAGAGCTTAAAAAGAGGGGATATATTGTTTATATGACTCGCAGTCAGGATGTTTATTTGGGGCTTAGGGAGCGGACAGATTTTGCAAATGAGAAAAACGCAGATTTGTTTGTTTCCATTCACGCAAATTCAGTCCCAAAACGATCATCAAAAACAGCAAATGGCATTGAGACTTATTTTCTCTCAACGGCAAGAAGCGAGAGGGCAAGAATGGTGGCCGAGAAAGAAAACAAAGATGATATTGATACGATGAATTATTTCTCCAAGCTCTCTTTTCTCAACTCACTCAACACCCATCGAATCATTGCATCAAACAAACTCGCAATCGATATTCAAAGTGGAATGCTCAGAGAATTAAAAAATCGCTATCCCAATCTTGTGGATGGTGGGGTAAGAGAGGGACCCTTTTGGGTGCTTGCAGGTGCATTGATGCCCTCCGTGCTAATTGAAATAGGCTATATTTCTCATCCAAATGAGGGCAGAAGAATCAATCATCGAGATTTTCAAGCTCTGCTTGCCAATGGGATTGCAGATGGGATTGATGGATATTTTGCAAAAAATCAGTAGGTAGAAAATGAAATTTAAAATTGAAATCGCTTTTTCTTACTTGTTTTTTTTCTTGTTTGTTTTTGTTTCCCTCTCTCTTCTTGTCTCTACTTTTTGGGATTCTTTTTCTCAACTTTATGCCTTACTGACACAGAGTGGAAGGATTTTTGATTTCTTTTTGTATGGCTTTATTTTTGTTGGCTTTATTTTTTGCATCATTGCGCTCATACTCTCAAGCTGGAATCAAAAATTCCACTTCTATTACAAAAGCACTATTATTAGTTTGGCTCTATCCTTTGCTTTTATTTTGTGTTTTTCTCTGAGTGGATCGCAAAATAATGCTGACTTACTGGATTTGGTTTTTGCTGATGGATCAGGATGTGGTTTTCAAAAAGATCCTCACGCGATAATGATATTAACAGGAATGTATCTGTTTTTTGTTTTTTTACCCCTGAGTTATTTGCTCTTGGGGATGAAAATAAAAAATGGAGCGTTGGGAGATTTTTTGTTGGATTTGATGCCATCAGTCAATGTGATGATTTACACTCTTATGGGCTTTGCTCTTCAAGGGTATTTTTGCAAGGCAAGAGGGATTTATTATTTGGATTTGATTTTTTTCGTTATCGGACTTATTGCTCTGCTTGTGCTTTATAAAAAAAAGAAGAGTTTGTTTGGATTTTATGAGAAAACAAATATGATCTTTTTGCTTGTAGGGATTGTATTTTTTGCTCTTTCTTCAAAAACACTTCAAGAGGCGGATTTTGTAGGGAGGTATTGTTTTTTTGCTTTTGCATTTGTAGCGTGGTGTGGGGAATGGATGCTAAGATTTGCAAAAAAATAATCTTCTTATAAGAATCTTTAAAAAATTTCTGCAAGGAGATTTTGTTTAAAAAGTTCCAAAGAGTAGGGGGAATGTGAAAAATACAATGCAGGTTCAATGAGTTCAACCTCACCGATAAGCAATGGCTGAATGAATAAATCTACTCTTGCATAAAAATACTCTATGCCATCTAAGGCTTGATATGTCAAATCAATCCACTCTTTTTTTGCCTCAATCAAGCTAATCTCTACTCCATACTTTGAATTTGCTCTCCACTCCTTTGGTTTTCTCAAAATGCTTATCTTTTGGTCTTTGGTTCGGAATAGTGTAGTGCTGGC
>DSTMD04001__coassemble_519_pt1 | contig 28519 bp, 26 predicted proteins | sample DSTMD04001__metabat2_low_PE_002 | metagenome-assembled genome bin DSTMD04001 | reverse complement strand
GATTGTTTTGATGATAGAGGGTGTTGATCGCCCCTATCTCTTTGGCCACTCCTCTTACCTCATCGCAATACTTGATTGCTACTTCTTTGTGGGGGAGGGTGATGTTTGCTCCATGAAGATTGCTAAGCAATGAGGGGAAATCCTGATGATTTGTAAGCAAAAACTTCTCATAGTGATAGGGAAGTGAAAAGTAAGAAAAAAGGGAATTGTGAATAATGGGAGAGAGGGAGTGGGCAATAGGATTGCCAATCACTCCAAACATTTAAGCTCTTGAAAGGTATTTTAGAAGAACCCAACCATTCTCTAGCTGAGCCCACTCACCCTCAACACCAATAACCTCAACAGAATCTGATCGATAGAGTTTTGCGTTGATTTTTGAGTGAGTAGAGGCTTGTGAGCGAACATTCAAAGCATTCGCATCTACAAGATATTCACCCAAAACCTCGTTTTTTATCTCTGGGAGAGCTTGAGGCTCTTGGATCATCTGAACTTCTTGAGTAATTTGTGGCTTTTGCGCTTGTGCTAAAATCAAACTTGGTTGGTTTGAAGTTTTGTATTCATAGGCTTTTTCATACGCCATACAATAAGTCGCGATTCCAAAAACTGCGACAAAAACTGGAAGAGAGTAAAGCTTGAGAAATAATCTCACTCGCTCAAATGGAGATTTTGCGTGTAAATCTAAATTCATAGTAATGCTACTTCCTTTCCTTTGGTCACTTGACCGATGACATAACCGCCACTTTTGGCAATCACGCTATCAATCTTATCTTTAGGACAAGCAAGGATCATTCCAACTCCCATATTAAATACCCTAAAGCATTCTTTCTCATCGACATTTTTGGCAATTACTTTAAAAATCCCGGGAATCTTTATCGCATTTTTTTCAATCTCTGCACCCAAGCCTTGAGGCAAAACCCTGGGGAGATTCTCCACTATCCCTCCTCCTGTGATATGGGCTAGAGCATGGACTTCACAAGCTATGGCTTTGAAAGTCTTGACATAGATTTTGGTAGGCTCTAGCAAAACCTCAATCAAACTTCTTCCATCTATTTGAGACTCAAAACTTAGCTTTTGCTCCTCAAATAACACTTTTCTAGCTAGAGAATAGCCATTGCTATGCAAACCACTGCTAGGCAAAGCAATGAGGTAATCCCCCTCTTCTACTTTACTTCCTCCCTCTACTGCTTCTCTCTCAGCAACCCCCACAGCAAATCCTGCAAGATCAAAATCTCCTCCCTCATACATACTGGGCATCTCTGCTGTTTCTCCACCAATAAGAGCACATTCTGCTTGCAAGCAACCTTGTGTAATGCCTTTTATCACTTCTAGTGCGTGAGCTTTTTGAAGCTTTCCGCACGCATAATAATCCAAGAAAAACATCGGAGTTGCAAAGTTGCAGATGAGATCATTGACACACATTGCCACCAGATCAATCCCTACACCCCCAAGACGCCCTGAGTCAATAGCAAGTCTTAGCTTTGTGCCTACTCCATCAGTCGCTCCTAAGATCACTGGGTTTTTGTATCCCAAAGGAAGTGCATAAGCCCCTGCAAACGAGCCAATCCCACCAATCACATTGCTATCAAAAGTTTTTTTCACATAAGGTTTGATTTCCTCAACAAACGCATTTCCCTCGCTGATATCCACTCCGCTCTCTTGGTAGGTGATCTTCATTGTCTCTCCTTAGTTTTAGTGTCTAGCCCAAATCCCATAACTTCCATCTTTTTTGACATAATATACATTGTAATGCTCTTTGCCCATTCCCTGCTCCATCCCTGGACTTCCTTGAGGCATATCAGGCACAGCAAGTCCAATCACATCTTTTGGCTTTTCTTTTAGGAATCTTGCAATATCCTCTGCTGGGATATGCCCCTCAAAAAAGTATCCTTCATACACACCAGTATGACAGCTTCTAAGCTCTTGAGGGACTTTCATCTTGTCTTTGTAATCCCACCATTGCTCTGTTTTGATTTCTTTTGCAGAAAATCCATTTTTTTCTAAGTGCTTTGACCAAAGCCCACAGCATCCTCAGGTGGGGCTTGCATATACACTGATTTGAGGACTTGCCCACAAACTTGCACAAGTAAGTAAAAATAAAGCTAGCTTATTCACTTTTTCTCCTTTTGGCAAATGACGCAAAAGGCTAACAAAAAAACTTAAATAGTGTTTCTCACAATCAAGCTTTTAGGCAAATCAAAGACTTCAATCAGCTCTTTTTCTCTCTCTCTGTGTTCTCCATTATCCACTTCGTGATCATAGCCCAGCAAGTGCAAAAGGCCATGAATGAAAAGAAGTGTAGCTTCAGATTCTAAGCTGTGGGAGTATTCTCTAGCTTTGCTTTCAATGAGCGTGGAGCTCATCACAATGCTCCCCAGTGGCAATCCCTCCACCACTGCCTCACAAGGGAATGAGAGCACATCAGTAATCCCTTCTTTTCCTCTATGAGTGAAGTTGAGTTCAGCCATATCTTCATCTTCTAAGATATACACCTCCACCTCACGCTCTATGCCAAGATAGGAAAGAATCTTTTCAAACTCTAGGTTTTGAAGATTTAGTTTGCTTTGATTTTCAAAGTAGATCATTGGAGTTGCCTTTTATTGCACCAATCTTGTCATACCACATATCAAACATCTTGCGTGTGATACGCTCTTTAAACTCTTTGTTGTCATTGAATTGTTGATAGAGGAAAAAGTGTGTATCAAGAATGGTTTGCATACTCTCAGCCAACACATCTGCAAACACAATTTGAGCGTTTTGTTTGTCAGAATTTTGAGCGTTTTTGAGAAGTTGTTGATTGGCCTCAACCTGCTTTTGGACATAGATAAGCCCTTTGGCTAGTTTATCCTCCTCTCCCCAGTCTTCCACTCCATGCTTTTCATTGAACTCTCTGATGATTTCCATAAGTCCCTCTAGCTCTGCCTCAGGCATTCTGCTAGTGCCATCGGCTTGTGAGGGCTTAAGCTCCCCTTCACCCTCAAGAGTGATATCTAGCGTTTTATCTAGCTGGACTCGATAGCTCTCAAAATCCACACTATCTAATATCCCTTTAGCCAAATCTTCAGCCCTAGGTGGAAGGAGTTTGGCAATGAGTTTTTTAAGCAAAATATAGGTTTTCTCAAGCTCAATATCTTCAAATGGCAGGATTTGAGCTAGGAAAGAATAATCTTTGAGATAAGTTTTTGCCTTGTTATAAAATTCTAGCTTTACATCATCATTTTCTAACTCATTATATCTAGCCACCATTACATCAAGCTTTGCATGGATAGCATTCTCCCTCTCTCTTCTTAGAATCATTTCCGCAAACTCATCTACCTCTTCTTGATAGAAAACCTCATATTCAAATAGATTGCTTTTGAGATCAAAGATTTTGTTGATATCGGTGGGTTCTCCTAGGAATGTTTGCTCATAGAAAGTGCTAAAGGATTCTCCAATCTCCTCGTGAGTATTTGCAAAATCAAGTACACAGGTATCTTCTTTGTTTTTGCAAGTGCGATTGAGCCTTGAGAGGGTTTGCACTGCACTCACCCCACTTAGTCGCTTATCCACATACATCGTATGAAGCAAGGGCTGATCAAATCCTGTTTGATACTTCTCAGCCACGATTAAGAAGCGATATTTATCTTTCTCAAACTCTTCTTTTAGTCTTGCCTCACTAATGCCATTTAGCCCACTCTCACTATAACTCTCTCCATTGATTACCACTTCTCCTGAAAATGCCACCAAAACACCATAAGAGGGGAACTTGCTCTTAAGATATTCCCTGAAGGCAAAGAAGTATTTCACAGCATTTTCCCTAGAACTGGTTACCACCATTGCTTTGGCCTTACCTCCGATTCTTTTGTGGATATTGGCATAGAAGTGATCGATCATTATCTCTGCTTTTTTGGCGATTGCATTCTCATCGCTCTCTACATATCGCTTGATTTTGGCATTGGCTTTTTTCTTGTCAAACATAGGGTTATCCTCAACACTTGAGGCGATTTTGTAGTAGCTATTGTAAGTGGTATATCCCCTTAGCACATCGTGGATAAAACCCTCTTCTATGGCCTGTTTCATTGAGTAGAGGTGGAAAGGGGTAAATTTCTGAACTCCATCTATCTCATAAGGTGTGCCAAACATCTCCAAAGTCTTAGGCTTAGGTGTAGCAGTGAATGCAAAATAAGAAGCATTTGGCTGGAGCTTTTTGTTTTTGATGATTTCAATGAGCTCATCTTCTACGCTCCCCTCTCTATCCCTGATGACTTCTCCTAGCTTTTGAGCGGATGTGCCACTCTGACTTGAGTGAGCCTCATCGATGATGATTGCAAATCTTTTGCCTCTCACTTGAGTAATATCATCAAGGATATAGGGGAATTTCTGAATAGTGGAGATAATGATTTTCTTGCCTTCTTCTAGGGACTTTCGCAAATGTTTGCTTCCCTCTGTGATAGGCTCTACAATCCCTTTGATATGAGAAAATCTCTTGATATTCTCTTGGATTTGAGAATCAAGCACTGTCCTATCAGTGACGACAATCACACTATTAAAGACAAGTTCTAGCTCCCCATCCTCTCTCACTCGGTGCAATCCTACAAGAGCGTGAGAGAGCCAGGAGATTGAGTTGCTTTTGCCACTTCCTGCACTGTGTTGGATGAGATAGCGTCCTCCCACGCCTCTTGCTTTGACATCTTCAAGGAGTTTTTCTACCACATCAAACTGATGATATCTTGGGAAGATGATTTTGCCATCCACGCACTGCACGAACTCTAGCACCAGAGGGATCAAAGTGTCTTTGGCAAAGATTCGCTCCCATAGATAGGCTGTTTTTACCCCATCACTTGGGGGATTTCCTGCTCCACTTTTGCACCCTATGGCTCCACTGCCATTGTTTAGCCCACGATTGAATGGGAAGAAAAAGGTCTTTTCTCTCTCAAGCTTGGTTGTCATATATGCCAAATCACTATCAAGTGCAAAATGCACGATACAGCGATCAAAAAGTGGCTCACTTGGATCTCTGTCTTTTTTGTATTGCTCTATGGCGTGATAGACATTTTGTCCTGTAAATGGGTTTTTAAGCTCTATTGTGATGAGGGGGATTCCATTGAGGAAAAGCACCATATCTAAAGAGTTGTTATTCCTTGAGCTGTAATGGAGCTGACGGATGAGAGAGAGGGTGTTGGAAGAGTAGTTTTGTAGTGCTATGGGGTTGGCATCTGTGGAGGGTTTGGGATAAGCAAGGGTGAATTTCACTCCACTGACTTCTACATAGCCTTGAAGGGATTTGAGAATGCCCTTTTCTCTGATAGAGGAAGCGATGCGTTTGAGTAGGGTTTCTTTGGTGTCTTTTATCCCACGCCTTGAGAGCTCATCAAGTGCTTTGCTCTGAGTGGAGAGGATGAAACCATAAAGAAGCTCACTATCAAGGCAGAAGGATTTGTCATAGTCTCTATCCTCTCGCTTGATATAGGAGTGGGAGAGCAAATACTCCTCAATAAAGGCTTCTAAGTCTTTTTCTTTGTAGTGGGTCATTTTTTAATCCTCGTCTTGAATGTATTGTATGAATTCTTGGTATTGTGGGTTGCTTCTTACAAAATATCTCTTAAATGCCGTAAATTGCGATGATTTTGAAAGTTCATTTTTGATACTTACCAAGAATCGCTCTTTTATTTCTTCGCTCTCTGTATCAATACACTTACTAAGGAGGGAGCGAAAAGTATGCATCTCATCACACAATCCATCCCTTAATCCAGAAGATGCTTCTTCCAGCTTATAATCCTCATCCGAATCTTTGTCTTTTTTTCCATTATAAATTCTATTCAGCAAAGACACCGTATTTAAAACCTCAATATCATTTGTTCTAGCTTTGATCTCGATCTTTTTTTTCAAATTATGGTCAAGATGAAAAATAAAGAATATCTTTTTTTCAATATTTTCATCTTTCACAATTGGATTTAGCAATGGTTCTAAGGATGCTTTTCTTTGGTTGCAAGTTGGACAAGCTAAAAATAAATTACTCCAATTATACTTTCTAATTAAGTTTTCTTTTGCTCTTAGTGTCTTTGGGGCAAAATGCTCAATCTGAAGACAATCATGTGACATATCAAACACTCGTTCACACAAATAGCATTTACAATGGAAGTCTCGTCTTAATTGTTTTTTTATATCTTGCCCCATATTTAATTTATCTTTTTTGTTTCTTATTTCTTCTAGTTGTGGGGGCTCAGGATATGTTTTTTCAAAAAAAATCATTCCAATCCTCCATAAAGACCATTTTTTATTCTTTTTATTTTTTCAACATATAGGGCAACCTCCTCGTTTTGATATTCAGGTATAGAATCTAAAAAGACTTCAAGTCGATTGAGCTCCGAAATTTCTTCCTCAGATATTTTGGCTTCTCTCCATTTGTTAGACAATTCCTCAAATCTCTGAATCCTCCTAATAAGATCATTGGAATATTTATTTGTATCAAAATATGTATCCACCAAAGATTCAAAAGAGCTTCCACTTAATCCATTTGAGACAATTGTCCTTTTCTCCAAATCACAAACCACAGCATTTTCAATAGATGACAGCACAAATGGACTGTGTGTAGTAACAATAAACTGAATGTTTGGAAAAAGATTGCATAAATAAGGCATTACCTCTTTTTGTAATGCAATATGAAGATGTGTTTCAACCTCATCTATCAATACAACTCCCTGCATATCATAGGATATACGCATTCCCTTTTCACTCATTTGCATGATAAGCTCTGCAACAATCATAAGAAGGGCGGAATACCCATCAGAAAGTTGATTAAAATCAAATTCTTGATCATCATAAGCAATAAAACATTGCATCTTTTGATCCAAAAATTTAAAAATAAGTCTCAATTTATCTTTTTTAAAAATCTTTCTAAGAAAATCTTCAAATCTATCAAACCATTTTTGAATCTCTTTTGCTCTTTTATGATTTCTCTTTTCTTTTTCGAAAAGATATTCAACTTTTAGGCTACCTATATAGTCTGCAAATTGACGGTATTTTGTTGTTCTGCCAATATCTCTCCGAAATCTTACATCTCCACTCATTCCTCCAGATCTTCTGGCTTCAAAAAATACATAAATAAAATTTTCATCCTCAATACGATCAATTAGTGTGTCTGAATTGTTAAAATCAAGTTGAATTGTTGAAAACCTATCAATTCTTTGTCTAGCCATTTGAATACGTTGTTGAACACGTGAACGCCTCTCTTTGAGCTCTCCAATTTCTTGTTCGTATTTATTCCAAACAAAATCAAGATTCATATTTTTTTGAAAAATCTTTTTCCCCTCATCATCATGAACGACAAGCTGTAAATCTTGTTTTTTTGTATCCAAAAGTTTTTGTATCTCTACAATCCTTTTTTGTAATCTACGCTCTTCCAAAAGGTAATCCCTCAAAATTTCTTCTCTTCTGCCCAAGAGCGAATACTCCTTAGTATTCATTGATGAAATATTCTTATTAATTTCTTGTAAGACAGATGTTTTTCCACTCCCATTTTTCCCTGTAATAATCAAATGCTTTCGCTTATTTTGATCCAATGAAATTGTAAAATTCTTAATCAATCGTACTTGATTAATTGTGATCTGTCTTAAAAAATATTGTTCTTCCATTTTTACTCCTTTCTAATTGATTATTGTTCTTCCGCATACTGCTTCAGAGATGAGGGTGGATTTGTATTCTTTAATGAGATTGATTTGGGATTTGATTTTGCAGATTGCCAAATCTATTTTTTCTATCTGCGTATCCAAATATTCTGCGATAGCTTTTTGCTCTTCAAGGGGTGGGATAAGGCATTGAACTTCTTTAAGAATAGACTTTGTAATGCTATACACCTTTACTCCATAAACCTCTTTTCTCACCTGATTCCTTATCCCCAAAGAATCAAACAAAAACGAAAAGTAAGGGGAGTGGATACTCTGTGTTTTTGGTTTCAAGACAATCGTGTGATATCCTGCAAATACTGGCTCATCAGATTGCACGCTTGTAAAGTTCCCTGAACCCTCAATGTCCTCAGAAGTATCTGCAAAAACAAAATCACCCTTCTTTAGGAGGGCTTGAGGTTTACTCTCAAGATAATCTTCACTTACATAAGGCAATGAATGAATCTTTGTATCAAGTCTGCAAGGATATTTTGAGTGAATTTCTCCATAACTCACACAAGGAATCCCACTAGACACAAAATCTGCCTTAGTAATCCCAAGCCCACTGCCAATGCCAAAAAGAAGCTTTAGCTTTTTAATCTCCCAATGTGTGGGGATTTTTCCAAGCCACTCCACTCCGCTGTCTTTGAGAGATGTGGAGGGGTCAAGCCCTTGAGTTACGCACTGATTGATGAGGGTTTGCTTTTTCTCCTCTAAGAGAGTGATGAGTTTTTGCTTTTTAGTGATAAATTCCTCAATTTGGTGTGTCTTTTTGTCTAGGAAATTTGCAATAGCTTGTTGTTCTTGAATAGGTGGCAAGGGAAGTCTTAAATCACCAAAATCACTATATCTAAAATCCGTAGAACGCTCTCTGATTCCTTTCGCAAGAGACAGAATAAAATCCGAAGAAGCCATTTTTCTCAATAAAAAAGCATAATATTTGGTGTATGCAAGATTACTACGATATGGAGTGCAAACTATATAGACTGGCGTTGCCTTTCCATTAGAATCTGAAACACCAATTGCACCAGCAAAAGCATCCATACTATGAATAACCAAATCATCAACTTGGATGCCTTGATATCCAATCTCTTTTAAAGAATTTGTAAAGCCCTCTATGCGTCTATTTTTTCTTAGTGTCACAACACCATCTCTAAAACAAGTAATAATTTCGTCGCTCTCTTTTACTGGGCGTTTCATTTCTTTAAAAATATTTTTGGCTCTTTTAACCTCCCAATGCTCTGGAATCTTCCCCACCCAAGGGATTCCACTCTCTTTATAAGCAACGCTCTGTGGAATCACACTCATTGCATAATCTCACTTAGCAAGCTTTGCACTTCGCTCTCTAGGCTCTCTAGCTCTGCTTTGATTTCTCCCATACTTCGTGGGGGTGTGTAGGTGTAGAAGTATTTGTTGAAAAGGATTTCATAGCCTACACTTGCACTTTCATAATCTATCCAAGAGTTTGGCACATAGGGTTTGACTTCGTTTTGATAGTAGGTTTCTATATCGACTTTGAGAGGGATTTTCTCTGTGTTGCTTGTTTTGTCATTGTCTATGAGGAGGTTGGCTTCGGCTTTGCTGAGTTTTACTCCAAGATAGGAGAGGAAGTGGGCTTTGTCTTTGAAGTCTTGGGGGTGGGATTCTAGGTGGGTGAGTTTTTCTAGGAGGGTTTCTTTTTGGGCTAGGGAGTTAAACTTCTCATCTTCTAGCAAGTCTTGGGTGCTTCTGGGTCGCTCTATTGTGATTTTGGTGTAGCCAAAGTCTTCATTGTCTAGCACTAGGGCATCTCCCTCACAAGCATAGTCCAAAAATAGCTTTGTAATTGCACCGATATGTGAGGAGTCCATTTGGTGCTGTTTGTCGCCTAGGGATTTTTTCATCTTGGAGTAGTATTTCTCGCTTGTGGCGTTGATGAGCTGGACTTTGCCTTTTTTCTCTTCTTTTTTTCTGTTGGTGATGATCCAAATAAATGTCGGAATGCCTGTGTTGTAAAACATATTTGTAGGCAAAGCGATGATGGCTTCAAGATAGTCGTTTTCTATGATGTGTTTGCGGATAGCCACCTGTCCGCTGTCTGAGTTGAAAAGTGAGCTTCCATTATGCACCGAGGCGATGCGTGAGCCTTGAGGGGTTTGCTTCATCTTTGAGATCATATTGAGGAGGAACATCATCTGTCCGTCACTCTTGCTTGTGATTCCCACTTGGAATCGTGGGTCAGAGCAAGAGGTTTTGCCTCCTTTTTTCTCTACATTTAAAGCTTTTTGATCTTTCTCCCACGACTTACCATAGGGAGGGTTGGTGAGCATAAAGTCAAATTGAAGATTGTCTAGCTTGTCCTCACTGAGGGTTGAGCCGTATTTGATATTGTCAGGATTTTCGCCTTTGATGAGCATATCGGCTTTGCAGATAGCGTAAGTTTCAGGGTTTATCTCTTGTCCATAGAGGAGGATAGAAGCATTTGAGCGGATTAACCCTTGAGGGTCTGTGATGAAATCTTTGGATTCTGTAAGCATCCCGCCACTTCCACAGGCATTGTCATAGATGAGGAATGAGCCTTCTTGGATTTGCTCTTTGATGGGGAGGAAGATGAGATGAGTCATTAGCTGAATAATCTCTCTAGGAGTGAAGTGCTCCCCTGCTTCTTCGTTGTTTTCTTCGTTGAACTTCCTTATCAGCTCTTCAAAGACATAGCCCATCCCAAGGTTGCTTAGTCCTTGTTGGAGAATATTGCCTTGAGGGTCTAGAGTGGGGTTGATGGAGAGATTAATCTTGGGGGAGCAAAATCGCTCAATGACTTCAAAGAGTATTCCTGCCTCTTCAAGGGTGTCAAGCTGGTTTTTGAACTTGAATTTTGAGATGATGTCTTGGATATTGGGGCTGAAGCTATCAAGGTAGTTTTCAAGATTGGCTCGGATATTTTTTGGCTCATTGCAAAGGGATTGGAGGGTGAATTTGGAGTAGTTGTAAAAACTCATACCACTGCCCTGAGAGCCTGTGAGGAGCAAATCGACATTTTCTAGCTTGTCTTTGTAGGCTTGATAGGTTTTAATCACTCTTTCTTTGGTAGGCTCAAGCATCGCATCAAGTCGCCTAATCACCGTCATTGGCAATATCACATCACGATACTTGCCTTTGACATAAATATCACGCAAGAGATCATCGGCAACGCTCCAAATGAAGTTGATGATGGGTTGGAATTGTGCTGTATCCATAGATGCTCCAGAGTTAAAGAATCAAAAACGATAATTCTATAAAAACTTGGGGATTTTTGAAAGAAAAAATTAAAATTTTTGAGTAAAAAGTCGGATTTGTTTTCCTTTGGTTACATTAGTTTTGCTTACTTGTGTCAAAAGCTCTTTTTCCTTGCGATATTTTTCCCTCATTTTGTCGATATAATCCCTTTCTTATAAACTTTAGCACTTAAGAGGGTTTTATGGTTGATTATGGGATAAATTTTTGGTCGAATCAAGATTTTGTGATTGAAGATGGGGTTGTAAAGATTGGAGCACAGAGCAAACCCGCTCTCATAGACATTGTCAAAGACATAAGAGAGCAGGGCTATCGAGGGCCACTACTACTGAGATTCCCCCACCTTATTAAAAATCAGATTGATAAGATTTTTAGCTGTTTTGAACGCTCTATCTCTGAATACAAATACAAAGGTGCTTTTAAGGCTGTTTTCCCTCTCAAAGTCAATCAAATGCCAAACTTTGTGCTTCCTTTGGTAGAACTTAGCAGTGATCGATGCTATGGACTAGAAGCAGGAAGTAAGGCTGAGCTCATCCTAGCAATGGCTTACACCAACAAAAACTCTCCAATCACAGTCAATGGATTCAAAGACAAAGAGATGATTTCTCTAGGCTTTGTGGCAGCCAATATGGGACACGAAATCACACTAACGATTGAGGGGTTAAATGAGCTAGAGAGTATCATAGAAATCGCTCAAGAATTTAGCCCACCCTATCCTAATATCGGACTTAGAATCCGTCTTCATAGCAGTGGAATAGGTGTGTGGGCAAAGAGTGGAGGGATCAACTCCAAGTTTGGACTAAATAGCACCGAGCTACTTGAGGCCATCTCACTCCTAGAAAAAAATAAACTTATTGATAGATTTACAATGATTCACTTCCATATTGGAAGTCAAATCAGTGATATTTCCCCACTCAAAAAGGCTTTAAGAGAGGCAGGGAATATCTATGCAGAGCTTAGAAAAATGGGGGCAAAAAACCTCACTTGTGTAAATATCGGTGGAGGTTTGGCAGTAGAATACACCCAGCACGCAGGGATCAACAATCGCAACTATACTCTAAGCGAGTTTAGTGGGGATGTGGTTTTCTCCTTGCGTGAAATTGCCAAAAACAAAAAAGAGCCTGAGCCTGATATCTATATCGAATCAGGGCGTTATGTCGCTGCCTCTCACGCAGTGCTGATTGCCCCTGTGCTTGAGCTATTTTCTCAAGAATATGATGAAAAAGCTCTCAAACTCAAAGACAAAAATCCTCCACTCATCGAAGAACTCAACGATCTCTATCAAAGCATCAATGAAAAAAATGCGATTGAATACTTGCACGATAGTTTGGATCACATGGAATCTTTGCTTACTCTTTTTGATTTGGGTTATATTGATTTGCAAGATCGAAGCAATACAGAAGTGCTAGTGCATTTGGTGATCAAAAAAGTCATCAAACTCCTCAAACACAAAAATCACAACGATATTATCCGTATCCAAGAGCAAGTCCAAGAGCGATATTTACTCAATTGCTCCTTCTTCCAAAGTTTGCCTGATTACTGGGGATTGGGGCAGAACTTCCCTGTAATGCCACTTGATCGTCTCAACAAACGCCCTACACGAAGTGCAAGTCTATGGGATATTACTTGTGATAGTGATGGGGAAATTGCCTTTGATAGTGAGAAACCTCTATTCTTGCATGATGTAGATGTAACAAAAGAGGATTATTTCTTAGGCTTTTTCTTAGTGGGAGCTTATCAAGAAGTGTTAGGAATGAAGCACAATCTTTTCACTCACCCCACGGAGTTTAGCGTCGTGCTTGATGATGATCTCAACAAAGGCTATGAGATTACCAATATTTTGGAAGCTCAAACTATCTTAGATGTGCTAGATGATATTGATTATGATACAAAAGAGATTGAAAGACGACTAAAACTTAGAATCGAAGAGAATGCTGAACTAAGCGATGAAGACAAAAAAGATATTTTGGGGCGATTGTATGTCATGCTGAGCGAAAATGTCTATCTCAAAACCATCACGCCAACAGAATAAGGAAGCAATGTGAAAGTCGGATTCTATCGCAATGCACTTATTGGTGACAATCTTGTCGCCCTCCCTGCGATTTACTCCATCAAAGCTCTCTACCCCCACTGCAAGCTTGTAGTCTATACCAATGATATTGGAATGGGGCTTTACTCAGGGTTTGAGTTTATCGATGAACTTTTTGACTTGAGTTCTCATAATTTTGAACAAACTTTGGAGCACATCAACTCTTGGGGATTTGATGAGTTTATCCTCACTCAACCCATCAAAACTCCCTGTGAACTTCTAGGAAAAAGCAATGCTAAGCGAGTGATTAGCTTACTTAGTCCAAGAAATTTTTATCGTCTTAAATTTCACAATATTTTCATCTCTAGGAATCTTAGCTCTGCCCCCCAATACAAAAGATTGCTAAAGCTTGTGCGTGAGATTGATACAAAAACTTTTGATGCAAATTTTAAAAGCATTGATTTTTCTCCTATTACGCTCAAACCTCAAACCCATCATTTTGAGTTTGCACAAAAGTTTTTAAAGAGTTGCAATGCAAACGAGTTTAAATACCGCGTGATGATCAACCCCTACTCTCGCACTTGCTCTCACTCCCTCACCCCCAGAGGATGGAGTGAGCTCATCACAACACTAGCCAAAAGCTATGCTAAAACCCTATTTATTATTCCCACCTATGAGGGCAATACCAAAACCCTAGAGTTGCCTGATTTGAATAATGTTGTGCATTTTTATAACACACTTGATTTATTTAATCTCATCGCCCTAACAAGCAGAATTGATTTGCTCATTTCTCCTAGCACAGGAAATGCCCATATCGCCAACAACCTCAAAATCCCTCTACTTGGGATTTTTAGCAAAAGAGATACAATGCTTTGGAGGGGAGAGAATATGGAGCTAGAAAACCTTATTATCGTGCCAAAAGAGAGAAAAAAACTCGGCATTGAAGATGAGAGAAGAATCATTGAGCAAGTCATAGAGAGGTTTGAGATATTGTGCAAGCAATAGGGTTTTATATTGATTCAAAGATTGGGGATAGTGTTGTAGCACTTCCTGCAATCTATGCCCTCAAAACCCTGCATCCTAATTCAAAACTTTATATCTTTTGCAATCCAATCACACAAAATCTCTACTCTCCTTTTGAGTGGATTGAAGAACTTGTGGTGATTGATAAACATCTTATCTCTCATATTGATGAGAAAAAACTTGATTGCCTTATCTCCAGCAACGCAGACAAAAACACCATCAACTATCTAAAAACTAGTAAAACCCCTATCCTCTACACTTTTCTTAAACCCTACAATCTCTTTGATCCTAGGATCAAAACCCTCTTTGCCAATCTCATCACCAAACCCCAAAGTATCAAAAAAACTCTTTTTGATCTTGTATGGCTCACTCGCTCCACTGGCACTCCCAAACCCTTTCTCTACACCCCCAAACTCCAAACTTTTGCAAAAAACAAAGAGCTTATTGATCGCTTCCTCTCTCCCCTCAATCCTTCAAAGAAAAAGATCATTATGCTCAACCCCTTTGGCTATGCTGCAAAAGTCAATTTCTCCTTAGAACAATACGCAGAGATTGCTCAAAAACTAGTGGAAGATTTTTTTGTGATCATTCCGACTTTTGGAGATAAAAACAAAATTGTGCAAGAAGTTTTCCCCCAAGAGATTTTCTCTCATCCAAATTTCTGTCTCTTTCACAATGATGAGGATTTGCTCAATCTTGTAGAGCTTATTTCAAGGATAGATTTGCTCATCTCTCCTAGCACAGGAAATATCCATATCGCTGATAATCTTGGGATCCCAAGTATTGGGATTTTTAGCCTTAAGGATACGTTTTTGTGGGGAGGGGAGAAAATGAGCTATCTTATCAATCCTAAAAATTTTCAAAAAGATTTAAACAAGATTCTTACACTCTCCCACTCTGCACTTTTATCTACAATCTAACTTTGTAATCATTTACTTTCCCTCTTTATCATTTCCGCTCAATCTTAATAAAAAGGAAAAAAATGAAAAAGACTGCATTTGCAACCCTTATAGGAATGTTTCTAAATGCTGAAGTTTATGTCTATGGCCCAGGAGGTCCTGCTCCAGTCCTCAAAGAGCTTGCTTCAATGTATGAGCAAAAAACAGGAGAGAAGATCATTGTTACTGCTGGACCTGCAAGTGTATGGATGGATGAAGCCAAAGCAAAGGCGGACATCATTTATAGTGGAAACTCAGCAATGATGGATACCTTTATTAGCAAATTTGATGGAAAAATCAGTGCTGAGAAGATTGAGGTGCTTAATATTCGAGAAGCGGGTATTATCGTTCGTCCAAACAACCCTAAAAAAATCAAAAACTTCAAAGACTTACTCAAGAAAGATGTGAAAATTATGGTTGTCAATGGTGCTGGGCAGGTGGGACTCTATGAAGATATGGCGCTCAAACACGGCAAAAGAGAGAATCTTGTTGCTCTAAGAAAACACATCAAAGTCTTTGCTCAAAACTCTAAACTTGCTGTTGAGAGCTGGAATAATGATCCTAGTATTGATGCACTTATTATTTGGAAGCACTGGGCAAATACGATTGGGAGTGAGAAAGCTGAGTTTGTCAAAAGTGGCAAAGGAAGCGTGATTTATAGAGCAAGTGAAATCGTCATAGCCAATGATTCTCCAAACGCTAAACAAGCTCAAGATTTTATCAATTTCATCAAAAGCGATGAAGCTCAAAAAGTTTGGGTAGAAAAAGGCTGGATTCCAGCAAAATAACCTCTCCCCCAAATTTCTTAATAAAAGGAGGGGGTTATCTCCCCTCTACATGAAAGTAGCGAGTTTTTTTCACAATAAGTCGAACAATAAGATAAAACACCGCTGAGCCTAGAAAAACCCATAGCAAAATAGAATCAAAAGTGATTTTAAAACTTCTTTGAGAGATCGCTACTATAAGATAGTTTGCTACAAAAAGTGAAGTTGTAAGTCCAAAAAATGAGTGATATTCACGCTTGAGCATTGTTTTGAGCGAGAAGCCCAACACACTTGGCTTATAAGCTCTAAAAGAAGGAAAAAATGCAGGAGTATTCTCTGCCCACTTGGTGTATTCTTCTCCAAACTTTCCTTCCAAAAATCGCTCCTCTGTATAGATAATTCGCTCATAATAAATCCAAAAAAGTGCAGAAAATGCCAAAAGCAAAAGCCAATTTCCTAGCAGAATCATCGGAGCAACCATCATCAAAAAATTCCCAAGATACAAAGGATTGCGACAGAGAGAATACATCCCTGTGGTATTAAGAGAGTTTGCCACTTGCCCATGCACATTTCGCCCACTTGTGCCTTGTGGGACATATCCGGCTACAAGCGTTCTTATCCACTGACCTGCAAATCCTACCGCTAATGCAGTAATGATCAAAGGGGTGTTGTATGCCCCATCAATATAAAGATTTTGTCCAAAACTCAAAAGCGAGAGGATGAGAAGTGGGATCATAATCAAAGGAATATAACTTCGATAACGGAAGAGAATATCTCCACTTTTTGCCATTTCATTCTTCAATAACATCTTAACTCCTTAAAAAATGTGTATTTTACCTTGTTATCGCTCCAAATCAATATCGCTTGAATGAACTTTGAGACTATAAGTTTGACACTCCGCATAGATTGCTTGCACTTCTGGTGAGTTTTGCATCTGATTTTTTCCAATGTGGGTAAAGAGTGGGGGAAGAATCTTCAAAGAAGATTTGCTTTGAATCCTTGCTTTTATCATTACAAGTGTGGCTTCCTTTTCAAGCCTAGGATGCACAAACCTTGCAATCTCTGCATTAAACCCTATATTTTTTAGCTCATAAAATACTCGATGGGCTTCTTTGGCATCATAGCAGAAGATAAAACTCCCATTGGGCTTAAGAACTCGCTTGGCTTTGTAAAAAAAATCTCTAATAGGGAGAGAAGATTCGTTTCTTGCGTGATTTACTCTTGTATTTTTAGATGGGACAATCTCACAGCGATAAAAAGGGGGATTGGAGAGCAAAACATCAAATCTCTCTTCACTCTCCCATTCCAAAAAATCTCTACAAATCACTTGTGAATCTAAGACATTTTTTTGAGCTAAAAATGTCATATACTCATCTCTCTCTATCATTGTAAGAGTAATATCAAAATCTCGTTTTGCAAGTTTTCCCAATATTCCGCTTCCACATCCTACATCCAAAAGACTTTGATTTTTTCTCAAAAAGGGTTTGGCAAAGTTATAGAGAAAAAGACTATCGCTATTGTAACAATACCCATCACTGAGCTGATAAAGTCGCACTAAGCTTGAAGCCATAAAAACACATCCCCCTCTCCTCTTTGTGAGCAATGCAAGATTTTTAGGTCAAACTTTTGGGCGATTTTTTCACTCTCACCTTCAAATCTTGGAGCAAAAATCAAAAGCACAGAATCAATCTGCCCTCTTAGACTCTCTAGCAAGGTATATCCACCCTCTATGAGATTAAATCCGCTAGAAAGTCCTAAAGAAGAGATATTATGATGAATGCTTATAGAGTGAGAATTGATACAAGAATAATCTTTTGGCTCTAGGTTTTGAGTGGTAAGGATCTTTACAGGGATTTGCTCCTTATCCTTTCTAAAAGCATGGCGTAAATCAAGCTTAGGCCGATCATTTAAAAGTGTTTGACCTGAGATGATAAGACTTTGTGCTACCCCTCTTTGAGTATGCGTGAAGGCTTTGGAAGATTGATCTGAGATTTGTCCTTGCTTATAGCTTGCATTGAGGCGTTGAGCGATTTTATAGAGATTGAAATGTCCTTTTTCTCTCATACACAAAAATGGATAGAGCAAAGCATCTCCTCTTCTCTCACACACCCCCCCAAATACCTCAATCCCTTTGCTTTGCAGATACTTCCCTCCCCCCTTAGAGTTTTTTCCCAAATCATAAGAAGAAAAAAAGACTCTTTTTATTCCCAATTCTGCCAAGAGCTTTGCACAAGATGGGGTTTTCCCCTCGTGATTGCAAGGCTCAAGTGTTACAAAAATACTACAATCCCTTAAAGCATTTTGATGAGAAGAGAGGATAAGCTCACAAAGCTCCCATGGATTGAGGTTTTCACACTGCTCTTGCTTGAGAATTCCTAGGGTGATTAGAGCAAGTTTGAGAGCTTCTAGCTCTGCGTGAGCTTCACCACTTTTTTGATGGATTGCATAAGAGAGGGGCTGATTATTAGAATCTGCGATCAACGCCCCTACACTTGGATTTGGAAGTGCAAGAGTCTGAAATTCCCACGCCTTGTCAATAAGCCAGTGAAGAAAAATTTCCTCAAGCTTTACCATTGAAAGATTGTTTTGACCTTTTTGGTTTGAGAGTAAGGGATTTTCTCTCCATTTAACACAAACCCCCCTTCATCACTTCCCTCAAGAACCCCCTCAAGGATGGTTTTATCCATCATCTTCACTTCTATTCTCTCTCCGATAGAAAAAGCAAAATGCCTAGGCTTTTTTAGCACTCGCTCAATTCCAGGAGAGCTAACCTCAAGCATATAATTTGAGGCGATTGGATCTTCGACATCAAGGATGGGAGAGATAAGTTGAGAAACTTCTTGGCATTTATCAAGACTGATACCTTCTTTTGAGGTGATAAAGATTCTTAAAACATCTTGATTAAACTCTTTGCTCATCGCAATATCATAAAGCTCACATCCACAGCTTTGAATGTATTTTTCTAATTTTTCTTCTAGTGCAGGCGTAATCATCTCTCTCCCCTTTCTTTTGCGATTTGTGCAAAAATCTTATCCAAAGAGTTCGCACTCTTTAGACTATCATCAAATTTAAAAGTGAGTTTTGGGCATTTAAACCACCCACTAGAGCTTAAAATATGCTCTCTTAAGATCCCTTCTGCTTTTTTGAGCTCTTTTAAAATCTCAGCCTTTTCTTGAGGTAGAAAATCGCTTGATTCGATAAAGACTTCTGCATTGTATTTTCCACGAGAGCAAATCACTTGTGTAATGGAGAGCGAGTTTAGCAGTGGGTTTGAGAGCATACTTAAAGCTTCAGAAACAAGCTCTAAGAGTAGAGCTTGTGAGCGTTGGAGCTTGACTTCACTCATAGGGTTTGCTTCTTAGCCACTTCTTTGTAAGTTTCAAACACATCCCCCACTCTTACATCATTATAGTTCTCAAGCATAATTCCGCACTCATAGCCCTTTGCCACTTCTTTGACATCATCTTTGAATCGTTTAAGTGAAGCAATGCTTCCATTATGCACCACCACACCATTGCGGATAAGTCGCACTTTGATTCCTCTCTGAATAGAGCCATCGACAACAAAGCATCCAGCAATCGTTCCAACTTTTGGGATATTAAATGTTTCTCTTACTTCTGCTTGTCCTGTGTTCTCCTCTTCAAATACAGGCGACATCATTCCAGAAACCAATGCTTTGACATCATCAAGCAACGCATAGATGATTGAATAAGTTTTGATCTCTACCCCTAGCTCTTTTGCTTTGTTTTTCACTGTTCCTGTTGGGCGGACATTGAATCCTAAGATCACACAATTTTCCGATGCACTTGCCAAAGAAATATCACTCTCAGAAATCCCCCCCACACCAAAGCTAATGACATTGATCACCACCTCATCATTTTCATCATTGAGCTTTTGCAGACTTGCTTTAATGGCTTCAAGCGAGCCTTGAGTATCAGCCTTTACAATTACAGGCAAGGATTTGAGCTGTCCTTTTGCCACCATTTCACTTAGCTCATCAAAGCTTACTTTTGTGCTTTTGCTTAGCTCTTTTTGTCTTAGATAGCTTGCTTTTTGCATTGCAAACTCTCTTGCTATGCTGTCATTCTCTGCACTCATTAGAGTTGCACCTGCACTTGGCACTTCTGAAAGTCCAGTTACAACAGCAACTCCAGAAGGATAAAGCTCTTTGACTGCTTCACCCCTATCATTAAGCAACGCTCTCACACGCCCAAAAGCAGTATCTGCCACGATTGGATCACCAACCTTTAGCACACCATTTTGCACAATGATTGTTGCCACTGGCCCCCTTCCTTTCTCCAAACTTCCCTCCAATACCACTGCCTTGGCTTTGCTAGAGTGCGTAGCTTTAAGTTCCATAAGCTCGGCTTGCACTAGGATATTTTCTAGCAAATCCTCAATCCCCTCACCACTTTTGGCTGAGAGTGGGATAAAGTCATATTCCCCTCCCCACTCACTTGGGGTAAATCCTAGCTCAGCACATTCAGCCTTGACTTTATCAGGGTTGGCATTTTCTTTGTCCATTTTGTTGATTGCGATGATGATTTGCACATTTGCAGCCTTGGCGTGATTGAGTGCTTCAATAGTCTGTTGCTTCACCCCATCATCAGCAGCCACTACAATAATGGCAATATCTGTAACTTGTGCACCTCGAGATCTCATCTCTGTAAATGCCTCATGCCCTGGAGTATCAATAAATGAAATCATCTTGCCATTTTTCTCTACCATATACGCACCGATGTGCTGAGTAATCCCCCCAGCCTCTCCACTTGCTACTCTTGAGTTTCTAATCTTATCAAGCAAAGAAGTTTTTCCATGATCAACATGCCCCATAATCGTAACCACTGGCGGACGCTCATAAGATTCCAATCCCTCTTCTTCCTCTACTTCAATCTCAGGAACAACATTTTGAAATGAGATTTCAATACTAAACTCTTCTGCCAAGATTTCAATCGCATCACGATCTAAGAAGTCATTTTTGGTTACCATTACCCCAAGCTTAAACAAAGCTCCAATCACATCTTTTAGATCACGCCCTGCGATATCTGCAAACTCATATACTCTGATTTCCTCAGGAATACTAATGGCACTTTGAGCACTTTTTTTCTCCACATTAACTACTGGGGCTTTTCGCTTTTTCTTATCGCGTCGGATTGAGCCCTCACTCATCCATTTGTTTTTCTTTTGCATTTGCACACGATCAACAATGGCTTGTTTTTTGCGATTTTCTTCATCCTCATTTTTGACTTCTTGCTCATTGAGATCAAAAAGCACAATCTCATCGCTCTCATCCTCATAACTTCCAAACTCACGATCAAAATCCATTTTTTGCTCGTTTTGCTTATGAGAGACTTGCACCTTTGGCTTCTCTTTTTTCTTTGGCTTTGCTTTTAGCTCTTCATCTTCTTGAGTGATCTTCTCACTAAAGAGATCTTTGATATTGGGGGTTATGCTTTGTTTTTTTACTTCTTCTACAACTGGATCTTTAGGAAGTGCATCTTTGCTTTTTTTGACAATTGTGATTCCTACTCTTTTGTTTTCAAGATTGCTTTTTTCCTCAAGCTCTTCTTTTGCTTCTTTGATCCCCTCTTCAACCTTTGGAGCTTCAGCCACTGGAGATGTTTTGATGTTTTTGGCTCTTGAAGTTTTGGTTTCTTTTTGGGGCTTTTCTATTTTTTCTGCTTTTGGGGCTTTGGCTTTTGGAGTGGATTTCTTTTGCGGGAGTTTTCCACTCTCGATGTATTCTGCAAGTTTTTGAGCATCCTCATCGCTAATTTCGCTTCCAATATTTTTGACAGAAATCCCAAGCTCTTTTGCTTTTTCTAAAGCATCCTTGGGGTTGCTCATTGCAAGTTCTAGTGCAAAATCTTTGATTGTGATTGACATAAGGCTACAATCTCCTTTAGTTGAAGTATGTTCTCTTGTGTGTAAATTTTTTTGATTTTGAGAATCTTATCAAGATTTTTGCTCTCTGCAAGACAAGAAAAGCACGCATAAAAGCTCCTGCCTCTGCCCTCAAAAATCTCAAGATGATTTTCTTGAATACAAAATCTCAACATCTCACTTTGTAAAAACTTCTTCCTACAACACACGCACATTCTTTGACTTTTGAGTGAGGCGAGTTTGAAAGATTTTTGAATTTGATTCAGCAACATTTTATCCAATTAGCCCCTCTTAAATACACCCAAATTATCAAATTCTAATGCCAAAACTCTAAAATTCTTAAATCGCTCACTCAGGAGTTTTTTGATTCTCTCTTGATCATCAGCATAACAGAGATTAAAAATCGTTGATCCACTGCCTGAGAGCGTGCTCATCAATGCTCCAGCATAAAGTGCTTGCTTTCTGACCTCATCTAAGATGGGAAAAGTATGAATCCTCTGACTTTGATGCATCATATCCTTGCTTGCAAGTCGCAAAAAATCCCATTTTTCTGAGAAAAATATCCCTGTGAGAAAACTTGAATGTGAAAGGTTAAAAACGCAATCTTCCACAGGATATTTCCTAGGCAAAATCGATCGTGCATACTTTGTGCTCATGGGTTTATCTGGAATGACAACAACAGCTTTGATGGTTTTGGGGAGATTTTGCTTAAGATAGAAAACCTTATTTTTCTCTAGCATAGAGACTGTAAAACCTCCAAATGTCGCAGGAGTAATGTTGTCAGGATGTTTTTCATACATCAAAGAGCGATTGAGGATTGCTCCTTTATCTAGACGCTTTCCTGCCATCAAGAATCCCGCACTCACAGCTCCCACAATCATTGCCGAGCTACTACCAAGCCCTCTTGATATGGGGATTTGGTTGTGAAATCTAAAAAGAAAATCTCCATTTTCTCCCCCCTGATCCTTTAGCACCTCTCTAAAAATTTTTACAAAAAGATTGCTCTCATCAGCTCGCAATCTCTCTGCTCCCTCTCCTGTGATTTGCACGCTTGTTTTTGTAGCTGGGATAATCTCAAAGCGATTGCGAAAATTGAGTGATAACCCCAAACAATCAAAACCTGGCCCTAAATTGGCACTTGTAGCTGGAACACTAATAACCAAAACAAACTCCTTTAAATCGGTGGCAGAACATACAAAGGTTGATTTTCAATAGAAAAATCTTCAATATGTATTTTTTGAGGAAGTGCAAAAACCTGTTCTACCACCCCATTCTCAAAGCTCTCTAGCACAATCTCTTCATTCTCTTTTTTGACAAAATATTGATTCCCAAAGGCTTTGATGGGGGCATTGGAATTGAAATAAAATGCATCTGTCGAGAAGATTTCAACCCCACTTGCGATCCTCAAAGTTTGCAAAAAAATATGTGTCAATTTGATTGCTGTAAAACTACCAGGACCTTTGGCATAAAAAATCCGATTGATCTTTCTATCTCTTAGGGTGTAGAGTATCTCAGTGAGTGCATCCATGCTCTTGCACTCAAAACTTCTGTCTTCTTTAAGCTCTAAATCTTCATAAATTCCGCACAAAACAGGGGAAGATACAGAAAATAGAACAAGATCAATACTCTTTTGAATAAGCATAAGCTCTTTCTTCTTCATAAGCTTTTTCATCTTCAGGAAGCTCAACTAACTCGTATGCATCACTTTGGGCTAAGATTTGCTTGGTTAGGAGATGATTGAGTTTATGGCTTCCAGCAAAAGAAACATAAGTACCAAGCAAGGGCATACCCAAAATTGCCATATCTCCAATCGCATCTAAGATTTTATGACGCACAAACTCCTCTTGGTAACGCAAGCCTTCTTTGTTGAGGATTCCATTCTCATCAAGCACAATACAATTATTCAATCCTCCACCCTTTGCAAGTCCTTGAGAACGCAAGTAATTTACCTCTTGAACAAAGCCAAAAGTCCTAGCTTTGGCAATCTCTTCTTTATAGGCTTGAGTGCTAAACTCAAAGCGATAATTTTGTTGCTGAATACTGGGATGATTGAAAAGAATCTTAAAATCAAAAACCGTTCTTTTGCTAGGTTCAATCCTTACAAATTTATCCCCCTCTTTTACCTCAATGGGTTTTTTGATCTCAATTGCTTTTCTCTTAGCATCAAGCTCTACAATCCCTGCTTCATCAAGGAGAGTGCAATATCCTATTGAGCTTCCATCCATGATAGGAATCTCCTCATCATCTACACTAATAAGAAGATTGTCAATTCCATAAGCATAGACTGCGGAGAGAAGATGCTCAATGGTTGAAATTCTGACATCTCCTTTTCCCAAAACTGTTGCCATTGTTGTATCTACAACATTCTCAGGTTTTAGCTCAATCTTTACATTTTTATCTGTTCGAAAAAAGACAATCCCGCTATTTGCAGGAAGTGGGTCTAAGGACATATGCACAGGAATCCCCTTATGAAGTCCTATGCCTACGACTTCTACATGCTTTTTGATTGTTGTTTGCTTCATTTTTGATTCCTTAGGATAATTTTCTCACCTTTTTGAAAGACGCTTGTAATATTGTTTTTGATCCACTTGCCATCCATCCATTCTGCAAGTCTTACAAACTGCCCTTGCACCAAAATCCCAAAATGCAAATGATCACCAAAAGCCCAACCTGTTGAACCACTCTCAGCAATCACCTCTCCCTCTCTAATATCATCGCCTAAAGCTTTTTTGAAATTTGAAATATGAGAATACAAAGAAGATACTCCTAAGCCATGATATAGGACAATCGTATTTCCATAGATCCCAAGCTTCTGCTCCAAAACAATTTTCCCAGGATTTGAGGCAATGATTGGAGCATTTGCTACACTTGCCATATCAAGACCCAAATGGTAGGAATTGCTAATATTTTTATCCTTGTAATAATAATGACGACTATCTCCAAAAGATCCAACAACCTGAGCCCCTCTAAGTGGGTAAAAACGCTCAAAAATAATTGGACGAGTAATCATATTCACTTCAAAATGACTGCTTGCATCAAAGATTGCTTTCTCATCTTTTTCTCTTATTGATTCATTGATATATCTAAACTTTTCAGACCGACTCTCAAACCTCATATCTGGCACAAGCATTTGAGCCAATTCATCGACTTTTCCAAAATTTTTATCTTGCAGACGGATTGTTGAGTCTCTGTATCCTTTGAGTTTTTTGACAATAGCAACTTGATAACGCGTTTGATTATTCGCTCCATCTTGAGCAATAATAAGTGGCGTGAAAGATTTGTTTTTTACAGGCCAAGCTACAAGGGTGGCATAATAGTCCTTTTTGAGGTAGGGGAAGGGGACAAACTCATCTACCCCATTGCTCACAACAAGTTTTTTGAGATTGTCTTCTGTGGCCTTAAAAATAATCAAAGCACTTCCACCATAGCTGATAGAAAACGATGAGGCAATCACTTCGATTTTTGGTGCTTGAGTGTCAATAGTAAAATCTAGTCTTTTTAGTGTCGTATTTCCGCTAAAGAAATTTGAATTACTCCAATCTGTTGCACTAATCTCATAGCTGATCTTTGCCCCTTCAGGAAGTTTTCTTTGGGGAACAGGAAGAAAAAGCTTTAACTCTTTTGGTTTATCTAGCACAACCTCTTGAATGTCTAATACCTTTTCTCCATTCTCTAGAGTTGCAAGAATAGAGTAAGATTTGATAGCACTGCTATCTTTAAGAATGATTTGGGTTTGGGTTTTTGGATTCCAAAAATTACCTGCATTCTCAATAATAATCTCTGGAGATTTTTTTTCAAAAATTTCTGATTGACTTGCAAAATACACCAAAGCCCCAATAGCAACCAAAAACAAGACAACAAAAAACCCTTTGTAGTTTGTTTTTCTTCTATACCCTCTAATCCTTGCCATTACTCAAACCTTATAAAAATTCTTTTGGAAAATCATATCAAAATCAATCATCAAAAACAAAACGATTTCTTTTTCCTTGCAGATTTTCAAGCCTAATCACCTCTTTGAGCAATGCTGCCACAGCAGCAAACATATCATCACTAATTGGAGTATCTACTTCAACTCTTGCATAAAGCTCTCTTGCAAGAGGAGGGTTTTCAATCACTTGAATCTCATTCTCTCTGGCAATGGCTTTGATACGAATGGCAAGATGATCTATACCTTTTGCCACCACAACAGGCACACCAAAGCGATCTCTATCTTCTTTTGAAAAACGAATTGCCACAGCATAATGAGTAGGGTTTGTAACAACCACTGATGCTGAGGGGACATTTTTCATCATCCGACTCATTGCAACTTTCATTTGCATTTGGCGGATTTTTTGCTTGACTTCTGGACTTCCCTCTTGCTGTTTGTGCTCATCTTTGACTTCTTTTTTACTCATTTTGAGGGATTTGGTATATTGATATTTCTTTATCATAAAATCAATCCCTGCAAGCACCAAGAAAAGAAGGAGCAAGATTCCAACAAGAATCAAAGCTTTATTCTTAAACCAAATCATTTGATCAAAGATCCCAAGTCTTCCCACGGTGGGTAACTCCGATAAGAATCCAAAAAACACCCCAATCCCCACAGCAAAAGATAGCAAAACCTTAAAAGTGATAAACATCCCCTCCAAAAGCTTTTTAAGAGAAAAGACATTTTTCAGTCCTGTAATTGGGTTTATCTTTGATAGTTTGGGCATAACAGCTTTTGGGCTAAAAAGCAATCCAAACTGCCCAACATTGCCCAAAACTCCTCCAATCATCAAACCCACAAAAATAGGAGCAACCATTAAGAATACTTCCAAAAGCAATGAAAACCATAGATTTAGCCCATCTTCTACGCTCATTTCCTGCTTAAAAAATTTCATAACTTGCATATAAACACGCGAACATCCATCTAGCCAATAATTAAAAAGCAAAAAAATCAAAGATAGCCCAATAACAAGTCCCAAAAACCCAACAACTTCAGGACTTTTGGCAACATTTCCCTCCTCTCTTGCTTTTGCAATCTTCCTCGAGGAGGGGGCTTCTGTTTTTTCTTCGTCAGCCATCTTGCTCTATCCTTTGAAGTGCTTGAGCATATTGTTCTGGAGTATTGAGATTTGCAAAAACACAAGGATCATCAAAGACAATACTATGATGAGGAAGTGAATGAACAAAAGAAGACAACTTATAGTCTTTTTTTTCTATCATTTCTTCAAGTTTGGGGACAACTGCTTTTGAGTATATTCCACACAAGTAATGTTCTTTTTGTGTGTCTTTAGCATAAGTTATCCCTTGAGATTCTGCCAAAAGCAAAGAATCGATCACTTCTTGAGTAACAAAAGGTGTATCTACGCTAATAAAAAAGATTTTTTCACTCTCAATCTTTGCAAATGCTTCTCTAATCCCTATCATTGGGGCAAATTCTTCCCCACCCTCAACAATCACTAAAGGATCATACAAAGCAAAAGGTGCAGGATCTTTGAGTGAGAGATAAACCTTAGAGAAAAATGGAGAAAGCTTTTTGGACATATAGATGGCCAAAGGTTCCAAAGGAAAAGGAAGTAGAGCCTTATCTCGACCCATTCTCGAACTTTTCCCACCACACAAAATCACACAAGGAATCATTGATGATTATCAACAATCTCAAACACAACTTTTGAGATTCTCTCCACAGAGTCAATCTCACATCGCTCATCAGTGGAGTGGGGATTGTAAATATTTGGGCCAATTGAGCAACACTCAAGTCCTGCAATCTTTGCTCCAATAATCCCGCACTCAAGTCCTGCATGAATAGCATAATAACTTGCCTTTGGATTGTGTGTTTTCATCACTCTTAGCACTTCCTCAGAAAACTCACTTGTTTTTGGCTCCCAAGGCAGATAAAAGTTATCCGCCCTCACATTTGCACCAAAGCTTAAGAAGAATTCCATTGTCTCAAACTCAATAGCTCTTAGCTCTCCTTCACCATTTGAGCGTGCAAAAAGCTCAATGCTGATTTTTCCTCCATCAAGTTTTGCAATCGCAAGATTGATACTTGTTTGAGCGATTTGAAGCTCACTATTATAAGAGCGAAGTCCGTGAGAAAAAGCATTGAGCATTGCCAAAAACTCCTTGCCCTTAGCAGATACTCTCTCCTTGCTTACTCCCAGAGATTTAAAGGTGATGTGCTTTTCTTCTTTTGGAGTTTGAGGGAAAATCACTCTTGCTTTTGCATATTTTGGGATAGAGTTGATTCTCTCCCCTCCGCTAAAACTCACAAGCTCTCCATTGTTTCTTTTGATAAAAGAGGCAAGGGTTTTGATCGAACTGGTAGGATTGCTCAAAATATCTACGCCAGAATGTCCGCCTTTGAATCCATGCACTTCAATCTCATATACTTCTCCCTCTTTAATTAGCTCCTCATAGTCTAAATCCACAAAAACATCCACTCCTCCAGCACAACCGATGGTTACTTCTGTGTCGTGTTCGTGATCAAGATTGAGAAGTTTTTTTGACTTAAGGTTATGCTCCAAACCATTTGCACCTACAAGCCCTACTTCTTCATCGTTGGTAAAAAGGCATTCGATATGCTCAAACTTTCTCATCGCCTCCATCATAATCGCACAGCCAATTCCATTATCCGCCCCAAGAGAAGAATCTTTTGCCTTCAGATAGCCCTCTTCTTCATAAATCTCCACCTTTGGGGCTACTCCCATACACACCATATCATAGTGGCTTTGTAGGCATACTTTTGGATCGCCCCTAAAAGCATGGATATTTCCTACACTATCTACACTCACCTCACATCCACAGCTTTTGGCATACTCCACCAAAAAATCTTTCATTTTCTCAGTTTCAAAACTACAATGCGGAATCTTGCTAAACTCTTTGAAATGACTGATTACTTCTTGCATGCTCTGCTTCCTTTTTTGATAAAATCATCACTAAAACTAATTATACATTTTCAAAGGACTTTTATGCTCTTCAACTCCTACATCTTCATCTTTGCTTTTTTGCCTGTGATGCTTGTAG
>DSTMD04001__coassemble_518_pt1 | contig 29401 bp, 43 predicted proteins | sample DSTMD04001__metabat2_low_PE_002 | metagenome-assembled genome bin DSTMD04001 | reverse complement strand
AAAAATTATCAAAAAAGGAGCAAAATTGAGAAAGAAAACATTGATTTGTGTATTTCTTACATCACTAGTTTTTGGGGCAGAGTTCAATGCCCCTATGCAAGCCTACATCGATACTCTTAAGGCTGAAGCAAAGAAGCAAGATGCAAGCTTTAGGGATTTTGATGCACTAAGAGGAGAGAAGATTTTCTCTACAAAGAATCAAGGTAAAAATAATGAGCTAATCTCTTGTCAAAGTTGCCACGGAAGCAATCTCAAAGAAAGTGCAAAAAATATTTTCACAGACAAGACGCTTCCTCCCCTCGCACCAAGTGCCAATCCTACAAGACTAACAGATGTCAAAGAGGTGAAAAAGTGGCTTAAGAGAAATTTTAAGGATGTGTTTTTAAGAGAGGGGACTCCTCAGGAAAAGGGTGATGTTCTTTATTATCTCATCAAACAATAAGGAGAAAAAATGAAAAAATTTGTATTTTTGGCTTTGGTTTTTGTAGGAGCATATGCTGGAGGAGGTAGAGCATTTGCCCCAGCGACAGATCCATTGTATCTCAAAGAATGTGCAAGCTGTCATTTTGCTTATCAGCCATCACTTTTGCCTAAGGCTTCTTGGCAAGAGATGATGAAAAATCTCTCAAACCACTACGGAGTGGATGCAAGTTTGGATGAAGAAGATACGCAAAAGATTCTTGCCTATCTTGAGCAAAACTCGCTTGAAAATTCTTTTTCTAAAAAATCAAGAAAGATTAAAAGCTCAATGCAATCAGGCGTGGTATATACCTCAATTCAAGATTTGCCGTATTTCCAGAGAAAGCATCGCAAAATCCCAGCAAATCTTATTCAGCAAAAAGAGGTTAAGAGTCTTGCAAGATGTAATGCTTGTCACAAAGAAGCTCAAAATGGAATCTATGATGATAAAAATGTAAATATTCCAAACTATGGACATTGGAATGACTAAAAGTTATATTTATACCCTTGCCAATCGTATCCCCCATCTTGCTTTTATCATTCTTTTGCCTTTGGCATATTTTGAGATTGGTGGGGTGTATTTTCACGCCTGTATTGGCGTGGCATTTTTGCTTTTTGTAGTGTTTAGGATTGTGTGGGGAGTTTTGGGGAGTAGGTATTCGAGATTTTGGGATTTCCACTTCAAGGGGTTGGGGCAATATCTTTTGGGGATTTTTGGCAAAAAACCCTTTTATATCGCTCACAATCCTGCTTCAAGCATAGCCGTGATTTTGATGCTTTTCTTTGGAGTTGTAGTGTGTTTGAGTGGGCTTATGCTTTGGGGTGAGAGAGAGCATGGTGGAGTTTTTTCATATCTATACTTCTACCCAATAGGCTATCTTAAGGAGATTCATGAGATTTCTGCCAATGCATTGATATTTGTAGTGATCGCTCATATTTGTGGAGTAGTGATCGATAAGATCTTTCATAAGACAGACACACTTAATGCAGTTTTTACCGGATATAGAAGCACTCCTACTGATAAAAGTGTGAAGCTAACAAAATTTCAAACTCTTTTTTGTGTTTTTTATTGTTTGCTTGCTTTTGTTGTGATGATTTCTCTATTTTTTGGATCAAACCCTCTGCTAGGAGTGGATAAAACTCCACCACCCTACTCTTACTCTCAAGCCCAAAAGCTCTATATCAAAGAATGCGGAAGCTGTCATATCACCTATGAACCCTATACTTTGGGGACAAAGGCTTGGGAGAAAATGATGGGTGAGCTTGAGAATCATTTTGGTGATGATGCAAGCTTGGATGAAGAAGATAGGATAGAGATTGAGAAATTTTTGCTCGCCAATTCTGCTCAACATATTTCTACATTTCTCTCGCCAAAGATTCAAGAAGAAAGCCCATTGGTTTTTTCGCAAAGTCGCTTGTTTGAAAAAATCCATCACAAAATCCCTCAAAGTGCTTTTGCTTCCAAAGAAATCAAGTCAAAAGCAAACTGCCAAAACTGCCATCAAAATGCACAAGAGGGGTATTTCTCAAAGAGTGCATTGAAGGAGGCTAGGCGTTATTAGCTATAATCTAAAAATTCTTAGGATAGTAGGATAAAATACAGGCTTTATTTTTCAAAAAAGGCAAAGAATGTGTGGAATCGTGGGCTACATTGGCAACAATGAGAAGAAAGATTTTATCCTCAATGGCTTAAGAGAACTAGAATATAGGGGCTATGATAGTGCGGGGATTGCGACATTAAGCAATGGCGAGCTTATCACCTACAAAGCCGTAGGAAAGCTTATAAATTTAGAGCAAAAGTGCAAAGACTTTACTTCCACGGGCTTTGGTGTAGCTATTGGACATACACGCTGGGCAACTCATGGCAAACCTACAGAGGCAAACGCTCATCCTCATATCGCTGAGTTTAGCAATGTGATTCACAACGGAATCATTGAAAACTACAAAGAACTAAAGGAGAGATTGGAGAAAAAAGGGCATTACTTTCTCTCTCAAACCGATACAGAAGTGATCGTTCATTTATTTGAGGATTATCTCAATGATGGGCTAGATTGTTTTGAAGCTTTTAAGAGAACGATTGGTGAGTTGAGGGGAGCGTATGCGATTTTGCTCATCACAAAGAAAGAGCCAGATAAGATTTTTTATGCCAAAAACGCTTCTCCTTTGATTATTGGTAGGGGGGAAGGAGGGATTTATCTGGCAAGTTCTGATGCACCTTTGATGGGATATGCACAAGAAGTAAGCTATCTTGAAGATGGGGCTTTGGGATACATTGATTTGCACAATTTTTCTTCACTCCCCAATATCAAACAACTTCCTCAAAACAAAGGCTATGCCCAAAAAGAGGGGTTTAGATATTTTATGGAGAAAGAAATTTATGAGCAGAGTGGGGTTTTGCTAGAAACAATGATGGGGCGAGTGAGTGAGGGGAAAATCAGCTTTGAGAATCTAGGCGCAGATTTTTTTGATGGGATAGGGGAGATCACTATTTGTGCGTGTGGAACAAGCTATCATGCAGGAATGGTGGGCAAATATCTTCTAGAGAGATATGCAAAAATCAAAACAAATGTAGTCATTGCCAGTGAATATCGCTACTCCTCCCCAGTGCTTAGAGAAGATGAGCTTTTTATCGCAATCTCTCAAAGTGGAGAAACTTTGGACACTCTTGAGGCAATAAAATTTGTCAAACCCTTTGGGAATAAGACTTTGGCGATCTGCAATGTAGATAATAGTTCTATTGTGAGAGAGTGTGATGAGGTGCTTCTCACCCGTGCAGGAATTGAGAAAGGTGTAGCATCCACCAAGGCATTTGCAACTCAAGTCATGGTGCTATGGATGCTCTCAACCTACATTGGATCAATTAGAGGCAATCTCAGCCAAAAAGAAGTCCAAAAAAACATAGAAGATATGGTAGCAAGCGCGAAGAGGACAGAGATTTCAGCAAAAATGCATGAAAAGATCAAACGTCTCTCTAAGCGATATTTACACGGACATGGCTTTTTCTTCATCGGAAGAGATGTTTTCTACCCTCTTGCTTTAGAATCCGCCCTAAAACTCAAAGAAATCAGCTACCTTCATGCAGAGGGCTATCCTAGTGGAGAGATGAAACATGGTCCGATTGCTTTAGCAGATTCTGAGCTTTTTACCGTAGCATTAATGCCAGAGCATTTGCTCTATGAGAAGATCAAGAGCAATGTAGAAGAGCTGAGTGCAAGAGATGCCACGATTTGTGCTGTGAGTGCATTGGAGTTTGAGGGGGCAGATGATATGCTTTATATCCCATCTTGCTCAAGCTATATGGAAGAGTTTTTCTCTATGATGTGTGCTTTGCAACTTTTTGCCCTAGAGATTGCAATCCGACTCGGAAATGATGTAGATATGCCAAGAAATCTTGCCAAGAGCGTAACGGTAGAGTAATGGGTGTGAAGTTTGAGGGGGGGATGCTTAAGCTTTTTGGCGAGTGCGATTATCAAAGCTTCAAGCAGACTTCATCACTTTCTCTCCCCCCTGTCCCTCATATTCAGATTGACTGCAAAGAGTTGCAAAAACTAGACTTTTCTTTTGCCATTTTTTTGGATGAAACCCTAAGAGAGCGAAATATAACTTATGAGCTTAAAGATGCTCATAGTGAAATTGTTGAGATGTTTGCTTTGATCCAGTCTCGTCATGATTTTCACATCATTCCCTATCGCTCTTCGATCTTAGAGAGCCTAGGGAAATGGGTGTATGCAAAGTTTGAAGCCTTTTTGGATTTTCTAAACTTTTTTGGTCGTTTTATCCTCTCATTTTTTCAAGTCTTGCTCAATCCTAGGCTTTTGAGATTTTCTTCCTTGCTTTTTCATATCAATCACTCAGGATTCAAAGCTCTGCCAGTAGGGCTTGTAACTTGTGCGATCGTAAGTGGTGCAATTAGCGTGCAAGGTGTGATACAGCTCCAAAAAATGGGGGTGCCTCTTGCAAGTGTAGAAACCTTGGCAAAACTCGCACTAAGAGAAATGGGGCCCTTCATCTTAGCTCTTGTGATTGCTGGAAGAAGTGCTTCAAGTTTTACAGCCCAAATAGGGGTGATGAGAATCACAGAAGAGCTTGATGCGATGAGAGTTATGGGATTTGATTGGTATCGCTTCATTATTTTGCCTAGATTCTTAGCCCTTGTGATTGCAATGCCTTTGCTTGTTTTTGTAGCAGATGGTGCTTCGCTTTTTGCAAGTGCTGTGGTTATTAAAATGCAAACAGATATTACCTTCACCCAATACATTGAGAGATTTTATGAGTATGTCAATGTATCGCATTTGTGGGTTGGTGTAATTAAAGCACCATTTTTTGGGGCAGTAGTTGCTTTGGTGGGGTGTTATAGAGGATTAGAAATCCAAGGAGATACGCAATCTGTGGGGAAATATACGACTTTAAGTGTGGTAAATGCATTGTTTTGGATTATCGTTGTCAATGCGATCTTTTCTTTCATCTTTACAAGGTTTGATATATGAATCTCATCGAAGTGCAGGATCTTACTACAAAATATAGCGGAGTGACTATCCATGACAAAATCAGCTTTTGTGTAAAAAAGAGCGAGATTTTTGGGATTTTGGGAGGGAGTGGGAGTGGAAAATCTACTTTACTTAGAACACTTCTTATGCTCAATCCCATCAGTGGAGGGGAAGTGAGGCTTTTTGATGAGAACCTTAGCAAACTTTCTTTGAGGAAAAAGGAGCTTTTGCTAAGGCGGTGTGGGGTATTGTTCCAATTTGGTGCATTATTTAGCTCTATGAATGTTTTGGAGAATGTGGGGATATTGCTCAGTGAATACTCGAATTATCCTAAGCGAATCATTGATGAAAACTCTAAAATGTGGCTCTCTTTGGTTGGATTGCCTCAAAAAGTCTGCACGCTTTATCCCTATGAGTTAAGTGGGGGGATGAAAAAGCGTGTAGCTTTGGCTAGAGCCTTATCTCTTAGTCCTGAGATATTGTTTTTGGATGAGCCTACAAGTGGGCTAGATCCTGCAAGTAGTGAAAAATTTGATGAACTTATTTTAAAATTGCGAGAAGTTTTAGGGATCACTATTGTTATGGTAACGCACGATTTAGACTCAGTCAAAGATTGTATGGATCGTTTTATTGTTTTGGAGAAAACAAAGATTGTTTTTGATGGGAATCTGGAGCAGATGGTGCATTCAGATCAGATAGGAGAACTCTTTTTAAGCAAGAGAGGAGAGAGGATATGGAAAGGAATGTAAATTTTATTTGGATAGGGGGGATTTTTGTAAGCATTGTTGTTGCAATGATTGCTTTTATTTTTTGGGTAGGAGGGGGAAGTTTGGATGAGAAGAAATATCAAGAATACATTATCTACTCTCCAGAAAGCATTTCAGGTATTAGCGTGGGAAGTGCAGTGCGATACAAGGGGATTTTGGTCGGAAAGGTGAAAGATGCAGGATTTAAAAAAGGGGATATGGAAAAAATAGAAATCAAAGTCAATATCCTCTCTGATGTTAAGCTTAAGAAGGGGGCTTGTGTGATGCCTGAGAGTCAGGGGCTTGCAGGTTCGACTTTCTTAGAAGTTATCCAAGGAAATGGAGAGATCCTAAAGGACAAAGATGAGCTTTGCTATCAAAAGGGTTTTATGGGGAAACTTTTTGAGAATATCCAAAGCAGTGGAGGAGATGTAAAAGAAATCATCTCAGGGATCAAAGAGATGTTAGATGAGCAAAACAGTAGCAATATTAGAGAAATTATCATCTCCCTTAAGGAAGTGGCAAAGAATTTGGAAAAAACAAGAAAAAATATCGATGAGCTTAGTGTGAGTGCAAAGATAGCAATTGATGGAATCAACAAAGGTGTAGAGCGGGGGGATTATAATATTAGGGCGATTGTTTCTCCAGCAATGTTGGGGCTAGAAAGCACTATTGGAGAGATCAATCGCTTCTTTTCTAAAGCAAATTTCTTGCTTGATCGTTTAGAAAAAAGCCCCTATGACACGCTTTTTGGTCAGAGAAAACAAAAACAGGAAGAAAAATGAAAAAAATCATTGTTTTGTGTTTGGCAATCTTTTTGAGTGGATGTTTTGAGTTGAAAACTCCCTTGCCTCAAATCAATTATTTTGATTTGGATGGAAACTTCAAGGAAAAAAAATGCAAAAAAAGTATCAACCTAGGGATTAGCGAGATTCGCTCTGCGGCAGTTTATGAAAATCCCGCAATGATCCTAAGAAAAATAAACGGAGAGATCATCACTTCTCAAACCCAAGTATGGGTGGATTTGCCCAAAAATCTTTTCAAAAAAATGCTCCTTAAGAAGTTTAATGCTGAGTGCATTCACACCTCTATCGCTCCTTTTGGTGGAATTAAAAATGATTTACTCTTAAAAATTGAGATTTTGAATTTTGATATGCTTGAGAGTGGGGATGTGCAAATTAGCGTATTTTATGAACTTTCAAGCTTGAAGAGTTTTGAAGTCCTAAAAAGTGGGATTATCTCTCAAAAAGAAAAAGGTAATAGTGTGCAATCTTTTAAAAAGGCTCTATTAGTCGTGCTTGAAGAGCTTGCCAGAAAGATTGGAAAATAACTATTTGTGATAGTAAAGAAGCAAAAAGCTATAATTCCTCTTCATTTTTCTACAAAGCTTCCGATATAGGAAACTGAGTAAAAAATCTTAGGAGGACAAAATGAAAAGATTACTCGCTTTAGTATTTGCAACTTTGAGCCTTGCTTCTGTTGCATCAGCAAAGTTTTATGTCGGTATTGAAGCTGGATACCTTGGACAAACTGTTACAGATGCTTATCCGACAAAAAGTGGCTTCAGCACAATTTCAACAGGAAAGATCGGTGATATTATCAAGGGTAATACGGCTTACTATGGAAAAGGTTTTGCAATAGCAGGTATCCTTGGACAAGAAGCAAATTTTGGTCTTGTAGGTTTGAGATGGGGACTTGGTCTTGGATACAGTACTGTTGATTTTGATGATGGAAAAAACTGGAATCAAGAAGTTTTCTCAACAGAATTGAGCTTTGATATGATCCTTAACTTTGTAAACAAAGGAAACTTTAGCTTCGGTATCTTTGGAGGTATTGGAACTCAATATCAACTTGCTCTAAACTCCTATGCTGGTCTTGATAATGTTCATACACTCGGATTTGATGGTCGTGTAGGTTTGACAACTCTACTTGCTAGACACCACAGAATGGAAGTGTATGCAAAGCTACCTTTTGCAGAAGTAACAAATAAATATGAGCAAGGTGATAAGCAAACACTTGGTGGAGGTGCAAAATCATTCATCGGTGCAAGCTATAAGTATGTATTCTAAGAGTCTTTAAGCAAGGGTTTTCTCTTGCTTAAAGCACCATTTTATTTTCCCACTCTATTGCTTGATGACTTGCAAGCAACACTCCCCCCTTTTTCTCTAAAATCATTTCTTCTACAATCTTGCATCGCTTAGAATCTAGCTCATTAAAAGGCTCATCAAGTAGATACAAATCACATTCGCACACAAGCACCCCAGCAATAGCTACAAGACGTTTTTCTCCCCCAGAGAGCGAGAAGATTGAGCTTTGAGCTAAATGAGGGATTTGCAATCTCTCTAGTATTTCCTTTGCTTTTTTGAAAGCTTGAGTTTGGGAATGTCCCTCTTTGGCAATAAGAGAGAAGGCTACATCTTCTAGCACACTTGGAGCGATGAATTGGACAAGACTTTCTTGGAAGAGGTAGGCAGTCTTTAGCTCTCTGCTTCTTCTAACTTCTCCAAAAGATGGAGTAAGAAAACCTTGCAAAATCCCTAGAAGTGAGCTTTTTCCACTTCCATTTTTCCCTACAAGAAGTTTTTTTTCTCCCTCTTTTATTTCAAAATTTAGATTTGAAAATATTTCTCTCTCCTCAATCTTGTATCCAAGATCTCTTGCTTCTATCACAAACATCCTCCTATCAAAACAGCCCCAAGCAAAAGAGCAAACGCAAAATAATCTCTCATTCTAGCACTCTGAGTAAAAAAGTCGATTTTTCCACCATCATAGCCTCTAACCCCAAGCATAATCCCCAATTCCTCCGCTCTTAAAATCCCATGACAGATCAGTTTGCCAATCAAGTATCCATAAGCTTTGCAAGTAAGAAAGAATCCTGAAGAGGCAGGAAGTCTTACTTGTAGAGTTTGTTTGTTTTTGCTCAAATCATTCTTTAACTCATCGATGAGTTTAGCACTTAGAAAAACAAGTAAATTGAGCTTTTTTGGAAAAATATTTTGCAAGGATTGGGTGATGAAGATTGCTCCTCTATGGCAATACAATCCCAACGCAAAAGTGATAAATAGATTAGAAGTCCAAAAAATCCTCAAGGCCTCTTCCCCCTCGCCTCCAAAAACCAAAAAGAGTAGCCAAAAGCCAATAAAAATATTAAATACCCCCAGCCAAAAAAGAGATTTCAAAAACGAATTTGAAAGGTAGAAAAACACATACAAAGCAGGGATAAAAAGCCAAAAAGAAGGGAAGAGAAAAATGCATCCATAAGCACACAGCAAAAGTAAAAAATAAAAACTGGGTTGTTTCATAGGGCTTTGGGCGTATAACTGAGGATAAAACGAATAGCAAAAACACAGATTAGCCCCTCAATCACAATCAAGGGGAGGTTGTAGAGAAAGATCGCCATAACCCCATATTCAAGCTTGATGTGATTGACTAATAGAATCAAACTAAGCAAAACTAGGCTAAAAAATGTCGGCAATGCTCCACCCAAAAAGAGCTGATAGTTTTTGAGTGTAGTGATTTTTGATTTGAGAAAATACCATACAAGCACGCTTGGAGCAGAAAGCACAAAGATATTTACTCCTAGCACTCCTAATCCTCCAAAACCAAAAAGCAAGGCTTGAAACACCAAAGCCACAGCAATGGAGAGAATAGCATATCCACCTCCTAATGCTCCAATCAGCCCACTTAAAATCAAGTGAAAACTTGTAGGACCAAAGGGAATATGAATAAAAGATCCTAGAAAAAACACCGCTGAGAGCAGGGCGATTTTGGGGATCTGTTTTTGAGGGATTGAATAAAGTGCATACGCACACAAAGGAGCAGACACCATCCATCCAGCTACAAGAGTGGGAGTGTTGAGAATGCCCTCTGAGATATGCATCAATCTTGTTTTCTGCTTTTGAGTAAAGCAAGGATTCCAAAAAGTCCAAAAAGCAATCCAATCGCACTCAAAACACCTGAGTATCGCTCATATATGGGTTGCTTATAGCTTGAGAGAGAAAAATCTTTCCCCACTTCAAAACTAAATTCTTGCGTATGCTCCCCATGATCGCTTGTTCCACTTACATACGCTCGATAAATCCCCTCTTTTGGTGGGACAAAGGCAAACATCCCCCTCTCATCACAACTCCCCTCCAAAAAGGGAATGGCTGATTCTCCCTCATAAAGTGTGATTTTGGCATAGCTTGCAGGAGTGGTTTGAGAGAAATTGATGTGAAAAATCAATGCTTTGCCCTCTTTGAGATCATAGAAAATCCCATGAGCAAACACGCTTCCTGCCCACAAAGTTAAGACACACAATAAGCGAATCATTATTTGAGCTCAAAGGTGAGGGAGGATTGGATAAAGAGTGTTGTAGCTTTTGGATCATCAAAGAGAGTTTTCTCAAAACTCCCTGCAATGATTTGCAAGCCTTTGTTTTTGATAGGGATTAGCACCTTTCCTTGATTGTCGGTTTTGATCTGCAATTCATCGTGATTTGCAATCTCCATACTCACTCCCACAGCAGGTTTGCCATTTTCTAGCACAAGCACAGGAAGAGTATCTCCAACCTTGAGGATAAAGGGGTTTTTGAGTGGAACAATCTCATACTCCTGCCCCACGGGTTTGCTCATAGAATCATTCCAAGAAAAGAGTGTTTTTGTTATTTTGATGGAATGCAATGAGCCAAACACAATCCCCTTAGCACTCATTCTATCCCCTTTTACAAAGCCTTTATGAGTTTCCACCCAATAACCTGCATCAAAGATGGCTGTCATGATAGATGGAGTTTTTTCTGTAAGAACTAAAGCGTTTTTATGATAGTCAACCCCAGCTTTAATAGGTGAAAGATCGCTTCCATACGCACCAATACTCAAAAGTTGTTCAGGCTTGTATTTCTCAAACCCATCGTGTGTCCAAAACGCAATCTCATATTTATTTTTTCCCAAAGGTTTTGCCACAATCTGATGGGCAAAAACTCCAGTATATAGTATTCCCAATAGTGCAATAATTCTAAACATCCAATACCTCCAAAATCAAAAAGCATTATCTTAATCAAGCTAGGAAAATGTATGAAAAAAAGCAAAAGAAAAGCTCACTTTTTTCTTTTACCTTTTCAAAAGGTTACACTTATGCAAGACATCTTTGTTCTAAGCAAGGATTATTTTCTAGATTTTCTCCAAATATACACAATGACAATTCCAAACAAAACTGCCAAAACATAAAGTGTCCACTGCCATAAAGAATCTTTAAAAATCTGAGCATTCTCTCCATCCAATATATGAGCCACTTGAGAGCTGGCAATAAATTTAGAAAGTGAGTAGCCTATCCAAGTGAGGATACATACCCAAATCCCAGCTCCTAAGGAAGTAAAAATAGAAAATTTAAGAAGATTCATCTTTGCTAGTCCTGCTGGAAGGGAAATGTATTGACGCACAACCGGAAGAAGTCTTCCTACAAAAGTGCTAATATGGCCGTGTTTTTGAAAAAAATCTTCCATTTTTTTCATAGTTTTTGGAGTGAAAAACACATATTTTCCATATCGAAGAATAAAAGTCCTCCCCATTCTTAGAGCCAAACAATAATTAAACAATGCTCCACACAGACTTCCACCAATCCCGCAAGTTATTGCCAAAAAAGCATTCATCTCTCCCTTGTAGATGAGTATCCCAGCAGGGATCATCACAACTTCACTGGGAAAAGGAAAAAAACTTGATTCTAAAAACATCATTATAAAAATCCCAAGATAGCCCAAAGTGCCAATGGTATCAATGATAAAGGTGATAATCTCGTGCATATTTTTCCTTAAAATGAAGTTGCAAGGGGGAAACCTTGCAGTAAGAGGGGATTATTTTTTGGCGATGACTTCGATTTCTACTTTTGCACCCCTTGGTAAATCTTTGACCGCAAAAGCACTTCTTGCAGGATAAGGATTTGAGAAAAATGAGCCATATACTTCATTCATTTCTGCAAAGTATGAAATATCTGAGAGCAAAACCGTAGTTTTGATCACACTATCCATGCTAAGTCCAAGCTCTGAGAGAATGGCTTTGACATTGCTTAAGGATTGATAAGTTTGAGTCTTGATATCCTCTCCTGCAAACTCCATGGTAGCAGGATCAAGTGGGAGCTGTCCTGAGATAAATACCAAATCTCCAGCCTCTCTGTATGCACTATAAGGTCCGATTGCTTTGGGGTATGACATTGTGTCCTCCTTGTGAAAAATTTATATAATTATAGGAAAAATCAAACTACAAAGAAGCAGAAATGATTGAAGTTGAGCCATTGCCCAAAGGGAGATATTTGCTAGGTTTTTCTGGTGGTGTAGATAGCTCTGCTTTGTTTTTTTTGCTTTTAGAGAGAGGGGTGGAGTTTGATATAGCAATTGTAGATTACGGGATGAGAGAGCAGAGCAAAGAAGAGGTAGAGTATGCTCAAAATTTGGCAAAAAAATATGCCAAAAAGTGCTTTCACGCTCAAGCTCCAAAGTTTCAGAGCAATTTTGAATCTCAAGCAAGAGAGTTTCGATATAGGTTTTTCTCTAAAGTCATTGCTGAGTTTGCTTATGAGGGATTGCTTCTGGCACATCAGCTTGATGATAGGGTGGAGTGGATGATGATGCAGTTTTGCAAGGGGGCTGGGCTAAATACGCTTTTGGGGTTTGATTTTGTAGAAGTGAGAGAGGGCTTTAAGATCTATCGCCCGTTATGGAAAGTGTCAAAAAAGCAACTATATAAATATTGTCAAGATCAAGAGGTGAAATATTTTGAGGATTGCAGTAATTACGCAGATAAATATACAAGAAATCAGTTTAGGGGTGCCATCTCTTCACTGCCTATTAACTCTGCTTCGGGGATGATAAGAAGTTTTGATCTTTTGATGCAAGAGAGAGATAGACTGTATCCAAAAGTTAAACCTTGTTTTTTTGGAAGCATTACAAGCTATAAGAGGGAAGATGAAGAGAGAGATATGCATCAAATTGATTTATGGCTAAAGAGGGAAGGATATGTTTTGAGTTTTGCACAGCGAAAGGAAGTCCTCAAGAGCAATTTCTCATGTGAAATAGCAAAGCAATGGGTGGTTGAGAGAGATGTGAGGAGAATCTATCTTGCCAAAAAGGCAGAAGCTATTCTTCCTAAAGATTTTAAGGATTTGATGAGGCGTTTGAAAGTGCCACATAAAATCCGCCCCAATATTTTTTTGGATTCAAAATCACACGAAGAGATAAAAAATTTTTTCATAAATTAAAAAGTCAAATTGATTTTTCTATTTTGATAAAAGACAAAAATATTATTATTTTTCTATTGTGTGTAGAAAATGGCTTGAGAAAGGACTTTGTAGGCAAGGTATCCGCACAGAAGGGGATAAAAGAATAGAAACTAAGAATACATTTATCTTTTAAGGTTGTATAATTCCAAAATTCTGCAAAACGGATAGCAAAATATACTTAGGAGGAACTATGCAAGACAACATAAAAAGTGTCGAGTATGACTATACGATTGCCAAATTGTTTATGTATACAACATTGCTTTTTGGCTTTGTGGGAATGCTAATAGGTGTAATTATCGCCTTGCAGATGGCATTTCCTGATCTCAATTACCTAGCAGGTGAATATGGGACTTTTGGACGACTTCGACCAATCCATACAAACGGTGTAATCTATGGCTTTACACTTAGTGGGATTTGGGCTGGATGGTATTATCTTGGTCAAAGAGTGCTTAAAATCTCTTATGCTGAGCATCCATTCTTGAAATTTATCGGTTTAGCACATTTTGGTGTGTATATGCTTGTGATGATTCTAGCAGTCATTACTCTACTTGGAGGATTGACACAATCCAAAGAATACGCTGAGCTTATTTGGCCACTTGATTTGCTTGTGGTGGTTACTTGGGTGCTTTGGGGTGTAAGTCTTTTTGGGAGTATGGGAGTAAGACGTGAAAAAACGATTTATGCTTCTTTGTGGTATTTCATCGCAACATTCATTGGAATTGCAACACTTTATATCTTCAACAATCTCTCAATCCCTACATACTTTGTAGCAAATATGGGAAGTATTTGGCACTCAATTTCTTTGTATTCAGGGACAAATGATGCGATGATTCAGTGGTGGTGGGGACACAATGCAGTAGCATTTGTTTTAACCTCAGGAATCATTGGCTTGATTTATTATTTCTTGCCAAAAGAATCTGGACAACCTATTTTTTCTTACAAGCTTACACTTTTTTCTTTTTGGGCTTTGATGTTTGTATATATTTGGGCTGGAGGACACCATCTAATCTATTCTTCAACTCCTGATTGGGTTCAAACTCTAGGATCTGTTTTTTCTGTTGTTTTGATTTTGCCTTCATGGGGAACAGGGATCAATATGCTTCTCACAATGAGAGGGCAATGGCAACAACTCAGAGAATCCCCAATCATCAAATTTATGGTTTTGGCTTCAACTTTCTATATGCTCACAACACTTGAAGGGCCAATTCAATCCATCAAATCTGTTAATGCTCTAGCACACTTTACAGATTGGATTATTGGACACGTCCATGATGCAGCTCTTGGTTGGGTAGGGTTTATGATCATTGGTATGGTTTATCACATGACACCAAGACTCTTTAAGCGTGAGATCTATTCTAAAAAACTCATTGATGCACAATTTTGGGTGATGACAATTGGAATCATTCTTTATTTTTCATCTATGTGGATTGCAGGAATTACTCAAGGTATGATGTGGAGAGATACAGATGCTTATGGAGTTCTAAGCTATCAATTTATTGATACTGTTGTAGCACTTATGCCTTATTACATTATTAGAGGAATTGGTGGAGTGATGTATTTGGTTGGTTTTGTGATGTTTGTTTATAACATCTTGATGACAATCAATTCAGGCCGTGTTTTGGAAAAAGAGCCTCAATACGCAACACCTATGGCAGACTAAGGAGGAATTATGTTTCATTGGTTAGAGAAAAATCCATTCTTTTTTTCACTTGCATTTGTGGGTGTGTTTTCAATTGCTGGACTTGTAGAGATTTTGCCTGGATTTGCAAAAACTGCAAGACCTTTGGAAGGATTGAGACCTTATAGCGTGCTTGAAACTGCTGGAAGACAAGTTTATATTGAGGAGGGATGCTACAACTGCCATTCTCAGCTTATCCGTCCTTTCAAATCCGAAACAGATCGATACGGACCTTATAGTCTAAGTGGAGAGTATGCTTATGATAGACCATTTCTTTGGGGATCAAAGCGAACTGGACCTGATTTGCATCGTGTAGGAGATGTGAGAAGTTCAGACTGGCATGCACATCACATGTGGGAGCCTACAAGCGTAGTTCCTGGCTCAATCATGCCTTCATATAAGCCACTTTATAAAACAGACACAGACTTTGACACAGCTTATGCTGAAGCTTATACTCAAAAGGTTGTTTTTGGAGTGCCTTATGATACAAAAGGTGGCGTGGAGCTTGGAAGTGTAGAGCAGGCTAAGGCAAACTATCTCAAAGAGGCCGAGCAAGTCGCACAAGATATGAATGATCCAAAAATCTTAGAAGCTGTCAAAAAAGGTGAAGTCCCAAAAATTGTTGCTTTGATTGCTTATCTTAATAGTTTGGGACAATCAAGAAGAGTAGCTCAAGGACAATAAGATGGACTTGAGCACAATATTGGCGTTACAAAAGATTGTTTATCTTGTAATCACTATTTTTTTGTGCGTCTTTCTCTATTCTTACATCTTTAAAATGTTTAGAGATGAAAAAAAGGGGATTAGAGACTATGAGAAATACTCTCGTTTGGCATTAGATGATGGGCTAAATGATGAGATTATTGAAAAAAGAAAATAAGCTAGGAGAGAGCAATGAAATGGTTAAATTTGGGCGATGAAATCAATTTGATGGCCTTTATCGCCGCAATTGTGATTTTGTCTTTGACAGCTTTTGTTGTCAATCTTTACACAAAACAAATGAAAAGCAAAACCCCAAAGGGGAAATTGCTAGATGAGAGATGGGATGGGATTAGCGAGTTTGCTAATAATATTCCTTTTGGATGGGGAGTTTGCTTTGTTTTTGTTCTTTTGTGGGGCTTTTGGTATATCTTTGTAGGGTATCCACTCAATTCTTTTTCACAAATTGGGCAATACAATCAAGAAGTAGAAAAATATAATGCAAAATATGAAGAGAAGTGGAAAAATCTCTCCCAAAATCAACTTGTGCAAATGGGTGAGAGTATGTTTTTGGTTCAATGCTCTCAATGCCATGGAATCACAGCTGATGGAATGAATGGAAAAGCACAAAATCTAACTGCTTGGGGCAAAGAAGAGGGGATTGTTTATACAATCAATCACGGATCAAAAGGATTGCTAAATCCTGATTCTGAAATGCCTTCTATGCCTTCTATGGGGGTGGAGATTAGTGCTGATGATGCAAGAGCGGTAGCATCTTATATTATGGCTAACATCTCTGAGGTCAAGCATACAAAATATCCTGCTGATGTAGCAAAAGGAAAAGAAGTATATAGCACAGCAGGGTGTAACAATTGCCATGGAGATGATGGAAAAGGAATGGATGGAGTGGCAGCAAATCTTACAGAATATGGCACTCCAAAATTCTTAGCTCTTGTTCTTAAGAATGGAAAGAAAGGACTTATTGGCCGTATGCCTTCATTTGATCATGCAAATCTCAACGAGGTTCAAATCAAAGCACTTTCTGCTTACATCGAATCTCTAGAGCCACAAAACTAAGGAGAGAAAGATGAATAGATTGTTCGGACTTAATGGGATCGTTGGACTTTTGTTGTTGGTAGTTGTGCTTTTGAGTGTTGTTACAGGGCTTGGCATACAAGCTTGGAAAACTCAAAAAGCTCAAGCAACAAATGCATACACTATCAAAGACAAAGAGATAAAAGCAAATAACTCTCAAAATGCACAGTATTATCAACTTGTCAAATAAGGAGTAGAGAATGGAACATACAATGCTAGAAAAAATTCTTTTTGGGTTGATTGTTGCGATGATTTGCACAACAATCATCATTCCTTTCATTCCTAATTTTTTGCTCAATCTAAGCTAGGATGAAAGCTTTATACTGGCTACTTCTTCTATGGAGTAGCCTAATCCCTCTAAATGCAAATCACTATGTCATCTCAAATGCTTTTTTGAATCAAAAAAGTGTTGATTTTGTAGAAAAGATCTCTTCTGAGCTTTATGAAAAAACAGGTGTGAGACTTTATATTGTAAGTGTAGATTCTCTTCAAGCTGAAGGTAAGCAAGAGCGAGAAAAATTCAAAACCTCAATCCTCAAAGATCTCAATAAACCTTATGGGGTGATTTTTTTTATCAAATCACACAAAAAAATTGACATTGTTTTAAACCCAAAAATTGATTCAATTAACCCTGATACAATTATCACAGAATATATGGTTCCAATCCTAATGCAAGACAAAAAACTGAGTAATCCAGCAATCTCAGCCTCAATCCTTAATGGATATGCACAACTTGCAGAAGAGATTGCAAATCATTTTCATCAAGAGTTGCCAGAAAATATTATCGTAGATAAAAGTGGGGCAAAGAATTTTGTGCATTACACTTTTTTGACAATGCTTGGGATGATGTTTTTACTTGTGATAGGAGTTTATGTGTTTGGGAGAAAAAAGAGATGAAAAGAAATTTTTGGCCAATAGGAATTTTTGGATTTTTGTTTTTGATGGTGTGTGCTGTTATTGCAACAGTAGTTATCTCTATTAAGAATCCTATCAAGGAAGATGATAGTTATTTTTCATCCAAAAAAATAATTGATGAAAATATCAATGAAATCATCAAAGATCAAAATCGTTTCACTCAGAAATATTCTCTTTATCTTGGTGTCAATAAGTCCCCTCAAGTGGATGGCTATGCAAAGCTTTTGCCAGTTTATATGGCACAAAGCAATGCACAAAATGCAAGGCATATTTACCTAGAAAACAAAGATAACAATCATATCTATGTCAAGGCATTGTGTAAGCAACCCCAAAATCTTACAATCCGAATCTATATGGAAAAAATCAACACACAACAAAAAAAGATAGATCTAGGCGAAATGCAATATCAAGAAAACAAGGGGTATTTTGCAAGCCAATCTTTCGGAAATCTCAAAGAAGGGAGATACAAAGCTATTTTTGAGGTAAGTTATCTTGAAGACAACAAAAGCAAAAAAGTCTTTTTTGAGAGAGAGGTGTATGCACGCTAGAGGAGGGTTTATGCTCCTTGAGGCTTTGGTTTGCCTTGCTCTTTTTTCTTTGATCCTTTCTCTTCTTTTGACTTTGAAATTCCCCACTTTTCCTCTCACAACCTCTATTCAAAAAGTGCAATCACGCACTATGCATACCTCTATGCTGACAAGCAACTCCATTGTGCTTGAAGCAAAAATAGAAGTGATTCAAAATGCAAAAGAGCGTTATTTTTATTTGAAGGAAGTGAAGTGAGAAGGGCTTTTATGCTCCTTGAGGCTTTGATTGCACTTGTGATTTTTTCGATTTTATTGATTGGCGGGGCGAAGATTTATTCTTCACTTAGCAAAGATACAATCCTATATGCAAGCAGAGCCAGAGAGAGTGTGCAGGTTAGAAATGTTTTTTTTCTTATCCAAAATTATCTCTCTCTTTCATTTTGCAAGCAATTTTCCTCTGCACTTGTGACATTTTATCCTCTAGATACTCAGGCTTTTTTCTCCACATCTTTTTCTCTTCTCCCCACAATTCTCTCAGATAAAACACTTCAAATCTCCTATCCACTAGATAATACAAGCTTTTTGCTCTCAATCCCTTCAAACAATCTCTATACAATCCTTAGAAAAACTCTCAACACTCTAGAAGTTTCTCAAACATTGAGTGATAGATATTTCTTGCCCCTACAAGGTAAATATACTCTTCACTTCTCACCTCCCACTCTTTATCTAAACTCACAAGTTTTGCTAACAAATCTAAAAAGTTTTAACATTCAAGAAGAGGGAGAGTGGATCAAGCTTGAGATTTGTTTGAGCGAGTGCTATGAGCATTCATTTAGGAATAAGAGTTTGTATGAAAACTTATAGATCTGGATTTTATTCGGTATTTTTCTTGCTTTTGTTAGTTAGCGTAGGGATTTTTCTAGGCTTAATCTATGAGTATGGTTCAAGAAGCTCAAAGAATAGAGAGTATTACTATCATCAGCTCAATCTTTATGATGAGGGTGTAAGCAAGATCGCAAAAGCTTGTTTGCAAAAGTATTCTCTCCAAGAGTGCCAAACCTTGACTTTTACACTAGGAAATTATGAAATATCTCTAATTCTTACCCCCCAAGATTCTCAGAGTCTCTTGCTTGATAGTGTCGTTCAAACTCAAGACTTGCTCAGCGGACAAATCCTTAGAAAAGTTTCTAGGAGAGTTTTGCTTTTACCTTAGCATAAAAGAGAATTGCAAGTGAAGCAAAAAGCATTAAAAAGCTTAGAATCTGTCCCATGCTAAAAATCCCATAATACCCCATCTGTGCATCAGGTTCTCGATAAAATTCAGCCACAAAACGCATAAGAGAATATCCTAAGGCATACATCCCTATCAAAGCCCCATTAAATTTCAAATATCTTTTAGCAACCCACACTATGCAAAAGACAACAACCCCCTCTAAAAATGCTTCAATGAGTTGGCTAGGGTATCGTAATGCCCCATCGACATAGATTCCAAAAGGCTTCCAGAATGTATCATTTTCTGGAATAGCTCGTCCATACAGCTCGTGATTGAGAAAATTTCCAATGCGTCCAAAGACATAAGCTAGAGGGATACTTAATGCCATGAGATCAAGATATTGTAAGAAGTTTTGTTTTTTTATTTTTGTGTAAATATAGCTTGCAAGTAAAAATCCTACAATCGCACCATGATAGCTCATTCCCGAGATCCCCACAAAGTTTCCAGCAGAATCAAAGGGGTTAAAAATCTGCCAAGGATGTGTGAGATATTCCCATCGTTGAGGCGAATAAATCAGAATATACCCCAACCTTGCCCCCAAAATCACTCCAAGTTCAGCATATAAAAAGTAATTTTCTAAATCTTTCTTTCCTATTCCTTCAAATCGATGATCGCGTCTAAAATATCCTGCAAACCATAAAGCACTAATCAAAGCCAAAACATAAGCAATCCCATACCAATGAATCTTGATAGAAAAAATCTCAAAAGCAACAGGATTAAAATGTGAATACCACTCATTCATTGCTACACCTTTTGATATTTGACATTAAATTTCTCAAGCAAAAGCATATCTTCTAACATCCTAAAACAGGAATAGTGCAAGACTAGAAGCTGGATCTCATAACCATCGACATTGATATATTTGAGCAGGAGTCCCAAAACACTAAGATTTATTTTGGGTTGTTCAAAACTAATCGTGATTTGTTTGCATTCAGGATGTTCTTCAAGCGTAGAGCAAAAATAGTCTTTGAATGCCATCCAATCTCTTTGCACTCTAAACTTGCCTGTGCAAGAGATTTTTATCCCCCCGTCCTCAGGAAGATGATATTCCAATCTCATTGCATCAAATCCTTAAAAACTTTTGGCATTTTAGAAGTGATTTCATAGTCAAATAGTTTGATTTTGTGAGCGTGAAGCATTAGGCGTTTGGCATTGCTCCCTCCATAGAGTGTATCGCCAAAGATAGGGTGATTGATACTTTGGCAATGCACACGGATTTGGTGTGTGCGTCCTGTTTTTATCACAGCTTGAATCAAAGTCTTTTTCCCACTGACTTGCAGGGGAGTGATGAAGGTGAGTGCAGGGAGCCCTTCTTTACTGATTTTGCTTTTGGCAAAGCCTTTTTTGATTGTCAGAATGGGACGATTGACTTCAAGCTCTTCACTTAAGATTCCATTGATAATGGCTAGATATTCTTTATAAACATTTTGTTTTTTGAATTCTTCTTTGGCTTTTTTGTGAAACTCACTCCCCTCTTTGATAAGCAAAATCACCCCACTTGTTTCTCTATCAAGTCGATGAAGCAAACTCCAATCTTTGAAAAACTCACACAAATCATAACTCTCTACAAATACAGGTTTTTCTACTGCAAGTAAGTTTTCATCTTGAAATAAAATCTCAGGTTTTTTCACTCTCTCAATCACAAACACACTTTTCTCGCTCAACTCCTCTCGTGCGATGTTTAAGCGTTTGCCATTGACGCTAACCAATCCTCTATCAATCAAAGCTTTGGCTTGTGCGTTTGAAATCCCTTCTTGCAGGGCTAGAAGTTTGTAGGCTTTTTGCATTTTCCCTCTTTGTAAAACTAGGATATTGAGATGAAATTTTATCTTTTTAGTGGGAAGAGATTTTTGTAATTTCACTTCAAAACTAGATAAAATTTGAAAAGTAATTTTTAGAAAACAAGACTTTTAGTATCAAAAAGGAAGTTGTATGCAAGATCTTTTATATAACACTGTTTCAAAACTTCTCTCTAATCCATTCAAAAATCCCATTCAAAGATTTTTTCTGATTATGTGTCTATTGTGAGAATTCTCAATGCCGAAAGTAGTACTTTAGGTGCTAAAGAATCGGAATGGCGAATATTTTTGGGAGCTGAGGCAGGGGTTGGATTATTTGCTTCAGATAGTGCATTGTTTGTTGGGATAAATTCTGTGGCTCTCAATAGATTTCCTATGGGGATTGGGTATTCTGTCGGTGTTATGGGTGGTTTGCAGAAATATACCTATGAAGACATACATTTGGTTATAAGTTTTCTTACATACCAAACGCAACTTCTATTAGAAATAAAACTGTGGATGAGGTTTGCCTTTTTAATTGCAATGATAAACAAGTGAGTATAGCCAATAGCAGGGGAAATCACAATACAGTTTATTATGCTCTTGAGGGGTTGTTTGATTTTGTGAAAACAGATGAAGATCATCGATTTGGAATGATTTTGGGAATTGGAATAGAGCAAGGTGTGCTTTTCATCAATCGTCCAAACAAAGATAGAACATTTGGATTTATGGGGAATCTTCCTATCCGATTTGGCTTTCAAACACAATTTAGACATAACATTATAGATTTGGTGGCAAACATTCCTTTGGGTGGGGTTTCATTGGGAGGATTATTTGGAGAGGGCTTTGGAGTGGGAAGCTACAACTCTACCCTAACCCTTGGCTACAAATACCTCTTTTAGATTAGCATAGGCTAGAGCCTTGCTAAAAATTCCTTTGGACTATGTAGTGAATATCTCCACCTTCATGGATGATATCTAGCAAATCATAGCCATAATTTTTGACATCAATTGGGATTGTGTGAATAGTTTGAGGACAATCACTCACGATCTCTAAAACCTCTCCTTTTTCTAGCTCTTTGAGTGCTTCAATTCCCTTGATTGCTGGATAGGGGCAAGACTCGCCTTTTAGATTGATGTGATAGGTAATCTCATAGTTTTTCATCTTAAAATACTCCTTCTTTGATTTTGTTTTGCACTCGTTTTTCAATCAGCAAAATCACCAGCAACAGCACCATGAGCAAAACATAATTCACAAGCAATCCTCCATAATTCCCAAAACTCTCCAAAAGATTGATTTTTGGAAAACTTGTTGCCAAGGCTTTGTCATACCATTTCCAAGTGTATGCCAAAAGAGTAGATCCTACAAGATTGCCCACTCCTACGATGATGTATTGCACTTGCCCCCTCATCGCTCGATAGAGCCATCCGCATTCACAACCTCCCGCAAGAGTGATTCCAAGCCCAAACAAAAATCCACCAATCACCACATTTGGCCCCACCCAAGTGATTTTGGGATGAACCCCAAGTACAATGAATGCAAAAACCCCAAGAGTGGAGATAAACATCCCTAGCACAATAGCCTTAGCGACCATTCCTCGCCCCAAAAGAAAAAGATCTCTAAAAGCTGAGGTGAAACATACCTGTCCTTTGGCGATCACAAAGCCAAAAGCTAGTCCAAAAAGAGAGGCAATCCCCAAAACTGACTTTTTTTCTCCAAAACTATCACTTTGCATAAGCCAAACTATCACAACCAAACTTACTGCAAGCAACATAGCTCCCCATAGAAAAGTATCTTTCTTTTCTTTGGGTTTGCTTATATATGCACCCTTAATTAGTTTTGCTTTTGATTGCAAAAATGGCATTTGAATAATTTTTGTGCCTACATAAACTCCTAAAATACTCATAAAGGTAAAAAACCAAGCATGCAAGCTAAATTGAGGAATCCCTGTAAAAAAACTTGCAAGATTGCACCCCATACCGAGTCTGGCACCAAATCCTGCGATGATTCCACCAACAAAGGCTTGGATTATTCTTGTTTTGCTAGTTGGCATTGTGAGATTGAAGCGACTTGCAAAAAGCGTAGCAATCAAAGCCCCTATAAACATCGCTACAAGCATAACTCCATCAATTCTTTGCCACCAATGTCCTCTAAAGCCAATGACGTCAAAATACTTCCAATTCTCCACATTCACGCCAAAAAGTTCCAAGATCCCTCCACCCCAGCGTGTAAATTCTCCTGTTACTGCCCAATGCTTCCCTGTGATCCCAAAAAAGTAAGTTGAAAGCAATGCCAAAAGCAAGATGGAGAAAAATGGACTCCAAAATTTGACCAAATAGGTTTCCTTGAAATGTTTCCACATAGACCAATCCTTGTGTTTTTATTTGTATATCGCAATGTAATGGGATTTTTTAGAAAGCTTATAAGAAGTCTAAAAAATGTATTGTCAAACCTTGACACTTAAGAGTGGCACAATAGTATCATAAAAAGTATAAGTTTATTTTTGGATAAGAGCGATTAGCTCATCAAATTTGCTTTCACTCTCTTTGATATAGGAGTGGGGGAGGGTTTTGTAGTTTTGTAGTTTTTCTTTTAGTTCTTGAGATTCTATTAGCTCATAGCCCTCTATAAGAGAAAAGAGAGCGTTTTGGTTGTAGATGTGTTTTCCACTCAAAATAGGAGCGTGGAAAAATGCAGGTTCAAGAGGATTGTGCCCTCCTATGGGTGCAAAACTTCCACACAAAATCACGCAATCCGCAATTGCATAAAAATTATTAAGTTCCCCCATTGCATTTACAAGCACAACATCTCCCCACTCTTGCTTGAAAGTGGAGAAAGTTTTTTGATATTTTTTGCACTCTTGCTCACAAAGACTTTGCACTTCAGAAAATCTCTCAGGATGGCGTGGCACGATGATAAGCGTGGTATCAAGAGAGAGGGGCAAAAAAGATTCAAGCACAAGCCTTTCTTCATCTTTATGACTTGAGGCACATAAAATCACATCACGCTTTTTGGTGTAGTGTTGAGTGATTTGAGGAGTAGAGAAGATTTTGAGATTACCAAAAGAGCTGACATTTTTTGCTCCTAGGTTTTCTAATCTCTCTTTATCCACTTCACTTTGAGCCAAAACTTCATCGACAAGAGAGAAAAGTGTAGAGTAAAACCATCGCATTCTTATATAGCTTTTAAGAGAGCGATCGGAGATTCTAGCATTGAGTAGCAAAGTCTTTGCCCCTGCATTTTTTGCTACCCAAAAGAGCATTTTCCAAAGTTCAGCTTCGGTTACAATGAGGGTTTTGAGATGTTTTAAAAAGGGGCGATAGAAGGGGAGAAAAATTTCAAAAGGCAGATAGTGGATGATGAAGTTTTGAGGGTATTGCTCTTGAAAAGTTTTGAGATAGGCAAAACCCGTGTTTGTAGTGCAAGTAAGCAGTATTTTAGCGTGCGATTCTCTCTGCAACAAGGCCTTCAAAATCGGCTCAAAAGATTTACTCTCCCCAAAAGAGCAGGCATGAAACCAGTAAGTGGGAGAAAACTCAAGTCTAAAATTTTTGAGGAAAAATCGCTCAGGGATAGAGTGAGAATATTTCTTTTTGAATGCAAGTAGAGCCAAAAATGGAGTGGAGATAAGATAGAGAATAAAGAGTAAGAGAAAATAACCAAGAGGGAAAGAGGGGGGATTCTTTTCCATCTTAGGAGGAGATTAGTCTTCTTGGATATAGAGGATTCTTCCACAATGAGGACAAGTGATGATGTCGTCGCCTTTGAGAACCTCACTATATACGCGATCGCTAATTCGAATAAAACACCCACCGCAAGCTTGTTTATATACAGGAACAACACTTGTATTTTTTGCCCATTTGCGGATTTTTTCATAAAAGAGGACAATTTTTTGATCCATTTTTTCTACGATGACAGCTTTTTTCTTAGAGATGACTTCTTGCTCTTTGCGGATCTCTTCAAGTGCAGATGCAACATCTTTTTCAATCTCAACAATGTCTGCATCAATTTTGACAATCTCCTCTTGAATTGCTTGAATCTTTTCATCTACTGAGGCAATCTGTGCTTCAAGGCGATTGATTTCAGAGTTTTGATATGTGATTTGCTCTCTTGCAAGTTCTTCTTCAATATTGAGTGCTTTGAGTTCTTTTTCTGTTTTGACTTCACTCATCTTCTTACTAATTTCTTCGAGTCTAGCACCTTGAGTGTGCAAAGATTCGTTGCTTTTTTGCATTTGAAGTCTAAGAGCCTCTTTTTGCTCTTGAAGATTTGCAATATCTAGGTTTTTTGTTTCTTTGTGATAGAGTTTGAGGTTTAACTCTCTTTTGATTTGCTCGATTTTTGGCTCCATAAGATCAATCTCTTTGTCTAGCAAAGAAACATCAATCAGCTCTTTTAGATATTTATTCATCGTCTTTCCTTAGGTTTAGAAAATTCTAGAGGATTTTTTAAAGGGCTTATTATAGCTTCATAGCCAAAATTTTTCAAATTCTTATGCAAAATTTTCACAAAATATTTTTCACTCTCATAATGCCCCACATCAATAAGCGAGATTCCAAGGCTATTTGCAAGCATCGCATCATGATGTTTGATATCTCCAGTGATTAGGCACGCATGGTTGTGAGCAGGCAGTGAAGAGATAAGAGAGGCTCCACTCCCACAACAAAAATACAATTCTTTAAGGGTTTGACTTGCTTGCAAGAATTTATAATCTTTGAGTTGCATTCTCTCCTCTATTCTTTGAGCAAGTAAATCAAAGGTGATTTCTCCTTGATATTTAAGAGCATAGAGATGAGACTCTAGAGGGGAGAATCCCAAAATATCTTTTGCAAAGTATGCGTTGAGATGAGTGCTGTCAAAATTTGTATGCATTGCAAGAAGTGAGCAATTTTTGGCAATGAGAGTGGAGAGAATATTGCACGGATAGGTTTGGGTATCAAAGCTTTTGATAGGAGAGAAAATAAGGGGATGATGAGTGATGATGAGTGAATTGGGGTTGAGATTTTGAGCGATCGTCTCATCCACTTCAAGAGCAAGATATAAAGACTCAAACTCTTGCTCCATACTTCCAAGATTTAGCCCACTATTGTCCCATTTTTCTTGCAAGACAAAGGGAGAGATCTCATCACAGATTTGATAAATTTCTTTTACTTTAGGCATAAAAAACTCGCTTTTTGAAAATATTGATTATTATGCCAAAGAGTTTTTAGGATTAGGAAAGAGTTATGGTCGGAACTTATGTGAATTTGGAAGTGAGAAAGATATTGTCTTTTGGTGCGATTTTGGGGGATGAAGAGATTTTGCTTCCCAAAAAATATATGCCAGAGAAAGTGCAAATCGGAGAGAGTGTTGAGGTATTTATCTACACTGATAGCGAGGATAGAATCATTGCTACAACACTCAAACCTTTTGGGGTGTTAGAGAGCATTGTCGCACTAGAAATTGTTGATATTGCAAGCAATGGGGTTTATCTTGATTTGGGGATTGCAAAGGATATTTTCTTGCCCTGCAAAAATCCCCATATTTTTCAACGAGGAAAAAAAGTCGTTGTCAAAATTCAAAAAGACAAGCAAGGGCGACTTATTGCAAGCACACAGTTTAAATGCTTTCCATGCAAAGATAAGAGAAAAATCCATCAAGAAATGAGAGCCTTGGTGCGTCGCAAGACTCCCTTGGGGTTTGAGTGTGTGATAGAGGAGAAATATCAGGGAATGATTTATCACAATGAGATTTTTTCTCCCATCAAAATAGGCGAAGAAGTGAATGTGAGTGTCAGAAATATCAGAAGTGATGGAAAAATGGATCTCAAATTGATCTTAGAAGATGAAGCACAGAGCTTGCTTAAAATCCTAAGGGCAAATGCAAACTATCTTAAACTCACAAATGATAGCGATCCTCAAGAAATCTACAAAGTGGCAAAGATGAGCAAAAAAGCTTTCAAAAGAGCGGTGGCAAAGCTAGGAGATAGACTAGAGAAATCTCAAGAGGGGATTACCCTCTTAAGGTAGTTATTTAAAAAAGGGTGCAAGTCCGATGACTGCGATGACAAGGGGGGCGATAAAGGCAATAATGATATACCAAATCTCAAAGAGAATAGGAGAGAGATAATCTTTTGTGTATTCTCTCAAGCTCTTTTTACCAATCACATAACTTGCAAAGATAAGGATGAAGAATCCTCCCAAAGGCATTAAGATTTTTGAAGTGGCATTATCAAAAATATCAAACAAGCTCATTCCACCGATACTAAAAATCGCACCATAATCAGCTGTGATAGAGAGGATGACAAAGATTCCCACAACTGAGATCAAAGCACAGCATACCCATGTAGCTTTAGCTTGAGACCAGTTTAGCCTATCTTTAAGATATGCTGCTGCAGGCTCAACGATAGAAACTGTCGAGGTGATTCCTGCAAAAGCCACACAAAGCATAAAAAGGAAGGAGATAATATTCCCCCAAATCCCCATTTTTCCAAACACTAAAGGCAAAGAGATAAAGAGCAATCCAGGCCCTGCACTTGTCTCTCCATCAAATTGAAACAAAAATGCAAAAATCATCAATCCTGCAACAATAGAGATGAAAAGCCCTGAGATTACAACCCAAATTGAGCTTGAAAGCAAATTTTCATTGCTATCTGCATATGCTCCATAAATAAGGATTGTTCCAAGTCCAAGCGAGAGAGCGAAAAACACTTGCCCCAAAGCCGATAAAACCACATCACTTGTGAGCTTCTCAGGATGGAATGCAAACATAAACTCCCATGCCTTGCCAAAAGAATCAAGCGTGCAAGCATAGATAAGCAATCCAATAAAGATAATAAAAAGCAAAGGCATCAAGACAAGGTTGAGCTTCTCAATCCCCGCCTTTACACCTTTGGCAACAATATAGCCTGTGAGAAACATACAAGCTAGCATTCCTATGATTTGAGTAGGGATAGATCCTGAAGCTAGATCACCAAAAGTGTTTTTAGCACTCTGCAAATCTTGAGGCAATGAAAAACTTCCAACAAAGAGGTAATAAAGCACCCATCCAAGCACCACAGCATAAAAAGTCATAATCATTGGACCACCAATTGTGATGATACCAACAAATTTCCATGTGCTTTTTTTGTTTGGCTCTAAAACTACAAAGCTATCTACTGGGTTTGTTTTGGCTTTATTACCAATAAGCATTTCGGCAATCAACATTGAAACACCAATAACAAGTGCTAGAACTAGATAGAAAAGCACAAATGCTCCTCCACCGTTCTGTCCAGCCATATAAGGGAATTTCCAAATATGACCTAGACCAATGGAGCTACCCAAAGTAGCAAGAATAAAGCCTAGTTTGCTGAAGTTATTCATAACTTCCTCCTTACTATTTGAAAATTCTTAAAAGTTTTAGATTTTATCCAATATTTTAAAGAAGTCATCAAAAATTTTGATTCTACGCAAAATTAGTGTATAAAGCGATTTCAGAATAATTAAAGCAATGAGGCAAAAGTGAGAATCAGAGTTTATTATGAAGATACAGATTGCGGTGGAATTGTTTATCACAGCAACTATTTGAAGTTTTGTGAGAGAGCAAGAAGTGAAATGTTTTTTGGCAAAGGAAAAATGCCTTATAATCAGAATTTAGGTTTTGTTGTCAAAAGTTTAAATGCAGATTTTATAAAAAGTGCAAGACTTGGTGATGAGCTGATTGTCAAAACCGAAGTTTTGGAGCTTAAAAAAGTCCAGCTCACCCTTAGGCAAGAGGTGTTTAAGGGTGAGGAGAAAATTTTCTCAATGGATGTGAAACTAGGGTTTATAGACTTTGAGCGAGGAAAGCCAAGTGAAATCACACAAGAATTTTTGGAGGTTTTAGAATGCAAGAGATAAATGGAAAGCCACAGATTGACTATCCTACACAATGGGAGTATCGAATCATCGGAAAAGATAAAAAAGAGCTAGAAGAGATTGTTAAAGAGATTTTTCCTCAAGGTTATGAGCTAAAAGATGGACAAGCCTCAAGTGGGGGGAAGTTTGTCAGTATTGTTGTAAGTGCTGAAGTTGCAAGTGAGCAGGAGAGGAATGAACTGTTTGCTAAACTTAAAAACCATCCCCAAGTTTCAATGGTTTTGTAATGCTAAAAATCGGAAAGATTGATTATCTCAATCTTTTGCCCTTTGATGTTTATCTCAAAGCTTCTTCTCTAAGCACTCAGCAAAAAAGGATGATCGCTTATAAAAAATCTTATCCAGCTAAGCTTAATAAGGATTTTTTGTTCTCTAGGATTGATGCTGGGTTTGTATCCTCGATTATGGCTTTGGGAGATAAAAAAATCGCCTCCAATATCGGGATCATTGCTAAGGGGGAAGTATGGAGCGTGATTGCTATCCCAAATGAAAATCAGGAGGATTATCAATCTGCCACTTCTAATGCTCTAGCAAAAGTGTTAGGAGTGAGTGGTGAGATAAGGATAGGTCGGCTCTCTTAATTCAGCAGAATTGACGATTCTCGGTCAACGTTTTTTAATTTC